>Ga0308405_1000296_pt1 | contig 30050 bp, 39 predicted proteins | sample HotsprSampleMS13_FD_203473 | JGI IMG/M metagenome (GOLD analysis project Ga0308405, IMG submission 203473) | Hot spring phototrophic mat microbial communities from Mushroom Spring, Yellowstone National Park, Wyoming, United States - 20060912_MS13 ...
TATATCACTAACTGCAGAAACGCATTCATCCCACCAACCTTTTGGCGGTCTTTTATCATTTTCAAGTTTAAAATCTTTTATTGCTTGTTCATTTTCTTTTATTATTTGTTTTATTTTTTCTTTATCTTTTAAATCTATATCTTGAACATTTTCATTTTTATCTGTCTCCTGCTTATTTTCTTTATCTTTTTTCTCTTTCTCTTCAACTATTTCAATTGGGACACATTTCCCTTGTTCTTCATCCCACTTATACCCCTTAGGGCATATATGTCCTTCCACCTTAATATCTGCTTTTTCAGGAACACACTCGCCTTTACTGTCGTCCCATTTATATCCTTCAGGACATTCAATTGCTTCTGCTTTTTTTTCATGTTTATCACCTTCCTGTAATTTCATTATTCTTATCTTTGTTAAATATTCAGCAAGTTTATTCGTGTCTAATTCTGTTATCTTATCATCTTCCATAAACTTCTTTATTGCTTCAACACAACAAGGCACCATTCTTTTAACATCTTCAAGCGTCCATTTATTCATATTTCCTCCTAATTCTTTTTCACTAAAATTAAGGACTTGATATTCGTTTTCTTTATTGTAAATCTTTTCAATATCTCCAAGTCCTTTTATAGCCGGTAAATCTGCACCAAGTAATGCAACTGCTCTTAAAGTCTTACCAATATTCTCATTTGTTTCTGGATGCTTGAAATTAGTATAAACTTCAGCACTAACCTTTGAGTATGCTCTATTCTTAATTAAGTTATAAACTTTCTCAGGGATATTAACAAAATCAGCAAATAAAGTATCTCCTAATCTGTAAACTTTTGAAACATAACCAATTGCTGGATATCCATCCTCTTGTGCTAATTTCTGATTTTCGCTGTGTCCCAATTTTAATGGCGGTTCAACTAAATCAGTTTTAAGTAAAGCATTTGTATTTCTTGCAATCTCATCTAAATCATCAATTGTAAATTCAACATTAGTCCCATACATATCCGTCCATTTACCAACTTTTAAAATAGGAACTGCTTCAATTGAAAATAAATTTTCTTTTTTTTCTTTCTTCACTTTTACCTGCCCTGGGATATGCACTTCTTCAACTGTTGGATGTTGACCACCCCAAATACCACCAGCAATATATTTTTTGCAATGTTCATATGTCCAACCTTTTTTAGACATACAATCTTGAATAAGTTTTTCAATTTCTTCTTTATTAGGCATACCCAAAGTCCCAACCCCAAAAATAACTTTTTAGTTTACACTTTTAATTTTAGCAGTTTTCTTATACCCCTTGTCAATATCTTTGTTATCATTATCCCAACTAATGTAAAGAGGTATAACATTTCTTACATAAACAAATTCATATGGCTCTAAATGAAAAGTATAAAATTTCACTTTTTCATTTGATTTTGCAACATCATCAATGCTCCATAATGTTTTACTATCACATAAAATTTTTAATTCACATTTTGGTTTTATAACTTTATAATCTTCATTTAAAAAGTTATTTTCTTCACAAAAAATAAAATCGTAATTTGTATTCTTAAAAATATTTTTTTCTTTTATCATTGATTTAATTTCTCCAACTTCTCTAAATGAAGACATTCTTTTTCTCAAATCAAAAACCATAATTTTATCTGATTTATTTAAATTACCTATTCTTTGCCATCCGTCAAATGTCCATATTTCATAATCTTGATATATCATTATTCACCTCCTTTTTCATTTCTCAAAACCAGCATCAGGTGCCCAATTTGCTGGCAATTCACTTTCTTCCCATTGCTCGCCTTTAACAACAGGGATAAGAAGGCATCTGCAGGAAAATCCATTGGGCGGAGTTATTTTATCGACAACAGGATTACTAACTGAGAATACTCGTCCGTCTAATATAGCGTGATTTGGTCTTACTCTATCATCCATAATAGCACTATATTGATATGCTTCAACAAAACCATCTAATTCTGGATCTTCATAATACATTCTCAAACCATAATTAAATGCTTCATTAACATTAGTTCTAACTATTGTCTCTAATCTTGATGATGAATATCTTTCACCTTCATCTATTTCACCTTGTTTGATATAATGTTCAAATTTATCATTTGCTTGCTGAATAAAATCTTTAATTGTGCCACCTGATTTAATAACATTGAATAAAATCGGTTTAATTATTTTAAAAATATTGTCTCTTTCCATTTGCGTCATAAAGTAAGATTTTTGTTTAAAGAAATCAAGAACTTCTTTTGGTGTCATTTTTCTAAAATCAATGCTTTGAAATTTTAATTCTTTCTTTTTTTGACTTAATATTTGTTTGCCTATCCTATGAGATTGCTCATAAACACGAACAAGCATATCATAAAATTTTGACTTCATATCTTTTAAATATCTCAAATTCAACCCATCAATTGCTTTTAAGTTTTTCTCATCAATTATTTTTTTCTTTTCTACCTGCTTATAAAGGTCTTGTAAACTTTCTTCAATAATTTTTGCTAAATCTATTGTCAATATACTTGTTTGATTTTCAATGATATCTCTAATATCAACAAAATTAACTTTTTCCTCATATTTTGTAAATGTTCTCCTTCTAACTCCAGTGAATATTTTATTCTTTTCTGCAAAACCAATTAGATTAACATCTGTTTTATTTTGTTCTGTTTCTATTTCTCTTTCAGGAAGTTTTAGCCAGCTTCTAATTTTATTTTCATCTTCTGGTATTGGCTTTAATACTCCATTCTGAACACCTTGATAATATTTATCTATGATTTGAACGATATCATCTTGAACTAATGGCTTAAATGTGAATTTTGGATAATAATCAACATTAGCAAAATTATAATCAATCAATCTTTTTATCAATTGATTATTTATAACTTTTTCAGCAACATCTTTTCCTAATTGCTCAACATAAAAAAGTAAAATATCAAAATGAACTTTACCAAGTGCATAACTTGAACTTCCAGCATTACCTGTTAATGTTTGACCTAATATTGTCCTTCTTATCTGTTCATTTATCACTTCTATTGCTCTATCAAATGGGCTTCCTCCAGTATTATCATTTTTTAATATCTCAATTTCAACATTATCTGGAACTATTATATTCGTTTCCATTCTAATTTGATTTAAAATATCTTTAACTTGTGCCATCATTTTATGATTTTGAAAATAATTAAATGGCACATTTGTTTTTATTAATGGCATACCAAATTTTTCAAGATAAACTCCCCAAGCTTTGATTAAAGTCTGCTTTAACATCCACAATTCATATAAACTTCTTAATGCAGATTTCCCCCAAATATTTTCAAATTCTTTGTTAAATGAATAAATCAAAAATTTTTCTGTTGGATATTTTTTACCATAATCATATGGACTAATATTGATTATCCCATCTGGTCTAATATTTCCAAAATCATCTGTTTGAACATTAAATTTATCAGGATTTTTTTGCTTAATATTTCCAACAACAATTTTACCTTTGTATTTTCCTTTATCTTCAACTCGCCAAACTATTTCATTTATGCTTATCCCATATTCTAATGCACTCATTATCTCTCTTAAATCATCATCAAAAGAACCTTCAAGATTTGAAAGATTATAATCAACAAAATCTTTTAATTCTATATCTCTCGGATTATCACTTGCTGGTTGTATCTCCCATCCTGTTGACAATCTGATTGTTTTCAATGTGTTTATACAAGAATAAATCTCCGCATCAGTCATCATTTTGCGATATAGTTTCAATTGCTTTGCTTGAATGAGTTCATCTTCAAACCACGGAGTTAAACCATATCTTCTGTATATCGCTTCATCATCTGTCGCTAATTCTATATCAACAAAAGGTTTTGTCGGTTTTTGCTTTTTAAAAAATGCTATTATCTTATCAAAAATCATAATGAACTCCTGAAAGTTAAATTATATTCTTTTTCTCCTCGTTCAATATCTTCCTTTATTGACATTAAACCTGTCATATTCTTTTGAAGTTCAAAACCAGTAATATAATCTAATCGCTCATTAACTTGGTTTATAACTTCATCAACACTATCACCAAGTCCAATAACAGAACAAACACTTGAAAAGCCCGGGATAGCAAAATATCTATTATCTTTTTTCATAACTCGCCTAAATTTAACATATGGCAATATATCTTTATCTTTGATTATAATTTCCATCCAGTTATCATCAGCCCAATCACTATCAAGTGCAACACCACCACCATATTTGTATTTCGGCTCTAAATCAATTAACTTACCATTTACTCCTGCTTCATAGATAAATTCTTGAATATTGTCGTATATTTCTAATTGAACTGCTGTCGGAACAGGCATAGGCGACCTGACCGTTGGGTCTATTAAATATCCCTCACCTTCTTTTGTCACTATAACCTCTGTTGAAAAAAATGACTTTATTTTATTTTCTTTGAAAAAATCTGAAAGTTTATCATTGATAATTCTTACTGGTTCTGGGATATCTTGATACTTTTGAACACTCGCAATATATCCGCTTCCTTTTTTCTCATATGCAAATAAGCCATAATTCGGATATTGTCCATCAACAACAAAGCCATCATAACCTGGCTCAAGTCCGTCAATCTTTTTTTCAACAAGAAAAGCAATTCTGTCTTTTGCTTGTCCTAATTTTGCTGAGATATAATCAAGAAATACTTCTGATGATTCATAATCTTTTGAGTAAAATGTTTCAATAAGACCTCTGAAAGAATTAAGTTTCACATAGACATCAGGATTGTTTTTAAGATATTCTCTTAAATTATCAACACCTGTTATTTTTGTTGATTTTTGAACAGGAAGTCCGACTTGTGCTTGTATTTGCCTTCCAAATATCCTATCATTCTCTAACCATTCACCAAAACCAGGTGCAAATACTTTGTATCCCTTTGATTTGAGATATTCAAAAATATCTTGTGAGTAAGTATCAAAAGTAGCAATAAGGTCAACATCATCAACATAGTCCCAAAATGAATTAACACGATAAACACCTTCATCCTCAAAACCTAAACCAATCAAAGATTTATTTAAAGTTGGAAAAGCATCCTGCCAGGGGACATAATAAAGAACTTTTCCAAATTTTTCAGCAAGTTTTCTTGCAACTTCTAAACAAAGTCCATAGTCGTAAATTAAAATAGTTTTATCATTTAAATATGATTTTGCTTTCATCTTTTAAATTTTAGCAAAAATTTTAACCACTTTGTCAATACTTTTGATAAAATTCTAAAAATGCTTCTAATCCTTTTTGGTCTGTTTTTCCTTCTTGATGATAATGAGTATATAAAGCGTATCTTTCAGCATCCATTAAATGGTCGTTAAACTTTACTGGCTCATCTAATATATTGCCTTTTTTATCAACTTGATATTTGTAAAATTTTCGTTCTTTATTAAGATTAACATTTTCATTACAAGAATAAATTTTTAAGCGTTTAACAAAATCTATACCATCTTTTACTGACCTGTTTCCTGGTTTAATATTAAAACCTGCTCGGTAAATTTCCTCTATTCTGTTTGGTTCTGATGGATCTGCATAAATTGGGAAGTGTCTATGTCCAACAAAAATCTTTTGCTTCAATAATTCTATCAAATCAGCATTTGTTAAATTTGTTTGATATATTAACTCTCTTTCATAAAATTTCTTGTCTTTAATTCTGATTTCAATTAATGCAGTAGGATTATGATATCCAAAGTCTAAACCATAAATAACCTCATCACATTGTTCTATCGGCGGATAATTTTCTAAAGGGATGATTTCATACATTTGATAAATTAGATTTGATATCTCTGCAAATTCACCAAGTCCGTATATTTTCCAATATACAGGGTCTAAATCTTTTAATTGTTCTAACATATTGATGTATTCTTTTGAAAGAAAAGGATTATCTTTATATGTGCTTTTAATAACTTCTATCTCATTATCATTAAGCAATTTCTCATTAACCCAGCAAACTATCGGGTTCATCGCCATAAGCAATTTATTAGGTTGATTATCTTTTGATGGTGCAGATAAACGCAATTTTAATGTTATGTAATCCTCATAATCAAATTCATTTAATTCTTCCATAAAAATGTAATTAAATTCAGTTGATTTGATTTTCTCTGGGTCATCTATTGATGTAAAATAAATAAAACTTTGTGTTGGTAAAAATTTGATTGTCCTATCTTGTTTATTTATATCACAAAGAAAATAAAGATTATATTGTTTTAACATTTCTAAAAATGGTTGATAAGTGCTAATCTTTAATGCTGGAAGTGTTTTTCTGCATATCAATATCTTTTTATTCTTCTCATTTGTTAATTTTGTTATCAAATATTGCAGGATAGAATAAGATTTAGAGGACCTTGCACCACCAATGTTTAATATTTGATTTCTTTTAGATAATACTATTTTCTTGAAAATCGGCGTAACATATATATCTTTCATTTATTTTCATTTTGATTATCATTTTTTGGTTCTTTCAAAACAAACCTAATAGGCTCAAATTTCATTTCTCCACTATGTTCAACTTTATTAATGTTTTTCCAATCATCTGGATATCTATTCACAAGAAAGAAAATGCAAGCAGTTATATTTCCGTTTAACGCGGCGTTGTAAAGTGCCTTTGTTATTGAAGTTTTAGCCAACAACCTGCCTTCTTTTATAGCATTGTCAAGTTTATCATCTTTTGCTTTCTTTTTGGACAATGTAAATTTGTTTATCCCAAGTAAAATAGCGATTTCCTCTTCTTTTAATCCAAGCATTGCATATTTTTTTACCATCTCATAATCAATTATTGTTTTCTTTCCTTGTGCCATATTATTTGACCTTTTTCGCCTTTTTACCTGTTAACTGTTCCCATCTTTTTAGTATAACATCGCAATAAGTTTCATTATATTCAATCATATAGCATTTTCTTTTCAATTGCTCGCAAGCTATTAAAGTTGTCCCAGAACCACCGCATAAATCTAATACTACATCACCAATATTAGAACATCTTTTTATCGGTTTTTCTAATAATGTTACTGGCTTTTGTGTAGTATGTTGATAATTCTTTGTATTCTCTCTTTCAACTAACCAAAGATTTATACTATCTAATAAATATTCTTTAATCTCATTTAAATTTGTTAAACCTTTGTTTAAAACTTCTGATAAATTTTTAATATTCTTATTTAATTTTGGCTTGCCTATGGTCCCATAAATGCAAGGCTCGTAAACTTTATTAAAAGCATTTTGAGGTACTGGTGTAAAATTATTTTTTATCCATAAGCAAACTCTTTGCAATTTAATATTATTTTCTAAAAAAAGTTTTTGAAAAAGCCATATATATTTTTCATCGCACCAAAAAAATATATGCGCATCATTATTGCAAACTGATAAACTATTTTTAATTAGTTTGTCTATAAATTCGATATAATCTTCATCTTTTTTGTTATCATCTATCTTTTTATTGTGAGATACTTTTCTACCGCTTAATGTTTTAGAATAATCTAAACCAATGTTATAAGGTGGGTCTGTGATAACAACATCACATTTGATATTGCCCATCAATTTTTTAACATCTTCTATTTTAGTGCTATCTCCGCATAATAAAAAATGCTCGCCTAATTGATATAAATCCCCCATTTTTGTATTTGGCTCTTCTATTTCCTCAACTTCTTTCTCAAAATTAAAATTATCATCTTGAGTTTCTAAATCAAATATATCTGTTAATTCCTCATTTGAAAAACCAACATCCAAAAGGAAATTTTCATCAAAATTAGCGAGTAAATCAAAATCAAATTCTCCAGTATTTTTATTTAATCTTAAATTTAACTCTTTTTCTTTTTCTAAATCTTGTATATTTACATATACAACTGGGACTTCTTTATATCCCATTTCTTTAGCAACTTTTAGCCGTAAATGTCCACCAATAACAATATTCTTTCGATTTTCTGAACTATTAACAATAAGTGGGTCAACTAAACCAAATCTTTCAATTGATTTCTTTACATCATCAATTTGTTTTTTATTCGCTTTACGCGGATTATATTCAGCAGGTTTTAATTGATTTATATCAACATATTCAATCTTTAAATTCGTCATAAATAATATTATAGCATAAAAATTTGCATATATTCAAAATTTTAATCTTCATAATCATCTATTCCTAATAAGAAATCATATTTATCTATTATTTCATTTTGTTTTTTAAAATAAAAATCATCTTGTTTTTCTACCATCTCTCTTATATAATTTATTGCATTGCTTAAATTATTTAATTCATTTTTAAGAAGTTGTATTCTTAATTTAAATGCTTCTAAAAGTTCATCATCATCTATTTCTTTATATTTACTTTCAATTTCTATTTCCTTATTTTTTATTTTTTCTTCTTTTATTAGAATATATTGATTATATTCCATAAATTCTTTTATAATTTTATTCAATTCTTCTATGTTCATTTCTAAAACGTTTTCAAGAGTTTTTATTCTTGCTTTTAATAAATCTGATATTTTGATTTTCTTTAATTCTTTTAAAGCGTTTTTAATGCTTTTTTTATCATTGATTTTATACTTCAGCCTGCCATAACAAGTTTTTACTCCTTTGACATATGGCGGGATATAAATATTAACAACATCATTTATTGTGATTGTCTCAAGTCCAAGTTTTTTGATTAATTCTTCTATTTCATTTATTAGATTTATTTTTTCCATTTTTCCTCCTGCAAATAATTTTCAATTTGCTCTATTCCTTTTATAATATCTTTAACAACAATATATTTATACCCTCTTTGCTCTGCCATCTCCTTGAATATTCTCTGTTCATTTGTTAAACTTCCTTTTTTGCTTTTAAATTCAATAAAAAGACCGTGATAATTCCCTCTGGGTTCAAAGATGATTACATCAGGAGTTCCTGCTTGATAACCCAATCTCTTTTTTCTTATTGCCCTCAATAATGTAATCTTTTCACCAGCAAACCCACCAGAAAAAAGAACTTCAGGATGAAATTTTCTCAGGTAGTTGACTACTTGTATTTGTATATTATGTTCTTGATATTGCATAATCACTTCTGAGATAACCTTAATTCTTGCTTATATTTTTCAATTATTGATTTTTGTATTTTTATTATGTGTCCATTTATACCATATCCTTCTTTTAGGTCAATAAATTTGTATTCTTTTAGTTTTTTTAAAACATCACTAATGTAGCCTTTTGTCTTTATAATAGATAACATAACACTCTTATTTCAAGTGAAGTTAAAGAATATTTGTTTTGAAATATAAATTTTGGCATATATAAAACAAGTGGTATTGATAATTCTTTTTTTAACATATACCCTCCTTATTTAACCAACTTTTACACCAAATCTTTTTTATATCTTTTTGCTTTGTAAAAGGAAGTCGCAACTTTTTTCTTGCATCTTCTTTGTTATATGCTTTGATTATTTTGTCTTGATATTTGTATATTTTTAGTGTCGCCATATTAAAAGTCTTTTGTTTTCTTAACTTTGTTTTTGTATTGCTTTTTTATTTGCTCAAGCTCCTTTTTGCTAATCTTTTTAATCATACCAGCACCATTATTATAGCAAAAATTTACGATAAAATTATCATCATTTGCTTCCCAATAAAAAATCTTTTTTAAAACTTTTCTTTTTGGTTTTTTAATAAAATATTCTATCTGATAAAAGACATAAGGTATTGGTAATTCGTTTTTCAACATATACCCTCCTTAAGATTTCTTTTGTTTTTATAATTGTTTTTTCATTTATTTTTCTAAACATCTCTTACCACCAAATCCTTGTATTTCTTTTTTATCTTTGCAAATTCTTTTCTATCAACAACATAGACTTCACTTGCGCCAATGTTGTATTCAAACTGAATATAATATTTCCCAGTGAAATCTTCCCAATAGTAAATTTTTTGTAATACTCTTTCAGTTTTGTTTTTCATAATTACCCTCCTGAATAGTTATTTTTTGTGAAATATTTTTAATCAAATCTCTAACTTGCTCATTTGGTATATCGCTATTTAGTTTTTGTTTTATTTTTCTTACTCCTTCTTCTAATATTTCATTTACCCATTTACCTGTTTCTTTCATTCTTTGTTTTATCAATTTCACTAATTCTAACTGCTGTATATCTTCTCCCTTCAATTCTTTGTATAGTTTTCTGTATTCCTCTAACAAGAACAAATCGGTTTCTGGTGGTAACTGATAATTTCTAATTGTTTCATCTAAAAATTTCCCAATATTTCTTGCAATTGTTGTTAAATTATATTCTAATTTCTTGCTTCTCAACCACTCCCTGCAAGCCTTCACTGCTTCTTTAGCAACCTCAAGATTACCAGCCATCTTCAAAATAGATGAACTATCCCGAGTAAATCTTTTAAAAAACTCTTGCGCCTGCTCTTTAGTTGCATTTTTATACAATTCTGGATGTTCTAATTGCACCCAAAACGCCATCAATCGCTGATTATCATTCCTGCAATTGTCCCAATTAACTTTATCATCCCCCTTCTTATTATTATCCCCCTTATTCTTATCTTTTTCTTTGTCTTTTTCCTTTTCTTTTTCCTTTTCCTTTTCCTTGTCTTTTTCTTGGATTGATACCTTATCAATCACTGATTGATTAGTTATTAATCTTTCATCAATATCTGATTGATTATTTTTTCTTTGTTTTTTAATACTTTTTTTATTTTCAATCATAACAAAATCATCACCAAACATTTGATTAACAATCTCTAATAGATTATATTCTTTTAGCTCGTTTACAACGCTTATTAATGCTTTTTTACTTGAATTAAGCCCATTAGGATATTGAAATTTCAAAAACTTTGGGATAAAATAAAAACCTTCAAATTCAATTATTTTATCTTTAAATACTTCTGTAAATTCCTGTTCTGTTATATTTGTTCCACAAAAAAAATTCAATGTCTTAAAATTCTTTTTCCATCTACCTGCATTTGTGCAGGTGTCTAATACATATAACCAAGCAAGTTTATATTCTGGCTTCAATTCACTAAACCATTCATCTTGCCATTTATCACAGTCTGTAAATCTTTTTTTTGACATAATTTCCTCCTTTTATCATAAAATAAAAACGGGCTGGTAACCATAGCGGGATTGATTTACCAGCCCTTTTAAATCTGATTTGTTTTTGATATTTCCCGCTATGGTTTTCATAAACTTAATATTATATATAATTCACAATTTCTTGTCAAGAGATAGTGCGGTGGTCGGGTGTGAAGTTTTGGGAGATGTTTTAGGGAAGGTTTTTTGAGACACCACCGCACTGTGTTGCCTAAATATATTATACATCTTTTTTGTCCTCAAAAATAATTTTTGCTATTCCTCTTGGTCTACCAGGAAGTCCTAATTTCCTGGCGTAATAGCGTATCATCGTATCAGATACGCCGTATTTTGACCCCATTTTTTTTAATTTCATTCCACCAAGATAATCATTTATAAATTCTTTTTTATTGATTATTTTTCTCATCTTTCACCTCCTGATTAAAATTTGGTAATTCATCATCAAAAATAATTTTTTTTCTTTTTGGGACATCAAGCCCAAACTTTTTTCTGTAGTAATTTATATCAGTTATACCGTAGATTTTTCTCAATTCTCTATCGGTATAAATATAATTATCAAGAATGAACTTTTCTTTACTTATTTTTTTTATTTCTTTCATCTTACCTCCTTTATTATTTTGATATTTCTGATTTTGCGCCATTTTTTTAGGATTGGATTATATTCACTCCAAATCCCTAAATTAGTATTGTTAAATATATTTCTGATTTGCCATAATGTTGTAGTTGTGCCGTCTTCTAAATCAACAAATTTTCCTCTGATTTTACCTCGTTGTATTGTAACTTGCCCAAAATTGCTGGCATCTGTTACACATTTAATTATTGTTCCATTTTTAAATTTTCTTTCTTTCATTTTTCCTCCTTTAACCAGTTTTTTAATTCTGGTTTAATTTTGATTATATAAAAATGTCCTGTTTTACGAGGGTCTTCATATTCAATTAATTTTTGTTGTCTCATTGCTCTGATGTATCTTGAAACACTCAAACATCCCAATCCATCAGGTATTATTTCTCTTTCAACTTGTTTTGTATGAAGTTTTAGAATATCATTTTTTGCTTTTTTAATCAAGTATCTTGCAATTCTTTTTTGTATTTCAGTTTTTCGTTCAAAAGTAATCATTTTGCCCTCCTATACTTTGCAAAATAAACTCTTATGCGAGGCTTTTTACCATTCATAAGCCCCCATAAGAAAAATTTAATTGCTGTTTTTGTAGACCTAAATGATAAGTCCGCACCTAAACCAATATTTCCGAATGCTATGCTATATCTAATCATATACCACCTCCTTAATCTAACCAATCTCTATAAGAATCTTCAGCGTACTTAATAATATATCCAGTCCCTTGACATCTGGGACAGTCCATCATCCCAGTGCCAGTGAAGTCCTCTACTCTACCTGTTCCATTACAGGTATAACACACTTCTTTATCATTACTTATCATTATTTTGTTCTCTTTAATTTTTTTATTTTCCATTTTTTCCTCCTTTAAATAAGGCGGGGATAAAACCCCGCCAACATCAGAATGGTATGCTTTCCGAGACATCAATCAGTTCATAGAAGGACTTTCCATTTTTTTCTTTTTCAATATAATGGAAGTCCAATTTGCCATTTATTTCATTTATTTTGTCATATATCTTTTTATCAAAAAGATATAATTTCATTATTTTTTTATTGCTTACTTTCACTGTGAATAACCAGTATGTATTTCCGTCTTTTTTTGACTTTTCTTCAACTGTAAAGTCAATCGGGAAAACAATATTTTTTATTATTTGATAGTTATTTGTTTCCTTTTCCTGTTGATTTTGAATTTTTTCTGTATTTTTTGAAGAAATATCTTCATTTTTTTCTGTTGGTTCTTCAATTTTTTTTTGATTTTCGATATTTTCTGTTTCCGCCTTTTCTTCTACTTCAGTCTTTACTTCAACATCAATAGGTATATCCTGCTTGACAACTTGATGATTATTTTCTGTTGGAAGTTTATCAATAACTTGTGTTTCCCATTGTTCCTCTGCAGTGTAAGGCATACCGCCTAATTCGTCAGGAAAAGCAAGCCTAAACGCTTGTGCAATAGCAACTTTTTTTAACATTGTGTGTGGCTTTGAATTCCACATCTGATTGTTCTGGAAATATTCTTGAATAATAACCTCGTGAATAAGAGAAGTCGACCAATCCTTGCGATAGATTTCACATATTGCTTTTAAATCCGACTTTTCTAAATCTACAACTATTGCTTCATAATCTTTTTTATTTCCATACTGATCTTTTGTTTGCTTTATTTCTTTTTTATAAACTATCTTTCCCTCTGTTCTTATATTCCATCCAGCAAGTTTCCCGCTTCTTTCCGCTCGCTTCAGATATACTTCATATCCTACTACAAGAGAAAGAGTTGTCTTATTATCTTTACCTTTGTATGGGATAGCATATATTTCCCTTTTGAAAGGGTTGAGTTGAAAGGACTTTGCAACTTGTATAAATTGCTTTTTCTGTTCCTCTCCCAACTCTTTCGCAATACCGAATGCTTCCATATACTCAACAATGAGGTCATCAGTTATTTGTATGACCTCATTGGGGTTGTTCTTTACGACTATTTCTTTATTTTCGTTATTCATTTTTCCTCCTTTATGTTTTTGAATTTGAATACTCTTGTAATAGATTTTTTTTCATATTTTGAAATATCAATCCCATCAGCGATTAGTTTTTCTTTGTCAATTATGCTTCTTTCTTGAAGTTTCCACTCTATAATGTATCTTGAAGTTTTAGCAATTTGATATTCTCCAAGTTTAATCTTTATCTTATTTTCAATTTCAGATATTTGTTCCTCTAATTTTTTCTTATCTTGCTTATAACTTTCAAGATTTTCAATAAGTAGTTGGACTTCATCATCCCCGCTCAAATCTAATTCCTGTGTCGGTTCTTTGATTTGAGGTAAGAATTGTTGAAATATTGCCTCGCTATCGTCTGCGGATACCGGCGGAGGCGTTTTGGTCAAAACATATTTTTGCCAAAAGTCTACTTCTTTTTGGATTATCTGATTTATCTGCTTTTCATAATTTTTATAATAAATTTCATAAGATTTTAGTTCACTATTCCCGATTAAGACGCATAAATACGCTTTCGGAAACTGAGTAACATAGAGATAATGGAGACATTGGACTAGATAATCAAGCGGGACTTTGCTCTCTTCCCACTCCTTGCTAAATCTTTCCCCTGTTGTTTTGACTTCTAAAAAAGATTTTTCCCCAACGATTAATCGGTCAAGATTACCCCCGATAAAGGGATAATCTTTGCTAAATAATGTCTTATTAGATTTTTTTAGTTTTTTCCCATATTGTTTGCTCCATAGGTTAGCAACTACGCTTTCCATCATAGCGCCTACTTTCATAGGCAAGGTTTCCTCTTTTGGGATGCCTTGCCCGGTCTTTTCAAGCCATACTTCATAGGGCGTTTTCCATTTTGAAAGCCCTATGATTGCGGCGGCATCAGAACCGCCGATGTAGTTTTGTCGCTCTTTTTTTTGATTTTCGGTTATCATTATTCTTCCTCCTTATAATTATATTATATCAGATTTTTTTATCTTTGTCAAGTCTTTTTTTATTTTTCAAAAAACTTTTTTACTACAATTATATTGTAGCAGAAAATTTTTTCTTTGTCAAGTCCTTTGTTGTTTTTTATTTTCTTAGAGAACTACAAAAATTATATCAAAAAATTTTTTATATGTCAAGTGTTTTGATTATTAAAAAATTTTCGCCCTGCATTCCCGCAGGATAGAACCTTATGCAAGTGGTATTCTTTTGATTTCTGTTTTCATTAGATAATCGGGGTAACCTTTTTCTTTTCTTGACTTTATAAATCTAATATTGAAAGTTATCAAATCATTGTTGACAGGTGGATATTCTCGTTTTTCAGGATAATCAGTATCTTTGTGAATATTCACAATCGCTTTTTTCATCAATTCGTGTGGTATTCTTTCTCCTTGATATTTCAATCTTTCTATTTTCTTTTTTAACTCATTTACTCTATCATCTATTTTTGATTTAATGACAAATGTTTCTCTGAAAGAACAACAATTGATTGTAAATATTTGCTTTGTATATAAAAAACCTTCTTTTGTAAAAATAAACCTGCTTATCGGCTCTTCCCAAGCACTATGAGAATGTCCTTTAACGAATAGGTCTATGCCTTCCCAACAATCAACAAATCTTTTGTTATTATTTATTTTTGTTCCAACAAGATAAGAGAATTCTTTCCCGTGTCTTATATGAATATTAAAAACTCTTGATGTATGTCTAAAAACAAATTTTAATCTTGCAATTGCTTGTCCATTTCCGAGATAAGGGACGCCTAACGCCATTGCTATTATTTCCGCTGACGTCCTGCCATCATTTAGCACCCTATAATGGTCTCCATCAAGAATACCAACACAATTATTTTTGTTCAAGAAGTTTAGTTTTGGGACAAGTTTCTTGTATAACTTATCCACATAATCAATATCTTCCTGTATATACGCTTCAATCCTATCTCTAAACATATCAGAACGCCTATCTCTTGTTGAAGGTCTGTCTTCATCAGTTATATCTCCAGTTATTATAAACAGCGGATTTTTAATATTCTTTATTTCTTTTAAGAAATTATTCCAAAGATTGTTATCAAATGCTAAACTACCAAAGTGAAGATCTCCAATTGGTATAATATTGAATTCCTTTTCTTTTCTTGCGTCAATGGTTTTGTCTATTATTTCCAAAGATGCCTCCAATGTTATCGTCATTTTTAATTATTTTAAACTTCAAAGCATAATCATTAACTATCTCACAATATTCAGAAATATCATAAAACAAATTTTCTAAATCTTTTGGATTATCATTTTTATAGATTTTTATCTCATAATATGGTTCGTCAGTGTCTTCTGTATGTATCAAATATCTCACTATAACACCATTTAGTGCAGTTTTGATTATTATCTCTCTATCATCTAAATCAGGATATTCACCTGCCATATTCACTAAATGCACCTCTTAATTTATCTACATCAAACTTCCAGCCAGGACAGGACTTCAAAGGTTCATTTTTAAATTTTTCTATCATTTCTCTATGTCCAAAAACTTCTTTTATATTAAAATATTTTTTCAATAGTTTTATCAAATCTATTATTGCTTGATATTGTTCTTGATTAGGTTCTTTTTCATCATAACAACCTACAAGACATATACCAAGATGAGTTTGATTGCAACCAATACAATGTGCACCATTCCAATCAAGAGACCGTCCTATTTGATATTCCAATTTACCATTGATATATTCTATCCCAAAATGATATCCAACATCCCTAAATCCTCGCTTCTTAATATGATATTCTTTTATCGCCTTCCAATTATCAAGTTGCGTATCAGGAGAAAATGAATGATGAATAATTACCCCTATCCATCGGCTTTTAGGTATATTGCTTTTATTTTGTTGATATTTTATATATTCTTCTATTTCATTTATTTTCATTATTTACTTTATCCAATATTTCCATAATAGATTTACCAATGAAGTGCCGAGTAAAACTATAATCGCTATCTTTGCTTCTAATTCCGCCATTTGTTGTTTTAACCCTTTTTGTCCATTCCCGTGTATTATTTTATCAATCGTCATCAATTTATCTTTATGATAATCACATTGTTTTTCTTTTGCTATCAATTCTGTTTCCATTTTTGTCTTGAACTCAATAAACTCAAATTTCAAATCTCTGATTTCGTTTAGTATTTCCTTAAATTTGTCATCGCTCATAATCGCCTTAAAAATCAATCTTAAGTTTTTTTATATCTTCTTCTGATAATTCTTTCCATATTTCATTTTTCCAATTATATTTTGTTTCTTTTAATTTGTATTTTTTACTTTCAAATACTTTAGTGCTTGTATCTATAAAATCCTTTTTTCTAACTTTTATTTTCTTTTCTTTTTTCATTTTTGAACTCCTCATTTATATAATCATTTATCAATTCCATCAATTGCCCATAAAAATCAGCAAGCATATCTATTGGATATCTTGCAATATGAGAATTATTCCTATGGTCAAAAATTTTCACATCAAAAACAACTTTCTCGCCTTTTTCAGTGATAGCAGTAGAAACCGTGAATTCACCTCTAATTATTGCCATTTATGCACCAATAAAATATTATAACCAACTAAAATATTTTGGAAACTTTGTTTTAAGAAAGTTTCTAATTATTTCAAAAACACCAAGCAATATTGTTGTTAGCGTATTAACATTAATAGGTGCTCCGTTGTAAACAATAGTTATCCCTTTTGCTGTTAAATATGATATTATCAACTGTGCTATTCTAACTATTGCTTTTTTTATCGCAACAGTAATAAGCCATTTTTTTATACCTTCTTCTATTTTGTTTATATTTATTATACTCATTTTTCCTCCTTAACGCTTTATATTATTTTAGCATAAAATATAACCTTTTTTCAACTTTTAAATAACTCAATCCATAATCTACCTGATTTAGCATAGCCAATAAAAATTTTCTTACCAAAAAGATAAAAACTAAATGCTGGCAATGTTTTTCTTTCAAATTGTCTAAACTCAATAAAGTTTTTATCACTGCCATAATGTTTAACAACTTTGATAAATTTGCCAATAACAAAAAAAGAAGTATAATTGTTAAAGTTAACACATACATTACGAACACTGTTAAAATACCACGTTCGCCAAAAATCACCTAATTTCCAAATTACTTTAGGATAATATTTTTCACTATCTCCATATTCTGTATATGTCCTATCTAAATATTCACTATCATTTAGATATATCCACAACCAAAACCATCCTTTCCGCCATTTGTAAAGATAATTAGGGATTAATACTTCACTTGTCCTAATATACCTTCTCAAAACATAAGCAATAGGATAAACAAAAGAAGCAGTTATTATAAAGAAAAGTTTGATAAAAAGATGTGTAATGAAAAAAGTCATATTACATTTTTTGTACTATTAAATATCTTTTATAAGAATATGCAGTAGAACCTTCTGGATTTATACATATAGTATAAGTTGTATTCCCACTTACATTATCAATAAATGAAAACCCACAAAAATGATTCTCATTGTTTTCTCCAAAATATGTTCTACATCTTAAATCATAAATAGTAGAACCATTTTTTTGTATTATTACGTGTGTTATTGTGTTATTAGAAGCATTCCCATAAGTGCTTCCAAAATCTATTTTATAATATCCAACATCATTAAATGTAACAGTTGTATTTGTGCAAACTATTCCACCTCTTGATGAATACGCATTAGAATTTTGAGCATAATAAAATGTAGTGTGTTGTTTTTTAAAATTAGTTATTCCATTTGTATCTACATACACCAAATACCCATCGCTCGGATTACTATTCGTATCAATCGTCAAAGCATACTGCTGATTTGGATTGACATTTATTGTTATACTGCTGTTGAATATGCTATTGCCTTGATAAGTATTTATCCCTGTCCAAGTTTGCGTCGCAGACAGCACTGCATCGCCTAAACCTGCTGGATTGCCGTTTATTCTGTAATTCCCTGTGATGTTTATATCACCGACTACATCTAATTTATAAGATGGATTTGGCTTACCTATTCCAACATTACCAGAACTTGTTAATCTCATCAATTCATTTGTTGCAGGAGATAGAATAATATCTTTTCCCCAAATTTCAACATTATTATTACCATTTAGAGTTGCTAATATTGCTCTTGCCCCACTTGCTGTATATGTATCCCAATAAATATAGAACTGATTTGAAGTGCTATGCCCAATAGCAAAAACACTATCTTTATCAGATGAACCAATACTTAAGAATGCTCCTAAATTTGGTACTAAACCTGAAACTATATCAGAACCAATTATGCTTGATGTTGATTTAATAATACTACTAACATCAAGATTGCTGTTTATTTTTGTAGTTGTATTAACAAAAAGCCCATATCCATTTGTTTGAGTAGTGCTAATACCAATACTACCAGCATTAACAACAAATGTTGAACCACCAACACTAAAAGCATTCCCTTGCACTGTCGCTGTTCCTGTGATTATCGCTTGTCCTGATATTCTTGTATCACCATTAACATCAAGTTTATATCCAGGACTTGTCGTCCCAATGCCAACATTGCCGTTATTTAACACAACCATAGTTGAGCCAGCTATACTTAATAATGGATTTGAACCACTCACACCTGTTCCCGTTATATTTATACTGCTTGCATTTATCCCATAATTTGCTGTAAGTGTCATTGTAGCTGTATGATTACCAAGATTATCCCCAGCACCTCCACCACTAAAAGGCTGACCATTGAGGTAATAAGCACCATTAACATTGAATATACCTGTTGTTGATATTGAAACGATATTCTTTGTTGCAAAATTTATTTCAAAATATCCTGTTGAATTTTGTTTCAAATTCCATTGGTTTTCATAAACGTAATATATTCTTAAATTTAAGTTATCAATATAGAATGAAGTATTAGGTGATAAATAATCAACAATGATTTCAGGACCTAAAATAAAACCATTTGAAAAATCACTTTCACTACCACTTATTCCCCAATTATCATTTTCGCTACCTAAAACTATTGTTTGAGTAGAACTACCTATTGTTATAGGATTATTAGCACATTTATCTTCGCTATAATGATGAAGTATTCCACAATTACCACGATTGAAATTGATTTTGCAACCTTTTAAACTTACATTATTATTAGCATAACCTGTTAAAGTCATTTTTATGCCAACAATTTTCAAATTAGTTGTTGATATATTTTGAGAATAAGTTAAATTACCCAAATCAAGACTTAATGTTGATGTTGGAGATGAATAACATACTCCATATTGATTATCTTGTGTTGATAATTTTGATAACAAAGAACAACCTGCTGGATAAGCACCACCAAAACCATAAGAAGCACACCCAAAATTTGTATTCCAACCACTATCATGTTCAAAAGTTTCTATTAAATTAGAGAACTGAATTTTCCCAACATTGCTAATCTTATGTTGTGTTAAATCAAGTTTATCTCTTATTTTGACACTTCCATTAACATCCAATAACGCTTCTGGATATTCATTTGCTATTCCGACTTTACCAATATCAGTAGAAGACATTATTATCAAATCCGTATTTGTTGATAAATGCAAGATATTGCTTGAAAATTGAGAATAAAGATTCGTCAATGGAAATAAGAGAATAAAAATTTCGCTAATTTTCCGTATCATACTGCCTCCTCACCTATAATCTTGCCTTGAATTGAAGTTTCAAAAAATAAATCTTCTGTAATATAATGCTCAATTCTATTAGGATATATCCAAATTTTTTTGTCAAGATATCTATCAATCACTTTAATAAAACTATTGTTCAAATTTAATCCCATATCACCATCAATAACAATATCTTTCATTGTGAAAACAGGACTTTGATTATACCAGTCAAAAAAAGTTTTGATAAAATAAATTTGCGATGCTGTAAATGTTTGCATAGAATTTGCTTCATATTCTATTACTCCATATTGTTTTTGCAAAGAAGTATAATTGTTTATAATTTCAATATCATCAAAAATTGTTTTAAAAAAATCAATATTCAATTTACCCACTAAACTTAATGGAGATGAGGATTTCAAATTTTGAATGTAGTAGTAGATTTTGAAATTATCAACATAAAGCAAATATTTAAAATAATTCTTACTATCATTTATTATATGTTCTTGCCCATCTGGGATAAGATAATATAAAGAATTCCCACTTAAATCTTGTGTAGTCAAATAAGCATAAACATAATCTTTATTAAGCAAAAATCCTTCAATTGTATCAGTAATTATATCATTAGTATTTTGCAAACAAACATCTTTTGAATAATTTTCTAATGCATTATTGATATCTTTTTGATATATTTTTAATAAACTAACTAAAAATTCTTTATCTGTTAAATTAGTAGTTTTAGAATAATTTAAATTCTTGCAATATTTTTCAATATAACTTGATGGTGTTGTTGTATTAAATTGTATAGTCTCATTTATACTTGCAATTTCCCAAAGTTTGCCTCCTGATGTGTATGGGTAAACGTTCTTAAGAATATAAGCAAAATAAACATTACTTGTATTAACTGGATAAGTAATTTTATTTAATGTATATTCATTGACAGATAAAGGATTGTAATTTTCACCTGTCTTATATAGAACTTTTGCTTCAATGTTGTTTATTAGTTGTTTATTAGTTATTACAAATCCTGGCCAATCTTTTATGTCAATATTTAAAGCATCATAAGCAGGAAAAGAACTAACTAAATATTTTCTTGCAATTCCTGAAAAATAAACTCCAGAAACTCGCAAATTATCAATAAAATAAGTCCCTAATCCTTTTTTAGCATAAATTCTAACTGTTCCAAATGCTTGTGTATATCCTGTTATATTTATCCCAAACATTTGTGAAAATCTTATATTGCCTGGTAAAGTAGGATTATAATCTTTACTAATACTATTAACGATAGCCCCATCACTTTTTCTTACTGTGATTATTGATATAAAAGGATAAACCCAAGTAGAATTATAAACAGAAAAAATTCTAATAAGCAAATACCTATCATAATCAGTAGCATTATAATTATAACCGATATCTGGATATACATAACTTCCATTGCCAAAGAACTCCTTACCAAATTGCAAGTCAAATTTAATTTGCCCTCTTACATCTTCATACTCAAATTCCATCTTTTCTAATCTTGTTGCTAATGTTTCTGTATATGCGGGTATTTTGAATTTAAAAATAATATTCATTAAATTGTTAGGATTGTTTTCATAAGGCACTGACATAGCGGTAGCTGTAATAACTGATGTTTCCATCATCCAAGCATTAGCATCATAAGGACTATTAGCATTTTTAACAGGAAAATAATCTAATAATGATTGAATATCTTTTACAGAAATTAAATCACCTTCTTTTTCAATAGGTATCACTTCATTTATTATTTCAATATTTTTTTTAACTGTTTTAAAAATAAGAACCCTTTTTGTTTTTCTATGAGTTATAATCTTTTGTTCCGTTCTTGTTAAACCTACTTTTGAATAATCAATATAAATTCTTTGAGAAAAAAATTCTTTCCAAAAATTTATATCTAAAAAATCTTGAGAAAATTGAATAATAGGATTATTACTTTCACTCATACCTGCAGGCAATTCAATATATTGTGGATTTGTTTTTGTATAAGTTGATTGTGTGTCATACCCTCTTGAAGCAAAACCCCAGTTGTCTTTACAATCTCTATAAACAACAGCTTGCCTATTTGCTTCAAGAAAGTTTGTTAAATTCGTTATTATATTCTCATTATGTTGAGGTATAAAAATAACAGGTGATAAAATTCCTGTTCCTGATATAAAATAACTCGGTTTGTTTGCCATTAGCATAAGTAAATCAATAATATCATAAGGATAATAATCCGACCTTTTAGCAATAACCGGCGTGTTATAATCAATTATTCTATTGTAGTTTATCATTGTATATGGAAGTAATGTCATTGTTAACTCTCTGCTAACTGTGTTGATCTCTGTTAAATCAACAATAAGATTGCCATACAAATAATCTGTCCCGTCAATATTAACTTTCCCAAATATCTCATTTCTTGTTGAAATATTATTGTAAATGTTAAAGTTCAAATCATCAGCAGTGCAATCAATAGTAAAGTCATTAACTCCATTCTCAATTATGCTTCTTTCGGTATTATATCTAAATTCTTTTATTGAAAATTTTAACAATTCAAATGCTTCTATTTCACAAACCTTATAATCATTTAAGAAAGTTGTTGTTCTATTTAAAGAGAACTTTAAATATCTTGTTTGAATAGTTGAATTTAATTTTATAGCAAAAAAAGATATATTATTATTTATCCAACCCCAGTCATTAGGTTCTCCAATATATGGTTGATATAGTGTTTGATATTGTGAAAACCATTCTGACATTGAAATTGCATTAGAATTATTAATAATACTCCAATCTGTCCCGTTGATTGAATAATAAAGTCGTAAATATGGCATCCAGTAAGTATTATTATTGCTATCATATTGCATTCTTGTCCCAAATTTAGAATAATTAGAAGTTGGTATAAGATAAAATCTTATAAAGTCAATATTAACAGTTTCATTAAAAGTTATTGAATATTCTGTATTCTTTGAAAAAATTTCAAACAAATCTCCAGCATCTGGTCGCCAGTGAACCTTTAACCCATCACAAGTTTTTGGATAAGAAGTTGCAAAATCTGAATTGAGTAATTTATTTTGTCCTTTGATAATATAGAATTCTGAATTTATATTGCTCATACTTTCCCCTTAAGATAATCTGCCATTGTTCTTGCCAATCGCTCCATATGTATTCTATCAATTTGTCTAACATCAAAACTATGAAAATTCAAATTAACAACAACAGGATTATTATTAGTTATTGTTTCGCTGCTTCCAGCAGGGATAATCTTTTCTCCTTTATGTAAAAGATATGTCCCAGTTTTGGGGATTGTCCCGCCACTTTGAAATGCTCCAGTGATTACTCCTAAAAACCCACCACCAACAGAGAATCCAGTCAATTCAAATATAAATTTTTTAGCCAAATATTCTGCTGCCATTTGGGTTAACATATTAACGAAAGCATTCAAAATGTTATTAAATAAATTTTTTATAGCGTTTTCCAAATGTTGACCACCTTTAATTGCTTCATTAATAAAATTTTGAAATACCCCTTGCATAGATGAATATACTGCTTCCGAAATTGCTTTCATTTGTTCCGAATGTTCTCCCCATTTTGCTACAAAATTAACATTTGCTTTTTCTAAATCTAAATTTAATTTTTTTGTTCTTTTCTCTATCCACTCATTAAACTCCTCTTGTGAAATCTTTTTTTCATTAAGCATTTTATTATAATTTTCCACATCAGTTTGATATGCTGACATTAAAGAACCTACTTCTTTTAACATCGTATCTTTAACATTATTCAAATCTAAATCTCTTAGTTCTTGTTTTATTTTTAACCTTTTTTCTGCTTCTTCTTTATCAATTTTGTTTAATTCTGTTTCTTTCCATTGTTCTAATAGCTTTTCTGCTTCCGCTGTATTTATTTTTTCTTGCTTAAATTTCTCTAATTGCCTTTTCTTTGCTTCGTATTCTATTTCAACAAGTTTTATTTGTTCTTCTTTTGTTTTTTCCCCATTGTTTATAATCTCTTTGCTTATTTGTTCAACAAATTTGGCATATTCATTATTTAATTTTTTCTCCTCTTCTGTTAATTCTTTAACATTTTTTATTTCTGCTTTTTTAATGTCTATTTTTTTATCTTTTTCTTTCTTGTATAATTCAGTTAATTCTGATTGTCTTGTAATTTCTATTTGTATTATTTCATTTTCTAATTCTTGTTGTGCTTTAATAATATCTTCATTATTCATTTTTATTGTTGCAATTATTGATTTAAATGTCGCTTTTATTATCGCTAACCATTTTTCAAAAGTTGCTTTAATATTTATAACTGAACTAATTAATCCTCGTGGTAAATCTTCTATTAGGAAATTTAAAAATTTTGCTATTGCAGGTAATAATATTTTACCAATATTTTCTTGTGCTTCTTTAATAATTTCATTTCCTTCTTTCATTTGCTTTTCAAAATCTGAAATCTTATATCTTGCCCCTTCATAAGATTTAGCAAGATAATCAATTGCTTCTTGTGCATTTTTACCTGCTAATGCTTGTATCCCTAATTGTTTTGCTAAAACATTACCAGCGTCCCTTGTTGAAGTCAATGCTATTCTTAATATTGAATAAACTTCATTTAAATCTTTTCCACTTCCAGTTGCAACATCCATTGCTGTTTTCAAAAGATATAATCCAGAATTAACATTTCCAGTAAGTTTTATAAATTGTGTTAATGTTTTCAATGTCTCATCTTTTGTAAATATTGTATTTTTTGATAATGATTTTGCATATTCATCTAATTGTTTTGCTGAATATTGATGAGATAATCCTAAATTATTTAAAATCCCATTTAATTCTCTATATACTCTAATTTGTTCTGTTGCTTGTTTAATGCTATCTTGAATAAATTTAATAGTGCTATATATTGCAGCACCCCAACTTAACCATCTGCTAATTAAACTATTTATTTCTTTTTGCAATCCAGAATATTCTTCTTTTTGTTTTTTTGCTGTATTTACTTGTGCTTTTGTTATATTTTCCAAATTTTTAACTTGATATCCCATTTGTTGTAATGATGAAGTTATTTTCGCTAAATCTGCTTGTGCATTTTCTTTATCTACTTTAACACTTAACTTTAATTCATAAACTTCTCTATCCGCCATATAAACCCCTTATCAAGCAAAGAAAATCAAAATTTGAACATTTATCCCCTATTCCTCTGGGAAATTTTTGCCTCATTTTTAACCTCTATCTAAATTAAAAAAGCCCGCTTACTAATAGAACTAAATCTATAGCAAGTCGGGCTATCCGACACTACTTGCTAAATATTATCAATATCCTGATACTGTATTTATTAATTTTATTTCTATTGTTTTCCCTGCTGTTAAGTTATAGTAAGCATTAAAAGAAGCATTTGCTCCAAGTATACCGTCAACATTTGTAAATGGATATGCTGTATAATGTATTTCTGGGATTGTAAATTGTATCATATGATTATATCCAGTTTCAATTTCTGCACCCTGTGATATTATATCTAAACTTGCTGAAGTATTTGATAAGAATTTATTTCTCTGCGTTTCATTTTCAAATAAAGCAGCAAAAGAACCAGTCACAAGCAATTTAGCGTGAGAAACAATATCATAAATATCTTGTGAATTATTCAATAGATGAAGTCCGACAGAACCATTGTCAATTGTTAATGACCAATTCTTTATAGTCATAACTTGACTTCCATCTATTTTGAAAGTATTTTGATGAAACATAAATGGCGAAGGATCAACCCAAGTTGGCGTAGGTGGATTTGAATAATCTTGCTCTGTTCTATAAAGAACTGTAGCATTTGCTTTAAGTTTATTATCTGCATCTTGTGAGAAAGCGATTGATTTTACAACAGATAAAGGATATTGTTTTGCGTTTATACCTCTGTGAATTGTTATTGTATATGATGGCATTGTTATTCCATTTGTTCTTTTAAAAATGTGTTGATATGCTTGTCCTGTTGTCCCAACATCCGTTGTTGTAACTGAACCTAAAAGAGAATTAAGCAATTCTCCAATGTTATCACTTGTTACTTCTATTCCTGAAATTGTTCCTGTGCCCTCTTTTCTGCCTGCTTTTGGTGGAAATTTTTCAAATATTCCCCTAACCGTTTCATCCTCAATCAAATTGAGTTTATACTCTAACTCCGTATCTGGTGTAACAGGTATAAACCTTGTTGGCACAACTGCTGTTCCTCTTGTTGTTTCTTTTCCTATCCCTAACCATTTTTGTTCTATTGCATAAAGTGCCATATTACCTCCTATCTATTTGTATCTTGTATTGGTTGTGTTTCAATTCTCATTATTATATCTGCTAATCTGTATGGATAAATTTCAAAAATATAACTTGTTTCTGGGAAAGTAAATTTCAAACAACTTCTATTTAAATCTCTATTTGCATTTAAAACATTTTTAACATCTGCTACCATATCCATTATACCTTTATTTCCTCTTATATTTGCTGTTATCTGCTCATCTTTGTTAATAACTTCTAATATGCATTCAATTAGAACTTCAAAAGTTATTTTTTTGTAATTTGGTATTGTTATATTATCTTCAATCTCTCTAATCGGCTCAACTATTATTGCTGGCGTAAAAATTGGTGGTAAATCATCTTTTAAACCTTGAAAAATATTTTTAACATATTCTAATGATCTACCAGATTGTCTTGCATCATTTAGTATCGCTATTATATTATTCCAAATATTTTCACTCACCATAATCTTGTCCTGTCATATATTGATTGAATAATTGTTTTATTTGCTCTTTATAACTTTCACGCAAAACCATAAAAGGTCTTGCTGGGACATTTCCCCAAGGGATATTTGGCATTGTTCTTGTATGAGCTGAAACTCTTATTCTTTTGCCTTTAACTCGTCTTATATGATCTTTAATTCTTACTTTAACATTTTTTGCAATACTTCCCTTTTCTGCTCCAAATTGATGTATAGTTGCATAAGGGACATTAGTTGAAACAAATGCTTCATTACCAATATATCCTGGAAATATACTTCTTTTTAAAAATCCAGTATCCTGCAATATTCTTGAACTACCCTTACCTTTACCCTTTCGCCTTATATCAATAGTTACTGGACTTAATCTATCCCATTTTTCTTTATCTGTCCCTTGTTCTCTAAAATTTTGCATAACTGATTTATGAAGCAATATGCTAATTTTTTTAAGCAATGGTGAAGGGACATTTAATCTTTCTTGAATATTGTTTATTTTAGAGAACAAACTTTTAAGACCTTCAAAATTTATGTTTAAATTCATTGTTTACCAATTACATCTTCATCTGAATATGTTGCTTCTTTTATTTTCCATCCCTTGCTGTCAGTCAAATTAAATATCCTTTTAACATCCCCAGTATTGATAATAGGGACAATAGTTAATGATACATTGTTAGGCTTTATAACAACTCCATCATTGTTAACCAAAAGCATTTGCATTGTTTTTATTTTTTCAAGTAATTCAAAAAATTCATCTTTCCATTTTACAAAACCTGCTTCATCAGTTTTACTTGGTTGTGTCCTCGCATATATATCCCTATATATTGCATATCTTGCATAGAGAACATTTAATCTTTTGATTAAAGGGGCGGAAGTTAAATCTGATTGGCTATAACCAATCGGGACTAAATTTGTATCTATAATTTCCGCCCCTTCATTAATTCTTTCTTGCACATCAGTGTCAACCCATCCTGCTGATGATATTATAACATCAACAGTCTTGTCTTTGACTTCTGATATGCTACAATAAGCCATAATTATATCACCGATTTCAAGAGATATCCAGCATAATTGCTTATGATGTAAGGGTCAAACATATCTTTCACTATAACCTTTATGCCTTCAGGATCCTTATAAGTCTCTGTTAAAACTTTTCTATATCCCTGCTTTCTAAATGTATATCCAAGAGACATAGAATAGAGAGAAGGCGATTTTTCAACATAAGCGAGTATTACGACATTATCCCATACCCAATTAGTTGTTCTTGTTAGTCCTTCTTGCTCGGTGTCATTTACTGCGTCTGCAACTATGAAGTTTTCAACTTCAAATGCTCTTGCCATATCTTCATTACCAGGAATACCAAACTGCGTATATTTTATAACATCTTTAAGCACTGGATGGCTTCTTAATACATTGAAGACATTTCTTGATACAAGCATTGTGTTTGGTATTCTTCCGCAATCTTTTTGAACTACAACTTTTATTTCATCAACTTTTTTTATCGGATTTGAATTTGTATAATCACTCCACTTTGAAATTCCACTCAATATCTCATAATGTCCACTTGCATAAGATGAAGTATCAGTTAATTTGTTTGCAACTTCTATTTCATAATCAAGCATTATTGTATTTGTTAGTTTCCTAACAGCATCTTTTTGAGGGTCAAGCGGAGTATCAGCATTGTGAATTATTCTCTGAGGGACAAAAGTATGCAATCCTCTCTCTGAAAGAGAATATGGCAATGCTTTATCTATAGTATATTCAAAATCCCTTGTTTCACCTTTTGGAGTTAATTTTGTATGGTATTTTTTTAAATCCTGTCTTCCGTAAATAAAATATCTGTCGCTTTCTTTCTTGACTGAAACAACTGGCATAATTTTTTCAGCGACGAAAGACGGATTGGTATATTCAACTGAAAGCATTGTTAATGCTTGGTCTATATGAACATCTTGAACTAAAGGTCTTGACATAATTCACCTCCTAAATTATAGAATTCTTATAAGCATTTCAATATATGAACCAGTAGAACCACCCTCAAGGGCAATTCCAATCTTCTGAGGATTATTTGTTGCATCATATTTAACAACTGTCCCATTATTAGCAATAGCAAGAACATCTCCTGCACTTATCGTTAAATTTGTTCCACCAACAAGAACTTTTACAGTCCCAGATATTGCAACTCCTACAGCTTTCCCAGCTCCTGCTGGCTCTACAATAACACCTATAGGGACATCACCAACTGCAGAAACAACGTCTACTGTTTGGTCTGCAGTCATTTTAACGACTTTATATATGCTATTACTAAGGTCTGAACCTGCATTGAAACTTAATATCTGCTTTATCGCTTGCTGAGACATATCCTACCTCCTATTTGTTTAGTTCTTTATATGCTTTTGTTAATGCCTCGTCAAAAGTTATTTTCTCAGTCTTTGCTATATGCTCGGCTAATATAGCCAATTCAACATTAGAGGGCTTATATCCTTGCGCTTCTATTGAAGCGATTATCTCGGATTTTTTCTCCTCTACTTTTGCATCATTTTCCTTTGCAAGTTCCGAGAAAATAACAGGTTTTGATTTGGCAAATTCGTCTATAAACTTAAAGAATAACTCTAACATAGAATATTCTTTTTCTCCAAATTTAACAATTTCATCTTTTTCTGAAAACTTTTCTATGAATTTATCAATATACTCATCAAATTTTGGAAGCAATATCCCTCTGTTTTTTTCTTTTAATTCATTAACCATTTTTTTGATTTTCTCTTTTTCTAATTGTTTTATCTTATCTTGCAATTCTTTCATTTTTATCATTTCAGGATTTTCACTCATTTTTGCTTCTTGTTTGTTTTCACTTTGTCTTGTTGCTTCTATTTCTTGCTTTCTTTCAGGTGACATATGATGATGATATATCCATCCACATAATTGTTCAGGTGTATCTGTTATATCACTAACTGCAGAAACGCATTCATCCCACCAACCTTTTGGCGGTCTTTTATCATTTTCAAGTTTAAAATCTTTTATTGCTTGTTCATTTTCTTTTATTATTTGTTTTATTTTTTCTTTATCA
>Ga0308405_1000305_pt1 | contig 29536 bp, 28 predicted proteins | sample HotsprSampleMS13_FD_203473 | JGI IMG/M metagenome (GOLD analysis project Ga0308405, IMG submission 203473) | Hot spring phototrophic mat microbial communities from Mushroom Spring, Yellowstone National Park, Wyoming, United States - 20060912_MS13 ...
GGCTGGAGCGCGGGTTTCGGCTTTTCCGGTTCCGGCTTCTCCGCGACCCGCCGGTCGACCGCCGCCGGCTCGGGTTTCGGCGCCGGCACGGGCGCTTCGACCGGTGCGGGCTTCGGCGGCGGCGGCTCGGGTGGCGCCGCGGGAGGCGGCGGAGCCGGGGCGGACTCGGCGCGTGCGGGGGGCCGCTCGGGCGGTGTCGGCTCGGGTGGCGGCTCGGCCCGCGGCGCGGGGGCCGGGGCGGCCGCTTGACGGGGCGGGAGGGGTGCCGCCTCGGCCGGTGCCGGCGGCGCGGTCTTCGCCGGGCCGGCTTCGGCCGCGGCCACTAGCTCGACCACCACCGCCTCCTCGACCGGCAGCTCGCGCGGCCGGCCGAGGCCGATCACCACGAGGCCGAGCCCCAGATGTGCGGCGAGGGAGAGGCTCAGCGCGCGCCGCATGGCCCCTCCCCGCGCTTCGAGCGGGGCGAGCACCGGCTCATCGCGATCCCGACATCGCCCCGAGGGCGGCGGTACGCGGCACCTCGGTCAACAGCGCCACCTTCGCGATCCCGGCCTGGTTGAGGGCGCCGACCACCGCCATCACCCGACCGTAGTGGACGCTCTTGTCGCCGCGCACGAACACTCTGAGCTCGGGGTTGCGTTCCTTCCCCGCGGCGAGCCGCGGGCCGAGTTGGTCGAGGGCGATCGCGCTGTCCTGCAGGAACAGCGTGCCGTCGGCCCGGATCGTGACGACCAAGGGCTCGTCTTGGCCCGGCAAGGGGGCCGTACGCGCCTGCGGCAGATCGACCGTCACCCCGGTCGTGAGCAAGGGTGCCGTCACCATGAACACGACCAGCAAGACGAGCATGACGTCGACGAGCGGCGTCACGTTGATCTCGGCGAGCGGCCGACGCCGCCGGCCGCGCCGGCCACCGTCGCGGGCGAGGGGAGCTCCGGCCACCGTCTTCAGCCGCCGGCCCGCGCGTCGAGCTCGCGCGCGACCACCACCCCGAACTCGTCGGCGAAGCTCTCGAGCCGCTCGGCATAGGCGTCGAGCTCGTGGCTCAGCTTGTTGTAGGCGACCACCGCCGGGATCGCGGCCAGAAGCCCGAGGGCGGTGGCCAAGAGCGCCTCGGCGATGCCCGGCGCGACCACCGCGAGCGTGGTGTTCTTGGTGGCGGCGATCGCCTGGAAGCTGTTCATGATGCCCCAGACCGTGCCGAACAGGCCGACGAAGGGGGCGGTCGAGCCGATCGTCGCGAGCGAGGGCAGATGCCGCTCGAGCTGTTGGACTTCGCGGTCGAGGGTGAGCCGCATGACCCGGCCGATCCGGCCCAAGAGGCTCTCACGGCGGGCCGGATCCACGGGTTCGCCGGTCTCGCGCCATTCCTCCATACCGGTCGCGAACATGAGCGCCATCGGATGATCGGCCGGCTCGGCCCGACGGTAGAGCTCGTCGAGCGGTGCCCCCGACCAGAAGGCGCGCTCGAAGGCGGCAGCCTTGCGCTTGAGCCGGCCGAGCCGCCAGGCCTTCTCGATGATCACGGCCCAGCACCAGACCGAGGCCAGGAACAGGACGAGCATGACCGCCTTGACGACGGCGTCGGCCTGCAGGACCAGCTGGACGAGGCTCGGGCCCGAGGCTACGGCCCCGACCCCGACCGCGGTGATCGCGTCCGGTTGCATCGCGTCGTTTCTCGATCGCCCCCTTCGTCTCCGCGGGCAAAACGGAGCGCAGGCGGACTCGTTGTCGGCTGGACGGCCACCCCCACCTGCCGGTCCACCCCTCGCGACCGTTCTTGCCGCGCAGGGTGGTGCACGGCCGCAGGCCATCGCGTCCGAAGTTAGATCATCGGCATCCGCGTCTCAAGGACCGAGGGGCTCGGCCGCAGCGGACCGGGTCGAGGTGAAGACCCGACGGAGCGCCTCGGGGAGGCGACGCGGCCGGCCGTCCCGGCCGACGAAGGCGATCTCGACCTCGAGCCGCACGAGCACGGCTTCTTCGCGCCGCACCGTCTGCTCGAGCACGATCCGCGCACCCGAGCCGCCGACGGGCCGCGTTTCCACGGAGAGAAGATCGTCGAGCCGGGCCGGGGCGAGGAAGTCGGCTTCGAGCCGGCGGACCACGAGCTGGCCGCCCGCGCCTTCGAGGAGCGTGCGGTGGTCGACCCCGCCGGCGCGCAAAAGCTCGGTGCGCGCCCGCTCGGCGAAGCGCAGATAGCTCGCGTGGTAGACCACCCCACCGGCGTCGGTATCCTCGTAATAGACCCGGACCGCGAGCCGATGCGTCACGGGCTTCCTCGCGGTGGCGGATCGTCGAACAGTGCCCCCTGCTCGACGAGCGCGCGCGGCGGGGTGAGGTCGAGGTGACGCCAGGCGGCGAGGGTCAGCATCCGGCCGCGTGGCGTGCGCTGGAGGAGGCCTTGTTGAAGGAGGAACGGCTCGACCGTCTCCTCGAGCGTGTCGCGCTGCTCGGCGAGCGCCGCTGCGAGCGTCTCGATCCCGACCGGGCCACCGCCGTAAGCGCGTGCGATCAGCCCGAGATAGCGCCGATCGAGGGCATCGAGGCCGAGCCGGTCGACCTCGAGCCGGGCGAGGGCCGCATCGGCCAGCGCCCGGTCGACCGGGCTCTTGCCGGCGACCGTGGCGAAATCGCGGACGCGGCGCAGGAGCCGCGTGGCGACCCGCGGGGTGCCGCGGGCCCGGCGGGCGATCTCCGCCGCACCGTCGTCGGAAAGGGCCAGGCCCAACAGCCGAGCGCCCCGGCGGACGATCGCCTCGAGCTCTTCTTGATTGTAGAAATCGAGCCGGGCGTGGATGCCGAAACGATCGCGCAACGGCGTGGTCAAGAGGCCCGTGCGGGTGGTCGCGCCCACGAGGGTGAAGGGGACGAGGTCGATCCGCACCGAGCGGGCGGCCGGCCCTTCGCCGATCATGAGGTCGAGCTGGAAATCCTCCATCGCCGGGTAGAGGATCTCCTCGACCTGTGGCTGCAGCCGGTGGATCTCGTCGATGAACAGCACGTCCCGCGGCTGCAGATTGGTGAGGAGGGCCGCGAGATCGCCCGCCCGGGCGACGATCGGCCCGCTCGTCATGCGGAAGCCCACCCCGAGCTCGGTCGCGATGATCTGGGCGAGGGTGGTCTTACCGAGCCCCGGTGGGCCCGCGAGCAGGAGATGGTCGAGCGCCTCGCCCCGGCTCCTGGCGGCTTCGATGAAGACGGCGAGATTGGCCTTGAGGGCGGCCTGGCCGATGAACTCGGCGAGGCGCCGCGGCCGCAGGCTCTGGTCGAGGTCCTCGCTCTGCTCGGCGGGGCTCACGAGACGGCTCGTCACGGTGCGGCCAGCTCCTTGAGCCCTTCGCGGACCAGCGCCTCGAGCGGCGCTTCCGCACCGAGCCGGCTGCGGGCGCGGGCGAGTGCGGCGAACGCCTCGGCCCGGGCGAAGCCGAGCCGCAGCAGGGCGGCGAGCGCGTCGTCGGTCGGGGTGGGTTCGCCCGCCGGGACGGCCGGCGCCGGGGCGGGAGTGGCCGGGCGGGGCAGCTCGCCGACCCGGTCGGCGAGCTCGGCCACGAGCCGGCCGGCCAGCCGGCTGCCGACCCCGGGGGCGCGGGCGAGCGTGGCCTTGTCGCGGCTCGCCACGGCGGTCGCGAGTTCCTCGGGCGAGAGCGTGCCGACGAGCGCGAGCGCCACCTTGGCCCCGACACCCTGGACCGTTTGCAGGAGCCGGAACCAGCTCCGCTCGGCCGGGTCGATGAAGCCGTAGAGCGCGATCTGCTCGGGGCGCAGTTGGGTCTCGATCACGAGCTCGACCGCCTCGCCGATCCGCGGCAGACGCTGCAGGGTGCGGGCGCCGGCCTGCACGAGATAGCCCACACCCCCGACGTCGACCACGAGATGGTCCTCGCCGACCGCCGCGAGCCGCCCGCGCAGATGCGCGATCATCGGGTCCGCGTGCCCGCCGTCGGGACCGCCCGGGCGAGCCGCGCCCGGGTCGCCGCGACATGGGCGTGGCAGATCGCGACCGCGAGCGCGTCCGTGGCGTCGGCCGTGGCCTCGACGGCTCCTGCCAGCAGGGCGCGGACCATGGCCGCAACCTGTTCCTTGCTCGCCGAGCCGGTGCCGGTTACCGCCCGCTTGACCGCGCGCGAAGCGTATTCGCCGACCTCGAGGCCGGCGCGGGCGGCGGCCAGCAACACCACCCCGCGCGCCTGACCGAGCTTCAAGGAGGAGGCGGCGTTGGTGTTGACCACGGTTTCTTCGACCGCGGCCGCGTCCGGCGCGTAGCGGTCGATCACCGCGAGGAGGCCGTCGAAGAGGGCTTCGAGCCGGCGGGCCAGGGGTGCGTCGGGTGGGCTCGCGACGACCCCGCAGCCGAGGTGGCGCAGCCGCGAGGGGCCGGCCTCGATCACCCCCCAGCCGGTGGCCCTTAGCCCGGGGTCGAGGCCCAGCACCCGCATCGGCCGGCCTCAAGCCGAAAGCCGCTGGAGGGCTCGGTCCGAGACCTCGAAATTGGCGGTCACCCGCTGCACGTCGTCGTTCTCGTCGAGCGCTTCGAGAAGCTTGAAGAGGCTCTCGGCGCGTTCGTCGTCGACCGGCACGGTGACTTGCGGGCGCCAGCCCAGATAGGCCTGTTCGGGCGGCCCGAAGCGGCGCTCCAGGACTTCGCGGACGGCCGCCAGCTCGTCCGGCGCACAGGTGATCTCGTGGCCGGCTTCGTCGCTCGTGCAATCCTGCGCGCCGGCCTCGATCGCCGCCTCGAGCATCGTTTCGGGATCGGCCACATCGGCCCGGTAGCGGACGACCCCGATCCGGTCGAACTGGAAGCTCACGCTGTTGGTCTCGCCGAGCGAGCCACCGTGGCGGGCGAAGGTGGCTCGGATCTCGCTCGCTGTCCGATTGCGATTGTCGGTCAAGGCCTCGACGATCACGGCCACACCGCCGGGGCCGTAGCCCTCGTAGCGGACCTCCTCGTAATTCTCGGCATCGGTTCCCGAACCGCGTTTGATCGCGCGCTCGATGTTCTCTTTCGGCACGTTTTCCGACTTGCAGGCCTGGATGGCGGCCCGCAGCCTGGGGTTGTGGGCCGGGTCGGGCAGGCCCGAGCGCGCCGCCACCTGGACCTCGCGCAGAAGCCGGGTGAACCGGCGGGCCCGGAGCGCATCCTGCCGGCCCTTGCGGTGCATGATGTTCTTGAACTGGGAATGACCGGCCATGGTCGGGTTCGGCTGTCGGTTGCGATGCGGGCAGCATCTAGACCAGAACGCCAGCCGGCGCCACCCGCTGCGCGGCGGGCGGACGGGGCGTGGTGAACCCCGCCGCTCGCCTCGGCGGCGGGCCGACGCGCGCCGGCCCGGATGGCCCCGCTGACGACACCATCTCTTCTCGCTGACACATAGATAGATCGTTGCGGCCGGATCGTGAACGGAAAAGGCCACGGGTGCACCCGGGAGAGCCCGGCGCCCGGCCGAGACGGGTCGTCAACCGCTGCGCGAACCATTCCCTGCTGGCAAGGCCGGGGCGGGCCGTTCGCCTCGGCGCTGCTCTGGGCTCGACTCGAGACATTGCTTTCAATCACTCGAGTTTCTCTTGAATTGTCGGAAAAGACCGCAAGAAATGTCCGCGAATTGCTCACGAAAGTGCTCGTCGGCCTCGGATTGGTGCTTGTCGACGGGGCGATTTCAACGTATGGTTGCGTCCGTCAAGTCAAACGGTGCCTCCCTCCCGACTCGCCCCCGCCGCCACCTAGGCTCGCGGGGGCGCCTTTTTTGGAGAGCCCCCGCCGAGTGGGGCCGCACGTCAGGAAGGAACCACCCATGCCCATCAGCCCGGCCGACGTCTGCGACTTCGATCGCCAGCCGACCGTCGAGGAGCCCACCGACCCGGCGCGTCTCGTCGAGCGGATGCGCGAGGAATTGCGCGAGCTCGAACCCGTGGTCACGGCTGCGACACTCGCCACCGTGGCGTTCCGGATGCGCGACGAGTCGGGCCTCGTGGCGGCGCTCCGCGCGCTCACCACGGCTGTCGAGGAACTCGAACGGCGACGCGGCGACAGCTGAGGCCCGAACCCGCCGCCGGCTCGGCGACCGCTCGAGGCTTGAACGTGGGCCCGCGGGCGCCACATCCTTCGGGCCCGGAGCCGGCCGAGGCGGCCCGGGCGCGGCGCCCACGGGGTCCGCCCTCGGGCGGCTCGCCGGCCTCGGCGGGGGATCGCCCGGCACCGCGGGGTGGTAGGGGTCGGTGATCGAGACGGGCTGGCACGGCACGACGATCCTCTCGGTCCGCAGGGGCCGCAAGGTCGTCATGGCGGGGGACGGACAGGTGAGCCTCGGCCAGACCGTCGTGAAGGCCAACGCGAAAAAGGTACGGCGGATCGGCAACGGGCGGATCCTCGCCGGTTTCGCCGGCTCGACCGCGGACGCCTTCACCCTTCTCGAACGCCTCGAAGCCAAACTCGAACGCCACCCGGGGCAGCTCGTGCGCGCCTGTGTCGAGCTCGCCAAGGACTGGCGGACCGATCGCTACCTGCGGCGCCTCGAGGCGATGATGGCGGTGGCCGATGCCGAAACTTCGCTCGTCCTCACCGGTGCGGGGGACGTGCTCGAGCCCGAAGGCGGGCTCATCGGCATCGGTTCGGGCGGGAGTTACGCGCTCGCCGCGGCCAGAGCGCTCCTCGAGGGGACCGATCTCGACGCCGAGGAGATCGCTCGTCGGGCGATGCGCATCGCCGCCGAAATCTGCGTCTACACCAACCACAACCTGACCCTCGAGGTGCTGGACCTGCCGTGACCGCGCTCACGCCCCGCGAGATCGTCTCGGAGCTCGATCGATTCATCGTGGGCCAGCAGGCGGCCAAGAAGGCTGTCGCGATCGCGCTGCGCAACCGCTGGCGGCGCCAGCAGCTCGAGGAGGGCCTGCGCGAAGAGGTCCTGCCCAAGAACATCTTGATGATCGGCCCCACGGGCTGCGGCAAGACGGAGATCGCGCGCCGCCTGGCGAAGCTCGCTCAAGCCCCTTTCCTCAAGGTCGAGGCGACGAAATTCACGGAAGTGGGCTATGTCGGGCGCGACGTCGAAAGCATCCTGCGCGACCTCGTCGAAGTCTCGATCAAAATGACCCGCGAGCGGATGCGCCGGGACGTGGCGGCCCTGGCCGAACGGAACGCCGAGGAGCGGGTGCTCGATGCACTCGTGGGCCCGGCGGCCGGTCCCGAGACCCGCGAGAAGTTCCGCCGGATGCTGCGCGAGGGGGTGCTCGCCGACCGCGAGATCGAGATCGAGGTCCAAGAAGGCATGGGCTTTCCGACCCTCGATCTGCCCGGGCTGCCCGGCGCCCAGATGGGGGTCGTCAATCTCGGCGACATCCTGGGCAAGGCCTTCGGGGGCCGCACCCGCCGCCGCAAGATGAAGGTCGCCGAATCCTTCGCCGTCTTGATGGCCGAAGAGTCCGACAAACTCCTCGACCAGGACAAGGTCGTGCGCGAGGGCATCCAGGCGGCCGAGCAATCGGGCATCGTGTTCATCGACGAGATCGACAAGATCACCGCGCGCGAGGGACGGATCGGTGCCGACGTGAGCCGCGAAGGCGTGCAGCGCGATCTCTTGCCGCTCGTCGAAGGCACGACCGTCACGACGAAATACGGCCCGGTCAAGAGCGACCACGTCCTGTTCATCGCCTCGGGCGCCTTCCATTTGAGCAAGCCGTCCGACCTCTTGCCCGAACTCCAGGGCCGGCTGCCGATCCGGGTCGAACTCCAGCCCCTCACCCGCGACGATCTGCGGCGGATCCTGGTCGAGCCCGAGGCGAGCCTCGTGCGGCAATACGTGGCGCTCATGGCGACCGAAGGGGTGAGCCTCGAATTCACCCCCGAAGCGCTCGACGAAATCGCCACGCTCGCCCACGAGATCAACCAGCGGGTCGAGAACATCGGCGCTCGGCGCCTGCAGACGGTCATGGAGCGGCTGGTCGAAGACATCAGCTTCACCGCGTCCGATCGAGCGGGGGAGCGGATCGTGATCGACCGCGAGACGGTGCGCCGCCAGGTGGGCGAGCTCGTGGCCGGCGCCGACCTCGCCAAGTTCATCCTCTGACGCCCGCCCTCGGGGGGCGGGCCCTGGCGGTCGCTTGTGCCCGGATCGGCGGCCGCCTATCTCCCGCGGCGTTCGTTCGGGGTCGCTCATGACGATCTACGTGAGCACGCGCGGCCGCGCCGGGCGGCGATCCTTCGAGGAGGTGCTCCTCGCCGGGCTCGCCGAAGACGGCGGGTTGTTCCTGCCCGAGAGCTGGCCGCGCCTCGCCGAGGCCCGGCTGCGCGGCCTCGACGGTGCGGATTATCCGACGACCACGGCCGCGGTCATGGCGCCCTTCACCCTGGGCGCGTTCGACGAGGCCGAGCTGCTCGCCCTCGCCCGCGAGGCCTACGCGGGCTTCGCCCACCCGGCGACCGCGCCTCTGCGCCAGCTCGACCCCGGCTTCTGGCTGCTCGAGCTCTTCTTCGGCCCCACCCTCGCCTTCAAGGACTTCGCCCTCCAGCTCCTCGCCCGGCTGTTCGAGCGGGCCCTCGAGCGGCGCGGCGAGACGATCACGATCCTGGGCGCCACTTCGGGCGATACCGGCTCGGCGGCGATCCGGGCGATCGCCGGGCGGGCGCGCATGCGGATCGTGATCTTGCATCCCGCGGGCCGGGTCTCCGAGGTCCAGCGCCGGCAGATGACCACGGTCGAGGCCTCGAACGTCACCAACCTCGCGATCGAGGGCACCTTCGACGACTGCCAGCACATCGTGAAGCGGCTCTTCGCCGATCCGGACTTCCGCAGCGAACAGAAGCTCGCCGCGATCAACTCGATCAATTGGGCACGGATCGCCGCCCAAGCCGCCTATTACGTTTATGCGGCGCTGCGTCTGGGTGGCCTCGAGCGGCCGGTGAGCTTCTGTGTGCCGACCGGCAATTTCGGTGACGTCTATGCGGGCCACGTCGCCCGCCGCCTGGGGCTGCCGATCGGCCGGCTGATCGTCGCCACCAACGCGAACGACATCTTGGCTCGATTCCTCGCGACCGGCTCTTACGCCGCCGGGCCGGTCGTTGCGACCTCGAGCCCGTCGATGGACATCCAGGTAGCCTCGAACTTCGAGCGGCTGCTCTTCGAGCTCCTCGACGGTGACGGTGCGCGGGTCGCCGAGCTCATGGACCGCTTCGCCCGGGAGCGGCGCTTCACGCTTCCCCCCGCGATTCACGCCCGAGCTCGAGACCTCTTCGCCGGCGGTGCCGCCGACGAGGCCGCGACCCGGGCCGAGATCGCCCATTGGCACGCGGCCACGGCGGGTTCGGTGCTGTTGGATCCGCACACCGCGGTGGGGGCGGCGGTCGCCCGCCGGCTGCGCGGTGCGGTGGCCGGGCCGCTCGTGCTCTTGGCCACGGCCCATCCCGCCAAGTTCCCCGAAGCCGTCGAAGCCGCCTGCGGCGTCCGCCCGCCGCTGCCAGCGCACATGGCCGAGCTCTTCGAGCGGCCCGAGCGCTTCACCGTGCTGCCCGCCGATCCGGCCGCGGTGCGCGAGCACGTCCGTCGCCTGCCGGCGCTTCCCGCATGAGCGAGGAAAACCGTCTCACCACCCTCGACAACGGCTTCCGCGTGCTGTCCCGCCATCTGCCGGGGGTGCGGACCGCCGCGGTCGGCGTCTGGGTCGATGTCGGCACGCGCCACGAGCCGGCCGAGCTCAACGGTGTGGCGCATCTGCTCGAGCACATGGCTTTCAAGGGCACGCGCACCCGCACCGCCCGGCAGATCGCCGAGGCGATCGAGGCCGTGGGCGGCTCGTTGAACGCCTGGACCTCGCGCGAGCAGACCGCCTTCCACGCCCGTGTGTTGGCCGAGGACGTGCCGCTCGCGGTCGAGCTCGTGGCCGACATCCTGACCGAGCCCCTGTTCGACGAGGAGGAGCTCGCCAAGGAGCGCGAGGTCGTCTTGCAGGAGATCGGCCAGGTCGAGGACACGCCGGACGATCTGGTCTTCGACCTCCTCCAAGAAGAAGCCTTCCCCGACCAGCCGCTCGGCCGCTCGATCCTCGGCCCGGTCGAGATCGTCGCCCACTTGTCGCGCGCGGCGCTCGAGAGCTTCCTCGAGGCGCACTACGTGCCGAGCCGGATGGTCCTCGCCGCGGCCGGCGCGGTCGAGCACGAGCGGCTCGTCGAGCTCGGCCGGCGTTGGTTCGGCGGGCGGCCGCCGGGCTCCGTCCGGCCACCCGAGCCCGCCCGCTACCGCGGTGGGGTCCGGATCGAGCGCCGCGAGCTCGAGCAGGTTCATCTCTGCCTCGCCCTCGAGGGCGTCTCGATCCACGACCCCGACTATTGGGCGACACAGGTCTTCGCGGTCGCGCTCGGCGGCGGCATGTCCTCCCGGCTCTTCCAAGAAGCCCGCGAAAATCGCGGCCTCTGCTACGCGATCGACGCCGTGGCTTCGTCCTACGCCGACACGGGCCTCCTTTCGATCTACGCCGGAACCGGCACGGAACAGGTGGGCGCGCTGCTCGAGGTCGTGGCGAGCGAATGCCGCGGCCTCGCCCGCGATCCCGATCCGGCCGAGATCGCCCGCGCCAAAGCCCAGCTGCGGGCCGGGCTCTTGATGTCGCTCGAGAGCTGTGCCGCGGTCGCCGACGGGATCGCCCGCCAGCTCCTGGTCCACGGCCGGACGATCCCGGTCGAGGAGATGCTCGCCAAGATCGAGGCGGTCGACGAGGAGGCGATCCGCCGGGTGGGTGATCGGCTCTTCGGCCGCAGCTCGCCCACCACCGCCGCTGCGATCGGCGAGCTCGACGCGCTCCCGGTTCCGGATTTGGGCCGGATCGCCCGTTGAGCGGCGGGCGCGGGATCGGCACGGCCGGCGCTTGCCCCGCCGGCGGCCGGGGGGTAGGCCGAGGTCATGGCGATCGCGGCGGCGGGCGACGACGGCCGAGCAGCGAGCATCCTCGAGCCCCTGCGCTCGGCGCGCTTCCGCGCCCTCTGGCTCGCGACGCTGGTTTCCAACGTCGGCTGGCTCGTCCAGACCGTGGGGGCGGCGTGGCTCATGACCGCGCTCGTCGGCACGCCCGACATGGTGGCGCTCGTCCAGGCCGCGGTCCAAGCCCCGATCCTCTGCTTTTCGATCCTGGCCGGGGTCGCAGCCGATCTCGTCGACCGCCGCCGGGTCCTGTTGGCGGCCCAGCTCTTCATGCTCGTCGTCTCGTTGGTCCTCGCCGCCTCGACCGCGGCCGGGGTGATCGGCCCCTGGTCGCTGCTCGTCTTGACCTTCCTCTTGGGTTCGGGTGCGGCCTTGCAGGGCCCGGCCTATCAGAGCCTCGTGCGCGAGACGGTGCCGATGGGCGCCCTCGGCGCGGCGGTGACGCTCAACGGCGTCTCGTTCAACGCCGCCCGGGCCCTGGGCCCGGCCGTGGGCGGTGCGGTAGTCGCCTGGGCGGGGGCGCAGGCGGCGTTCCTTTTGAACGCCGTGTCCTACCTGCCGCTCGTCGTAGCCCTGCTCCGCTGGCGGCGGCCGGCCCAAGAGGACGACCTGCCGCGCGAGCGGGTGGCGGGCGCGCTCCTCGGCGCCTTTCGCTACGCTGCCGAGACGCCCGCGATCCGCACCGTGCTGTTGCGTTCGGCCCTCTTCGCTTTCGCCGCCGCGGCCGCTCTACCCCTTCTCCCTCTCGTGGCGCGCGACCGGCTCGCGGGTGGGGCCGCGACCTACGGGATCCTCGTGGGGCTGTTCGGCCTCGGGGCGATGGCGAGTGCCTTCGTGATCCATCCCTTGCGCGAGCGGCACGGCGCCGAGCCCGTGAGCCGGGGACTGGCGCTCCTCTTCGCGGGCGGGCTCCTCCTGCTCGCCCTCGGCTCCGGCTGGCCGTCGATCGCCCTCGCGCTCCTGGCCTGCGGCGCGGCCTGGATCGGCTCCTTCGCCTCTTTCAACATCGCCGTCCAGACGAGCTCGGCCTTTTGGGTCCAATCACGCACCTTCGCACTCTACCAAACCGTGATGTTCGGCGCGATGGCTCTCGGCTCCTGGGTCTGGGGTGTGGTGGCGGCCCAGGCGAGCGTGCCCGTGGCTTTCGCCCTGGCGGCCTCGCTCCTGGCTCTCCAGCCGCTCGTGGGGCGCATCCGGCCCTTGCCGCAGGCGAGCGGGCGCGATCTCGGCCCGGCCCGGCGGGCGCCGGAGCCCGACCCGGCCTTGGCTTTCGATCCCGAGGAGGGGCCGGTGCTCGTCCAGGTCGAATACCGGGTCGATCCGGCGCGGGCGGCCGACTTCGTCGCCGCGATGGACGAGCTCGGCCACATCAAGAAGCGCAACGGCGCGCTGCGCTGGCGCTTGTTCCAGGACACCGACGATCCCGAGCATTGGGTCGAGACCTACGTGGTGGCGGACTGGGTCGAGCATCTGCGGCTCGCCCGGCGGACCACCGAGGCCGACCGGGCGGTCGAGCGGCAGGTCGCGGCCTTCGACCGGAAGGGTTCTCCGGTCGTCCGCCGCCTCGTCGCCCGCCGCCGCGACGCCCGCTTCGCCCTCGACCCGAGCGAGCGGGGCGGGAAGGGTGAGGCGAGCGGCTGACTCCGGCTCGGCTCAGCGCGGCAGTTTCACCGAGAAGCGGCGCTCGTAGGCGCACCGCACCGCTTCGAGGAAGTCCTCCCAGCTGCGTGCCGGGGGAACTTCTCCGCCGCTGCGGTAGCCCTCGAGGTCGTGCAGGGCGGTATCGCCCGAGCGTTCCTGGTCGGTCGCGTAAGTCCCGACCCAGAAGAGCTCGAACCGTTCCCCGGGCTGGGTCTCGTCGGCCCGCCCGACTCGCTTGCGGAACACCTCGAGCGCGTGTTCGAAGCTCGATCGGCCCCGCTCACCGTCGTGGCGAGCGTCCTCGGGCATCAGGAAGAGGGCTGCGAGCACCGCTTTCGGCTGGTAGCCGTGGATCTGCACCGCTTCGGCGTTCAGTTCCTTGTCGACGCGCTGGATGTTCTCCGTGTATCGTCTGGATTTGCCATCTCGAAAGTTCAAGGTCTTGACGGACAGGCCGAGGCCGAGCCCGTAGGGCGTGTGGTACCGGACATCGACCCGGATCGGGCGCTCGCGCCCGCCGGCTCGTCTTTCGCCCGCTTCGATGCCCGGGAACGACCGACCGAGATCCGTGACCAGCTGCCTTGCGAGCGCATCCGACAGACGCTGGCTGTAGTTTTTCTTCTTCGTGCGGACGTCGTACTCACGGATCAACTCGGCGAAGCGCCTTTCCATGTCCTCGATCCGCCGGCGTTCCGGTTCGAGCCTGCGCAGGATGGCGGCGAGCGGCGAGGCCATCGAGCTTCCTTTCCATCTTTTCCGGGGCGTCGAAGATCGCGCATTCCCACAGGAGCAGGACGCGGAAGCCGGCGCGGCGCAAGGCTCGGACCTTGGCCGCGTCGCGTCGGCGGTTGTCGGTGAACTTGGCGGCCCAGAACTGGCGGTTGCGCGTGGGCAGCCCGGCCCGGCGGCATGCGGTGTGGTGGTGCCAGAAGCAGCCCATCACGAAGATCGCCCAGCCCGCCCGCTTGTTGGCGAAATCCGGCGAGCCCGGCAGAGACCGCACGTTGCGCCGATAGGAGAGCCCGCGCGCGCGCAACGCGCGGGCGACGACGTCTTCGGGACGGGTCCGCTGCCGCCGCACGCGCTTCATGAGCGCGCTGCGGACCGGATCGGTCGGCAGGGACGGGCGTGGCACCCCTATTCGGCGGCCAGTCGGCTCGCCTGCGCGGCCGACACCCGGGCGAGATGCGCCCGCAGCGCCTTGCGGAAGCCCGCGGGGAAGCGGAGCGTGCTGCGCTCGGTGCGGGCCAGGAACCCGGCCGTGGCGCGGGCCGAGAGTTCCTCGCCCGGATGGCGGAGGAACTCGGCGAGAGGCGGTCGCCCCCACCACACGGGGAAGTCGTTGATCGCGACGGCGTAGCGGTGCCGGCCGTCGAACCGCGCGGCGCGCGGCCAACGGCCCACGAGCGGCAGCGGCCGGTCGCGCTCGCGATCGTAGCCCGATGGCTCCCGCAGCCGACCGCCCAGCCACCGCACGACCGGGACGGTCACCGCGTTGCCGACCAGCGACCAGCGCCAGGATCGCTTGGCCACGGTCTCGGCCGGGGCGGTCCAGTCCTCGGGAAACCCTTGGAGCCGCTCCGCGTCGCGGATGTCCGGCTTCACCACGCGGCCGTCGGGCAGGAGGATCGCGGGCGGTGCCGGGATCCCGACGCTCGAGCCGTTCTTGAGCGTGGGCACCGCATCCGCCGCCCAGCCCAGACCGCGGATCCCTTCGGTCCAGTAAAAGCCGTGCGCGAGCGCACCGATCCGCGTGTCGGCCGGTCGCGGCCGAGCCTCGTCGCCCAAGAGCACCTCGGCGGGATCGCCCTCGAGGCTGGCCACGAAGAACACCCGCTCGCGCCGCTGCGGGAGCCAGCCCAGGCTGTTCACCACCCGGTAGGCCCAGCGGTAGCCGAGTTCTTCGACCTCCGTGCAAAGTCGCTCCATCGCGCGTCCACCTCCGAGGTGGAGCATGAACGAGACGTTCTCGAGGACGACCCAGGGCACCGGCCGACCGCGCGCCGCAGCTCGCCGCAACAGTCGGAACACTTCGCCCACGAGGCCCGAGCGCTCACCACCGATGCCGACGGTCTTGCCGGCCTGGCTCAGGTCCTGGCAGGGGAAGCCGCCGCACACGAGCTCGGTGTCCTCGGGCAGGTCATCGAGCGTGCGGACGTCCGGATGGACGGGCACGCCGGGCAATCGCGTCCGCAGGACCGCGACCGCGGGTTCCCAGCACTCGCAGATCACGACCGTCTCGTGGCCCGCCTGCGCGAAGCCGATCTCGAAGCCCCCGATCCCGGCGAACAGGCCCACCACCTTCATGCGTGCCTTCTAGCAGGCCGCCGCCCCGCCCGTCAGCCGCCCGGACGATCGGCTTCCTCCGTCCGCGACGGCCCCAGGACGAGGCGACGCCCGGCGAGCGGCTAAGCAGGAAACCAGCGGCGGAACAGGTCCCGCAGCCGCGCGAAGCCGCGGTCTTCACAGCGCTCGATCCGCGCGGCGGCCGCGAAACGCCGGAACTGCGCGGAAGAAGTCGGGATCGCGAGCTTCTCCCGCAGCGCATCCAGCCGTTCCTTGGGTCCCCGCGCGGCGTCTCGACCCCACTCGGCGAGGATGTCCGGCACCCGAGGCCGCGCGGGTGCCGGAAGTTCGACGTCGAGCGCGCGGGCGAGGGCCCGCCGGTCGGACCAGGCCCACACCTCGAGCTCCGGCTCGATGACGACGACGGCCGCGCGCTCGTTCGACCAACCGTTACGGGCGAGCTTTTCCCCGAGTTGTTCCTCGATGCGTTGGGCTCCGGGTGAGCCTGCCCAAGCGGCATCGAGCACGACCAGGAGATGCTCGTGGCTGCGAAGATAGGGCCGGGCGAGCTCAGGCGCGCGTGCGAACAGGCCCGGATCCTTCTGCCCGGGAGGCACGATCAGATCGGACCGTTCGATGGGGATCGGCGCACAACCGAAGCCGGAAGCCCAATCCTTCCGCTCGACGAAACAGCCGATGCAGGCCTCCTGCATGTCCTTGTCGGCCAGAAGGAAAAGAACGGGCCTCGTCAACTCAGGATACCGCTCGCGAAGAGAAGAGCGAGATCGCCACCTTCGCGCCACTCCCGAAGTCTCGGGTGGCGATCGCCCCAGACGATGTCGACCGCACCGCTGCGGTCTTTGGCGAAGCACAGAAGATCCGCCGGTTGCGAAAGGCCCAGCACCACGGGCGAGTGCGACGCGCAGAGCACCTGGGCGTCGTAGACGCTGCGCAACGACTGCAGGACCGGCTCGATCGCCTGGGGATGGAGCCCGTTCTCGGGCTCCTCGATCAAGACGAGCGATGCGGGCAAGGTCAAGTACGGCAGGACCGAGAGGGCCAACAGGCGAAGCGTGCCGTCGGACAGGAGCCAGGAGGGTAGCGTCACGCCCGAAGCGTAAGTGACCTCGAGGTATCGGGAGCCGTCCTCTTCGCGAAGTCGCGTGGAGATCTTCTGTACATCGGGCAGGGCCGTGCGGACATGGTCCTGCCAAGCGGCGTGCTTTTCGGGCGCTTCGCGTTCGAGCCGGTCGACCGCCCAGGGCAGATTCGAGCCGTCGGGCAAGAGTGCCGGAGCGAGACCCGGCCGCGCCGGCCGGCGGAGCGCGTGCCAATCGAGCGCCAGAACGAAAAGCTGCTCGGCGAGCGTCCTCCGTACCGAGAGTGCACCCGGGAAATGGCTTTCGTCCGCTGGCAAACCGCCGAGCGTGCTGCGCAACGGCCCGAGCTTGAACGGCGTCACCCAGCGCTTGATCTCGCTCGTGAAGCGGTGGGTCTTGGCGGTCTTCTCGACCACCTTCTTCCAACCCGCGGGGAGATTCGACCGCGGCTCGTGGACGATGGGCTGGTCGGCCGGGAGTGGCAGCGGGAACTGCTCGCGTGGCTCGGGACGGGGTTCGACGGGGGGGATCGCGAATCATGAACAAGGTCTCGAGCGTGATCGCGATCTCGGGCTCGGTCGTCACCTCGAGCTCGTAGCGCGCCGCCCGGTGTTTGCTCCGCTCGGCCACGTCCTCGGGGAGCTCGAGTTCGAGCGCGATCGCGATCGCACCACCCTCTTCGTTCCAGGTGAGCTCCCGGGGGTTCTGGCAACGCGGGGCGAGGCCGAGCCGGGCGTCGCCGTAGAAAGCCCGCGGCAGATCGAGCGTGACGACGTCGCGCACGAAGGCGAGCGCGTCGAAAAAGGTCGTCTTGCCGCTGGCGTTGGGGCCGATGAGCAGATGGAACCGGTCGAGCCGGACGTCGATCGCGCGCAGCGCCCGGTAGTTCTTGACCTGGACGCGGCGGATCACGTCCCCCTCAATCCGCGAACGGGTCGCGCAAGAGGATCGTGTCCTCGCGCGCGGGGCTCGTCGAGAGGAGCGCCACCGGACATTCGACCAGCTCCTCGAGCCGCTTGACGTATTTGACCGCGGCCGCCGGGAGTTCGGCGAAGCTCCGCGCCCCCTTGGTGCTCGCCTGCCAGCCCTCGAGCTCCTCGTAGACCGGCACGGCCGCCGCCTGCGCCCCCATGCCGGCCGGCAAATGGTGCAGGAGCTGGCCCTGCAGCGCATATGCTGTGCAGACCTTGAGCGAGGGCATGCCGTCGAGCACGTCGAGCTTGGTCAGCGCCAACCCTTTGATCCCGGAGAGCTTGACCGCCTGGCGGACGAGCACGGCGTCGAACCAGCCGCAGCGCCGCGGCCTTCCCGTCACCGTGCCGAACTCCTTGCCGCGCTCGCCGATCCCACGGCCGATCTCGTCGGTGAGCTCGGTCGGGAAGGGCCCGGCGCCGACTCGGGTCGTGTAGGCCTTGCAGATACCGAGCACGTAACCCACGGCGTCCGGCCCTACGCCCGAGCCGAGTGCCGCCTGGGCCGCGAGCGTGTTCGAGCTCGTCACGAAGGGGTAGGTGCCGTGGTCGACATCCAGCATCGCCCCTTGCGCCCCCTCGAAGAGGATCCGCCGGCCGGCCCGCTTGAGCTCGGCGAGCCGGAGCCAGACCGGCTCGGCGAAGGGCAGGAGCTTGGGGGCGAGGGCCTTGAGCTCGGCCAGGAGCTTCTCGCCGTCGACCTCGGCGATGCCGAGGCCGCGGCGCAGCGCGTTGTGGTGCAAGAGGAGCTCGTGGACCTTGGCCTCGAGCGTCGCACCGTCGGCCAAGTCGCACACCCGGATCGCCCGGCGCGCCACCTTGTCCTCGTAAGCCGGGCCGATGCCGCGCCCGGTCGTGCCGATCTTGCCGGGGCCCTGCTTGCTCTTTTCGCGCACCGCCTCGCGCGCCCGGTCGAGCTCGCCGTGCAAGGGCAGGATCAAGGCGCAGCTTTCGGAAATCCTCAAGGTTTCCGCAGAGACCGGCACGCCGAGGGATCGGACCTGCTCGATCTCGGCCAGGAGTGCCCAGGGGTCGACCACGACACCGTTGCCGATCAGCGAGAGCTTGCCGCGGACCACACCCGAAGGCAGGAGCGAGAGCTTGTAGGTGACGCCGTCGACCACGAGCGTGTGGCCGGCATTGTGGCCGCCTTGGAAGCGGACCACGACGTCGGCCCGCTCGGAGAGCCAGTCGACGATCTTGCCCTTGCCCTCGTCGCCCCATTGGGCCCCCACCACCGCGACGTTGGCCATGGCCTCCCTCCCGCGCGAACCGGCGCAGCCGCGGGCTTCTACCCCCCACCCGCCGGTGAGGCTAGCCGATGTCGACCGCGGGCGCGCCCCCGGCGGGTCGCTTCAGGCCGCGCGGGCGGGCCGCGGAGCCAATTCGAAGCCGAGGCGTCGGTGACGAGCCGGGCTGCCCGAAGACCCATCGACCGAGGTGGGATCCGATCGATCTCCGGACCGGATGCGATTACTGAGGACACCCGCCGGCAAGCCGCGCGCCCGCATCCCCCTCCCTCGCGCTGTCGCGGCGCACCGGGTCCGCGTCGCTCCGGTCGGCGGGCGAACGGGAGCGCATCGGGCCTAATCCCGAACCGGAGCGAGCGCGGTCCGGGCGGCGAGACCGCGCCGGCGCGCCTCGAGCAGGAGGGCCGGCAAGGGCAGGAGCGCCACGACCAGGAGGGCGAGGAGCGAGCTCCACGGGTCGGCGAACGGGCCCCAGGCGTGGTCGGCCAGGATCTGGGCGTAGACCAGCACGACGTGCCAGGCGAAGACCGCGAGCGCGTGGCGACCCACGAGGACCAGGAGCGGGTGGGTCCAAAGGGCTTCGAGGAACGCCGCGGCGCGACGGGCGAGCGCGACCGGCGAAGCGGGCCCGGCGACCAGGAGCCAGGCCACGACATAGACCGTGGCGGCGAAGGCGATCGGGAAGATCGGCCCGAGCTCGCCGCGGCGCTCGAAGGCCTGGATGCGGGCGAACATCTCGGCCGTCGGCAGGCCGGCGCTGATCGCGATCCGCCAGAGCGCCAAGAAGGCCAGGACCAAGAGCGCGATCTTGAGGAGCTCGGTCCGCTCGGGTCGCAGGATCCGACCCGGGTCGAGCCGGCCGGTCGCGTAGGCCGCACCCACGAGCAGCCCGGCCACGAACAGGAGCTGCCACGCGAGCGGGTTGAAGTGGCCGCGCAGCACGAGGTCGGTCTCGCCGAGCCAGAGCCGCGGCTCGATCGCCGCGACGAGCGGCAGGTGGCCGCCCAGCTGGACGAACAGCCAGGCGCAGAGGCTCACGGCCGCCACGAGCCAAAGCCGCCCGGTGAGGGCGAGGTGCAGCAAGACCGGGGCGACCAAGAAATAAAGGACGTATTGCGGCAGGATGTCGAAATATGTGGGCTGGTAGAGGAGGAGGGCCGCGGCCAGGGCGTAGGCGAGGCCGTCCTCGTAGAGAGCGCCGAGCATCGCGTCCCAAGCACCCCGCGTGTCGGGGATCCAGCGGATCGCCAAGACGAGGAGGACGAGCAGCCCGAGGTGCCACGCATAGACCACGCCCGCACGCCGCACGAGCCGGTCGCGCACCGTCGCAAAGCCGGTCCGCAAATGGTGCCGACCGTAGACGAGCCCGACCATCAGCCCGGCCATGAAGATAAAGCCCTGGGCCGAGGTGACGAAGCCGAGCTCGCCGAAATGCAGCCAACCGAGCAGGAATCCCTGCTGGAACCAGATGTGGTTCCAGGCCATGAACACGACCAGGAAGCCGCGCAGGCCGTCCAGCACCAAGACCCGCTGCGTCATGCACCCCATCCCCGTGTCGACTCGGTGTCGATCGGCGGCAATTCAGATGGGCGCGTTCCATGACCGGGCCACGACCATGACCTCTCCTTTCGTTCATGTCCTTTTCGTCACGATGGTGCTAGCCGGTGCCGGCCCGGCCGCGACCGAGCCGAGCGGCGGATCCTGCCCGAAGCCGCCCGCCCTCCTCGACCCGCCGCCGACCGCGGCCGCCATCGTCCGGGCGCTGCGCGAGGCGCACCGGCTGCGCATCGTGGCCCTCGGCTCCTCGAGCACCGAAGGGACCGGGGCGAGCCGTCCCGAACATGCTTGGCCCGCTCGGCTCGAGGCGATCCTCGACGCCCGCTTCCCCGAGGACACGGTCGAGATCGTCAATCGCGGCAAGGGCGGCGAGACCGCGGCGGAGAACCTGGCGCGGCTCGAGCGCGACGTGATCGCCTTGGCCCCCGACCTCGTCATCTGGCAGGTCGGCACGAACGACGCGCTGCAGGGCCTCGAGCCCGAGGAGGTGGCGGCCCGGGTGCGCGAGGGCATCCGCCGGCTGCGGGCCCTCGGCATCGAGGTGATCCTCATGGACCCGCAGTGGCTGCCCGATCCGGGCCGCGATGCCGTGGTCGAGCGGATGAGCGCGGTCCTGGCCGGCGTGGCGATCGAGGAGGGGGTGGCGATCTTCCCCCGTCACGAGCTCATGGAAGCCTGGGCGGAGCGCGGCCTCGTGGCGCCGTCCGAGCTCGTCGGCCCCGACGGCCTGCACATGACCGACGAGTCGTACCGCTGCCTCGCCGAACGTCTGGCAGATCTGTTCCCGCCCGGCGCTTCCGACGTCCGGGCGGGCGAGTGAACGGCGGAGTCCCGCCGCCTTGCGCCCGGCCGTGCCTCCGCTAGCCTCGTCCGGGCCGAGCCCGCGGAGGGAGAGCCGGGTGAGCCGAGCACACCACGTCCTCGCGATCGACCAGGGCACCACGAGCACGCGGGCGATCCTGTTCGATTCCGAGCTGCGCCCGCTCGCCTCCGCGCAAAGGCCCTTGCAGCAGATCTTCCCGGGCGACGGGCAGGTCGAGCATGACCCCGAGCACATCTGGGCCGACACGCTCGCGGTCTCGAGGGAAGCCATGGAGACGGCCGGCATCGGCCCGCGCGATCTCGCGGCGATCGGCCTCACCAACCAGCGCGAGACGACGATCCTTTGGGAGCGTTCGTCCGGCCGGCCGATCCACAACGCCATCGTCTGGCAGGACCGGCGCACGGCACCGCTCTGCCGCGAGCTCGAGGCCGAGGGGCTCGACTTCGTGGTCCGCGAGCGCACCGGGCTCGTCCTCGACCCCTATTTCTCGGCCACCAAGCTCGCCTGGCTCTTGGACCACGTGCCGGGCGCCCGGGCCGCGGCCGAGCGCGGCGAGCTCGCGTTCGGCACGGTCGACTCCTTCCTGCTCTGGCGGCTCACCGGCGGTCGGGTGCACGCCACCGACGCCTCGAATGCCGCCCGCACGATGCTGTTCGACATCCACCGCCAGTGCTGGGACGAGGAGATCCTCGAGCGGCTGCGCATCCCACCCGCCGTGCTGCCGACCGTGGTCGACTGCTCGGGCAAGCTCGGGACGACGCCCGCGGAGCTGTTCGGCGCCCCCGTCCCGATCTGCGGCATGGCCGGCGACCAGCAGGCCGCCACCTTCGGCCAGGCTTGCTTCGAACCGGGGATGCTCAAGAGCACCTACGGCACCGGCTGCTTCGCCCTCCTGGTCACGGGCGAGCGCGCCGTCCCCTCCCGCCACCGTCTGTTGACGACGATCGCCTGGCGGATCGGCGGGCGGACCACCTACGCCCTCGAAGGCTCGATCTTTTCGGCCGGGGCGACCATCCAATGGGTCCGAGACGGGTTGCGGGCGATCGGCTCGGCGGCCGAGTCCGCGGCCGTGGCGGCGAGCGTGCCGGATACGGGCGGGGTCCATCTCGTCCCGGCCTTCACCGGCCTCGGCGCCCCCTGGTGGGACCCGGATGCCCGCGGTGCCATCTTGGGCCTCGGCCGCGACAGCACGCTCGCCCACATCGTCCGCGCCGCCCTCGAGAGCACGTCTTTCCAGACCTTCGACCTGCTGGAAGCGATGGACCGCGACCTCGAGGCCGCGGGCCTGTCACGGGCGCGCGGCCGGCTGCGGGTCGACGGCGGCATGGTCGCCAACGATTGGCTCTGCCAGGACCTGGCCGACGTCCTCGACCGCTCGGTCGACCGGCCGGCGGTGATCGAGACCACCGCTCTCGGCGCCGCCTGCCTCGCCGGGCTCGCCGTCGGGCTCTACCCCTCGCTCGAGGCGATCGCCGAGCGCTGGAAGCTCGGGCGGCGGTTCGCCCCGGCCATCGACCCGGACCGTCGGGCCGCCCGGATCGCCGCCTGGCGGGCCGCCCTCGACCGGGTCCGCTCGACCCCGCGCGGCTAGGCTCCGGTGCGGCTCAGGCTCGCGAGCTTCAACCTCGAGAACCTCGGTGGTCGTGGAGGGGAGGTCGGCCTCGCCGAGCGGATCGCCGTGCTCCGCCCGCAGCTCCTGCGCCTCGACGCCGACCTGCTCTGCCTGCAGGAGGTCCACGGGACGCGCCCGCCGGAGGGTGGTCCGCGCCGGCTCCTCGCGCTCGACGCGTTGGTCGAGGGCACGGCTTATGCCGGCTTCGCCTGCGCGAGCACCCGTTCGCCCGGCGAGCACGGGGCGGAAGGCTGGGTCGCCGACATCCACAACTTGGCCGTCCTCTCCCGCTTCCCGATCCGCGCGGTCCGCGAGCTGCGCCACGAGCGGGTGGCACCCTTGCCGTTCCGGTTGACGACCGCACGGCCCGCGCCGGTCGAGGTGCGCTGCCGGTTCGAGCGCCCGGCGCTCTTCGTGACCGTCGAGCTGCCGGGCGGCCGGCCGCTCTACCTTGTGAACCTGCATCTCAAAGCGCCGCTCGCTTCCTTCGTGCCGGGCCAGAAGCTCGGGCCGTTCGCCTGGGCCTCGGTCGGCGGCTGGGCCGAGGGGTTCTTCTTGGCCGCCGCCCAGCGCGCCGCCCAGGCCCTCGAGGTCCGCCTCGCCCTCGAAGACCTGTTCGAGGCGGAGCCCGAGGCCCTCTTGGCGGTCGTGGGCGACCTCAACGCCGAGGACCGCGAGACGCCGCTTCGGATCCTCTGCGCCGAGACCGCCGACACCGGCAACGGTGAGCTGGCACCCCACGCGCTCGTGCCGACCTGCCGCTCGCTGCCCGAGGATCGGCGGTTCACCGCGATCCACCACGGCCGGCGGCTCGTGCTCGACCACATCCTCCTCTCGCGCGGCCTCTTGGCCTTTTTCCGTGGCCTCGAGGTGCACAACGAGACGCTCGACGACGAGCTCGCCCCTTCCGAGCGGGTCGAGCGGGCGACCGAGAGCTACCACGCGCCCTTGGTCGCGACCTTCGAGCTGCCCGAGCCCTGAGCCCTCGGGCTCGCGCCGGGATCTCGTGCCCCGCCCGCCGCTCAGGCGGGCGCCGGGATCTCGTGGATGTGGACGTCGTGCGCGGCGTGGTCGGTCAAGATCCGGATCGCCTTGCGCTCGGCCTCCTCGTCCGGGGTCCGCACCCAGAGCAGGATGCCGCCCTTGTCGAGCTGCTCCTGCAGCCAGTCGGCGTGGCGCTTGTCCATCCAGCGGGCGAGGATCGTGCCGAGGGTGGCGCCCACGACCGCGGTGCCGGCAATGGCCGCCGCCACCGCCCCCGCCGAGGCCACGACCACCCCGGCCGCCAGGAGCGTCGGCAGGATCGTCAAGGAGCTGATCACCATGTCCTCCCGCGCTCCGATCTGCTTCGCCGAGACGAAGGCCGTACGCGGAGCGCGCGGATCGTCTTCGAGCTCTTCCACGCGCTCGTAGACGTGGCCGAGCTTCTTCTCGACCGTTTCCTTGGCGGCCAACAGGCTGAAAGCGTCCTTGGGGAAGCCGGCCTCGCGCAGCTCGTCGACCGCCGCTTCGAGCGAGCTCCAATCGTGGAAGACCGCCACCGCCTCGCGCACCGTGCCCACCATGCCCGCTCCTTCCCGCTCGCGTCCCGCGCGATCCTGACCCCGGGCCGTACGCGCAGCCTTGATCTGGATCAAGGGGCGCCCGGCTTCCGGATCGTGGCGTGTCGTGCTCCAAGGCGGGCCGTGACGGTAAGGGGGAACCATGGCCATCGAACGCGTGCTGATCACCGGGGCGGCCGGGGCGTTGGGGCGGGTCCTGCGTGCGCATTTGCGGGGCCGCTACCCGCTCCTGCGCCTGTCCGACATCGCGCCCATGGACCCGGCCGGGCCGGGCGAGGAGGTGGTGCCGGCCGATCTGGCCGACGCGCCGGCGATCGATCGGCTGCTCGAGGGGATCCAGGCGGTGGTGCACCTGGGTGGCCATTCGGTCGAGGGGAGTTGGGAGCAGATCCTGCGGGCCAACATCGTGGGGCTCGTCAACCTCTACGAAGCGGCCCGCAAGGCCGGCACCGAGCGGATCCTGTTCGCCTCCTCCAACCACGCCGTGGGCTTCCACCGCCGCTGGCCGCGGACCGACCACACGGCCCCGCCCAAGCCCGATTCGCGCTACGGTGTATCGAAGGCCTTCGGCGAGATCTTGGCCCTCTACTACGCCAACAAGCACGGGATCAAAGGCTTCTGCATGCGCATCGGCAGCGCCCGGGCGGAGCCCGTGGACGAGCGTCAGCTCTCGACCTGGCAGTCCTACCCCGACTTCTGTCGGCTCGTGGACGTCGGCCTCACGGCCTGGTATCGCTACGAGATCGTCTACGGGGTCTCGGCCAATACTCGGAGCTTCTGGGACAATTCGAACGCCGAACGGCTCGGCTACCGGCCGCAGGACGACGCCGAAGCGTGGGCTGCCGCACTCGAAGGGATCAAGAGCCCGCATCTCGTCGACGAGCTGCACGTCGGCGGCCCCTTCTGCAGCGTCGACTTCACCGGCCGGGTCGAGGACATCGTCTGAGCCGCGATTGACAGCGGCCGGCTGCCACCGCCAGAAGGCCGCGCGCCCGCCGGGGCGCGGGACCTGCGTCGATCCATGAGCACCCTTCTCGATTTCGAAAAGCCGATCGCCGAGCTCGAAGGCAAGGTCAAAGAGCTGCGCCACCTCCAAAACGGCAGCGAGCTCGACCTTTCGGACGAGATCGCGCGGCTCGAGAGCCGGGCCGCCAAGCTCCTGGCCGCCACCTACGCCAAGCTCAACGCCTGGCAGAAGGCCCAGGTGGCGCGCCATCCGGACCGGCCGCACTTCAAGGATTACGTGGCCGAGCTCGTGAGCGACTTCACGCCCTTGGCGGGCGACCGCGCGTTCGCCGACGACGCCGCGATTCGCGGCGGGCTCGGCCGCTTCCGCGGCCGTTCGGTCGTGGTCATCGGCCAGGAAAAAGGCGCCGACACCGAAGAGCGGGTTCGACACAATTTCGGCATGGCGCGGCCCGAGGGCTACCGCAAAGCGGTGCGGCTCATGCGGCTCGCCGAGCGCTTCGGCCTGCCCGTACTCACCTTCGTCGACACGCCGGGCGCGCACCCCGGGGTCGACGCCGAGGAACGCGGCCAGGCCGAGGCGATCGCCCGCTCGATCGCCTGCTGCCTGGGCCTCCGGGTACCGATCGTTTCGGTGATCGTGGGCGAGGGTGGCTCCGGCGGGGCGATCGCCTTGGCGGCGGCCGACCGGGTCTTGATGCTCGAGCACAGCATTTATTCCGTGATTTCGCCCGAGGGCTGTGCGGCCATTCTCTGGCGGGCCGCCGAAAAGGCTCCGGAAGCCGCCGAGGCTTTGAAGTTCACGGCCCAGGACCTCCTGGCCCTGGGACTCGTCGACGAGGTCGTGCCGGAACCTCTGGGCGGGGCGCATCGCGGCCGACAGACCACGATCCGGGCCGTGGGCGATGCGATCGAGCGGCACCTCTCCGAGCTTTGCGGGCGGGACGGAGCTGCGCTCGTGGCATCGCGTCGGGAGAAGTTCCTCGCCATGGGCCGCGCCCCCGAGAGCTGAGCCTCACCCCGGCCGGGCGCGCAGGCGGCGCCAGGCGACCGGCAGGAGGGCGAGCGCGGCGAGCCCGAGGAGCGGCAGGAGCACGGCCGGCTCGAAGAGAAGGCCGAGATCCGGCTCCTCGCCGCGTTCCAGGACCACCCCGAGCCCGGCACCGACGCTCGCATAGACGAGGCTCCCCGGGACGATGCCGATCGCGGTCGCGAGCGCGAAGGTCGAAAGCGGCACGCCCAAAAGGGCCGGCACCAGGTTGACGAGCCAAAAGGGGAAGATCGGCACGAGGCGGAGGACCAGGAGATAGTTGAAGGCATCCGCCCGGAACCCGTCCGCCATCTTGGAAAGCCAGGGGCCCGCGCGGGCCCGCAAGGGCTCGCCGAGCGCCGTGCGGGCGATCAGGAAGAGGAGCACCGCCCCGGCCGTGGCGCCCACGACGACCAGGCCCGTGGCCCGAAGCGTGCCGAACAGGAAGCCGCCCGCGAGGGTCAAGAACACGGCACCGGGCACGGAGAGCGCGGTCGCCCCGGCGTAGAGGAGGAGGTAGGTGATCGCGGCCGTGACCGGCCGTTCGGCTACGAAGGCGAGCAGGAAGGCACGGTGCCGGCGCAAGGTCTCGAGGCTCAAGACCTCGTGCGCCCCCGTCGCCCAGACGAGGCCGAGGGCCGCGAGGAGCAGGAGGAGCGGCAGGGACCGGCGCAGACGGCCGGTCCGTGGGACGGGCGAGGGGACCTCTTCGCTCATCCGAGCTTCGCGAGCCAGCGCACGAGCCGGCGGGTGCGCTCGCCGAAAAGGGTGGGGGTGTACCAGCTGCCGGCGACCCGCTTGGTGACCTCGGAAAGGGTCGGGTAGGGGACGAGGGCCGTGGCGAGCGCCCCGATCCGCAGCCCCTGCTCGATCGCCAGGACCCAGGGCAAGAGCAGCTCGCCCGCCTGCGGCCCCAGGATCGAGACGCCCAAGATCCGTCCGCGCCGACCGACCAGCGCCGTGATCCGCCCCTCGCTCGAGCGTTCGGCCCGCGCCCGGTCGTTGTCGGCGAAGTTCCAGCCGAGCCGCGTGACCGCGAGCCCGCGGCTGCGCGCTTCGGCCTCGAGCAGCCCGACCGTGGCGAGCTCGGGATCGGTGAAGGTGACGCGCGGCAAGGCCACGGGCGTGCCGCGCGCCGGCCAGCGGAAGAGGATGTTCTTGACGACCTGGCCCGCTTGCCAGCCCGCGAGGTGGGTGAATTGCGGGCCACCCGTACAGTCGCCGATCGCGAAGACCCGCCGGTTGCTCGTGCGCAGCCGGTGATCGACCTCGATGCCCTTCGCGGAGTAACGGATCCCCGCGGCTTCGAGGTCGAGCCCTTCGACCGTGGGCTTGCGCCCCGTGGCCACGAGAAGGTGCGATCCCGCGATCCGCCGCTCGCCCTCGGGCCCGGCGAGCACGAGGGTCGGACCGGGCTCGACCCGGCGGACTTCGACCCGCTCGAGGATCGTAATTCCTTCGGCCGCGAGCCGCGCGCGCAGGAGGTCCACGAGCTCCGGGTCCTCGCGCGGCAAGAGGGGGCCGATGTCGACGAGCGTCACGGCCGCGCCGAGCCGCCGATGGGCTTGCGCGAGCTCGCAGCCGATCGGTCCGGCACCGAGCACGAGGAGATGGTCGGGGCGGGTGCGGTTGTCGAAGACCGTCTCGTTGGTGAGGTAGGGGACCTCGGCGAGGCCGGGGATCGGCGGGACCGCCGGACGCGAGCCGGTCGCCAGCACGAAGCGGCGGGCGCGGATCCGCACCCCACCCGCCTCGAGCTCGGCGGGACCGGTGAAGCGGCCGCGGGCGAGGATCACCTTCACGCCCAACCCCTCGAACCGTTCGACGCTGTCGTGCGGGGCGATCTGCGCGATCACCTCGCGGACGTGGTCCATCACACGGGCGAAGTCGATCACGGGCTCGACCGCGGCGATCCCGAACGGCCCCGCCTCGCGCATCGCCTGGGCACGGCGGGCGGCGGCGAGCAGCGCTTTCGAGGGCACGCAGCCGACGTTGAGGCAATCACCGCCCATCCGTTCGGCCTCGACCAGCACGACCGAGGCGCCCATCTGGACGGCGCCGGCAGCGACCGCGAGGCCACCCGAGCCGGCGCCGACGACGCAGAGATCCGGGGTCAGGACGTCCTTCACGATCGCAAGGCTAGGGTCGGGTGCAGGGTCCGGCAATTGACGAAGCCGTGTGGAGGCCGTGAAGAGGGGCCGGTCGACGCGGAGGTCGCATGGCACTCACGCCCGAGGAACTCCTGGCCTTCCTCGACCGGCTCGGGATCGAGGTGGTCACCCACCGGCACCCGCCGGTCTTCACGGTCGAAGAGGCGGCACTCCACACCGCGCACTTGCCCGGCGGTCACACCAAGAACCTCTTCCTCGAAGACCGCGAGGGCGGGCTCTGGCTGGTCTCTTGCCTCGATCGGCAGAAGGTCAGGGTCAACGCGCTCGCGAGGCTCTTGGGCGCGCCGCGGGTGAGCTTCGCTTCGGCCGAACGGCTGCGCGAGGTGCTCGGGGTCGAGCCCGGCTCGGTCACACCTTTCGCCCTCGTCAACGACCGCGACCGGCGGGTCCGGCCGGTCTGGGACACGAAGATGCTGGCCCTGCCGCTCCTGAACTTCCATCCGCTCGTCAACACGATGACCACGGCTATCGCCACGGCCGACCTGCGCCGGTTCGTGGAAGCGACCGGTCACGCGCCGATCGAGCTCGACCTCGATGCCACGCTCTCGGCCTGAGCCCGGGCGTCTTTCGGGCGGGCGGCGGGCGAGCGGGGCTCGCGGTCGAGGCGGGCTTGCCAAGGCCGCCCGCCTCCCCTAAGTACGGCGGGCACCTGGAGCCGCGGGCGTAGCTCAGGGGTAGAGCACAACCTTGCCAAGGTTGGGGTCGAGGGTTCGAATCCCTTCGCCCGCTCCAAATCGGATTGCGATGTTCCCTACGAGCTCGAGGGCGTCGCCCGCGCCGGTGCGCACTCGCCCGAATCTCCCCCCTCAGGCCGCTTCGGCGACCGTCGCGCGCGCGGGGGCCGTGCCGGCCGGGCTACCCTCCGCTTCGATCGGGGTGCGACCGCGGCCGGTTTCGACCGCGGCCATGAGCTCGAGCCAGTGTTGGTGGGCGAGCCACTGGTCGGGGGGGAGGTGGGGGACGCGGCGGTAGGGGCCTTGGCCTCCGATCGGCCGGCCGGTGGGGTCGGCCTTTTCTTGCGCCCAGGGCCAGGCCTCGGGCGGCAGGCCCGGCACCGGGAGGACGAGGTCGGGGTCGCGGCCCAGCGCCCGCAGCAAGGGCGTGTCGAGCGGGTTCCTGGCGCGGCGCACGGCCTCGCGCAAGGAAAGCCGCGGCGGTGGGGCGGTGGCCTGCGGGAGCGGGTCCTCGGGCGGGGCGTCGGGGGCGCGGGCGGCAGGGGGGAATTCGTTCGGGCGATCCGCCGGGGCTGGGGCCGTGGTCGAGGCGGCGGCCGGGCTCTCCGGCGGCGCCGCGAACGCGTGCGGGCGGTCCTTCGAGCGATCCGGGGCGAGCGGGAATTCGTTCGTGCAATTTTCCGACGCGTCGGCCGCGGCCGCTTCGGCCACGAGCTTGCGGTGGCGCAAGAGCGCCTCTTGGGCGCGGCGGACCGCGCCCGCGGCCTGCGCCCGGTAGCGCAACAAGAGCGCGAAGCTCGCCCGGTGGCGCTCGTCGAAAAGGTCGCTGCCGCAGGTCCGGGAAGCGTCGGCGGGTGGGATGTCGGCCAAGATCTCGGCCTCGAGCCGGTCGGCGCGGATCTCCCGCCAGAGCGCCACGACGAGGGCCTCGACGAGCTCGCGCTCGACCGCGCAAGCGGGGCGGTAGGCTTCCCGGGTGGCGG
>Ga0308405_1000306_pt1 | contig 29498 bp, 28 predicted proteins | sample HotsprSampleMS13_FD_203473 | JGI IMG/M metagenome (GOLD analysis project Ga0308405, IMG submission 203473) | Hot spring phototrophic mat microbial communities from Mushroom Spring, Yellowstone National Park, Wyoming, United States - 20060912_MS13 ...
GAAACAGTATATTCGGATGATCCTGTTTTTCAGGCTCAGTTCTGGGAACGAGAAGGGGCCAAACGCATCCATATTGTAGACCTTGACGGTGCTTTCAACGGAAAGCCCCAAAACCTTGAAATCATCGGCAAAATAGTTGAAGAGGTGAATATTGAGGTCGAAGTTGGGGGCGGTATACGAGACAACCGTGTTATCCGTGCCCTTCGTCACAGGGGGGTACACAAGGTTGTAATTGGGACGGCGGTTATCGATAACAAAAAATTCGTCCGAAACCTCTGCAAAAGTGACCCCGATGGTGTGATTATTGCTATCGATGCCGCTGATGGATTCGTTGTCAAGAATGGCTGGAAAGAAGTTACCTCAACCCGTGCCGTTGACCTCCTCAAAGAAATCGAAGATTTTGGCGTTTCGGAAGTTATCTATACTGATATCAGCCGCGATGGAACCCTCGAAGGTCCCAACTACGATGCATTGGAAACCATGCTGACGGTTTCTGATATACCGATTATCATGTCTGGTGGTGTGTCCTCTCTTGAAGACATTAAAAAGCTCAAGGAATATGAACCCATGGGGCTGAAGGGTGTCATTGTCGGAAAAGCCCTCTACGAGGGAAGGTTCACTCTCCGTGAGGCTCTCACCTACGCATGATACAGAGAAGAAAAACTCGCCAGATCTTTGTTGGATCTGTGGCTGTCGGGGGGAACGCTCCCATTTCTATTCAATCCATGACAAGTGTTCCTACTGTGAACACTTCTGCCGTTGTTCAACAGATCCATCGACTGGAGGAGGTTGGTTGCGACATTGTTCGTCTTGGCATTCCAGATCAGGCAAGTGCTGAAGCAGTTGGTACCATTAAAAAGCAGGTCAAAATCCCCCTCGTAGCGGATATTCATTTTGACTATCGGTTGGCACTCACCTGTATCGAACAAGGAATTGATGGGCTGAGACTCAATCCCGGTAACATTCGTAATCCCGAACATGTCAAAGTTGTTGTGGAAGCATGCAAAGCTCATCGTATTCCGATCCGCATAGGAGTGAATGCCGGTTCGATCGATCGATCCCGTTATCCCCACCCTACAGCCGAAGCCCTCGTTGATTCTGCTCTCAAGCACATTGAAATCCTCGAAAACCTCGATTTTTATGATATCAAGGTATCCCTCAAATCCTCCGATGTACCTACCATGGTAGAAGCTTATCGGCTGTTCTCCACCAAGCGCGACTATCCTCTTCACCTTGGGGTAACCGAGGCGGGTCCTCTCAGTCAGGCTCTCATCAAAAGTGGCATCGGTATTGGAAGCCTTCTTCTCGATGGAATCGGAGACACCCTTCGTGTCTCTATCACAGGGGATAACCTCGAAGATGAAGTTGAGGCTGCGCGTATTATTCTGAGAAGCCTCGGGCTACGCAAAGAAGGCATTGAGATTGTTTCCTGCCCTACCTGTGCCCGCAAAGAGTTTGATGTTGCCCGAACAGTAGAGATCTTTCAATCCAAAACCAGACACATTCGAAAATACCTCCGTGTTGCCATTATGGGATGTGTGGTCAATGGCCCCGGTGAAGCTATTGACTCTGACATTGGAATTGCCATTGGAAAAAGCGGCGCTCTGATTATTGAAAATGGCAAAAAAACCCCTCTCCGTATTAATAACCTCTCCCCCGAAAGCATCGCTTCCACCCTTGTGAAAGAAATCGAAAAACGCCTCTGAATCTCCTGATACCACTTTTGCTCTTGCGTTCGTCCTGGTCTCACCCTGTTTATGGTTGGTGAACTTTAGTCAATTTTGTTTTGTATATACACTGTCTAAGTCTTGTGTAGATTTTATGTGTAGTATTGCAAGCTAAATCAAGCTCTTTATATGCTTTGTTAACAGCAGCTTCAAGAACAAATAGCTTTACAGTCTGTATGAATTTAGAGAATGAAACTTTTAAATCTTCAAGGATACTACCTTTTCTAACACTCCATTCTTTTTTGCATTTATAACATTTGTCTAACTTTACCAATGTTTTTGGCATGACAGAAAGGACAGCTATCAAATGTTTTAAGTTTGCCTTTTTCAGTATATTGAAATATTTTACAACAGAAAAAGACTTCATTCTTAGCTGGGTTATAGAACCCCAGAAGAGTTTGTGAAAAATTCTTTGCGTAACTGATATTTTACAAAATTGACTAAAGTTCACGGTTTTCCCTGTGGAAAAATTGAGACAAGTGAACAGCAATCGATTCCCCCTCTTGAAATGCGAAAACGTCGTCCTCTTTTTTTGGACACGACAAAAGAGCTTAAAAAAACTTCCCATACCAACACTTTCTTGCTTTTTTTAAAAAAAGAGTGTATAATAAAAGAAAAAGTGGAGGCTCCTATGAAAAGATGGTTTTTGATCTTTGTCAGTATCAGTATAGGATTTGCTCAGGCTGGGAAATATGAAATTCAGCGCAACTTTCCCTCTCGCTATGTCGAAAAAAGAACCATCGTCATTTACCTTCCTTCTTCTTATGAGAACGACACCAATCGTTACCCCGTTCTCTACATGCACGATGGTCAGAACCTCTTTGAAACGTCAAAAACGGGACTCAAGGGAATGGGGAGCCCCATCAAGTGGAATGTCGACACTGCCTTAGAACAACTTCTCACATCCAAGGCTATCAAACCCTGTATCATTGTGGGAATCTTCAATACGGCCAAACGCATCGAAGAATACTCGCCTCCCACCAACACCAACACCCTTGGTTTATTAGACAACTATGCCCACTTTATCATCGAAGAACTCAAACCTTGGATTGATACGCACTATCGAACCGACCCATCACCTCAGGCAACAGGCATCATGGGCTCATCCATGGGAGGGCTTGCCTCTTTCTACATTCAGATGCACTACCCCCATATTTTTGGCTTCGCTGGGGTGATTTCCCCCTCCTTCTGGTGGGGAAATGAACAGGTCCTCAGACATATTGATCAAAGCACCAATCTTTCTCAGATTCAGACCATGTACATCGATGCCGGGTGGCGTGAATCCGATGAGATGATTCTTCCTGCGCGACATGTGTACAACAAACTCCATCCTTTTCTCGGAAAACGCCTCTGGTACTATGAAGACCGAAACGGCACCCACTCAGAATCATCATGGCAGAGTCGTGTTTGGATGCCTCTTCTTCTCTTTCTGGGAAGAGAAAAACCCTCTCTCCCTGTCTCCATTCTCACCGTGATGGAACCACCCATTGTAGGTATTGGTGACACAAGCACCATCACCATCGAAGCCACCTACCAAAACGGTATCAAACAAACCTTCTTCCCCTCGCTCAAAGCAGAGAGAGATGTCCTCATCAACGGGGCTTCATTTACTCCCCAAAAAGCTACCCCCATTACCCTCACCCTTCAAAGCGAAGTGGGGAGCCTTACCACCAACATTCTTGTTCTTCCTAAGAGTCGAGATGACATTACGATACGATTCATAGCCCAAAAGCCTTGTCAACTCCTTATCTACCGCATGGTGGAGAATAGCACCACCTCAGAAACAAACATCATCATCGACTTGAAACTCCAGAATGAAACCAACATTACCCGCAAGCGCGGCACCCGTTTTCACTTCCGGCTCGTTGATCCACAAGGACAACTCATCACCAACCAACAGGGGAAACCCTATGACCTCTCGGTGACCTTTACCCGCGATAGAGATTACGAAATTGGATTTTGAAGAAACTTCTGGAGAGCCTGATCGAGTCTCTCTGAAACAGCCAAACGACCATTCACCAATGTTGTGGTTGTCACCTTTGCTTCCACAATCAGCTTCTCATCAGGCATTCTATAAATATTCTGGTAGAAGATGTACTTGAGTTTCCCCTCTTTTGCCACATTGAGCCGACACACAAAGTTATCCCCACTTCGGAGTGGATAACGGTAAATAATCTCAATCCTCGCCACCACAGCATCCACTCCCTCTTCATGGAGTTTTGCAAAATCAAGCCCCAATGTTTTCAAGAATTCATGTCGAGTATGTTCAAGGTAATTTTGATACACCGCATTGTTGACAATTCCTTGAATATCACATTCATAATCCCGCACCTTAAACGCTTCCTCATAAACAAAATCCATAGTCACCCCTCCTTTTTCTCACAAACATCACCTTTGATGAGAAGGAATATTCCCACCAATAGCCTTAAGTTGCTCATAGTAAATCATACGAATCGCCAAAAGAATCTCTCTGTACTGATCACTCGCATAGTCGGGGTATGTCCAAGACCAAGGTTGCCAAGATTTTTTCTGGTAGTGAAGGGTAACCTCTTCATAGATTCCTTTCCCTATGTAGAGACGATGCATCTGATCCTTTGTTGTAGCCAGTACAAACTTGCCAAGCTGCATATACCCCGGATCGAGATTCACCCGCCTTTTCCCTTCGCATGCCAATTCCTCCTCAATCTGATTCGTCGTCAGTTTAATCTCCACCAGATCTTCAGGCTGAATAAGACGCGCAAACGAAAGAAAAGTACGAAAGATAGGCTTTCCCATTTCCTCATCGTAATAATGCGTGAAGGTAAATTCAAAAGGTTCGATAGCAAAGTCTGTCTCCCCATAGAGAGAAACAAGCCTCTCTCGAGCCTTCTCATAGCGAAGCTTATCAGAAAAAAGCACTCCTATGACAAGCTTCACAGGCTCATGCTCCATCGCCCTTCCCATGCAAAAATCCTTCTACAAGAGAATACGAATACCAAGAGCCAACTGAATTCCCCCATCTGGCAGCGATGGTCTTTGAAAATGATTCTGATTCAACAAATTATTCACCATAAACTCAATATAAAAATCCTTACCTATGAGTTCAGAGAAGCTTGCATTCACAATCAAAGCATCGGGCAAGGTAGCCCCTGAAGCAACTATCACCGAAGTATAGTAGGTACCCTTCACCGATGTTGTCAAACCTATTGTGTCCCACTGCCACTCAAGAAGAGAAGAAACCACCAACGGCATCACCTCATAGAGCGAAGATGTAAAAGGAAGCATATAGGAAACCGTGGTGCGAGAGAGAAGCTTCTTCACTGGCTTCCACTCAAGCCCACCCTCTACTGCAAGAATCGACACATTGGGCAACTCTTCGTAAGTAAACAAGTCTATCCCCTGCTGGTAAACAGGATTGGGATAAGCACTATAACTATGATAGAAAACACTCCCCTTGAGCATAAGATCCTCCGAAGGCATATACTGCACACTTACCACAGGCGACCAACGATCTGCACGCACAGCATTGGAGAAGATATACTGATTTTCCTCTACAAAATTTCCACCCAGAAAACGTTTTCTCTCCCCTTCTATACCCACCATAAAGAGCAAAACATCTGTATAACGATAACGCGCCATCACAATCGGATACCAGAAAAAGGGATCCCTCGAAGAAAAGTATAACCGTGCTCCCACATCCAACGAAAACGACGAAACCACATTGAGACGATCAAAAAACCCCACATCTCCCTCATGAAAGATCATATCCTGAAAGATATAGAGGTATTGTCCATCCAGACGAAGAAAATTATCCTTTGACCAGTTTGCCTCATAACGAAAAGCAGGAGAAAAATGATACAAAGGCTGATTGGTATAGGAAGCACTCGTCAACTTATGCTGACGCTCAAAGTAGTTTCCCTCCACAGAAACAGTAAAGGCACTGTAAGAATCAGGAATAAACGACAATCCTATCTTCCCCGGAAAGTAGCGCACCTGTTCAGAAAGGCTCGCCCTGTTGGTATAAAGTCCCAACTCCCGAATATAATACCCCACCTCTGTCTGAAGCTCCCAATTGGGAGAGAGCATGGCAATCACATCCACCTGAATATCATCTACCTTCAGCTCAGTATTGTACAACCGATCATTGGAGAGAGTAAGACTCCCACGAGAATTCCGCAGATAGGAAACAAGATAGTTCAATTTGTCAATACGTTTCCCAATCGTAATATCAGAAAAGAGATTCTCACTCGTTCCATACCACAAACGAAAACTCGAAAGAGAAAAGGAAGGAGACTTGCGCTGATTCGTAAGCTCAGCCTTGTAATACTCACTCTTTCGGAGATAAGCCAGCTCAGCCAGATCCACCCTTCCAAAGTCGATATCCTGCCCCGAAAGCCCTATATTTGTCTGATCCTGAAGTGGAATAGACGTATCCCCCTCAAGAACAATCTTTACATCAGGAAGAACAATAGTCGATGAAACATTCTCCTGTGCCCAGACAACCGCCGCGAGAAAAAAAATCAGGTATTTTTTCATAAAGCCTCCCATACTTTTGCCTTTTCCACTCACATCGATACCTCATATTATAAGGATAGAGTACCAAAGTGTCAATTGAAATTCTGCCCACAATTAAAGAAAGAAAACAAGCTCATAGCAAAAGATAGTGTTTCCTTCATAAGCTTTTTCTCCACGGAGAAAGAAAGCAACAAAATATCCCCTTTTCCCCGCACATTTCCCCTCGATATTTGATTTTCTTTTCATTTATCGTTAAAATACTTTAATCTCAAATTCTCATAATAAGGAGTGCTGTATGCCAAAGAAGACAAACTCTCAAGGTATCAACAGGGAGCTTGTTGAACAGATTAAAGAAGGGTTCTTACGCCATCGCCATTACTCATTAGCCAAGGATGAATATACTGCTACTGATTATGACAACTTCCTCAGCTTGGCGTACACCGTTCGTGATATGCTCTTTGATCGCTGGATCAAAACCCAGCAAACCTACTACAACAAAGATGTCAAGCGTGTTTACTACCTCTCACTGGAATTCCTTATGGGACGCACCCTCGGGAATGCACTCACCAACCTCGGTATCGAAAAAGAAGCCGAAGTTGCCATGAAGGAACTTGGTCTCGACATCGCTCAGCTCCGTGAAGAAGAAAAGGACGCCGGACTTGGGAATGGTGGTCTTGGACGACTGGCAGCGTGTTTCCTCGACTCGATGGCCACCCTTGGTATGGCGGGATACGGGTATGGTATCCGCTACGACTACGGTATCTTCAACCAAAAGTTTGTCAACGGCTACCAGGTAGAGGAACCAGATGATTGGCTCAAACTCGGCTACCCCTGGGAAGTAGAACGCTGTGAATTTCAGATTCGTGTACGGTTCTATGGTAATGTTCGTGTAATTAAGGACGAAAAGGGCAATGACAAGTACCTGTGGGAAAATACCCAGGATGTGCTCGCCATCCCCTTTGATATACCCATCCCTGGCTACAAAAATGACGTCGTAAACACCCTGCGACTCTGGACATCTAGAGCAACCAACGAGTTTGATTTCCACGATTTCAACTCAGGAAACTACATCGAAGCCGTTGAAGAAAAAAACATTTCAGAAAATATTTCCAAGGTTCTCTACCCCAACGACAATAGCGTTGCAGGAAAAATTTTGCGACTCAAACAACAGTACCTCTTTGTGGCAGCATCCCTCTGGGATATTATTCGCCGCTACAAAAAACACCACAAAGACTTCAAAGACTTCCCTAAGAAGGTTGCTATTCAGCTCAATGATACCCATCCCGCTATTGCTGTGGCTGAGTTGATGCGCCTTCTTGTCGATGAGGAAAATCTCCCATGGGATGAGGCATGGAATATTACCCGTCAGGTATTCGGATACACCAACCACACCCTCATGCCCGAAGCCCTCGAGAAATGGCCTGTTGCCATGATGGAAGAACTTCTTCCTCGTCATATGCAGATCATCTACAAGATTAACGCCGATTTCCTCGCAGAGGTGAGCCACCGGTTCCCCGGTGATATCGATCGCTTGAGAAGAATGTCACTCATCGACGAAAGCGGTGAGCGCTATGTCCGCATGGCTTGGCTTGCAACAGTAGGAAGTCATTCCATCAATGGTGTAGCAGCACTCCACACAGAACTTCTCAAGAAAGAGCTTTTCCATGATTTCTATGAAATGTGGCCCGAACGCTTCAACAACAAAACCAATGGTATTACTCCTCGTCGCTGGCTCTTAAAATCCAACCCCAAGCTTGCCGAGCTCATCACCAATTCCATTGGAGACGAGTGGACAGTAGATCTCTACAAGCTCCGTGGCCTCGAGAAATTTGCCGAAGACAAGGCCTTCCAAAAGAAGTGGCAGGAGATCAAGCTCGAAAACAAACAGCGTCTGGCTGCCATTATCAAACAAGAGTGTGGTGTTGAAGTCAATGTCAATTCCATGTTTGATGTTCAGGTGAAGCGTCTCCACGAGTACAAGCGCCAGCTTCTCAATGCGTTGCACATCATTCACCTCTACAATCAGATCAAAGAAAACCCCTCAAAACCCTTTGTGCCACGCACATTCATTTTTGGAGCAAAGGCTGCACCCGGCTACTTCATGGCAAAACTCATCATCAAATTCATCAACAATATCGCCAATGTGGTAAACAACGACCCCGTCGTTGGTGACAAGATGAAAGTAGTCTTCCTGCCCAACTATCGCGTCTCCCTTGCTGAAAAGATCTTCCCTGCTTCTGATCTTTCCGAGCAGATCTCTACAGCCGGAACCGAAGCAAGTGGGACTGGAAACATGAAGTTTGCTTTAAACGGTGCCCTCACCATTGGAACACTTGATGGAGCCAATGTAGAAATTGCCGAGGAAGTAGGGATGGAAAACATCTTCATCTTCGGATTGAAGGTAGAAGAAGTCGAAGCCCTCAAAAAACAGGGCTACCATCCTTACCACTGCTATGAGTCCAATCCCAACATCCGCAAGGTTATTGATCTCATCGCAAGTGGCTACTTCTCTCAGGGAGAGGACCCCAACCTCTTCAAGCCCATTGTGGACAATCTCCTTTACACCGATCCCTATCTCTGTCTGGCTGATTTCCAGCTCTATGCAGACTGTCAGCAGAAGGTTTCTGAAGCATACCTTGATACCTTCACCTGGACAAAGAAGTCCATCCTCAATGTGGCTCGTATAGGCAAATTCTCAAGCGATCGTACCATCATCGAATACAACCGCGATATCTGGAAGGCTGAAGACCATATCCTCAAATAAGACAAAACGTCAGGGGCTACCTCGTGTGGCCCCTTTTTTATTAAGAAAATGTCTCTTTTGGCTTGAGAAGTCTTGAGTTCTATCACCATACAACCGATAAACAAAATTGTGGAGGTCTTTATGTTTATCGATAGAAGAAAATTTGAACGAGAAATTATTGATATCCCGGCACGTTATGAAAACAAAGGCAAGTGGCACGATTGTCACATTGACGATATCTCTGAAGATGGTGTGGGTTTGGAAGGCATAGAAAAACTCCACACCAATGATACCATCAAGGTTGAATTTCGCGGAAAAACCTTTGAAGGAAAGGTTATTTACACTGAGGGAACACACGCTGGCATCAAGTTCATCAACATTACACCAGAAGAACGAGCGTGGATCACCCAACAGAAAACAATCAAATAGTCCCTATTTCTCACCAACAAGGCTTTCGATAAGAGCAAACAACTCCTCAAGAGAAAACGGTTTGGCAAGGTAGCCATCCGCTCCTATCTCCTCTGCCTTCTTGTGAAGAATGTCCTCGCTTCTCCCCGAGATGAGCACCACACGGGGAGAATTCCCTTGACGAGCCTCGATGATATGCCTCCCCAGTTCATAGCCCATTCGTTCAGGCATCAAGAGATCAATAAGCACCACATCCGCCTTTTCATTAAGAAGATCTTCTACGCGTGGGGTTACCTGTAATGACACCACATCATAACCAGCACCACAAAGAGACTTCTCCAAAAAACTCAAAATATCTCGCTGATCATCAATAATCACAATCTTCTTCATACCTTTATCACTCACCCTTTAAATCAAACTCTTCCCGCAAAAAGTATAAAAGAAAACCACAAAAAAATCAACCAAAAAAAAACAAAAGGAAACGCTTTTTCCTGCTCTCTCATTTTTCTCTAACGGAGTCTATAAAACACACCTCCATTCTCCTCTACAGCAACAACCTTGCTTTCCTGTTGGAGTCGCTCCAAATACACCCTCACCTCCTGTGAGGAAATCCCCAGCATAACAGCCAAATCATCGACTTGCATGGGTCGTCGCGTTATCACCTCAATAATAGACGCTTCCACATCCCGATGATAGGACTGATGCTCCGAACGCCTCCCCACCCGTTTCACAATGTCAATAGGCACATGGACACCATCCTCTTGCAACCACTTTTCAACAGCAAGAAGCGTTTCCTCTCCCACAGGTTTCACCCAAGGCTCTGCTGGCGGTCTATCCAGCGTATTGAGCTGCACCCGATCAGGCATCATCTCCTTGAGAAAGAGAGCAAGCTGATCGGTATGCTCCCGTGTATCGTTAACACCCGGCACAAGAAATACCTCCACCCAAATCTCCCCTCCCTGCGTGTGAAACCTCTGAGAAAACTCCACAATCCCATGGAGAACCTTTTGAAGGGGATAAGCATGATGAGGACGGTCAATGATACGATAAGCCTCTTCAGTAACAGCATCCACTGAGGGAACCACACAATGAGCATGGAGAAGAGCCTCCTGCACGGACTTATCCCAAAGAAGACTCCCATTCGTGAGCACAACGAGACGAGCTGCAGGATAGTGCAACCGAAGGTATTCGAGAATCGTACCAATATCAAGGGAAAGTGTTGGTTCTCCAGAGCCAGAAAAGGTAATTGAATCGGGAAGAGGATGAGAAAAGAGATAATCATCTATCTCAGCAAGAATCTCCTCAACAGGAACAAAGCTCCCCCTCTCATAGATATACCGCTTATTCCTCCCACACTCACAATACACACAGTTAAAGTTGCATGTCTTCGACTGAAAAAGATCCACCCCAAGAGAGAGGCCCAAACGACGAGAGGGAACAGGACCATAGATATGACGATACTTCATCATCGCAGCTGCTTAAGTATTTTCCGTCCAATATCCTCAGGAGTAAGCCCAAAATGCTTGTAGAGGGCCGCGGGAGAACCCGATTCTCCAAACACATCCATGATGCCAATCCGAAGGAGACGAGCAGGAAAATCCTCTGCCAAAACCTCTGCAACAGCCCCGCCCAATCCACCAATAATGCTGTGCTCCTCAACTGTCACCACGAGTCGGCAACTCTTTGCGATACGAACCACCGTTTCTCTATCCAAGGGCTTGAGCGATGCTGCATCGGCAACAATAATAGAATACCCTTCCTGTTCCAAAAGGGCAGCTGCCTTCAACGAATTGGGAACCATTGTCCCAATGGCAATAATCCCAACATCAGCCCGCGGAGCATCCTTGATAACATTCATTTTGCCTATCACAAAATCATAAGAATCATCATAAATAACCTCTGTCTTAGGCCGAGTAAGACGAAGATAAACAGGCCCGTGACACAGAGCCGCTTGTTTTACAATCTTGGCTGTTGCCACAGCATCAGCAGGCACAAAAACCTGCATATTGGGCATCACACGCATAATGGCAAGATCCTCAACCGTCTGATGAGAAAGCCCATCCTCTCCAACACTCACCCCAGAATGGGTGGCCGCAATCTTCACATTCAGGTTCTGTGCTGCAATGGAATTACGAATCTGTTCATAAGGCCTTAGGGTAGCAAACATAGCAAAGCTACTCGCAAACACAACCTTCCCACTCAATGCTAACCCAGCTGCGAAACACATCATGTTGGCTTCAGCTATTCCAAAATTGAAAAAGCGATCAGGAAACTCCTTAGCAAAGATAGCTGTTTTAGTTGACTCTGAGAGATCTGCATCCAGCACAACAAGATTCTTATTATCCCGTCCGATTTCAACAAGCGTCTTCCCATACACGTCACGAATTGCTACCATCTCTGCCATTATTGTTCCTCCGCATTCCATTCCTCAAGACTCTCAAGACACCCCAACTCTTCCAAGGCTTTCAAGAGATCCTCTTTTGAAGGGGCAACACCATGCCACTGAGCCTTATTCTCCATGAAACTCACACATTTTCCCTTGACTGTCCTCGCAACAATCACCGTTGGCTTACCTGTCCCCTGATTCTTCTCAAAGAACTGCAAAGCCTCTTCGATCTCATCAAAATTATGACCATCAATATCCATAACATGCCAGCCAAAGGCTTCAAATTTTTTGCCGATGGGATACACACTCATGACTTCATCCACCAATCCATCAATCTGGAGTCCATTGTTATCCACAAAAAGACAGAAATTATCAAGCTTATAATGAGCAATCGCCATGGCTGCTTCCCATACCAGTCCCTCCTGTATCTCACCATCCCCAACCAAGCAGTAGACCTTTGAAGACCGTTTGTCTATCTTTGCAGCCAGTGCCATACCCCCCGCCACAGCAATACCCTGCCCAAGCGAACCCGTTGAACTCTCTACACCCGGGAGTTTTCGACTGTCAGGATGCCCCTGCAAGGGACTTCCCAGCTTTCGTAGCGTTTTGAGAAGATTCGAAGAATAATACCCAACATGAGAGAGAATAGCATAGAGAGCAGGAGCAGCATGCCCCTTCGAAAGCACAAACCTATCCCTATCAGGCCAACTCGGATTGGCTGGATCATACCGCATTTGTTTGATAAAGAGATAAGTCAATATATCAATACAGGACAACGAACCACCGGGATGACCGCTTCCCGCCTCGGCAAGCATCATAAGAATATTTGCCCGAAGCTTCTTTGAAAAAAACTCCAACTTTTCTTTTTCTGTTGCTTCCATCCTTCACCCCATCACTCAAAAAAATGAGAAGATCTATTATAAAGCAGATTCAAAAAAAAGTAAAACAAACGAATTGCTTCATAATAAATCTACTCGAAATACAATCTTTGCCTCAAAATAAAAATCTACTCGAAAAAGATGGAAAACAATCCTGCTAATACCATGGCAGGAGGAGAAAAGTGAGGTTAACGATGAAAGAGAGGAAACCTCTATACAGGGTTATGGCAGAAAGGTATCAAAAAGCGAGCAAGAAGGGGAGGAGTAAGCTTTTAGATGAATTTGTTGATATTACAGCAATGAACAAAAGCTATGCAGCCATCTTACTAAGGAAGCACGGTATCAAGTTAAGGAATATGAGCGCTTCAACAATAGACAGAGTTTTGAAAAAAGAAAGAAAGAAAATAATAGAGGAACATAAAAGGCTAAATCTCTTTGAGTTGAAAATGGAGATCACAAAATGCCAGAATATGTTATTATAGATGCAGAAACAGAAAAGCAAAGGTGTAAAACCTACAAGACTATGTTAATTTCAGTAGATTTTGTTTTGAAACAATGAAGCCAATTTTGAGTAGATTTTTATTTGACGCAATAGGACAAAAAGCTTTCCCTTACTTTCTCCGCCATCGCCAGAAAAAAGCATAACGACTCCAGAGCCTTCGCCACGAAAACACACGCATCACAGGATCACCCCCCCCAACAAAAAACACCCCATTACAACGAATCACACGAAGAATACCCATAATCAAGCCCTTCCCAGCCCCATGCCGAAGAAGAGCCTGCTGCATATACACCGAACAAGAGGGGTGATAGATACACGAACGAGGAAGATGAGGAGAAACAAACCGCTGATACCATCGCACCAGAGTCATCAACACCGATCGCATACCGCTCTCTCTCCACGTTCAAGCGCCTCTTCAATCTCTCGCATCAAAACCCCAAGAGATGGATACGGCCGATAGATCACCACCATTACCCACAAAGGCTGAGAAAAGGAATACTGCCGAAGCCGCAAAATCTCCCTCACCCAACGCTTATGACGATTCCGCACCACAGCATTTCCCACCCGACGAGACACACTCACCCCACCACGAAACTCCTCAGCAGGAAGAAAAAAAAGGGCACCACCTGCCATTTTGACACGGGTGCCCTCATTATACACACGTTGAATAGCCTTGTCGTCTCGAAGACGACGAGCCCGATCCCACTTAAAACTCATCGGAAACTGTCAGTTTCTTTCTACCCTTCGCACGACGACGACTCAAGATAGCACGACCATCTTTTGTTTTCATGCGAGCACGAAAACCGTGTGTACGACGACGCTTAATATTACTCGGCTGATACGTTCGTTTCATCGTTTTCCCCTTTTGCAATTATAACAAAAAAACTGCCGAGACGTGGAATCGAACCACGGACACAAGGATTTTCAGTCCTCCGCTCTACCTACTGAGCTATCTCGGCAGATCTGTAACTCCATTTGAGAATATTATTTTAAGGCAAAATTTCTCGTTTGTCAAGCACCCAAAGGAAATTTTTTCATCAAAAACAACAAAAAGCTTGCCAAAAAGAAAAAAATTAATTATAATAATACCCATAGGTGGTATAGGTATATTCTCACAAGGAGACTCTCATGGAACACTGCAGAAAAGCCCATCACTCTCCAGAGTTTAAAGAAGGTCTCATCAAACGACTCAATAGGATTGAAGGGCAGATTCGTGGCATCAAGCGGATGATAGAAGAAGACGTTTACTGCGATGATGTCCTTAACCAGATCACAAGTATTCGGAGTTCTCTTGCGGGGGTGCAGGAACAACTCCTAGCTGGCCATATTCAAACCTGTGTGTTCGACCAAATCCGAGAAGGGAACACCGAAGTCGTCGAAGAGCTTACCGAAACCATCCGAAGAATGCTTCGCTAAACAAGGAGAAAAACATGATAGAATTTCTCTATTTTCCCGGATGTCCCAACGCAGAAAAACCCTCGTTAATCTCCAAGAAGCTCTCGCTGAGATTGGCAGAAATGAGGAGATAATCGTCAGAGAGGTAAGCGAAATAGAAATTGCCAAAACTATCAATTTCCCCGGCTCTCCTACCATTTTAATCAATGGCAAAGACATCACCAGAGGAGAAAAGCCTTCCGACTTTCATTTTGCTTGCCGTGTGTATGAATTCGATGGCAAACGAACAGGAATTATTCCAAAAGATTTCATTGTTACACAACTTCAAAAAAGAGGTTTCTTATGAAACATATTATTCTTTCAATCCAAGGGATGTCCTGTCAAGGCTGTGTGAACACCGTCAAAAATACCCTCTCCACGGTATCCGGTGTGCACGACGTTGTTGTTGAACTTGCAGCAAAAAGGGCAACTATCCTCTGCGATGATGAGGTAAATACCAATTCACTTGTCAACCACATCAACACCAACACCACCTACAAGGCTTCCCTCCTCAAAGAAGAAAGCCCTCCTCACTCTCGTTAGCCAAAATCACAAAAATAAGAAGCCCCCTATGCCAGAAGCCAAATTCACCGTGGAAGGCATGCACTGTGCCAGTTGTGTGATGAATGTGGAGAAATCGCTCTCCAAAATAAAAGGAGTAAAACACGTCTCTGTTGATCTCGTAACCAAGAGTGCCCGTATCTCCTACGAGGGAAACATTCCGTTCGAAGAGTTCGCCACCGTGGTACAAAATATCGGATACCAACTCCTCCAACAAGAGGAAAAAAACGCCGAAGAAGCCTTTGCCAGAAAGGAAAAAATACGGCTTGTTCTCTCGTGGGTTTTCACTCTTCCTATAGCCATCCTCATGCTCCTCTCCATGGTATTTCACATATCCATCCTACCAGAAATGACACTCATGTATATCAATGTTTTTGTAAGCGGTATTGTCATTTTTGTTATTGGTTCTCCAGTGATCAGAGCTACGCTCCTCTCCTTCAAAAATCTTTTCTTCACCATGGATTCCCTCATCGGTATCGGCACCATTGCCTCGTTTTCTACGGGTATCCTTCATCTCGTGGGATCAAGCATTGAGGATTTTTCGGTAGTGGGAGCTATGATCATGAGTATCAACCACATCGGAAACTACCTCAAAGAACTCTCTACTGGAAGAGCAAGTGAGGCTATACGGAAACTTCTTGAGCTTGGTGCCAAACACGCCCACCTCATTACTGAGGATGGCACTCTCGATGTACCTGTGGAGAGCCTGCATGTGGGAGACAAGGTTCTCGTCAAACCGGGTGAAAAGATCCCTTCTGACGGGATTATACTTGACGGAACAACAACCATTGATGAGTCTCTTGCCACTGGTGAATCCCTCCCTGTTGACAAACAAAAAGGAAGCCCCGTTATCGGATCCACCATCAACCTCTCGGGAGCTATCGTCGTACGCATAGAAAAGGTAGGAAAAGACACCTTCCTCTCCAAGGTCATCAAACTGGTAGAAGAAGCTCAGGCAAGCAAAGTCCCCATTCAAGAACTGGCTGACAAGGTGACCTCTTTCTTCGTCCCCGTGATATTGGTGCTTTCAATCATCAGCTTTGTGATGTGGTATTTCTTTCCCCAGTATGGACAAAGCATTCGCTCGTTTTTTGCCCCCCTCCTCCCATGGATAACACCAGAGGGCGATAGGCTCTCGCTGGCACTCTTTGCCGCCATAGCAACACTGGTGATCGCTTGCCCTTGTGCCCTGGGATTAGCAACACCAACAGCTCTCATGGTCGGTATGGGGAAGGCAGCCTCCCATGGCATCCTCATCCGAAAAGGAGAAGCCATCCAAAGAATGAAAGATATTAACACCCTTGTCCTTGACAAAACAGGAACCATTACCGAAGGCAAGCCTGTCGTAAGTGATGTAATCGCAGGCAATGAAGATCGCCTCTTCACCACAGCCTATGCCCTTGAAAGCCTCTCCGAACATCCCCTCGCCAAGGCGATCGTGGCTTTTCTTTCACCCCTCCAAACCACCCAACCACTCAAGGTTACGAACTTTACATCCTTCCCTGGGAAGGGTGTGCACGGCATCATAAACGACACACATACCTTCGCTGGCAGTATTGCCTTTCTTGAGGAACAAGGTATCACAATACCAGAGAACATCCAAGACAATCTTCATGCCCTTCTCGCTGAAGGAAAAACCCTCGTAAGCATTGCCACAGAAAAGGAGTGGATTGGAGCTTTTGCCCTCGCTGATGCTATCAAAAAGGATTCACAGAAAGCCATTCAACTCCTCCATTCCCTGGGACTCACCATCATCATGCTCACGGGAGACAACAAAAAGTCTGCAGCAGCCATTGCTGGCAAGGTTGGCATAGACCACTACGAAGCCGAACTCCTCCCCGAAGACAAGATAGCCGCTATCAGAAAACTCCAGAGTAACGGCAAGGTTGTTGCCATGGTAGGAGATGGCATCAACGACGCCCCCGCTCTCAAACAGGCTGACGTGGGCATAGCCATCGGCAGCGGAACAGACATTGCCATTGAATCAGCAGACATTACCCTTGTGGGAGGAAGCCTCCTCGGGGTTTATGAGGCTATTGTTGTCTCCAGAAAAACCTTTGAAAAGATACGCCAGAACCTCTTCTGGGCATTCTTCTACAATGGAATCGCCATACCCCTAGCCATGTTCGGCATCCTCCACCCCATCATCGCCGAACTTGCCATGGCAATGAGCTCCATCACCGTAGTCACCAACTCCCTCAGCCTAAGACAGAGGAATAGCTAGCACCACCATTGTATTTTGCGGTCTTCAGTCGATAATTATACCTAAATTCAAGCTCTTTTAGATAATAAACAAAATTTTCTTTACTCACGCCATGAAATTTAATGAACCTCTTAGTATTAGGCTTCCTCTTCTTACTTTCTTTATCGTTTCCCTTAAATAATGTTTCCGCAGATACAGCCTTGACTATCTCAACCTTAACTTTTCCATCTCTTTCAAGAATTCCAAATACAAGGTAGTAATTCTCCTAAATTCATGTCTTGCCTACTATACTATATTAGCATAGATGGGTTATTTTAAGTAATTACCTTACTTTAAAATGAGTAATGAATCTCTGGTTTGTTCCAGCCATAGAGAAGCAATACACCAGCGGAGCGGGTGTTTTGAAGCTGTTTCGAAACCTTGTCCACAATCTTTATGGCATTGCCATACCTGTCCCCCTTACCTCAGTCGCCACCTTCCGATAGAAAAGAAATCGGAGGAAAATAGGAGTGCTCATAAAGAGTGACTGAAAATATTTATTGGCATCACTTTCTGTGTTCGAGTTTATTACCTCCACGGCGAGGCTTTTCCTAAAGCCATGCTATACCATTAGAGACAACAAGCCGCCTCCCCCCCTCAAAAACCTCCTCATCAGGTCCAACCTTTATACCAAGGGGGTGAGAGGTTTGATATTTCCCCTCCTGTTCAAACGTGAGGCGAATCCGATTCCCCTCTTTTAAAGCAGAGAGACGAAGATAGAGATAGTCTCCCTCCTCATACGCCAGTGTTTCACCATCGTCATCATAAAAACTTCCCGATGACTTTCCATTCTCATCCCAATATGGAACAAAAACCACCGTCTTCCCCTTTCGCTCCTCTGTAGAGAGGATATCCTCCGCATACATGGGAAGCATTCTCCCCCCACGAACAAAAACGAGCATATCCGAAAGCGAGAGATTGGTCGTGCGAGCTTCCGTGGACACAGCATTCCCACTCCGCAAATCATACCACTTCCCAGCAGGAAAATGAACCATTGCCTTTCCCGAGGTATCAAGCACAGGAATGACATACACGGACGGCCCACTCATAAAGCCATAGGTCATCTTTGTCCAGTTAAACCCATACTCATAAAACAAAGGCCGCACCACTGGTTCTCCTGTTCGCACATGCTCATACACCGTGGTGTACAAATAGGGGAGCAAACGATAACGAAGCTGTATCACCTCCCGTAAAATCCCCTTATCACGAAAAGCATAGGGCTCCTGGGGAGGTGTATCCTTGCCAGTATGGTTTCTAAAAAACACCAGAAAAGCCCCCAATTGATGCCATCGCACCATAAGTGACGACGAAGGACTCCCAATATACCCTCCAACATCTGCCCCAAAGAAACTCACACCCGACAGAGCCATATTCATCGCCATGGTCATATTCATCGTAAGATGCGACCAGTCAGCCGTATTATCCCCCGACCAGAGCCACGCATACTTCTGCACCCCACTATACCCTGCCCGTGAAAGCAAAAACACCCGCTTATTCGTCATGATAGCTGAAAGCCCCTTCCACGAAGCCCGAGCCATAGCCGTTCCATAGGCATTGTGGAGCTGATAGTGATAGGCACCAATCCCCCCATGCGAAAACCATACCGAATCAGCAATCGTTTTATAATCCGAGAACTCCGCTGGTTCATTCATATCATTCCAAAAACCAGAGATACCCTTTTCCACGAGATTGGTATACCAAGGCCCCCACCAATCCTCAATCATTGGCTTGGTAAAATCAGGAAACACACACATTCCCGGCCAAACCTTCCCCTGATAGATTTTGCCACCCTCTGTGAGAAAGACTCCCGCCTTTACACCACTTCTATACACAGGATCAGCCTGATCAACCACAATCCCCGGATCAATAATCGCCACCGTTCGCACACCAAGTTTTCTTAACTCTTCATTCATCCCCTTCACATCGGGAAAACTCTGCCTGTTGATACTAAAAGAACGATAACGGTCCATATAATCAATATCCATATAGACCACATCCAGTGGGATTCTCTCTGCCCGAAAACGCTTCGCCAGCTTAAGAATCTCATCCTGCGTCATATACGAATAACGAGACTGCTGATAACCAAGCGCCCAAAACGGTGGCATCTTGGGCTTCCCAGTGAGATTCATATACGAAAGCACCATCTCTCGCAATGAACCAAAAAAGACATACACATCCATAGAATCGCTTCGCGCCTGATAAGAAAGCCCATCCGTACGAAACGAAACAGTCGCATAGGCAGGAGAGTCAAAGAAATACCCCACCCCACCCGTCTCTGAAAGAGCATACGCCACAGGAAAAGTAGAATAAATCGGATCAGAGCCCCACCCATAGCCATACGCATCCGTGTTCCAATTAACAAAACTCCTCCCCGTGAGTTCCATCTCCCCCGTTTTCAGTCCAAACCCAAACCAGCGAGCAGGAAACTGCTTCACCACAATACGAATAAAAGGCTTGCCAAAATTCAAGCCCTGTTCATAGGTAATCAAAACTCTCTTCCCATCCCGTTCCAAAAGAATCTCTTTCCCCGAAACAAAAATCTTTGTCTCAGACGAAGAGAGAACCACATACCCCCCATTAGTAGACACAACCAAGGGAGACTTCGGTAATTCACTCTCCACGGCATACGAAAGAAAACGCGCATTTGTCGAATTCCGCACCTCAAGCTTCACAACCTCATTTGAAAGCACACTCACCTGGAGAAGTCTCCCACCCCACACAAACGAAAAACTCTCCTCTGTCCACCCCAAAGCAACCAATACCAGCAACACCACCACTCTAAGAAGACGCATAGAACCTCCTTTTTTCAAAAATACCCTTAATCACCATCAATACGGTAGTGTGAACCACGACTTTCCCGATTTGTCCACGCATGAGAAGCAACAATAAAACCAGTTTGAACAGCATTGCGCAACTCAATAATCTCCGAAGTCAGTTTAGCATCACGATAAAAGTCTTCAACATCCTCACGAAGATTCTTGAGATCCACCATAGCTCTCTTCAAGCGTTTCTTTGTCCTGATAGGACCAACATAATTCCACATGATATTCTTCAGAAGTGTCCAGTCCTGAGAAAGAAGCGCCGAATCCAAACTTTCCGTTCCCGTATCCTCCCAATCGGGAACATCGGTGTAGGGAAGTTCCCTCCATGTCTCCCTCTGATCCACAAGAAAACGGGCAATACGCCTCCCAAACACCACACCTTCAAGAAGCGATGTACTTGCCAAACGATTTGCTCCGTGAAGCCCTGTACATGCCACCTCACCCACCGCAAACAAACGCTGAATGGTTGTTCGTCCGTCCATATCCGTATACACCCCACCACAGGAAAAATGATAGGCTGGCACAACAGGCACAAAATCCGTAGTAATATCAATCTTGTACTCAAGACACTTCTGATAAATGGCTGGAAAACGAGACTGTATCTTTTCTCTGCCCAAACGAGCAATATCAAGATAAACACACGGTTCACGAGTGGCATACATTTCCGAAAGAATAGCCCGCGTCACCACATCACGAGGGGCAAGATCCCTCTGAGCATGGTAACGTGCCATAAATGCCTCTCCATTTTTGTTGATAAGAACAGCCCCTTCCCCTCGCACAGACTCAGAGATGAGAAAATTATTCGCCTTCGGATGAAACAGCGTCGTGGGATGAAACTGAGTGTATTCCATATTGATGAGCCGAGCCCCAGCCCTGTAAGCCATGGCATACCCATCCCCTGTAGCCCCAAGCGGATTCGTAGTATGAAGATAAATCTGCCCCATACCACCCGTAGCAAGAATCACGTTCTTCGCCAAAAACTTCTCCACACGCCCTGTTTTTTCATTGAGAGCATAAACCCCCAACGCCGTCGTAGGGAGATACATTCTGTGGGCATAACGTGTATGGTGATCAAGAGTAATAATATCAACAACATGATAAGAACAACGAAAATCAACACCCGATGTCTTCTGCAAAACAGAAAGAGCAGCCTCCTGAATTGCCCGCCCCGTACTATCCAAAGCATGGAGAATTCGACGAACAGAATGTGCCCCTTCTTCCGTCAAATCATAATTCCCATTATCACTTCGAGAGAACTCTATTTTAAAAGCATCCAAAAGCACTTCATTGACCGCATCCTGAGCCTCATAGGCAACCACACGAGCAGCCTCTGGATTTACGATTCCCGCCCCCGCCTGAAGAATATCTTGCATCAGAAGTTCCGGTGAATCATCCTTACCTTTATAAACAATTCCACCCTGTGCATAATAGGTATTGGATTCGTAGGGAACACGAGCCTTTGTTAATACGAGAACTGAGAAACCAGCCCGAGCAAGAAGGTACGCCGTTGTTGCACCAGCAATCCCACTACCAACAACCACTGCATCCCACATACACTATTCCCACTGTGAAAGAATCAGAGGTTCACCATCCGTAATAGCAATAGAATGCTCCCAATGAGCAGCACAACTTCCGTCTTTTGTCACCACTGTCCACCCATCAGGAAGAACCCTCACCTCATGCGTACCCAATGTCACCATGGGCTCAATAGCAATCACCATCCCCTTTTTGAGTTTGGGACCCTTTCTTTTCGGATCGTAATAATTCAAAACCGGCGGATCCTCGTGCAAAGCCTTTCCCACACCATGACCACAGTATTCCCGAAGAATACCATATCCTCGTGAAGTAAGATAGAACGAAATTACCCGACTAATTTCATTGAGGTAAACCCCTTCCCGACAAACCTCTATGGCCATATCGAGAGCCTTCTTCGTATCTTCAACAAGCCGCTGTTTCTTTTCATCCGTCTTTCCCACAATGTAGGTATAGGCTGCATCCCCATAATACCCATGAAGCTCAGTCCCCACATCAATACTCACCACATCACCTACCTTCAGCTCATACTCCCCGGGAATACCATGGATAACAACCTCATTCACAGAAATACAGCTCGCCGCAGGATAAGGCCTGAATCCTCCCCCCGGGGCATACCCTTTAAAAGAAGGACGTGCCCCCCGAGAAAGAATCATATCCTCAATAACAGCATCAATCTCTTTCGTCTTTACCCCCTCTCTTATGTAGGGATGCAGTGCACGAAAAATCGATGCTATGATCTGATTACTCTTACGAATATACTCTATTTCAACACTGTTCTTTAAAAGGATCATAAAAATTTACTGTCTTTATCCTTGTCTTTTCCAACAGTAATCTCCGGTATCTTTTCACGTTTCTCTTCAAACATTGCGTCGAAGTTAATGCTAGGACCAGAATTATAAGCATCCTCAATGAGTTTTTCAACTTCCTTCTTCTGCCCTGCGGTAATGAGAATGTTTCCTTTAATCACCACACCGGGCTCCATGGCAAGCTGAGGAGCAACCACATTACCAAGCACTCGACCCGTAGCAAGAAGCTTCACCTCTTCCAGAGCCTCAAGATCACCCATCACAACGCCAGCCACGGTAATCTTTCGTGCACGAAGCACCTGTGTCTTGACCTTACCCGTCTCTCCAATATAGAGGTGATCCTCTACACGAAGTTCCCCGTCGAACTTTCCATCAACCTGGAGAGAACCATGAACAAAGAATTTTCCTTGAAACGCTGAACCTTCACCGATAATGGTATTTAAAGCGCCTTCAATTTTTGGTGGCATAAGTTTCCTCCCACTTTTAGCTTGATATTCATTATACGTTACCCAACACAAAAAGTCAATTTTTTGCAAAAACAAGCATTCAACGAGTGCAACAAAGTTGAAACTAAGCACGTGGCACGTTCGCTAACCCAGCCTGCTTTCGTTTTTCCTTGTTCAAATCTACCAGTTTTTAGCCATCTTTCAAAGCTGCGATGACAATTACTCCTTGGCGCTTCCTTCAGCGTCACTTCATCCTACCGAGGAAATCAATCCAGATATTTAACGAAGCGATCCCCGCCTTGCAAGAAAAACAAGATAAAAGCGTTTGAAAAGAATCCAGCCTATCCAGAGGAAAACCCCAAGCACAATCATGGGCATAAGAAACCTCTTCTTCACAAACAAAAGAACCCACCACATCAACAGCACAACACCACCAGCAAAGAAGAGCTTATCTTCAAGCGTCAGGAGGATTTTTTTTTTGAAAGTCAAGACAATGTTCTTGACCTCTTGAGGCTTGAGGCGTTCCTTGCGACAGCGTGTCTTGTATGAGAAACGGTAGTAGACCTCTTCTCCATCCTCCCTCGTCTCAACAAGAAACTGAAGCCCCTGAGCGTTAATACCCACACTCCCCTTCACTGGTTCCCACAGTGAAAGTTTCTCTTTGGCAACAAGCGACTGAATAACCTCCGCTAGATGAGTAACGGTGACATCCTCAAACCCAATTTTGAGCACTGAGAGGGTATAAAAACCCAAAAACAATGGCAAAAACGACTCATGAAAAACCAATCGAACGTAGTCCGTATCTCGTATTTCAATCGTGAGATCTGCCTTTGTAAAATCAGGTATGTCGTTAAAACTCTCTTCAAAAGCATACAGCGAAAGCGAAACAAGGCTATCGTTCAAAACAAACCCCAAAGACTCATAAGGAAAATAGAACACATTGGGGGCAATTTCTTTGTAAACAAGATTTTCTTCATATTTCCACGTCTCCCGTGGAACAACGGTATTACCACCCTCATAGTCCTTGATGAGATAGTGCTTGAGATAGGGGTGCTGAAGCGTATACTTCAGAATATCCCACAGAGAAAGATGAACATCCTTTAAGGAACACTCTACGGTAGCATTTTCTAAGTAACGCAACTCTACCGCCATGCCATACTCCTTTTTTGTATCTTTTTTATTATAGGGAAAGGTCTAAAAAGTGTCAAATTTTTACGAAAGGGGTGACAGCAAAAGCCTTTGCGACCCTATTTTCCCTCCAAAAAATAAAAAAGGCCTGCCCTTTCGGACAGGCCAATACCATTACTTTTGAGAGTAGTCCATTGAGGCCAAACGCTTGTAGGTTTGGTAACGCCAACGAGCATTCTCCTCTGCTGCCTTGAAGAGCTCTTCTGCCTCTTCGGGGAAGGTCTTCAACAGAGAAGCAAAACGCACCTCTCCCAACAAGAACTCACGGAAGTTGCCTGTAGGCTCCTTGGAATCCAGTTGGAATGGGTTCTTGCCTTCTGCCTCGAGGAGAGGATTATAGCGATAAAGATGCCAATAACCAGCCTCAACAGCCTTTTTCTCCTCTTCCTGAGACTTGCCCATCCCTGCATAGAGACCATGGTTAATACAGGGTGAATAGGCAATGATAATAGAAGGACCAGGATAGCTCTCAGCCTCACTCAAAGCCTTGAGGAATTGAGCCTTGTTGGCACCCATAGCCACTTGAGCTACATAGACATAGCCATAACTCATCATCATCATACCAAGATCTTTCTTGCGAACCTTCTTTCCGCTAGCAGCAAACTTGGCAATGGCAGCAGTGGGTGTAGCCTTTGAAGACTGTCCACCCGTATTGGAATACACCTCAGTATCCAGTACAAGGATATTGATATCCACACCCGAAGCAAGCACATGGTCCAAACCACCGAAACCAATATCGTACGCCCATCCATCTCCACCAATTACCCAGAACGAACGCTTGGTGAGATAGGATGAAAGCTTCTGAATCTCAGCAAGAGCCCCTTTCTGCTGGCCTGTTAACATGCGTTTGATCTTTTCAGCAAGAGGATTTGCCTTGTCAGCATTGGTACGATTAGCCTTCCATTCAAGGAGTGCATCTTTGAGCTCCCCAGAAACCCCTTCGGCAACAGCCTCATCAATGAGCTGTTCGAGATACTGCTTCATTTGCATATCAGCCAAAGCCATACCATAGCCATACTCAGCATTGTCCTCAAAGAGAGAATTTGCCCATGTTGGCCCCTTACCCTCTGCATTTGTACAGTATGGTGTAGCAGGGAAACTGCCACCGTAGATCGAAGAACACCCCGTAGCATTCGCAATCATCATGCGATCACCAAAAAGCTGCGTGATTACCTTAATGTAAGGTGTTTCACCACATCCTGCACAGGCTCCGCTGAATTCAAAAAGAGGTCTCAAGAACTGGCTATCCTTCACAGCAAATTTATTGGTGACAGCCTCTGTCTTGTAGGTAACATTCTTGTCAAAATATTCCCAGCGCTTGATTTCTGCCTTCTGCGTTTCAAGCGGCTTCATCACCAGTGCCTTGTTCCCTTGCTTTCCAGGACATACATCGGCGCAGTTTCCACACCCTGTACAATCAAGCACAGAAACCTGAATACGATATTGATAGTTTTCAAGCCCTTTACCAATAGCCTTGACAGTAACCGTACCCTCAGGAAGCCCCTTCACCTCCTTTTCATCGAGCAAGAACGGACGAATCACCGCATGGGGACACACAAAGGCACACTGATTACACTGAATACAGTTGTCTGGCTGCCACTCAGGAACATTAGTGGCAATACCGCGCTTCTCATATTGGCTAGTTCCCGGAGGAAGGGTGCCATCCTCACGACCAACAAAAGCAGAAACAGGGAGATCATCACCCCTAAGGCTATTCACAGGAATCACAATCTTCTCAATAATCTCTGGCAAATCATGGTAAGTAACTGGCTTCGGATTGAGATTCTTCCACTCAGCAGGAATCTTTACCTCTACCACCTCGCCACCACGATCGACGGCAGCATAGTTCATGTTAACAATTTGGTCACCTTTCTTGCCATAGGTCTTTTTGATAGCCTCTTTCATGTGCTTGACTGCTTCCTCATAAGGAATCACAGGCATAAGCTTAAAAAAGGCTGACTGCATGATCGTGTTAATACGACCACCGAGTCCAATTTCTTCTGCTATCTTGGTAGCGTTAATGATATAGAACTTAATATCGTTCTCAGCCATGTACTTCTTCATGGAATCAGGGAGATGATTCACCACTTCCTTCTCATCCCAGATACTGTTGAGGAGGAAGGTACCACCCTTCTTCAACCCCTTCAGTACATCGTACTTATCCAGATACGAAGGCACATGACAAGCGACAAAATCCGGATTGTTCACAAGGAAAGGAAGTTTGAGAGGCTTTTTCCCAAAACGAAGGTGAGATACCGTAATACCACCCGACTTCTTGGAGTCATAGGCAAAATACGCCTGAGCATAGTAATCCGTATGATCTCCAATGATCTTGATCGAGTTCTTGTTGGCTCCCACCGTTCCATCAGAACCGAGACCAAAGAATTTTGCTTCAAATGTACCCTCGGGAGTAACATTGACAAATTCATTGTCCACAGGGATAGAGAGATAGGTCACATCATCAACAATCCCCACGGTGAAACGATCTTTTGGTTCGGGAAGCTTGAGGTTTTTGTAAACTGCAATAATGTGCTCAGGGGTTGTATCCTTGGAACTCAGCCCATAGCGTCCACCCACAATGAGAGGTGCATTTGGTTTGTTGGTGAAGAGATTTCTCACATCGAGATAGAGAGGCTCGCCAATAGCCCCCGGTTCCTTTGTTCGATCCAGCACAGCAATGCGCTTTACACTCTTGGGCAACACATCAAAGAAATATTTCGCAGAGAAAGGACGATAGAGATGCACCTTGATAAGACCCACCTTCTCACCCTTCTTAGCGAGGTAGTCGATCGTACTTTCGATGAGGTCACATACCGAACCCATAGCCACGATGATATTTTCAGCGTTAGGATCACCATAGTAGGTAAAAGGCTTGTAGGTTCTTCCTGTGAGCTTGCTCATCTTTTGCATATAGTCATTGACGATATCAGGAACAGCATCATAGAACTTGTTGCACGCCTCGCGAGCCTGGAAAAACACATCAGGATTCTGAGCTGTACCACGAGTCACTGGATTATCGGGATTCAGTGCTCTCTTACGAAAGGCATCCAGTGCATCCCTATCAATCAAGGTAGCATAATCCTCATAGTCGAGAGCCTCAACCTTCTGAATTTCATGAGAGGTACGGAAGCCATCAAAGAAGTGAAGAAATGGCACACGACTCTTCAGAGCTGCAAGATGAGCAACAGGAGCAAGATCCAAAATCTCCTGAACAGAGCTGGTGGCAAGCATAGCAAACCCTGTCTGACGAGTAGCCATCACATCCGAATGGTCACCAAAAATCGAAAGGGCATGGCTTGCTACCGTACGAGCACTCACATGAAAAACTCCAGGCAACAATTCTCCTGCAATTTTATACATATTGGGTATCATCAGAAGAAGACCTTGAGATGCGGTAAAGGTCGTCGTCAATGCTCCCGCCTGAAGTGAACCATGAACGGCACCTGCTGCTCCTGCTTCAGACTGCATCTCAACCACCTTGACTACCTGGCCGAAGATATTCTTCTTGCCTTGGGCAGCCCAATCATCACAATGCTCCGCCATGTTCGACGACGGAGTGATGGGATAAATAGCCGCTACTTCGGTAAAAGCATAGGCTACATACGCCGCTGCGTTATTCCCATCCATGGTTACCATTTTCTTTCCCATGGGATTACCTCCGATAAAAATTTTCAGTGTTATTGTAGCACTAAAGCAAAAAAAATACAACTTTTTTGATAATGAGAAAAGAGAAAAAAGAGCACATAAAAGGGAAATAAAATACTGCTTTTTTGTCAATACGACAAACTGAACAAAAATCCGAAAAAAAACTTGGAGGGAATAGCAAATAGTACCCCCGCTCTTGCCCCAAACAAGGTTTTGCGAGTCCATATAAGCAAGCGAGGCTGACATCATGGGGAGCTTTCGCCCTACCAAGGAAGCTGGGCTCTGAAGACGCCCTGATTCCAAGCCCACGAAGCGATTTCACCTCAGAAAACAGAAGGTCGAGATCACCGTGTGCAAGAATGGGGAAGGAGTATTTTTGGGGAAAACAAAAAGTTTTATACACTGCAAACATTTCCTCTTTATTTTTGTAGTTTTGAGTTCTCTTTTTGTTGGTAGGATAAACAACATCGCAAAGTCTCTCTTCAAAAAAACTATAATTTGACAAAAAAAAGTATTCGTGATAATATAAATGAAATCATTCTGTTTTTAAACCTTACCCACAACAAGAGGAAAACATGCCCAATATTTATGATATCGCAAAAAAAGCGGGAGTAAGTATAGCAACTGTTTCTCGTGTTCTTAAAGGGGGAGCAAATGTCAAAAAAGAAACCTACGATAAAGTTATGCAGGTTATAGAGGAGCTTCATTATGCTCCCAATAATCTTGCCAGAAAACTTGCTTTCAAAGATTTTTCATCATCCACTTTTGGTGTAATTATACCAGATATTGCCCATATTTTTTACCAAGAAATTGTTAGAAATATTTACAATATTCTTCGTAAGAAAAATTATAATCTTTTTCTTTTTGGAATATACTTTGAAGAAACTGAAAAAATTATTCAATACCTTCTTAAAGAAAATTTATCAGGACTCATTTTTATCAATATTCCTCTTTCTGAAATGAATTGCAATCTTCTTCATAAGCAAAACATACCATTTTGTGTTCTTGAAAGACCTAACCCATTTTGCAATTCAATTTATGTAGACAACTATCAAGGAGGAGCTCTCGCAGCACAATACCTCCTTTCCAAGGGATATAAAAAAATCGCTTTTATTGGGGAAACCCAGAATACATGGCAACAACAACAACGCTTAAAAGGCTTTAAAGATTTTCTCTGCCAACACAATCCTTCGGTCCAAATATATGAAGAATATATTGATATTAACCCATCGATAGATTATGCGCTCCATGAAGAAACAGCCAAAAAAATTACATTAAAACTTCACGAACAATATAATATTGATGGTTTCTTTTTTTATTGCGACGAATTAGCATACGGAGGCATAAAAGCTCAATCTCTTCTTAAGAAAAAAATTGGTATTATCGGTTATGACGATCTCCCCTTTTCTTCATTTTTCAACCTTACAACCATCCACCAACCAATTGAAACAATGGGTGCAGAAGCTGCCCGACAACTACTTCACCTTCTCCATACAAAAAAGGGATCTCACTCCTACATTAACATACGTCTCTCACCCACCCTCATTATTCGTAACACTTAAATATGAGAACTAAGAATCTGCACACTCTTTAAACCATCCACATTGATACGGACCAAGAACAATTTTGTGATCATGAATATATGGCAATTTATTTTCGATAATATCCACCAAAGGAAAT
>Ga0308405_1000310_pt1 | contig 29262 bp, 31 predicted proteins | sample HotsprSampleMS13_FD_203473 | JGI IMG/M metagenome (GOLD analysis project Ga0308405, IMG submission 203473) | Hot spring phototrophic mat microbial communities from Mushroom Spring, Yellowstone National Park, Wyoming, United States - 20060912_MS13 ...
CCTGCATAAATGCAATCCCGCAACTTGCGGGATTGCCCTACAAAAATCCTATAATTTAACACGGTTCAGTGAGTAGATACGAAAATCCCATATTTTTGTAGCTACAGAGCGTCAAGCTCTGCTTTGTTATCGTCTAATCCCGTAATCTGCGGGATTGCTGCTACTAAAAAATTAAATTACAAAGGAGAAACTTTTATGAAAATTTTAGTAACAGGCGGTGCTGGGTTTATAGGTTCATTTTTAGTTGATGAACTTGTAAGAAGAAAACATGAAGTTATAATTTACGATGTTCTTGATAAACAAGTCCATATTGATGGTAAGACACCATATTATTTAAATAAAAAAGCAAAGTTTGTTCAAGCAGATATAAGAGATTATGAAAAATTAAAGAAGACAATTTTGGAGAACAACATTGAAGTTATTTATCATCTTGCAGCAAAAGTTGGTGTTGGACAATCACAATATCAAATAAAAGAATATATGGATGTTAATGTTGGTGGAACAAGTAATCTTTTGGATATTTTAGTTAATTACAAAACTAATGTTAAAAAACTAATTGTTGCATCATCAATGTCAACATATGGTGAAGGAGTTTATTTTTGCAAAAAATGTAATTATTATTTCCAACCTGATTTAAGAACTGAGGAGCAACTTAACAAAAACTTGTGGGAAATTTTTTGTCCAAAATGTAGAAATTTAGCAGTACCAAAACCTACTCCTGAAACTGCAAAACAGGTTTGTCATTCAATTTATGCGTTGTCAAAAAAAGTGCAAGAAGAAATGTGTTTAATCATTGGTAAAACATACAAAATACCAACAGTCGCATTGAGGTTTTTTAATGTTTATGGACCGAGACAATCATTATCAAATCCTTACACAGGTGTTGCAGCAATATTTATGTCAAGAATAAAAAATAATAAACCCCCAATAATTTTTGAAGATGGTTTACAAACAAGAGATTTTGTTTATGTCACAGATGTAGTCCAAGCATGTATTTTAGCATTAAATGAAAAAGCAAATTATCAAGTTTACAATGTAGGATGTGGAAAACCAATAAAAATTTTAGATGTAGCAAAAACCATTGCTAAAATTTATAAAAAAGATATAGAGCCAGAGATAAGAAACAAATATCGTAAAGGTGATATTCGTCATTGTTTTTCTGACATAAAAAAAATTAAAAAAGAACTTGGGTTTAAACCAAAAGTAAGTTTTGAAGAAGGTATTAAAAAACTTGTAACATGGTCAAAAACAGCACAAGCAATTGATTTTTATGAAAAAGCAGAGGAAGAATTAAAAGAAAGAGGACTTTTATGAAAATAATAATAACAGGTGGGTGTGGATTCATAGGAACAAATGTAGCATTGTTTCATTTAAAAAAGAAACACAAAGTTGTTGTTATAGACAACTTATCTCGTCGTGGGACAGAAGTAAACTTGTCTTTGTTAAAAAAATATAAAAATCTTAAATTTTATAAAGTTGATATAATAGACAAAGAAAAAATTAACAAAATTTTTTCACAAAACAAAGATGTTGATATAGTATACCATCTTGCAGCACAAGTTGCAGTAACAACTTCAGTGTTAAATCCATACGAAGATTTTGAAATCAATGCTTTAGGAACAATAAATGTTTTAGAAGCAGTAAGAAAATACACACCTAAAACATTTTTTATATTTTCTTCAACAAACAAAGTTTATGGCGGAATGGAGAATATAAAGATAGAAGAAAGAAATGGTAGGTATTTAGCAGCAGATTATCCTAACGGTATTGATGAAAACTTTAACTTAGATTTTCATTCACCATATGGTTGTTCAAAAGGTGCAGCTGACCAGTATGTCAGAGATTATTCAAGAATTTATGGGTTAGATACAGTTGTGTTTCGCCAATCTTGTATTTATGGACCCAACCAGTTTGGTATAGAAGACCAGGGATGGGTTGCATATTTTTGTATCCAGGCAATGTTTGATAAAGAAATAACAATATATGGTGATGGAAAACAAGTTAGGGATGTTTTATATATTGACGACTTAATAGATGCATACTGGCTTTCATATAAAAACAGAAAAAAAGTTAAAGGCGAAATTTTTAATATCGGCGGTGGGCCACAAAACCAAGTCAGTATATCAGAGTTTATAGAATATATTAAGAAAAAACTTAATAAACCTGTAAGATACAAATTTTCTAATTGGCGTCCTGGTGACCAAAAATATTTTGTTTCAGATAATTCTAAACTATATAAATATCTAAAATGGACACACAAAATATCTATGCAAAACGGTGTTGACAAACTTATAGATTGGATAGAAAAAAATAAATATATAATTTTAAAGTTTTATAAATAAATTTTTGTATATACAAACTTTTAGTTTGTATTTGATTTTATGAAACTTAACAAATTTTTATTCCCTGAATATAAAAGAGACACTCTTGATATAAAAAAAGATAATACAATAATTATATGGAGAATACTTGAATATGGTAACCTACGAGAAATTAAATGGTTGTTCAAAACATATTCTAAACAAGAAATTAAAAATTTTGTAAAAGTTCATGGTATAAAAAAACTTTCAATAAAATCGTTATGGTTTTGGCTATGTTTTTTTAATATAAAAAACAAAAATAAAATAATTAAAGAAAAACTTAGAAATCCGTTTTGGTATAAATGAAAATTTTTAATAAGAATACAGAAAATGTGTTAAAGTTATTGTCAAAAATGGATTGGGTAAAAAATTTTTATCTTGCTGGTGGGACAGGGTTAGCATTACAAATTTTTCATCGGAAATCGTTAGATTTTGATTTTTTTTCATATAAAAATAAATTGTACTTTGTAGACAGGGAAGAGATTAAAACCGAGTTTAAAAAATTTAGTAAAATTATAATTTTGCAAGATAAAGATGGAACTTTAGAAGTTGTATTTAATAATATAAAAATAAGTTTGTTTTATTACAATTCTTTATTAGTAAAACCTTTAAAGAAATTATATAATATAAACATAGCTTCTATGGAAGATATAGGATTAATGAAACTTGCAACAATTATCTCTCGTGGTAGTAAAAAAGATTTTATAGACCTATATTTTATTTGTAAAGAGATAGAACTTAAAAAACTTTTGAGTTTAAGTAAGAAAAAATTTTCTGAAGTATACAATTTTGAATTATTAGTTGCAAAATCCTTGACTTATTTTATTGATGCAGAAAAAGAAAAAATGCCTATTATGATAAAAAAAGTTTCATGGGAAGAAGTAAAAAAATTTTTTATTAAAGAAGCAAAAAATGTGATACAATAATGAATAAAATTTTGTTATTCTCAACATTAAAAATTTATATAATAATTTTTGTAATAGCATTGATTCCGCGGTTCAGTTGGTTTTTTGTAAAAGGCAAAAATTTAGATATAACAATCCCAGCAGGTGGTGATGCTATAGGATATGACCAACTTGCAGTAAACTTAATAAAATATCATCAATATGCATTCACTTCTGGAAAACCTACTGCATACAGAGAACCTGTTTATCCATATTTTTTAGCAATAATATATTCTATCTTTGGGTTGAGCAACTACACTGCAGTAAGAGTTGCACAAATTTTTATAAGTTCATTAACTTGTGTTATAATTTTTTTGTTAGCAAAAGATTTGTTTGACAAAAAAGTTGCGTTATCGGCATCATTTATAAGTTGTTTTTGGCCACATTTTGTCTACTATTCAACGACAATTTTGAGAGAAACACTATTTTGTTTTTTGTTAATTCTATGTGTATATTTTTTGAACAAGGTTTATCAGCAGAAAGAGTTTAAATCAGTAAATTCTATAATTGCAGGGATAATGTGTGGATTATGTTGTCTTATGAATTCAACAGCATTATTATTTGTTTTTTTATCTTTTGTAGTTTTATCACTAGTAAAAAAATTTAGACAAGTTTTGGTTATTTTTTTATTATTTGTTTCACTTTATTCTCTTTGGGTTATCCGAAATTATATAGTTTTCAACGAATTTGTGTTAGGTTCAACAGTTGGTGGTATGACAATTTATGGTGCATCAGTAGGTGATTACAGAATTTTTGGTACACCACAAGAGAAAGAGTTTTGGGAAAAAGATGAAGTTATGAAAAAAGCCGCTACAATGGATGAATTACAAGCAAACAAGTATTTTATGCAAGAAGCAAAAAAAGTTATATTATCAAATCCAAAAGAATTTTTTATACGATGTATAAAAAGATTTTTAAAACTATATAGAATTTATCCGCATCGTGGGAAAGGATATGTTCATTCTGAAACACTAATGATTTTAGTTAGTGTTTTTTCGTACGGTGTTTTATTACTATTTTTTGTCTATAGTTTTTTCATAAATTTATCATCATTTAAAAAATATATTTTTCTTTATCTACCAATTTTAGTCTTTAGTTTCGTTTACACTTTAATTTGGGCAGTGATTAGATACAGATTACCATTAGAACCTTATATAATTATTTTTGCATCTTATATCTTGGGTAATATAAAAAAATGAAAATTCTTATGATCGTTCCTAATCCATTTTTTGTAGATAGAGGATTTGGAGTAAGAGTTTATAATCAAGTTAAAGGATTAAAAAAACTAAATCATGAAATTTTACTTATTTGTTATAATGCTGGTAGAAATATTAATGATATTAATGTTGTAAAAATACCTAATATATTATATTATAGTGAAGAAAAAATAGGTGCTTCTCTTTTGAGGATATATCAAGACTTGATACTTTTTTTTGTTAGTTTATTATATACAATAAAGTTCAAACCAAAAATCATTCACGCACATCTTCATGAAGGTGCTTTAATTGGAATTTTTATATCAAAAATTTTTGCTATCCCAGTATTATTAGATGCTCAGGGTTCGTTAATAAAAGAAATCCAAGCAAGACAAGAAGTTAAAAGTAAAACCATTATTTTTATTTTAAAAATTATAGAAAAATTTATTTATCAAAACGTTGATTTTGTAATAACTTCTTCTTCAGTTTTGGAAAAAATTATAATAAATGAGTTTAAAATAAATAAGAAAAAAGTAAAATGTATCCCAGATTGTGTTGATGTTCAAGAATTTGATGCTGTAGGTGAAAATTTTTTAAGTATGAAATCAAAAATTTGTGAAAAGTTTCAAATTCAACAAAATAAACATTTTGTGATTTATCTTGGCACATTACAGGAGAGTTATGGCATAAAATATTTATTAGAAGCGATTTCTTATGTTAAGAGAAAGAGGAAAGATATACATTTTTTGATTTGTGGTGGTCCTGAATTCAATGTTAAAAAATATAAAAATATTGCTTCTACAATTGGGATTTCAGAATTAGTAAGTTTTTTAGGTAAAATACCATACGAGGAAACACCTAAAATATTAAGTATTGCAGAAGTAGCAGTAGCGCCTAAATTAGAAGGTAGCGAAGGAAACATAAAACTTTTTAGTTATATGGCTGCGGGTTTGCCCATAGTGTGTTTTGATACTTTAGTAAATCGTGAGATTTTAAAAGATTATGGAATATATGCAAAAGTGGCAGACCCGAGTTCTCTTGCAGAGAAATTAGTTTTTATTATTGAGAACGAAGGTTTGAGAAAAGAATTAAAATATAAAGTTAGACAGTATGTTAAAGAAAATTTTAGTTTAGATGATATTATAATCCAATTAAATGAGGTTTATTTGTTAATGATACTGAGTGGAAAATATAAATGATAAAATGTAAAATATGTCATAGTAATGTAAAATTAGTTTATAAATTAAAAGATTTTTATAGAAATGTCGAAGATAAATTTGAGTTAGTGAAGTGTGAACAATGTCAATTAGTGATGTTAAATTATATTCCTACTAGAGAGGATATAAGTAAAATTTATCCTAAAGAATATTTTAAGCAACCAAATATTATCTCTCGTTTTGTGAAATTTATATTGATAAAAAAAGAAGTTATGAGATGGAAGAAAATACTAACTTCTCAATCTAAAGTTTTAGAAATAGGTTGTGGATGTGGAGAGTTACTAAATTGTTTTTATAAAATAGGCAAGTTTGATGTTGTTGGAATAGAACAGAACGAATATATTTGTAAATTTGCAAAAGAAAAGTATGGTTTGGAAATAATAAATGCAGATATTGAAGAATACGATTTAGGAGAAAAAGAGTATGATTTAGTTTTAATGCAACATGTTTTAGAACATCTTAAAGATCCAATCAGTGTGATTAGAAAAATACATAAATCGTTAAAAGAAAACGGATATTTGGTTATATGGATACCATTTTTTGATAGTTTAGAACAAAAAATTTTTGGTAAATACTGGGCTGGGTTTGATGCACCGAGACATTTGTACTTTTTTTCAGTTGATAAGATAAGAGAAGTATTAACTAACCATGGTTTCTCTGTAAAAGAAATTAATTATAGTGCTATACCTAACCTTTGGATCAGAAGTATTCAGTATTTTATGAAAGATAAAAAAATACCATTTTATTCTTTTTTTGACGACAGAAGAAATATAATTTTATTATCTATTTTTACTATGATAAGTTTAATTTGTAGTTTTTTCAAACTTAGTGGCCAAGGTAAAATTGTGGCACAAAAGGTATAATAACAATGAAAAACATAAGTGTAGTAGTTCCTGTTTATAACGAGGGTGAAGCAGTTAAAGAAGTGATAAATGAACTACAGAAACAAATTAAAAGAGTTGATATTGAATACGAAATAATAGTTGTAGATGATGGTTCAAATGATAATACAAAAGAAGTTTTAAAATCTTTAAATAAAGAAAACATAAGAATCATAACTCATCCTGAAAACATGGGTTATGGAGAAGCAATTTTGACAGGTATAAAAAATGCAAAATATGAATATGTAGCGACAATAGATGCAGATGGTTCATATCTTGCAGAAGACCTTGTGAAGTTGATTTCAGAAATTGAAAGATATGATTTAGTTATTGGTGCAAGGAAAGGAAAAGAGTTTTGGGGTTCTATGTTGAAACATCCAGCACGTATTTTGTTTTTGTTTCTTGCAGAGTTTACTGTAGGTGAAAAAATACCTGATGTTAATTCAGGATTAAGAATTTTTAAGAAATCATCTTTTTTAGAACTTAAATTTCCAGCAATATGTCGTGGTTTTTCTTTTTCGTCAACAATGACATTAGCATTTCTTGCTGAAGGAAAATTTGTCAAGTTTGTCCCAATAAGCTATCTTCCAAGAAAAGGGAAGTCAAAAGTAAATTATATAAGAGATACTTTAAGGACTTTACAAGTGTTAGTAGAAATAATAACTTTTTATAACCCATTGAAACTTATCATAATAATTATTTTTCCTCTGATTATTTTAAGTATCCTGTGGTTACTCTTGTGGCTTATAACAAAAAACCTTTATTATGGGACATATTTTAATATCACATTTGTTTCTTCAATATTAATTTTTGTAATCGGATTATTAATGGATTTAATAAGGATGAAAAAATGAAAAAAACTTGTGATATCTCAATAATAATCCCTGTGTTTAATGAAGAAGATTGTATTGAGAAAACATTAGATAGAAGTTTATTCAGAATAAAATTATGATAAGAATTGGTATAATAGGACTTGGTCATTGGGGACCAAATTATCTAAGAATATTTAATCAATTAGAACATTCCAAAGTTGTATCTGTTTGTGATCAAGATAAAAATAAAAAAAATCTGATTAAAAATACTAACATAAAGTTTTATTCTGATTATAAAGATATGTTGAAAGACCCTGATATTGATGCGTGTGTAATTGCTACACCAGCGTACACACATTATTCTATTGCTAAAGAATTTATAAAAACAAATAGAGATGTCTTAGTAGAAAAACCATTAGCTGTTTCAGTAAAAGAGTGTGAAGAACTTGTTAATCTTGCAGTTAAAAAAAATGTTAAACTTATGGTTGGGCATACATTCTTGTTTAATGATGGTATTAATTGGCTTAAAAATTTTATATCTAACGATGGTATAGGAAAACCATATTATTTTTATGCTGTTAGAACTAATTTAGGACCTATTCGTGACGATGTAGATGCATTATTAGATTTAGCTACTCATGATATTTCTATTTTTTATTATATATTAGAAGAAAAACCAGTATATGTTAGCGCAGTAGGGTCTTCTTTTCTTAACAAAAAAAGAGTAGATGTCTCTACTTTAAAAATTAAATTTACTAACAATGTTGATTGTTATGCACATGTTTCATGGTTACAACCTTGTAAAATAAGACAGATCACTGTAGTTGGTGATAAAAAAATGGTAGTGTTTGATGATGTTAATGTTAATGAACCTGTAAGAATTTATGATAAATCTGTAGAGATAGAAAAAACATATTCAGATTTTGGAGAATTTAAGATGATATTAAGAGATGGAGATATTGTTGTTCCCAAGATTAAAATGGCAGAACCTTTAAAAAATCAATGTCAACATTTTATAGATTGTATTGTTTCTAATAAAAAAATAATTTCTGATGGCAAGTTTGGTTTAGAGATTGTTAGAGTATTAGAAGCAGCAGAGAAATCTTTGAGACAAGATGGTAAGGAGGTAAAAATTGAAGAATAGTAAAAATGTTAAAATAGGTAAAAATTCCTATGTAGACAAGACATCTATTATTGGCTGTCTTTCTCCAAGAATTAAAAAAAATGCTAAACTTTATATTGGAGATAATGCAACAATTCGTAGTAATTGTGTTATTTATTTAGGTTCTAAAATTGGTGACAATTTTGAAACAGGACATAATGTAGTTATCAGAGAAGAAAATGTAATAGGAGATAATGTTAAAATTTGGAACAATACTGTTGTTGATTATAGTTGTAGAATAGGTAATAATGTTAAAATACATTCAAATTGTTATATAGCACAATATACTACAATTGAAGATGATGTTTTTATTGCACCAGGAACAATAATTGCTAACGATCCACATCCTGGCTGTAAATTTTATAAAGAATGTATGAGAGGTCCAACAATAAAAAAAGGTGTCAAAATAGGGTGTAATGTAACATTGTTACCTTTTATTACTATAGGTGAAAATTCTCTTATCGGAGCAGGTAGTGTAGTTACAAAAGATATACCACCTAACTCTGTTGTATATGGTAATCCTGCAAAAGTTTATAAAAAAATTTGGGAACTAAAATGTACAACTGGTATTACAAAAAAACCTTACCCAAAAACTAAGTAAAGGAAACAAAATTTATGAAAGTAAAATTTGTAGATTTAACACGACAAAATAAAATTATTGAAAAGGAAATACTAAATGTGTGGAATAAACAAATTACAAATTGTGATTTTATCTTAGGTAAAGAAGTAGAATTGTTTGAAAAAGAATTTGCATCTTTTTGTGGGACAAAATATGCTGTTGGAGTTAACTCAGGGACAGATGCACTTTTTTTGTCTTTGAAAGCAATAGGTATAAAAGAGGGAGATTCTGTAATAGTTCCAGTGAACACATTTATTGCAACAGCATTTGCTGTAGTTTATACAGGAGCAAAACCAATTTTTGTTGATTGTTCAGAAGAAGATTTTAATTTAGATTTATCTCAAGTAGAAGATGTGTTAAAAAAATATAAAAATAAGTTTAATATCAAAGCAATAATACCAGTTCATCTTTATGGCCAGTGTTGTAATATGGATGAAGTAGTAAATTTAGCAAAAAAATATGAGTTACTAATTGTAGAAGATGCGTGTCAAGCACATGGTGCTAAGTTTAAAAATAAACCCGCAGGTTCGTTCGGAGAATGTGCTGCGTTTAGTTTTTACCCAAGCAAAAATTTAGGTTGTTTTGGAGATGGTGGAATTGTTGTTACGAATAATGAAAGTATCTATAATAAAATATGTATGTTACATAACTATGGACAAAAAGAAAAATATATTCATTTAGAATTAGGTTATAATTCAAGATTAGATAATTTACAAGCTGGGATTTTAAGAGTTAAACTTAAATACTTAGAACAATGGAATCAACAAAGAATTGAGTTAGCAAATTATTATATTGAAAAACTTTCATCAAATAAAAATATTGTTTTACCAAAAGTAAAAAATGACAAAAAACATATTTGGCATCTGTTTGTTATAAGAACAAAACAACGAGATAAATTAAGAAAATACTTAGCAGAAAATGGCGTTGAAACAGGTATACATTATCCGGTCCCATTACATTTAACACCGTCTTTCAAATGGTTAGTATATAAACCTGGCGATTTCCCGATTGCTGAAAAATTCTCTAATGAAATTCTTTCTTTACCTATTTTCCCAGGGATGACTAAAGATGAAATAGGTTATGTTATAGAGGTAATACAAAAATTTCCATGGAAGAATTAAGTGTCATAGTGCCTGCATATAACGAAGCACAAATTTTAACTGACTCAATAAATAAGTTGATATCAGCTTTAAATAAATGTGAATTAAAATACGAGATTGTAATAGTTAATGATGGAAGTACAGACGAGACACCTTCTATTGCAGAAGCACTTTCTAGTAAATACTCATTTATTAAAGTAGTCCATCATAAAAAAAATAAAATGATCGGTGCTGCAATAGTGTCTGGTATATTAGCTTCATCATATGAAAATATTATTCTTTCACCTGTTGATAGTCCTTTAAAAGAAGAACAAATAAAATTGTATATTGAAAAATCAAAATTTGCTGATATAGTTTGTGGATATAGAACTAAGAAAGAAGGATATAGTTTTTTGATGCGTATCTTTTCTTTTATTTATAAAAAATGGCTGGATTTAATGTTTGGTTTAAATTTAAAGGACTATACTTGGATATGTTTGTATAAAAGAAAAATTTTTGAAAAGATTAAACCTATTTTTAATGGTATATCTTTTTTTCCAGAAATACTTGTGAAAGTATATTTAAATGGATACAAAATTGAAGAAGTTGAATCTCCAATGCAAGCAAGAAAAGTTGGTAAAGCAACTGTTGCTAAACCTTCACGGATAATAAATCTCTTTTTTGAAACAATAAAATTAGGATTCCATATTTATTTTAATTATAGAAAAGATATCGTTTTTTTGTTTATTATTTGTTTGTTAGGATTTGTTCTAAGAGTAAGTATAATAAACTTTGGCTTACCATCTAAGAATCTTGCTTTGACAACTTACAATCCTGATGAAGCAATAACTTTTTATTCTATAGAAAAATGGCAACCTAAAAAGTTTTATTTTCATCCTACAGACGGATTTTTCTGGGGTGGGTTCCATTTGTATCCTTCAGCTTTATCCTTAGGCGTTGCAAAAATTTTAGGTTATGTAAAATTTGGGAATAGAGAATTTTATATAAACAATCTTAAAGAAGCAGATAAGTTGTATATTACAGTTAGGTTGTTAATGATACTTTGTGCAACACTATCAATTTTTATAATTTTTCTTATATTAAAATCTGCTTATAGTGATGCCTCTGCTTTGTTAGGTGCTTTTTTGTTGTCAATCCTTCCTATGCATGTTTTTAACTCAATATATGTTCGTCCTGATATAATGATGATGTTTTTTGGATTGTTAGCAATATATTTTTCTTTAAGAATTTTAGAAACAAATAAAACAAAGTATTATATCTTAAGTTGTCTTGCAGTAGGGTTCTCTGCAGGAACAAAAATTAATGGCGCTGTCTTTGGTGTTTTACCAATTGTTGCACATTTTTTGTCTGAGAAAAAAAATAAGAAAATTTATCAGTTGTTTTTAATACCAATAATCTGTTTAGCAGGATTAATTTTGAGTTCTCCTTATATTTTGCTTGATTTTAATAGCACACAATATAGTTTTTTGAGATATTTAAAAAACATTAGTGGTTTTACAATAGGTGCGGGCGATATTGGTCAAATTGTTCTTTTAGGATATGGTCCTTTGAGTTATATAAAACATTATTTAAAATATGGTTGTGGCACAGTAGTTGTGGTTTTTACAATTCTTGGAGTTGTTTTAATGTTGGTCAATGTTTTTAAAAACAAAAATAAAAATAAATATGATATCCTTTTTTTAATTTCAGGACTAATAGTTTTTTTTGTAGTATCTTTTATAACAAAAAATCAAGTTGTGTGGTATACAATGCCTGTTATACCTTTTGTTTTGATTTTTATTTCTCGTGGGATGGAAATAATTTATAAGGCAAGAGACAAACTTTCAAAAACAATTTTTGTTTTACTAACAATATTTTTATTTTGTTATACTTTAATTTATACCTTCTCTTATTGGCGACTTTATAGAGAAAAAAATGTTCGTGAGGAAGCGTCAAAATGGATTGAAAAAAATATACCTAAAGTTGCAAAAGTTGCTATTGCAAGAAGTTATTTTTGGACACCACCTGTTTTAAGACAATACAATCCTCCATATAAAGTTTTAATGGGTGCAGATCCTGTGAAATCTTCTGTTCAAGAAGGTGTGTTAGGATTAAAAAATTTGTTAGATGAAACAGAATATGTTGTTTTGACAGAATATGAATTTAGATGGGCTTTACATCCAAAGTTGCAAAAATATTTTCCTGAACATAAAAAAATTTTGGATGAAATTTTTTATTTAGGAAAGTTTATAAAACTTGCTGAGTTTGATAAAGAAGCAAAATTTTTATTTTTAAAATTCAAAAAAAACTATCCACCTGGCGACTGGTTAATACCAAACCCAAGAATAATAATTTTTAAAAAGGTTTGAATAATAGAAGACAGTTTTGGTATAAATAAATACAAAAAATGGAATCAGTTTAACACTTGCAAGGTTGCAGTTTTAAAACTAATTAATAAAAAAAATGAAAAAACTTTCTATCGTTATCCCTGTTCGTAATGAAGAAGAAGTTATAGAGGAAACGATACAGAAACTTGTTGATGTTTTAGAAAAAAATAATATTTTTTATGAAGTTGTTATAGTAAACGATTATAGCACAGATAATACAAAATCAGTTTTATCTCATTTATCTGCTAAGAATAACAATATAAAAATTGTTGATAACTATTTAAAACAAGGGTTTGGATACGCTTTAAAAGTAGGTTTAGAAAATTATACTGGAGATTATGTAGTGATTTATATGGGTGATGATTCAGACGATCCAGAAGATGTAGTAAAGTATTATAAAAAATTAGAGGAAGGGTACGATTGTGTATTTGGTAGCAGGTTTATAAAAGGTGCAAAGATAAAAGATTATCCTTTTGTTAAACTTATATTTAATCGTTTAGGAAATTGGCTAATAAAAATTCTTTTTGGAATTAAATATAACGATACTTCTAATGCTTTTAAAGCGTATAGAAGAGAAGTGATTGAGAGTGTAAAACCGTTAGTATCAAATTATTTTAATATAACCTGTGAAATACCGCTTAAAGCAATTGTTCGTGGATACAAATATGCTGTGGTTCCGATAAATTGGTATGGCAGAAAAAGTGGTGTGTCAAAGTTTAAATTAAAAGAGTTGCAAAGAAAATATTTATTTTCTATTTTATATGTATGGCTTGAAAAAATCCTTTTGAAAGAAGAAGTAGTAAATAAAAAATTCTCATAAATTGCAAAGGATTATTTTTATTTTATTAAGTTCCTATGAATGATGAAATGTATAGTAAAGAATTGGAAATAAATTTTTTTAATACTTATTATGAATCTGGTTATGATGTTTTTCAAGAAAAAACATATCGTAAGGTTATAGGTTACATATTGAAACTACTGCCAAATGTTAATAACAAAGTTTTATTAGAAATAGGATGTGGAAGCGGAGCATTTACAAAGTATTTGTCTAATCTTAATTTTAATAAAATCTATGCTATTGATATTTCTTCAAAGTTAATAGAATATGCAAAAAAGAAAGGATACAAAAATGTTGAATTTTTTGTTTGTGATGCTGAGGAAATTTATTTTATTAAAGATTCTTCAATAGATATTGTTGTGTGTTTTGCAGTATTACATCATTTTCCAAATAGAGAGAAAGTTTTAAAAGAAATAAAAAGGGTGTTGAAACCAGAAGGTGTATTGTTTGCTTTTGAACCGAATAGATTAAATCCGATTATGTGGTTGTATAGAGATCCTTCATCACCTTTTTATTCTTCAATTGGTGTTACACCTAATGAAAGACCAATTTTAAAAAAAGAGATTGAACAAGAATTAAAGTTAGTTGGTTTTAATAAGATTAAAATTTTTGCAATTTCAGGTATAGAATATAAGTTTGTAAAAAATAAAAAATTTTGGTGGTTATTGAAATTTTATAATTTGTGGGAAAGAATTTTTGATAAAATTTTTTTGTCAAAAATTTTTGGTTAATTTTTAATTATTTTTGCTAAGAAGTGAACAAAAATGAAAAAAAAGATTTTAGTTTATATTCTTTTACTTTTTATTTTTTATTCAATAATTACAATAATACATTTTAAGTTTCAAATAGTGCCTGCATATTGTGATGGATATTGGTATCTTAAAGTTGCTGAGAATATTGCTAAAGGAAAGGGATTAGTAGAAAATGTTATAATGGTACATTTTCCAAGGATTGAAAAGTTAAAGGAATTTCCACATCCTATAGGTAGTTATTGGAATCCACTGAATTCAATTGTGTTAGCAGGATTTTATAAAATATTCGGAATATCTGTTAAAACTAATAATCTTGCAATATTTTTTATTGACCTTTTGATAGTTTTGTTGATTTTTATTTTAGGAACAAAACTGACAAATAATATAACAGTAAGTTTTTTCACATCGTTTGTATATATTATTCATCCTTATTCACTTTCTTTAAGAGGTTTAGCAGGATTGCCTGAAACTTACACAACATTGTTTATGTTACCAGCATATTATTTTTTATATTTAGCAACAATAAAAAATTATAAATATATTGTATTATCTTCAATCTTTGGAGGATTGTCATATCTTTCAAGAAATGAGAGCGGATTATATATTTTATTTTTACTATTATGGAGTATTTTCTTTGTTAATAAAGATAAAAATTATAAGTTAAAATTTTTTGTTTTAGGATTAATTGGGTTTTTAGCTGTAGCAATGCCTTGGGAGATAAGAAATTATTTAGTTTTTGGTAAATATACAAATCAGATGAAAAGAAATCTTTTTTTGTGTAACGAATTTTTTGATTATTTGTGTTTTGATAAACAATGGACAATTAAAGAATGGTTGTCTAATGGAGTGGCTAACATTGTTGTTAGAAAAATAGCTTCTTTGCATTACAAGCTTGACGCATTCGTAGACACAATTAGTTGGCCTTTATTAATATTTTTTATTTTTGGTTTAGTATATGATTTTAATGTTTTATCAAAAATTACTTTGTTGTATTTAGTATTAAGTTATTTATCAGTAGGAATTTTGTTTTCTTTTACTCAAAAAGGTGGTTGGCATGCACCTGCTAATTTTTTACCTTTTATTTTGATTGTTTCATCAATGGGAGTAAAAAAATTTTCTGTTGAGATATGTAAAGATAATAAAAAGAAAGAAAAAATTGTAATAATTTTAGTTTTCTTATTTTTTATTTTCTTTTTCTTAGGCAAACAAGTAAAAAATTATAAAGACATTTTATCTGAAGGAAGAAAAGATATATATAAAATTGTATGCGAAGATATTAAAAGATATTTTGATACAAACTATATTTCAAATCCTTTGATTATGGCAAATGAAGCTATTGTAATTAATTATTACACAGATTATTCTGTGATTCAAATACCTTTTGATAAAAATATAGAATCTCTTAAAAAAGCAATAAATTATTATAAACCGCCATATCTTATTTTAACTGGTTATTATCCAGTGTCTACAAAAAATCTGTATCTTAATAAAGAGAACATAGATTTTTTAGAACTTGTCTATGAGAAAAAATACGATTTTCAAATACCTACTTCTGATGGTGCTGGTGGGGATTTTTTAAAAATTTATAAGATTAATTATGAAAAAATTTAAACAGTTTTTTTATGAATATCATTTGGAAATTTTAATAGTTTTCTTTACGTTTATAATACGAATAATTGGGATAAATTATGGTTTGCCTTATTCTTATCATACAGAAGAATATAAAGTTGTTAATTACGCGTTAAAATTTGGTAGTGGTGATTTGAACCCACATTTTTTTGAATATCCTTCTTTGTATCTTTATTTTATGTTTTCTGTTTATGTAATAAATTTTATTTTTTTAAAAATTTTAGGTATTGTTAAATCAGTAAGTGATTATGCTATTTTATATATAAAAGATCCAACAATATTTTATATACTTGGAAGAACTTTATCTCTTTTATTTGGTACTGCGGTTGTAATAATGGTTGGAGTTATTGCAAACAAAATTTTTAATCGTAAGGTTGCGCGTATTTCGGTGTTGTTATTCTCCGTAATTCCTTCAATTATTTTTTCTTGTAAAGTTGTAAGGATTGAGATGGCTATGATTTTTGTTTCTTTACTCTATTTTTATTATGTGTTAAAAATATACGAAGAGGACAAAAATATTTATTATTACATTGCAGGTGTTCTATTAGGGATAGCAACATCTTTGAAATATCTACCTATTATGTTTATTTTTTTGGTTCCTTATATTTCTTGGGTAAAAACAAAAAAGTTAGTTAATAAAAATGTTTTAACTTTCTTTTTGGTAGTAATAATCTTTTTTGTTTTAGGTACACCATTTTCAGTATTGGATTACAAAACATTTACTAAAGATATAAAAGCACTTATGGTTTCTACAGTAGATTCAAAAATGCCAAGTTATATTGTTAGATTGTTTTCTGTAATTAAACATTATTTGTTTATCAACAATGGCACTGCAGAAAAAATTCCGTTTTTAGGAATTTTAGGATATATTGGACTAACTGCAAGTTTGTTAGAATACATCAGGAAAAAAGAAGTAAAACATTTTTTACTTTTCAGTTGTGTTATTGTAAACATAATTGTAGTTTCACGACATTATTTCCCAGCAAAAGGATTTTTGTTTTTATCATTTCCATATTTCGTAATATTATCATCTTGGATTTTGATAAAGATATATGATAAAAATAAAACAATTTTTGCGTTATTGTTGGGTTTAGCTTTTATACCATCTTTTGTTGAAACATTAATGTTAGATTACACATTTTCACAGAAAGATACAAGGACACAAGCACTTGAATGGATTGAGAAAAATATACCTTACAGAGAAAAAATTTTGATTGATAGATATCCAAACTCACCACCTTTAAGAATGACAAAATCACAACTTGAAAAACTTTATAAAAAAGCAGTTGAGTTAAATCATTATAAAAAAGAATATTTTTATTGGCAACTTAAAGCACATCCTGGTGAAAATTATGGATACGAAGTTTATGAAGTTTACCATCCACCATATGAGATAGGAACTATCAAACATCAGGTTGAAGAAGCACAAAAAGTTAGAGAAGTTATTGATATATCGGTGGGTGTTGATGAATTAAAAAAATTGGGTATAAAATATTTTGTTTACAATAGTTATTCAGCAGAAACTACTACAGAACCACAAATTAAAAACTTTTATCAAGAGGTTGAAAATAAAGCTAAGTTAATTACTGAATTTAAACCAAAAACAAAATTTCATCCAGGACCTGTGATAAGAATTTATGAGTTATAAAATCGAAGAATATCTCACAATCTGTGGAATAGCCTATAAAAATGGTTATGAAATTGCTAAATACTAAAATTTTACTTTTTTTAATTAGTATAATCTTGGTAGTATACATTTTTCCCCTTGATTGGGGATTACCAAATCGTAAAAAAATAAGTCAAATATTTACTGATGAAGAGATTAATACTTTTGTTCCAAAAATGGTTGGGTTAAGAAAAAAATTTTATTCTTTAGTTGAAAAAATACATAGAGATAATAATATAGAAGAAAATATCAAACAAACTTATGATCATAAATCAAAATCTGTACCGTTTAAAGAAATACCACAGGATAGAGTTCTTGATATGACACGAGGATATTTCTTAGGAACTATGAATAGTGATGAACAAAGAAATATTGTTGCGATAAGCAATTTAAATCCTTTAAAGTTTGATTTTAACCCTGACGATTTTACTTATGGTGGGTTATATTTTTATTCTGTTGCAGCAAGTTTTGTTGTAGGGAAGGTATTTGGTATTTTATCTTTAGCAAAAAGTATTGAGTATTATTTTTATCATCCACAAGAAGTTGCAAATATGTATTTAATAATAAGAATTTTAAGTTTATTAGGAATAATTGGTAGCGCAATTTTACTTTTTTTATTATCAAAGAGATTTTTTGGTGATAAAGTTACACTATTAAGTGTTTTGTTGTTGCTATGTATACCAATAGTAGTAATAAATGCAAAAACAGCAAAACCTCATACTTTAGGGATGTTTTTTGTTTTGTTCGGTAGTTGGTTTTGTATAAAAATTTTTGATGAAGAAAGTATTAAAAATTATATTTTAAGCAGTATACTTTTTGGTATTTCATTTGCTTTACTTTATTCTAACGCTGTATCAATCCTTATATTGCAATTTACTATTTTGATAAAGAATAATTTTAAATTAAAATCTGTAGTAAATAAAAAAGTTATAATTGCAACTATAATTTTTTTAACAATTTTTTTGTTGACTAACTGGTATATAATACCAGATTTTGGAAAATTTTTACGACGAAAAAAAGAACTTGAGATTATCTTCAATTATGGTAATCTAAATTTAATTGCTTCAGCAATGTTTTTAAAAGATTTTTTTATTACAAACTTACCAATTATATTGTTACCAATGACAATTTTAGGTGTAGCAAAAATTTTGAAAGATAAATTAACGGTTTTTTATCCAATATTATTTTTTGTTTTGATTTATTTTTTGATTGTAGTAATTTATTTAAAACACCCAAATGTTTTTATTATTTGTTTACCATTTATATCAATTTTTTCTGCTTTAGGGATAGAAAGTCTTTTTAATAAAAGTATTGTTAGTAAAATTTATTGTGTGTTAATAATCGTAGTTTTAATTATTTCATCTATATATGGCAATTTTTCGTGCAAAATTGCTGAAAAACGGTTAGTTTTGGCTGGACAGTGGATAAATAAAAATATAGCTGAGTTTTCATCCATAGGTGTTATTGATGGGTACTTTTGTGTAGGGAGTTGGCCTCCATTTAAATTTCTAAAATATAAACTTATCCATTTACCTTCAGAACAACTATGGAGTAAAGAAAATCTACCAGATTATTTAATCTTAGTTAATAATCAAATAGAAAAGTTTAGCGTGTATACACAAAAAGATTATAACAGTACTCTTTCTTATGGTAATTTTTTAGATAAAATGTTTTTCTATATTTATCCTTCGTTAAGAATTAAAATTTATAAAAAATATGATTGGATATTATGAAAAACTTTTTAGAAAAAATAAATGAAACAACAGAGTTTTTAAAACAAAAAATTGGGAACTTCTCACCAAAAATATCTGTTGTATTAGGTTCAGGATTAGGCGAACTTGCTGAATGTGTAGATAAAAAAATAGTTGTGTCTTATACTGATGTACCTAATATGCCAAAATCTACTGTTTCAGGACATAAAGGAAATTTTGTTTTCGGATATTTGGAGAAAAAACCAGTTGTGATAATGCAAGGTAGGATACATTTTTATGAAGGATATTCGTTAAAAGAAGTAACTTTTCCTGTGCGTGTAATGAAAAAACTTGGTGTTGAAGTTTTAATTTTAACTTCAGCAGTTGGTGGAATAAAAGGAAGGTTGCTACTTAAACCAGGCGATTTTGTTTTAGTAAAAGACCATATAAATTTTATGGGAGGTAACCCTTTAGTAGGTGAACATTATGAAGAATTTGGAGAACGTTTCCCTGATATGAGCGAAGTTTATAACAAAAATTTACGAATTGTTGCAAAAAAAGTTGCAAAAAAGTTATATATAAAATTATATGAAGGTGTCTACCTTGCCAGTAGAGGACCATCGTATGAAACACCTGCTGAGATAAAAATGTTTAAAAAACTTGGTGCTGATATTGTTGGTATGTCAGTTGTTCCTGAAGCGATTGTTGCAAACCAACAAAAAATGAAAGTTTTAGCAATAGCGTATGTATCAAACTTAGCTGCTGGGTTAACAAAAAAAATGTTGTCACACGAAGAAGTTTTAGAAATAGCAGATGTGGTAAAAGATAAATTTAACAAGTTAATAAAAAATATAGTTAGAGAAGTATAAATTTTTTTACAATTGTGAAGTTTGCCAGTGTGTATAAAATTGTAATAAATATGTAGCAAGTTTAGTGGTAAAGTGGTATATTTTAATCCCGCAATTTGCGGGATGGCAATCTTTTTTTAATATTGAGATTGCTTCGTCGCTGCGCTTCTCGCAATGACACATAAGAAAAATCCTCATAATGACTTAGTAAATTGTCATTGCGAGCCCGTTAGAGAGTGACAATCTCGTATTTTGTGGGACATCTCGTCCCGCTACTGGAAGGAGAATGCTGAAAAATCCCGCCAATGACGGGATAGCTGCAGAGCTTGATACTCTGTAGATACTTTTGGTTTCTCAAAAGAATTTAAAAACCTATGGAACAAAATTACCAAGTAAAACTTGAAATTTTTGAAGGTCCTTTAGATTTACTTTTGTATCTTGTTAAAAAAAATAATTTTAACATCTATGACATCCCAATTTCAGAAATAACTCAACAATATCTTGAATATATTGAATTAATGAAAGAACTTAATTTAGAAATAGCAGGCGAGTTTTTAGTAACAGCAGCAACTTTAATGGAAATAAAATCTAAAAGTTTGTTACCAAAACCGCAGGAAGAACTTGAAGAAGAAGTTGAACAAATAAGAAAAGAACTTACTGATAGGTTAATAGAATACCAAAAATATAAAAATGCAGTATTAAACTTTTTTCGTCCAAGGGAAGAAATTGAACGAAATGTGTATTATAAAAAACTACCTATATTTACTGAAGATGATTATTATATAGAAGCAACAATTTTTGATTTAATTACAGCGTTTAACGAAGTAATAAAAAAAGTTCCTAAAGAATATAAAGAAATAGTAATTGAAGAAATACATATTGAAGAAAAGATGAGACAAATTTTGGATTTTTTAAAAGATAAAAAATATGTATTGTTTGAAGAAATACTTTCACAAGAGACAACTCGGAAAGGTATGATAATTTTGTTTTTAGCATTACTTGAACTTATTCGTTTAGGACAGGTTATTGCACGACAAAAAGAATTTTTTGGTCAAATAAGGATCTATCCTTTGATTAAAGAAGATGTGACATAATTCAGCTATAGTAGAATTGCCAATTCCTGCTCTTGAGAGCAGAGAAAAATCCTCTTTTGTTATCATTGTGGGCGATTCTACAAAAAAATGTGGGACAGCAATTTTTTCTCATATGTTATTACGATCCCACACTTTTGCCCCGCAAACGGCGGGATGGCAATCTCCAACTTGCGGGATTAAAATATACCACTTTTTAATTATTCTTCAACCTGCGGAATTGTATAAAGTTGGTAATAGCATATAGCTTGTAAAATTAATAGCAAATAACTATCGACAAGTAGCAAGCACTACTACCGTGAGATAGTTTGCTGACTTTGTTCTTGTTTATATGATAAAGAAATGATAGAGTGAAAATGAGAAAAAGAGAAAATATTGTAATAGATGTCTTGTAGTTAGTGGCTTGTAATTTAAATGTGTACTGTTTGCAAACAACAAGTAAAAAGTTAAGCATGGTCTGTAACCATGATATAGGTAGCTATTTGAAATTGACCACAGGGATCACAAAATTATAATCACAAGACACAATGGAAAACACAGAAAAATAAAAGTTGCAGACCTTATTCTGCTTTATTGTTTCAATAGAAAATTATAAGTAGTGTAAGACAACGCAACTGCATTTTATTTATGTTATTTGTATGTATTCGTGGACTGAATTTAGTGTCTAAGTGGTATAAAATTTTATCCTAGGAGGAGTAAAATATGCATGAACATACGTTAGCAAAAAATTTGGCATATCTTATATTTAAAGAAATAAATGAAAGAAAACTTAAGAAAATTAATAAAATAGTTTTTGTTATAGGTAAAGCATCAGGTGTAGATAAAGAATTTTTAGAACATTCGTTTAAAGAACATATATTCAAAAATACAATTTGTGAACAAGCAGAACTTGAGTTTGTTTTTGAAGAACCTAAAATAAAATGTAAAAAATGTAAGAAGATATATGAACAAGCAGTGATAAAATGTGAGTGTGGCAGCGACGAGTTTGATATTGTTGCTGGTAATGAAGTATATGTTAAAGAAATAGATTATGAGTAGGAGTGATTAGAGATCAAGGAAAAATATAATGTTACATTCAGAGGTATCCACTTGCGGGATTGTAAGCACGGTCTATGACCGTGCTTTAGCAGGAAGCAGATAGCAGGTAATGGTAGCCGCACCCTTCAGGGTTCGAAGTGAGAAAGTGAAAGAGTGAGAAAAACTTCAGAGTTATTAGTTATTTGTTATCCCGCAAGTTGCGGGACTTTTAGCGGGATTTTTTTACATATGATATCAAAAAAAATTGAAGTTTATGGCAGAGTACAGTCAGTAGGGTTTAGACCTTTTGTTTACAATCTTGCAAAAAAGTTCAATATCAAAGGATATGTTAAAAATAAAACATCGTATGTAGAAATTGTAGTTAATGGCGAATTAGTAAACATAGAAAATTTTTTAGATAAACTTAAAAACCCGCCATATCCTGTAAAAATTGATAAAATTGTTATTGAAAATTTTGATACAAAATTTGACGATTTTTATATTTTAGAAAGCGAAGAATCTCAACCACAGTTTTTGTACATACCTGCTGAGATAAAAACTTGTCAAGAATGTTTAAAAGAACTTTTTAACCCGCAAGATAGAAGGTTTTTATATCCGTTTATAAACTGTACTCATTGTGGCCCACGGTTTACTATTATAAAAAACCTTCCTTATGATAGAATAAACACAACAATGAATGTGTTCACAATGTGTGATGAATGTCAAACTGAATATGAAGATCCTACAAATAGAAGGTTTCATGCACAACCAAATTCGTGTTATAAATGTGGTCCTAATATAGAATTAAGAAACAACAAATTTGAGATTTTGTTCCCTAAAGCAAAAAATTATTCTGATGTAGAAAAAATTTCAGAGTTTGTGGTGAAAGAGATTTTATTAGGTAAAATTTTTGCTATAAAATCTTATGGTGGATACCATTTAGTATGTGATGCAACAAACGACGAGGTTGTATTAAGATTAAGAAAAAATAAATATCGTGAATATAAACCGTTTGCTATGATGGCAGATGATATAGAAAACATTAAAAAGTATTGTTATGTCTCAGCAGATGAAGAAAAAGTTTTATGTTCTTCTCAAGCACCGATTGTTTTGTTAGTTAAAAAAGAAGATGGCAGAATTTCAGAATATGTGGCACCAAATAGTATTTATTACGGTTTTATGTTGCCATACACACCGCTACAATTTTTGATTTTTTATTTTCTTAAAAAATATAACGATGTTCCATTAATAATGACAAGTGGGAACCTTTCTGATGAACCACAGGTGTATACTGAAGAAGAAGCATATAAAAAACTTTCAAATATAGCAGATTATTTTCTAATTTATGACAGAGAAATAAATATTCGTTGTGATGATTCTGTAGTAAGAGTTTATAATGGAGATACATATTTTATTAGACGTTCAAGAGGTTATGCTCCAGAACCTATTTTTGTAGGTTTTGAATATAAAAATCCTAAACTTTGTTTTGGAGCAGATTTGAAAAACACTTTTTGTTTAGCGAAAAATAATTATATAATTTTATCACACCATATTGGCGACCTTGATAATCTTGAATCAGTTGATTCTTACAAAAAATCAATTGATTATTATTTAAAAACATTTAAGTTTGAACCGGAAATAGTTGTTTGTGACTTACACCCAAGATATTTTTCGTCAAAAACTGCTGAAGAGTATGCTTACAAAAATAAACTTAAACTTGTAAAAATACAACATCATTATGCACATATGTTAAGTTGTATGTTAGACAACGAGATGTTTGATAAATCTATAGGTGTAATCTTTGATGGGACTGGATACGGGTTGGATGGTAAAATTTGGGGTAGCGAGTTTTTAGTAGGTGATACAAAAAGTTTTATTCGTAAGGGTCATTTTGAATATATTACTCTTGTCTCTGGTGATATTGGGATACAACAACCTTTTAGACCTGGGTTCGGGTTTATATATGAAGAATATAAGGATAAAAATTTAATAAAAAAATTTTATGAAAAAGTTCGTGATGTTGATAACATACCAGATTTTGAAGAATTATATGAAATGGTCAGGTTTTTAATTGAAGAGAAAATAAATGTTTATGATGTTTGTGGAATAGGACGGATATTTGATATTGTAGGCGTTTTTTGTAGTCTTGGGTTTTATAATTATCATGAAGGTTATCTTCCAGCTTTATGTGAGTTTTATGCAACAAAGAAATTTAATGAAATAAAAAATAAAAATTTAAAGTATAATTACGAGATAAAAAATGAAAACGGAGTATATATTGTTTCTACACGAAAAATACTTAAAGAAGTTTTTGAAGATGTTATGTTTGATTGTTTACCAAAAGATGAAGTTTTAGCAAAGTTTCATTATACCCTAATTTCTGCAACGGTTGATGTAGTATTGAAAATTAGAGATGAATTAAATATAAATAAAATTGTTCTTTCAGGCGGTGTGTTCCAAAACAAGATTTTGTTTGAAACTTTGGTTGAGTTGTTAAAAAAAGAAAATTTTGAAGTGTATCATCATAAAAGGTTTCCAACAAACGATGGGTGTATCTCAGCAGGACAATCTCTGGCAGCGAGTGTGGATGAGTAGATGGGTGGATGAGTTAATGAGTTTTGTAGAGTTTTTTGACTCATAACTAATAACTCTGAACTATATTATGAACAACTTAATGGAAAAAGAGAAACAGGCAGTTAAAGAACTTGTTGATGAACTAAAAAAGCTTTATGGTGATAATTTAAGTTGTGTTATACTTTATGGTTCAAAAGCAAGAGGTGATGCAACTGAAGATTCTGATATTGATATTTTAGTTGTGTTAAAAAAAATACATAATTTTTCTTCAGAGAGAAAAAAAGTAAAAGAAATTTCGTGGCGGTTGTCTTACAAATATGACTTACTTTTAACAGTTATAATAAGAAGTGAACAGGAGTATATGCAGAAAGATACACCTTTGTTGATGAATATAGAAAAAGAAGGTATTGTTTTATGAACGAAAAAATTGTTAAGTTGATAGATAAATCTGAAAGAAATATAGAAGTTGCTGAGAAGTTGATAAAAGATAATGAGTTAGAGATAGCAGTGTCAAGATTGTATTATGCAATGTTTTATTGTGCAGAAGCATTGCTTTTCTCAAAAAATTTAAGTTTTTCTTCACACAAAGCTGTGATTGTGAATTTTGGAAAAGAATTTGTGAAAACTGGTATATTTGATGAAAAGTTTCATAAAGTTTTACAAAATGCTTTTGAAGACAGACAAGAGGCAGATTATGAATTTGTTAAGTTTGAGAAGTCAGAAGTTGAGGAATATTTAAATTTAGCAAAAGAATTTTTAGAAACAGCAAAAAAGTATTTAGGAATAAAATGAACAACTTAACAGAAAAAGAGAAACAAGCAGTTAAAGAACTTGTTGATGAACTAAAAAAACTTTATGGTGATAATTTGAGTTGTGTTATACTTTATGGTTCAAAAGCAAGAGGTGATGCAACTGAAGATTCTGATATTGATATAATGATAGTTTTAAAAGATGTAAAAGATAAAAGTAAAGAATTAGAAAAAGTAATAAAACTTACTACTGAAATAGACTTCCGTTACGAAACTCTCATTTCTGTTACTTTACAAAGTGATGAAGAGTATTTGAAAAAAAGAAGTCCACTATTGTTAAATGTTAGAAAAGAAGGTATTGTGTTATGAATGAAATCGAAAAACTTATAGAAAAAGCAGCTGAAGATATTAATGCTGCAGAATTGTTAATCTCAGAAGGATATCATCGTATAGCTGTTTCAAGATTATATTATGCTATGTTTTATATTGCAGAAGCAATTCTACTTACAAAAAATTTAAGTTATTCAAGTCATCATGCAGTAATTTCATTTTTCAATAAAGAATTTGTTAAGACAGGTGTTTTTGATAAAAAATACTATGAAAGTTTAGAGATGGGATTTAATTTAAGACAAAATAGTGATTATGAAATTGAAACAGTAATTACTGAGCAACAAGTAAAGAATATACTTTCTGTTGCAAAAGAATTTTTAGAAACTGCAAAGAAGTACTTAGGAATAAAATGAACAACTTAACAGAAAAAGAAAAACAAGCAGTTAAAGAACTTGTTGATGAACTAAAAAAACTTTATGGTGATAATTTGAGTCGTGTTATACTTTATGGTTCAAAAGCAAGAGGTGATGCTGATAGCGGGTCTGATATAGATGTATTAGTTGTTTTAAAAAAGATGACTTCAAGATATGAAGAAATAAAAAAAATTGTAGAAATAACAAGTCCTATTTGTTTAAAATATAATGTTTTACTATCAGTTTTGCCAAAAGAAGAAAACAAATTTAATTCAGATTATAGAACAATATTTATACACAACGTCCTAAAAGAGGGAATTAGAGTGTTATGACTAAAAATGATGAGATTAAAAAACTTTTAGAAAAAGCTGTAAAAAATTTAGAAGCTTCTAAAAAAGATATTCAAGACGGTTTTTTTGACAGTGCTGTCTCCCGAGCTTATTATGCTGTATTTTATTCTGCTGAAGCGTTGTTGCTTACAAAAGATTTAAGGTTTTCAAAACATTCAGCAGTTCATTCTGCATTTGGTGAGTATTTTGTTAAAACGTCTGAGGTGGAACCAAATCTACATAAAATTTTATTAAAAGCATTTGAATTAAGAAGTAGCGGTGATTATGATTATATGGAAGAGATAGCAAAAGAAGAAGCAGAGGATATTTTAAAAGATGCGGAATATTTTGTGAATGAAATAAGGAAAAAGTTAACGGACTTTTTGAAATAACCATTCAACAAAGTGTTTATGACAGAGATAAAAGAATTTCAGCCGTTGGTTTATAATTTGGAAAAACTTAATAAGTTAAAGATAGATTTTAAAGATGTTGTTTGTCCACCATATGATATTATTTCACCGCAACAACATCGGGTTCTTTTAAGAAAAAAATATAATTTTGTGAACCTTGAATTGCCAAAAGGTACAACAAACAAAAAATATAGTAATGCAAAAAAAATTTTGTCTTTATGGAAGAAAAACAAAGTTGTAGTAAAAGAAGAGATACCATCAGTGTATATCTATCAACAAGTTTTTGAATATCCGAAAAATTCAGGAAAGTTTTATACGAGATATGGTATGTTTTGTTTAGTAAAAGCTGACCCTGAATATAAAACAATCTTGCCTCACGAGTTAACTAAACCAAAACCTCTTGAAGATAGAACAAAACTTCTTAACACAATTGGTGTTCAAACATCAGCACCGTTTTTTGTTGTTGAAGATGAGGAGAAAAAATTTTTTGAGTTGTTGAAAAATTTAGCAAAAGAAAAATATAAAATAATTAGTTTTACTGACGAAGAAAATATTCGACATAGTTTATACCGTATTGTCAAAGGGATAAAAGAGTTAGAAGAAATAAAAAAATTTTTACAAAAAAAATTTTTAATCATTGCTGATGGTCATCATAGGTATAAAGTTACAATTGAATATCTTAAAAAAATTAAACATAAATTTTTAACGGGGTATATTTGTTCTTCTTCAGATGAAGGATTGTTAATTTTGCCAACACATCGTGCTTTACCAGAAATTCATATATACGAAGAGTTGAAAAAATATTTTGAATTTGTGGAATGGGATGGTAAAAGCGAAGTCAAGATTTTGTTTTATAAAAATGGTGAGTTTAAGGTTATAAAACCAAAATTAAAAAAGTTTGTAAAAGAACAACCTTATTTTTTACTTGACAAAATTTTGTGTGAATTAGAAGGAGAACAAATTAGACAACAAATGTTTTATCATCAAGAGATGAAAGAAGTTATAAATTTTGCTGATAAGTTTAATAGTTGTGCTTTTATTCTTCCACCTGTTGGAAAAGATGAGTTTGTGAAAATTGTAAAAGAAAGAAAGGTTTTTCCACCAAAATCAACTTATTTTTATCCAAAAGTAATAAGCGGGTTAATGTTTTATGATTTTAGTTAAATAAGTAGCGGTGAGTCAAACATCATTTTGTAATTGTGTTACTGCAACTTACTAAGATGATATACAGCAAAAAACAGCAGATTAAAATTTTAATAAACTTTTTAGCAGGAGAGGGTGTGGTAAATTTTTAAAATTTTAATTAAAAAATATGTATTTTTTACTTAATTTTACGACGAAAAGTTCAAATGTAAATTTTTGTAAAGAAAAAATTTTTTAAATTTTGTTGACAAATTTCAATTTTATGCTTTATATATAAGCAGATTAAGGAAGTGTGAAAAAACAAAAAAGGAGTTGAAAGAAAAAAATAAATATATTAGGTTCAACTATAAAATGAAAAAGTTTTTATGTTTAACAACTTTTGTTCTTTTATGTTATAGTTATTTTGTAAATGAGGATTTTTTTAACTATTCTAATCTCAACAATTTTTCTTTAATTTCAATTTCGTTGACATCAATTGATTCACGAGATAGTAACAACTTGTCTGACGAATCTTTGCAACAAGTTTTATCAACATTGTTTGTTGAAAGTATTTTCAGAGATTATGTTAAAACTGAACTACCAAGTTTTATACCAATAACGAATATTCTTTCAAAAAATTTCTCGTCTTTATGGATTATAAATGAAGTATTAAATTTTGTTGTTAAAAAAATTGATTACATTGTCCAAGAAAAAAAGAAAGTATTTATTTATTTTGTAAAAATTTTATCAATAGTAACCCTTTCTTTTTCTTTTCTTTTCTATATCAAAACCCACCTTAAAACTTATCGGTTTGCCCCGATAGTTTTAAGGTGTTGATTTAACCCTTAGCCCAATAGAAAATAGATACCTATAACAAAGTCTCGCAGTGTATCTTCTGCGGGACTGATTATATGTATTAAAGGGTTAAGGGTAAATCAGCACCTTGAAAAACTTAGGGTTCTTCAAAAAGAAAAACAAACAAATGTAGGGTAAAATGTAGGGCAATGCTTCAGCATTGCATATAATTATTTATAATGCAAACTTAAAAGTTTGCCCTACCACGCAATTTGCGGGGTAGTTTCAGCACCTTGTGCTGATATAAAAACAAATAAAAAATTGTAGTTGCATCCCGTAACTTGCGGGATG
>Ga0308405_1000311_pt1 | contig 29205 bp, 30 predicted proteins | sample HotsprSampleMS13_FD_203473 | JGI IMG/M metagenome (GOLD analysis project Ga0308405, IMG submission 203473) | Hot spring phototrophic mat microbial communities from Mushroom Spring, Yellowstone National Park, Wyoming, United States - 20060912_MS13 ...
CGTTTCAGGGCCAAATACAATGTTATATCCAGTTTGTGAACTAAGATCCATTGCTACATCTCCAAGCCTTCTCCCAAAAGATGAAATAGAAACTAAAGGATAATTGCTGTCTTTTTTTGCTAATTCTACTGTTTTTTGAGTAGATGGAGGAATTTGTTTCTGTTCCATTACTGCTACTGCTGAAGTATTGTCTTTAGTTTGTGGCAATTCATTTTCTTTTTTTGTATCAGTTTTAATTTCTTCTTTTTTAGGTTCTTCTTTTTTTATTTCTTTTTCTTCATCAATAATGGTGGTAAGTAATTTATCAGTAAGCGAACTTGAGTAACTATTGTTTACAAAAACAAAAACAGATAGCAACAAAATTATAATAAATTTTCTCACTATTTACCTCCTATGGAATTTTTCAATCCTTTAATAACAATTGCGTTATATTCATTAAATATTACATCATCAGATGAAGAGATTCTTTTTTTAATAATTTCATTTTGTTTTTCTGTTATCCAGTAAAAAACTGCTTCTCCATTATCGTATTTAATTGAAAAAGCATATTTACCTGCATCAAAAGGTTCTTTTTCATATAAACCATAACAGCTTATTGTTTCTTTTATAAGAAAAGGTTTGTCTTTTATATTAATTACTTGAATTTCTCCATCTTTAATAGGCAATAAATGTTTATGCAAACAGAAAACAACGCTATCTCCACCAGAAAGAGATTTAACGGAAACATTCATTGGTATTTGGTAAAGTTTTCTAATTTTTTCTTCAGCTATTTGTTTTTTCTCAATAAGTGGGTCAGTATCTAAAACATATTCGCCTGGTTGAACAACAACATATTCGTAATGCTCTGGGATATATACACCTCCTCTTATCATTGCAGGAATTTTTACCATTTGCACGACTGGTTTTTTGTAAATTCCTGTCTTTTGATTAATGTTGAATTGTTGTTCTAATGGTTTTTGATTAACAAAAATACTGCTGCACGAAGTTAAAAAAATGCAAAATAATAGTAAAATAATTTTTTTCATCTAAACACCTCTTTTATTAAAGTTATTTTCAAAAATTATTTGGGGAAATGTTATATCTATTTAAAACCTCTAATATATATTGTTTTTTTATATTAACTTTTGATGATTTTATGTTTTTGTAAATTATCAAAAAAAATATTTTTATTTAAAGCACTTTTTCAATTAATGTAAGCAAATTAGCAATATAAGTTTTTAATTCAGCAAGCTTTTTTGTTTTTCTTCCTGTAATTTTTCTATTTCTGTTTTTAATCTTATTTGCCCGTTATCAAAAATGACATCGTCTGGACTTTCTACTTCAAGTTCTATAGCTTCAACGTTTGGAGGCACTGTTTCTGGTAGCAACGCACAACAAAGAATTTTTAGGTCTGGATGGATAAAGGCATAGACTTTCATTACAGTAACCTCCTAACTAAAATAATTAAAGTTCCGTTCCTTGAACCTGCTACATTTATGGTTCCTAAACTTGACCAAGGAGTTGTAGTATTGTCCCACCTTTGGACAAAATAATACAAACGACCATACACTACACTACCGACTACTTTATGCCACGCTATCATAAACTTACCTAATCTGTATGTTGAAAAATAACACAACAACAAACCACCTTCTATAATCCTTCCAAGTCCAAAACCCGAGGCTGTACCTGTTCCATAACCTAAATATGTTCCTTCGTCTAACCATAGTCCTATAATCTTAAAAGCATTACTATAACTTTGATTGTTTGGATATAAAACAACAGAATAATTGTTTATACTTGTATCATACTTTGCCCAAATAAACATCTGATATAAACCTTCGTTTGTTGCTATTCTTAAATTTTTAGTTGTGCTTTGAGTTGTGTCAAAATAAATTATCGCCTCTTCTCCAACCTGCAAATTATAATCACTCGTTGCATTTGTTAAATCAACTCTTCTAAATGTATAAACTCCACTTGCTACATAAAGACTCCATAATCCTATAGTGTAATTTTGCCCTGCAAAATTAAATATAGGCAAGGAAGATATAAAAGTATTGTCATCCCCAAATATATCAAATGCGCTGGCTGTTGCATAACCTGTTGGTGTTGTCTGGTAAATAGTTGTTCTATTTTGAATAACTAAAAATTTCTTATTTATATCGCTTAGGTTCCCCGTTGTCTGTATAAAAAAGTTAATTAATTGTACAGGAATCTTTATATTAAAGGCATTTAAATAGTTTGATACATTTACACTCCCAGGATCCCCATACACAAAATAACTGTATATAACACCATTTTTAAAAGATACTCGTCCTTTTAATGATTGCCCAAAACTATCTGTGCAAGGGAAACTATCTGGAAGAAATCTGTCAGGATCTGCTTTTATAGTTGTACATGTATATGTTGTACTTGTTGCTGGGTTTACCTTTTGAACGTATTTTATAAAAGCATCAAGGAATGTTTGATAAGTGCTGGCTATATCTTTTGAATAATTCTCCAATGCTGTTTTTTGAACTTGTAAGTTATTAATACTTACAAACGCAAAAATACTTGCAGAGACTACAAGTAATACAAGTGCTGTTTCTATCAAAGAAAAGCCTTTGTTGTTTTTTATTTTTGTGAACATATTTTTTATCTCACTATCCAATCTAAATCAGTTTTTTTTGTTGTATGTGATTCATAAATTTCAATAATACCTGTTGTTTTCTTTTTGTCTGTTTCGTTTGTTATTTCTATTTTTACCTTATTATTTTGTATGTCATATATTTTCCCTTTAATATTTTGCCCATTTATGCGTAAATCAACAATATCTCCTTTTATATATTCATGCCATCCAAGAACAAAACTACCATCTCTTATTTCATCAACCTCTAAATAAAAAATATTTTCCTTTTCTTCTGATTGTTTTTTAGATTTTGATGCGACTTTTTTTATTTCTTTAGATTGCTCTGATTTATTGCTACTTTTTTCTTTTTCTATATTATTATTTGTTTTTACCTTTTCTATCTGAGCAGAGGTTGTAACAAAAGTTTTTTTTGTATCTGGACTTATTTGTGTTTGCATTTGATTAGTTGGAGTATTCTGTTTATCTTGCTGTTGTTCTGTGACATTATTAGATGAAGATATATTTGCCATGTTTTGACTTGTATTTTGATTCGTATTTTGATAAAGAACAATGTTTGCTGTATCCCCAGGTAGATTTACTTGTTCAGCATTGGTTTGTTTTTTTTCTAATTCAGGCATTTTGTTAAATGTAAAAATTGAACCTGTAAGTAAAAATTGTGCTAAAACTAAAATAAGTGAAACAATTATCCCCAAAATTGCTATTTTAACAACAGGCAACTTTTTCTTTGATTTTCCTCCATTATTATTTTTTGATTTTTCTTCTGCTATTTCAGTATTTTTAACTTCATTAAATTCACTAAATTTGTTTTCTTCCATCTATTGCCTCCTATATTTTGATTAATTTAATGATACTGCTTTACAAACCACATCTGATTTAGTACAAGTAACAGTCTTATTTATTGTATTGCCTGTACAACTCCAATTTGATTGAAAGTTATTTTGAATATTTGCCGCAATAAGGTTAACAAGTTCTCCATTTGGAGCATCGCTAAATTTGGCTATAATTGTTAATGTTGTTCCTGTAGCAGGACATCTGTATTGCCAGTCTTTAAGATATGGAACAACAGAACCTCCAGTAAGTGAACTCCATACAATTTTTACGTTTACATTAGAAGAACCTGATAAATCTGCTCCCAAATCTGTTATAACATCGCTATTAACAGCAGGAAAACTACCTGTATTACTGCTCATTTTTTCTGTATTGATAAGAATACTTGTTAAATTTCTTGTCGCATAAGAAACATATCTTGTGGGCTCAATGCGATACTTATATACCATAAATACTGAAGATAAAATTAATGCACCTATAACTATCACTAAAGCAAGTTCAGTAAGCGTAAAGCCTTTATTATTGAACATTTTTTATTCCCTATTTACAAATTATATTTGTTTTTTGGCATGTAATTGTTTTATTTCCTTCATTAACACCACTACAGTCCCAAGTTGGATTACGTTCTTTTGCATTTTTTGCAATTTCATACAGCAATATGGTTTTAGGAATATCATTAAATTTTGCAATTAATCTTACTACTGTTCCCGTTGAAACACAATCATAATCCCAGCCTTTATATTTTTCAGCTATTTTTGCATTTGCATCTGTCAGAGCAGCCCATATGCTTACAACTTTTACATTGCTATTACCTGATAAATCTTGACCCAAATCTGTAATATCTGCAATCTCAACTGCATAGTAGCCTCCACTGTTATATCCAGGTGTTTTATCTATTCTTCCTAATGCATCTATCATATTGGCAGATGCAACCGATACATACTGTGATGGACTGATATGATTTTTGTATAGCCATAAAGAGGAAATAGTAATTAACCCCACTATTAGCAAACTAAGGGATATTTCTGCCAAGGTTAATCCTTTATTATTGTTTATGTTCCCCATGGTTTTGACAACAAATCTTTTTAAATAAATATTAAATTTTATATGATTAGTTTATAATGACTGATGTCTATGTCCCCTTTTTGTGCTTTATCCAGAAATGTCTGCATTTTAATTTTTTTAAAAGGTAACGATTTTATTAAATTGTAAGGATGAATTTTGTTTTCTTTACTAAAAAGCATAGATATTTCATATGATGGTAAAAAGTAGTCATAAATTACTGTTCTACCTTTATAGCCAATCCCATTACAATATTGACATCCAGACCCTCTTTCGAATAACTTTTCTCCTACTTGAAAATTTTCTAAAACGCTTAAAAATTTTTGTATATCTTCATGCCCCAGATAAGAAACACTATTAAAATCTTTTATGATAGATTTAATCAATGCATCATATTTTTCACGGCTTAATTTAATTTTACATTCAGGGCATAATTTAGGAATTAAACATTGATTAAAAGATAACAATAATACTGGTAATATATAATCTGGCGAAATATTAAACAACTTTTCTAAAGATTCAAACAAATGAAATGAAGTAGGAATATGAAGTGTTGTAAGAATAAGTTGCCCTGCATAAGCCTGTTCTATAATTGCCTCAGTTAACCCTTTATGTTTACGCCATTCACCAATAAACACAACATCATAATCTCCTCTTTTAAAAGCTTTTACATAGTCTTCAAAATCCATTGTTACTTTTTCATCTTCAGTAACAAAAATCTGGTGTTGTGATATATTGTTTTTTGTTAAAACAAATTCTATAGGGTCTTCTATTGTTCCAATTTTTCTTTGATTTACCAAATTAAGCAATGTGGTAGCTAAAGTTGTTTTCCCCGAATTAGTAATTCCTGAAATTACTATTATCCCGTTTCTTCTTTGCATAATATTAGCCAGCATATTTGCATCTTCATTTTCATAGCCAAGATTTAAAATTTCCTTAATTATTTCATGATTTTCATAGTTTAGCATTCTTTTATAAAGCAATCTAATTGTAACATTCATATTTTTAAAAGTTACACCATCAGGAACAAAAACCAGTCTTATATCAAGATCATATCCCAGTTTTTTTGTAATTTCAGGGATATCATCAATGACTATTTTTGCATCCTGAGCTGACATCCTGTTGTCAGGATTAAATTTTCCTTTTGTTTTTTTGCCTGCACTTCGAAGTAAAAATGTTATCAATCCGTCTCCTTCTCTTTCAAGCATTTGAAATTCTTTTCTTTCATAAAAAATACCATCAATACGGAAAAAAACTAAATATTTATTAGTTTTAGGGACAATATGTATATCAGAAGTATTGCTATCAACAGCACTAATAAAAATATTTTTATAAAGATTAAAAATTTTCCGATCATAATCTTCTTCTGATGTATCAAAATCACTTTTAAGTATCTTATGCGGGGGTTCTATAAAGAAAATGGTAGATTCAAGTATTTGTATTATCCTGTTTTCAGGTAAAGAGTATAAATATACAGGGAAAAAATCTGCAAAGATTATTCTTTTTTCTGCGAGTGCACCAGAAATTTCATCTTTAGAAAAGAAAAATATTTTTTGATTTTTTTGATTTTGTATCGGTTCTATAACCTCTTTTAATATTTCTTTAAGCTTTTCTGGCTCTATCTCTTCAATTTCACAGATAGTCTGGCCTAAAGTAATAGAAACAAAAATTTTTTCTTTTTTGTAGTTTTCTTCTAATATGTTTTTCTTTTCTATATAGTAATCAATATCTTTTTTGAAAAAATTTTTTAATTTTTCGTTTAATTTATTTTCTATATCTTTTAGCAAGGAATATTTTGTATATTCCATTTTGCGCTCCTTTAAATTGTAGATGATACCTTCATTACTTTGATTACTATCATAAATATAGAAATCAGTGTGATACCAATCGGGATCATGCTAATTAAAAACAATACTTGTCTTAAAGAATTAGATACCCCATCTATCCTTGACTCAAACTTTGATTCTCTTCTTTTAAGAAGTACTTCTATAATTTTTTCATATTGATAACTTTCTATTCCCATTTGTAGAACAATTAATTCTTCAACTTTGAGTAATTTTTTAAAAAATAAAACTATTCCTTCTGCTCCTTTTTTTTTCATGCCAAGTAGTGTAGATATATCTGTAGAGGGAATGCCACTCCTTAACATTATATTTATAACGGAAAGATAATTATAAATATCCATTTCCTTATATGCTTCTTTTAAAAAAGGAATTTTTCTCTGAAATTTAAAAAGTGTAAATAATATAGCAAATGCTATCCCTAAAATAATTAACCAGAAAAAATTATAAACAAAAGATAACAGGCTTATATCTATTTTCATAAATTGAAAAATAGATTTATTTTTTATAATATTTGTCAAGGAAAAAAAACTTATTGCTGAAACTATAAAATATGTAACAAAAGGCTCTATAATTGCAGAAATAATTTTACTTTTTGCTTTTTTAAGCTTTTCTCTTGTATCCATATATGCCTGAAAAACTCCAGATACTTCTATAGATTTTTTTTCAGAAATTTCAAGTATAGAAATAAAAATGTTATCAAATAATTTGCTATAAATTTTATTTTTTGGTTCCCCCTTATTATATCTTTTTAAAATTTCATCAAAATAAGCATTTTTAATTTTTTTGCTAACTTTATTTATAATATCAATGGCAGGAATTCCAGTTGCTGGCGACATACTTTCAGCAGCAACTACAACTTCTGCTGCTCTGTTTTTGTCTTTAATTTCTTTTATTTTTGTGGCAAGATTTGTTAAAGCCATAGAGTAATTGTCCCGTTTACAGAGTTTTCGCTTATGGTCAAATTTGTTATAGAAACATTATTGCCACAACTGTTAACTGTATAATAAAATTGCTTTAAAAATACCTCTACAAAAGATAAAAGTTCTTGAGATGATTTTTTTGTCCCTACATTATTAATTTTTATTTGCTGGTTAATGTTAAAAGTAATCTGCCCATTGTCTGAATTATTAAATTTAAATTTTAAGTTTGAAATTTCAACAAGACAACTTTTCTTTCTTTGAGAAAAAATAATTTTATTGTCTTTATCAGGAATATTAAACTTTTCTTCTTTTGTATATACAATGGTATTTGTTTGTGGATCATAAGTTCCATTTGCTTCTAAGTGAAAATTATCTAATTCATATGTTATTGATACTTGCTCTGGAATAATTGAAATTTGTTTTATACCAACTTTACCATTATATTTCTTTTTTTGCTCATCTATATTATTGATTGCTAATATTATTGCATTTATAGATTTTATTTTTGATTTATTTTTTTGTTCTAACAGATCAGCTTGTTGTATTTGTTGCAATTGCGTTTGTTTTTTTTGCTGTTCCTCTATCAACTTTTTTTCTTCTTGTTCTTTCTTTATTTGTTCCTGTTTTATTTTTTCTAACACAATTCTTTGTTGTTTTTTTTGTTTTTCAATATAGATAAAAATTCCTGCAACCATTAGTAAAATTAATAAAAAAATAATAAATAAAAACAAAACAGTCTTATTTTCTTTTACAATTTTTCTTGCAGGAACTTCAATGGGAATTATTTTTTTTGATTTTATGAAATTATTAAAATTGTTTTTTTCTACAATATAAATAAAATAGTTATCCTGATCTTCATAAAATAAATCTTTTTGTAAAATTATGCAATAATTTTTATAAACAATATAAAGACTTGATTCATCTTCTTCATTAGAATATTTAATAAAATTATCAATAATTCCCTTAAGAGTTTTATAGTTAATAACATCGGAAATTTCTTCCTTATCTTTTATTTTCCCATCTTCTACATATATTGTTATAACTTTTTCTTCTGCCATAATCTACTTTTTTATTTTCTAGTCTTTTTGCATATCCAAAACTAATTTTTCATTTCTTGCTACTTCTTCTGATAAAACTTTATTCCTTACCCATTCTTGCAAACATTTTTCAAAAGTCATAATGTAAGGTTTTTCTCCTGGTTCATAAAGTTGATTTCTAATTGTATAGGGAGAATCAGATAATGCAAAATTAGACATAACTGCTCTTGCTTCTTTGATATTGTTATAAAAAATTTCATAATAAGGAACAATTCTTCCGTCCATATCAAGTGTTAGCCTGTGAACTACTATAGCTTTTAAAATAGAGGCAAAGCTTCTTTTAAATTCATCTGAAAGCGTTCCAAATAAATTAAAAACTTCTAAAACATTAGATGCATGCAAAGTTGTAAGCACTAAATGCCCCCTTGTTGCAAGGTCTACAACTAATTCAAAATCTTCTTTATTTTTGCATTCATGAAAAAATCCAACAGTTGGAGTAGAACGCAGAAAGTGATTAAAAATTTCTTCCCTTCTTATATCTCTTCCTAATTCATACTGAAGTATTCTGTTAGAAGTTATATATATATATTCTATAGGGGCTTCGTATGTGACTGTTAATCCATTGGTAATCTCCGAAAGATATTTAATTTCACCAGCCAAAAATGTTGTCTTACCTGTTCCAGTTGCTCCTGCATGAATTATAAGTCCCCCAGATGGGATATGTGACATTTGAAGTTCAAGATTTTTTACTTGTAATGTTTTTGAAATAATAAGCGTATTTAAAAAAGTCATATATTTTGCAGGGACAATAACTTGTAAAGAGTCATTTATAATATCACTTTTAATAGCATCTTTGATATCGAGTAATGCTGGTAGAATAAAATTTAAAATTCTAATTTTAAGAATATATTTGTTTCTTGCTGTTGAAAAAGTACAACGAAAAGTTCCTATACCATAAATAGAAAAAGAAAAACCATGAGAAAAATTTATCTCAAATTCTTCTTCAGGAACAAATTTTTGAGCAAGATCAATTAAATCTTCTTTTGTAACAGAAAGTCTTTCATTGTTGGGTAGCCCATATTCAGGAAAATTTTCTGTATATTTTGCTAATTCTTCTTTGGTTATAAAATATTTTAAGGGATACATATTTTTCAGTATCCCAACCATAATTGGTAATTCATTTTTCCCACTATATATGGCAGAATTTTCTGTAATTATTACATCTGTTATGTTATACCCTTTATACTTAATGCTTTTTATAATTTCCCCTAATGTATATACCCATAATCCTTTGGGATAAAATGCAAGAAAACTATTTTTCCCTGCATCAACAGATTGCTCTCTCATCCCAAAATCTGTAGACATTCTTAACATATGGCTACCCTCCTAATAAATAATTAAATACTTTTATTTTAGGGAAATCTCCGTTTGTAAAAACGGGGGCTTAATCTAATTGCAAGTAACATTACCCTTGGAACAAGTTATAGTTTTGTTAGTTGTATTAACAGTACAAGTCCACCCTGAAACATTATTTTGCACCTGATTTGCGATAAGATTAAGCAATTCCGTATTGGGAATATCAGAAAAATTACCAATAGCATTTACAGTTGTCCCCGTTGAAACACAATCATAATCCCAGTTTTTCAAATGAGGAGCAGTCTGCCCACCTGTTACTGCTTGCCATAAAAGAATAGCTTTGTTGGCATTGCCTGGTTTTATTGATAAATCCGTAATATCAGCAACTGCAACTACAGGATAAGCACCACCATTATAGGCTTTTGCTTGTTCTATTGCTGTAATAAAATTTATAAGCTTTTGTGACCCTTCTGAAACATATCTTGATGGCTCAATCTGAAACTTGTACAATGTAAATACTCCAAGAACCAATAAAGCAGCAACTGCAAGTACCAAAGCAATTTCAATGAGTGTGAATCCTTTTTTGTTGTTTACATACTTCAAAAAACTAAACATTTAAATACCTCCTTTTTGTTTTTTGTTTGTTTTTTGTCATTTTAGTGTTTTTTACACTCAATAAATGGATAATTAAAATTACATCCATATTTTCTCATTACACCTTTTTTAGCAGGAATTGGATACCAAGAACCACTTACTACTCCCACAGAACCTGGACTTTGTGCCGTAGAACCTGATACAAAATACATATCGCCAACTACTCCTAAGACTTGCCATTGCCTGATTTTATCTTGTATCGCACCAAATCTATCCATTTGAGGAGAGAGAATACTTGACAGTATACGAGATTCATCAGGAGTAATAGGCATTGGTGGTGGTAATTCCTGGTTAAGAAACTGTAATGGTGACATTTGCTGAGTGCTTGTTTGCTGTATTGACGGCGGCGGTGATTGAGCAGGCATTGGCTGAATATTTGATTGTGGATTTCCAAATTGAACATTCTGAGCATAAGACATTCCTACCAATAAAAACAGAATTAAAGTGCAAAAAGCAAAGATTTTCATATTTTACCCTCCTTTTTTAACCTCTATAACTTCTTTATATAAATCACCAATGTTAAGTGGTGGATGAATATCCCCGCTAGCTTCTAACAAAATAAGTTTTTCTATAAAATATGCATCTGAAATAATATTATTCATATTTTTATTCCCCCTAAGGTCCTTTATTTCCTGAATTGCATTAATTAAATTTTCTTCCTGTGTTGTTACATATATTCTCCACATCATTTCTACTATCGTAGAATAAGAAATCTCAACCTTGTACTTTAAAACATAAAATTTTTGTTCCTGCATTTATCCCCCTTTTATTTGTTTTTTTTATCCTTCATAACCAATGGTTATAACAATTTGAAATTTATCAGTTTCTTTTGTAGTTGTTCCAAAAAGATATCCTATAATAGGGATATTTTGTAAAAACGGAATTCCTGATTTTTTTAGTGATTCTTGTGTTACTGTTGAACTTACAATAATGATACCTTCTCCTTTTTTTACAACAGACTGTTGAATATCTGAATATGTTTGTACTTTGGGCAAAATAATAGTGTTATTACCATTGCCAAGATTAACATTCCAGTTTACTAATTCGATTATTTCTTTTTGGCTTCTATACATATCAACAACAATTTGTTCCCCATCATCTGTTAAATAATAAGGAACAACTATTAAATTAGATCCTTCGTCAATATCTTCTGTTTGTGTAGTAACTTGCGGAACTGTTGTTGTATTTCCAGTTGTTTGTCCAGTCCCTGTTCCTGTTGGTGCTGTTGACATATAGGTTAGTTGAAAATTAGATATAATTCTTTGTTTTTTTTGGGGTTTCCATATAAGAGGTTGATAATTTAATGCTCTCATGTGTAAATCTTCAAGCACTTTAACATCACCATATTCGCTTAGAATCTGAAATAACCCTTCTAATGACCAATTTTTAAATATTCCGGCAAAACTTAAATTTAAAACATTAGTTAAATTGAGATTATTTTCCCTTGATAGATTAAAACTAAATGCTTGTTGATTGTCTGATTTAAGTTTAAATACATTTAATCCTGTAGTATTACTATTATTCAGTCTTACAATTAAAACTGTTATCCGTAAAGGAATTGTTGATGTAAAATATTTATTTATTTTATTAACTGTTTGTTCTACTATTCTGATTTCTGATGGCCTTGCTCTTACTGCAATATATCCCATATTATTTATAGTTATTTTAGAAGAGCCATCCTTAAGTAGAGATTTAAGAGAAGTTTCAAGGTTTTGATAAAAATCTTTTTGATATTTTAGTGTTAATGCATCATCAGTAAGACTTATGCTTTTTTCAAGAATAGGGAGTTTAACTTGAAAAACTTTTTCTTCATATCTATAGATAACAATTCTATAGTCTTCAATTTTCCATGTTAAGTCATACATCCCACATAGTTCATCTAAAACAAGTTTTAATGGTTTATTCGTTGCATAATAACTAACCGTTATAGGTAAAATACGACTATTCCCACCTATTTGAGTTGTTGTAGAAGTTGTAGAAGTAGATATTCCACTTGAGTCAGATTCAAAGTTTTTCATAACAATAGATACTTTTACATAGTTTGAAATATGATTAAAAAGGTACTCAAATGTGACATTATTTATATTTATAGTTATAGGCATTAATAATCTTTCTTGGATGAGATTTGAAATTTGGTCAGATTTCTGGTCAGTTTTAGGTTTGTCTTTATGCTCTTCAGCTTTATTTATATTTTCATTATTGGTCTTATTTTTGTCTTGTAAATCTTTTTGATTTTTCAATAATTCTGATTCTTTTTTTGAAATTGCACTATTTTCAATAACTTTATTTTCATCTTCTATAAGTTTAGCTCCTAAATTATATTTTTCGTTTGTTTCTTCTTCTGTTTGTTTTTGTTTTGGAAAACTATAACTTTCAAAAGCACTTGCTGAAGAAACTAATAAAAAGCATGTAATTAAGCTTAAAAATTTTTTCATGCCATTGCTCCTACATTTTTTTATAAATTGCAACTGGTTTATTGACGAATTTGATTTATTTCAGCTATCCCAAAATTCTCAGTAAATCCTAAAAATTCTTTTTGTTTACCATCTTTAAACACAATTATTGTTAATGGCACTGCAGTTATATCTTTATACGGTGCAGAACTAAAATGATAAACTGGAATTTTTAGCCCTGTAATTTGTAAAAATTTTGCCAGCGAAACAGCATCCCCATTAACTATATATCCAACAACCTTGTTAGGAATTAGTTTGGCAATCTTTTTAATTACTTGTGCTTGTTTTTGACAATGTGGGCATGTGGTACTAAAATAAAAATTTACTTCTTTTATGTCTTTTATAGAAATTTGTTCTTGTTTAGAATCCCCTGTAACTTGTTCAACTACTTGCTGGGCTTTTACTATTTGCTCTATTTTTTTTTGGTTCCATTCTAAATATTTTTTTGCATTCTCAGGAGTAGGATTTTGTAATAAATCAAGAACAGTTTTTGGTGGCATTTTACAAGTTACCTGCCCTGTAGTAGGTTCCATCTGAGGTTCACACCACAGCTCTATTTGTTCGTTTTCTTTTTGTTTTGTTTCTTCTTGTTTTTTTTGTTCTTTCATCTTACATTCTCCTTCAAAACTAAAATGATCCATTTCATCACAAAAATACTGCCCAGCAAATGAATTAAAAGCAAAAAAAACTAAAAATATTATTGCTGTAATAACTGCCATTGCCTTATTCTCTTTAAATGATTTGCTACTTTTACTGCATAATTAGCCTGTTTCCAGTAAGTTGTTGCGTTGTATCTTCCTATGCCTTTCCATGTCCAATTATGTTCATCAAGATATGCTCTTAAAATTTTTGCACCTATACATATATTAATTTCAGGATTTAATAAATCCTTAGGTAAAACATTAAATGTTTTTGCCCATGTTTTATAATTAATTTGCATAAGCCCTATATCAACATTAGCTTTGCCATATTTGTAAATTATTTTTAAAGCATCTTGAGGAGTCTTAGGTTGAAAACCACCTATACCATTTATATTGACTGCATAAGGATTGCCTCCGCTTTCTTGGAGAATTACAGCTAATAAAACTTCCCCAGGAATACCACTACATTTAATACCTTTTTCTATGAGTTTTTGCCAGCTAAATTGTTCATTATCAGTTTGTTTAATTTGATTGTTTTGCGTAAAATTTTGTGAATAACTACTACAATAATAACGATTCCCAGGAGATGCTACACATCTAATGTTATCAAGCATATCAGCAAATGATAAATTAACAGAAAATGCTAAAAATACTAAAAATGGAATAACAATAAGACTATTTGACACCATAAGGATATTTTTCTGATGCAATCTTTATGGCTTCCTTTAATGTTAAATTTTGTTCTTGCATTAATGAATCTAAATATCTTATGTCTGGTTCTGATGTTGTTGCAATCCAATAACTTTCAGGATCAAGAGTAATACGGCCAACAGCGGTCCACTGTTGCATCTTAAACATTGCTTCAGAGAATTTCCTTGCTTTCTTAATTGTTTTATAGAGTTCTTTTTCACCATCAGTAAGTTCGAGCATATCAGCATGTTTAAGAACAACATCTGGCTCCTGATAAAGAAGAATTTTGTTTGGGCAGTTATCTTTCATATTTATTGCTTTTGCAATTAAGGCAAAATCATCTATTTGCTGTGTAATAAACACAACAGAACAGCCAAGTTTTCTAAAAGTTTTTACTGCTTTAATTAAAAAATCAACTGCTGTTTCATTCTTGAATAAAGACCATGCTTCATCTATGATTAAGTATTTATTGCCCTGAACTTTTTTCATAAACTGTGTAATGTAGTAAATCAAAAGAAAAACTACTACTGTTTGGTAATCTTTATATGCATCTATGTCTCCAAGCTCAAAAACTGTAAGATGATGTGTAAGTTCCAATTTTGGTTTTGTAGATGATTCTATTACTCTTGCATACTGTCCTGCACCATAGAAAGGATATAATTTTCTTGCTATAATTTTGCCTAATTCATCTTTTGTATTTAGTATTTCAATTAAAGATTGAAAGTTTCTTTTTGTTCTTTTAGTAAGATCATTTACAGACTCTGAAATTATTGCATTTTCTTCTCTTGAAATTCTTTCATTTTCTGTTCCACCTGTTGCCATAATTGAAATTAGATAAACAAGAAATGATTTATGTTCATCTGAAAAATCTCCCCAAAACGGATCAAGAATATAATCAGGCTCCCCTTCAAAACTTAAATACTGCCCTCCTGAAAGATAACAAAGTTTTTTATAAGAATTACCTTTGTCAATAACAACAACAGTAGAAGGTTGTCTCAATGCCTGCGATATAAAATCAACAGTAGTAACGGATTTCCCCGCACCTGTTGCTCCAGTAATAAGACAGTGAGGAGCAGTAATAGCAGTTTCACTGTTAAATAAATCAAGCCATAAAGTCTCCCCCTTACGGTTATAGTAACCAATAGGAGCGTGTGATTTTACCCCTCTTGAATTTGTATAAAACGGAACTACATCTGCAAGAGCCCCAGTTGGAACAAACACTGCCCTTCTTACAAATCTTTGTTCATCTGGAATTTTAAAATTAAAACCAAAAGGAAGACATCTTAAAAATAGAAAACCACCAATTAAATTTTCATAAATAACATTACCAGCAGTAATAACATTTAAATAACTTAAAATCTGATTTACTAAATACGAATTATGTTTGTCTGCACTGGCTTCTGTTGGGAAACATACATGAAAACTTGCTTTAAGCAGTTTTTCCCCTGAATACATTGACTCTAACACTTTGGTGGTTTCCTGCCTTGCTATTTCTTTGTCAATTGCAACATCTCCAATAAGATTAAATCTATGTATAAAGCTAAGTGTTCTTTTCACTGAAAAGTTTCTTTTAAGTAGTTCCTGATTTGGAACCCAAAAATTAATTGTAAATATAAAAGTGTTTGTAAAATCATACAAAGTAACATCAGAAAGGTCAGAAAATAAAATGTTTGGTTTAGTAATTAATCCATCTTCGCTACCATGAGCAGGGACATTTAAAAAGCTTAATACATTATACTTGACATTATCTGTGTAAAAACCATCTGGAGAAACTTCAATATATGCATTTCTTAAAAAATATTCTCTTAAATCATTACCTGTATATTGAGGAGCTGGCGTAATAAGAGATTTATTAGGGTTTAAAATTTTATAAAAAATTTCAATAATTTCTTGACCTTTTATTCTTCTAAAATGGGATACAGCAACTTGTAAAGCAGTTTCTACCGTGGTTCTTACATTTTTTACTACGTTCATTGTTTGTTGCCAATTTTGTTCATTGTAAAGCCCTATTGAGCTAAGCTTAAGAGGATTAATTTGGATTGTAAAAAAAGTTCTAATTGTTCTTGGGAGAAATAGTTTTTGCCCTTCTCTTGCAAATCCTGTTTCTTTACATTTGTCATGCCATTCTATTTTTCTCCCCATGTATTCTTTAACATATTCATTTGAAAGATCTCCCGAAAGAAATGTTTCTAAATCATCTGCCCCTGGATGTGCAAATAAAATAATTTGGCATGATGTATCTTCAGGCAAAGACTTAAACATTGTGGCAACAGCTTTTGATATGCCTTCAAGTGTTTCTTTGCCTTTGCCATCAGTTATTGCCCCTCTACATTCCCATATAAGCCCTATACTACCATTTTTAAGAAGATATACATCTTCATCAAATGAAACAGGATAAAAAAGATCAGTAGCAAATGGATATTTTTTTAGTTGTTTTATCACTTGCTGCTACCACCTATATAGGGATTTGATTCTGTAACAGGACCTGTAGGTATTTTTACATTAGATGTACCAATATCACTTAAAGAATTATAATCTTCAAGATACCACTTGCCATCATTAATTTTTATAAAAATCCAATGCCCTGTTACAAGTTCCCCTGTTGGAGTAACATGTGGATATATCCATATTCTTTCAACCTGTGGAGGAAGTAATATCGGTGCATAAGGTAAATCATTTGTTTTTAAATCCATTGATTGTGTTATAACTGTAAGCTTATTATTACCTCTATTTATTGCGTTATTTAAAATTTCTTCCGGATTACTTTTTAGCGTTGTAGGTGCACATCCTGTAAGGCTAATGACGAACAGTATTGACAGTATAAGGATATATTTTTTCATTTTGTTTTTTCCCTCCTTTTATTGTTATACCTTTTGTTATATATACATACCCCCTTGTTCCTGGTGCTACATCAACACTTGGTATTAATTCTTTCATTTGTGCTTCATAAAATCCTTTGGCAGCATCTGCTAAAGCTGCTAATCCTTTTAAAGCACCATATCTAAAAGCATTCCCCATAATGTTTATTGTCTTTTCAACTACTCCTTCTGTTATGGCAGTTGTTTCCTGTTCATATGCTCTTGACCATCCACCAGCAAGACCACTAAAGAAAGCACTTAATCCAGCAGTTGCAAAAAAAGTTCCTTCATGCCTGTTAACTTTACCAGGTAAACCAAATCGCCCATTTTCGTCTGTTACATATCCCGCAACTTCTCCTTCAAATGTAGTGCCATCATCCCATACACAAGCAATATTTATTGGTTTTATATCAGCAATTTTTTCTCTAATAATCCCTCTTGCTTTCCCTACAAAAAAACATCCTTTTAATGGAACCATTGATTTATTAGGCCCAATAAAAAATTTATCAATAACAGCTGAAACAGGCATTTGCTCTCCACCAGAGGGAGCATAAGCTCCTGATGTAAGAGTAAACGATGCAAATGAGCCTGCTGGAAGAAAAATATCAACATTGCTACTTTGTTTTGGTTGTATTTGCTGTACAGGTTGAGACCTTTCTTCTTTGGGAATATCAATTTTTATAATTCTTGGTGGCGATAGAGGAGCAATGGGTTGTGTTATTATTTTCTGTTCTGTTGGTAAAGGCTCTTCTAATTTTATTTCCTTTTTCTTTTTTGCATTTTCACCGCTACCCTTTAATGTTTTTTCAAGTTCCTTGACTGATTCAAGGGTTTCAGGTTTTTCTTTTTGAGCTTGTCCTTGTTTTGTTAGCTGTTCAATTTGTTTCTTTAATTCTTCATTTTGTTGTTTTAAAGCAGAAATTTCTAAACGGGTTTTTTCTTCCTGTGACAACTGCCCCATTTCTGGCTTAACTGTATTTTCTACTTTCCCTGGTTGTTTATCCCCACTACCACTAAAAAAAATAAAATAAACTCCCATAATTATAAGCGCTACAATAACTAATGATTTTCTATGCATATCTAAAAAGTTTCTTATTTTATCTATTTTTTCTTTATCAATTGCCATTACTTTACCTCCGTTTTATAAAAAACAAGATAAAACTTCCCATCTCTTACTGCGCCTGCAATTAATCCTTTTGCTGTAATTTGTGAAATATCAAAATTATTATATGGAACCTGTCCTAAATACCCTTGCATATATCCTGCATCATAAACTTGTTCTGCAATAAGATTATCTGTAATCTTAATGCTTTTTTTGCTAACAATTATTCCATCTGGAGGATTCCCTGTAATCATAACTTTAATTAATCCTGCTGGAGTTAACCCTGAAGATTTTATTTTTTCTATCCGATCTGTCTCATTAGAGTCAGCAATTACAATTTCTACTCTTTTATCCATCATTTCTTCAGGAACATTTACCAATGTAAGCATTACTGAACGTCCTGAATCTAAAACTATAAACAAATGCCCACTTACAGCAGTAAGGGGTTGTAAGTAAATAAGATTCCCTCCGGCATTCTGAATTGATATATCTTCTGCTCTAAATCCTAAAACAACAGATGCTATCTGCGAACCTATAAATTTTACTTCCGTCATCTTTTGAGCAGAAACCTTTAATACTACTTCCTGCCCGGTATAATTTATTGTTTTAGCGAAACTATTGCATGGATTATTGAGGACTGCCAGAGACATTACTAGTATTGCCAGTAATGTCACGCAAAATTTGGTACTCATAGTTTATTACCTCCATCCCTAATGGATTTTCTTTTGTTGGTGATTTTTGTTTTAAAAATATTACATATTGAACCTCTTTTTCAGAAGTTTTAAACCCTGACACAAAAGAAACTCTATGTGCTTTTACACTTACACGAAATCCATTATTATTTTTCTCAACTTTGCTTTCTACTGGCGTTGTCTGAACTACAATGCCACTATTTTCTACTTCCTGAGCTTCTCTTTTTAAAGTATTAAGATTTTTGCTTTGTAAATCTGTGCTTTCCATAACGAAAGCATTATAAAATTGTTTTTTCACACTTAATGAAGAAAAATTGCCAAGATAATTAATAAATAATAAAGCTACTTGCTCTGCATATTCATCAGGGATATATCCAACTTGAGTTTTCCCTACAATGTAAGATGGGTTTATATATACAATGTTTCTTTTAGCAAGAGAAAATGCAAAAATTATTATAATGGCAAATTCAATAATTACCATAATAGTTAGTATTTTAATTAAAAATCTCGCTTTTTCCCCATAATCAAGGAATATGTTCATCTGAACTCCTCTGTTAATGTTTTTTTTAAATTCTATACTTTGTGTTTTTTAAAAAAAGTCCTGTGGGGATTTTGTTATTCATTAAGTGAATTAAATATCCCCTGGGGTGTTTATCAGTTATTTTTTGCACAATATAACAAACTCCTATCATCAAGCCTATTGAAACAGCTTGATTAAACCCTGCAAAGATTGAAAGCGCTAATACTGTTAACCCAACACCCCAGACTTCGGAGTCAAAAAAGAACCTAAATGGTTTATCTATATGTTGAGGTATCCAGGCTATTGTGAACCTCCACTGCCACCAACACTCTTAAACCAGTTCCACAGGCTATCTCCAAGCCCTCCAGCATACATGCCAAGAAGTATTCCAAATACTAAAACTATGGCGCCAAATACTCTGTGCTTTGTAAAAAGAAGGCAAAATATTCCTACAAGAAGTGCTCCAAGAAATGCTGCTTTACCAAAACCACCACCTGCTAAATCTCTCAATGCTTTTCCTATTGTTTCTCCCTTCTGGTTTACATCTCCTATGTTGCCCCCAATATCCGCTGTACAAATAACTGGCAAACTTAATGCAAATAGGGAAAATATAACCGTTGTGACTACCAAAATTTTAAAATAGGGTTTCATGGGGTTACCCTCCTTTTTAAAGTTTTATTTTTTATATAAATATTAAAATCAAAAATCAAAATGGCTTATTAATAATCATTGACCGTGTAAAAAAATATATACCTGCTGATAAAAAGATTGTTATTGTAAAAAAAATATATTCAATGCTCATTTTTAAATAATATTCAATTGGCAATGAAAATACAGTAAGTGTAAATACCATAATGCCTATAATACCTCTGTTTGCCATATTATATCCTGTAACATCAGGAAACATTGTTTTGATATTTTTGCTAATAAAATTTTTCCCTTCAACCCATCCTAAAATAATTCCATAGATTATAATTGGCAAAAATTTTAAATATATAAAAGATTTACAGCAAACATATACGAGCCATCCTTTGAGAAAATCAGGATAAGATGAAAGAATTTTTCTTAACATATCTATTAGCATTTGGCTCTTAGGAGCAATTGCATAACTATTCTGTATTAATAAATCCTGTTCTTTTATAGGTAAATCACGAAATAAATAAAGAGAAAGAAAAACCATTACAAAAAAAAGAGTTACTGCTATAATTATGTTATTCTTCATAATCTTCCAGTTTTATAAAATACTCAGGCATAGTTTCTTGTAAGTAATTTTCTTTAGGAGTAGGTAAAAGAGGAATTCTTACTTTATAAATTTTACCTGCGTAAGAAAGAAATCCCTGTCCTTTAGGAAGTTTCAGTATCCATGATGGATCAACAAGATAAGTTTTCTTTTCTGAAATTGATTGTGAATAAGATGATTTAAACACCACATCATCTTTTTCGCTTAAATTTGGAGTAACAGAATATCCCTGACTTTCCTGTTCAATTACTACTGTGCCTGCTGAATCTGAAAAAATCTGGGCAGTTTTCATATCTGCTGTTCTTAGCCAAAGCTTTACATTAACATTGTCATATATCTGTTGCCCTTTTGATGCAACCCCAAGTTGAGCTTCTATGTCAGCCCCTGATTGAGTTGCAAGATATACTCTAACATTAGCACCACCACATTTGTTTATAAAATTTCCAAAACTATCATCTACAACCTCTGAAAATTCGTCAATAAATAAATGAATAGGAGGATGTTCTTCTTTATAACAGTAAGTTGACCCTACAAATGCAGCCAAATCTCTCATTGTAATCTTTATAACAGACCTTGCAGTATCCTGTAAAAGCGTTGAACCAAAACACATATAAATTACTTTTTTGTTCTTTACGGCTATATCCCATGAAACAACTTGCCTGTCAATTGGTGCCATATCATTTAGAATTTCACCAATTTCATCAGTGGTAAATTTACTAAGCGTAGGAGCAAGAGATGCTGACATTTTTTGATAGTGTTCCTTAGGATGCATAGCATTGGTAAGCAGTTTTTCTATTTTTTCATTATGTACTTCTGGAGTTTTTCTATATATTGATATATAAATTTTGGTTAATAACTCATCATATTCTGCAGAATATTTTTTTTGAGTATTAGAATCAAGTGTTGATGATACTGCTTCTTCAAGGATATGCCCCATTTGTTTATCTATAAAACATTTTTCAATGCATTTCCTTGCAAGTTCTCCCATTCTGTTGAAAGAATAATCAAGTATTTTTTTCAGTGTCGGGCTTTCACCAAGAAAAAACATTGCATCTATAACAGAACTTACTATAAAGTGACAAAATTCTTTAAATGTATCAGTAGAACCTTTTGCACTTGGTAAAATCATAGCAATTCTATCAGATATTTCCTGTTGTATCGTAAAATTTTTTAGCGGATTGTAATATGCTGATATTTTAGGGTAGGGCAAACCAAAAAATATAAAGTCTTTTTCTCTCCCAAAAGTTTTACATGCTTCATAAACTCTGTTAAGTAATCCTGAATCTTTTTTAGGGTCAAAAACTATTACAGTATCTCCTTTTTTTATAGCAGTAGTAATAAAGAGATTATATGCAGTAGTTTTACCTACACGGGTTGAGCCAACAAGCATGCAATGTCCTACAAGGTCATTAAAATCTACAAAAACGTCTTTTTCATCACTCATGCCTACACCATGAATAAAACTTAATCCTCCCTTTGCTGCCCCCTTTTCAAGAGACTCCTTATCTTGAATTAATGCTGTTAAAACCCTTGTATGTTCAGGTGTCCATAAAAAACCTTTGCCAATTAGAAATTTGTCTGTTGGAATTTCTTCATACTTAACAATATATGGAATATCACCGTAGAGAATTTTAAAAAATTTTTTCTCTGAATCATATTTTTCATAATATTTCCATGTAAATACTAATAACGATATGCCTGTTAATATATTGAATGGTTTTGGCAAATAATAAAACGAATAAATTGCTATCGCAATGGAAATAAATATTGCAAAACCATATAAACTTGTTTGTGGTTCTAAAAACTTTTGTTTGAGTCTCATTATAAAAATATTAACGATAAAAATTAATATTGTTTTGAGATGTCATTAGAAACCAAAAATAATTTTCAAAAATCAGTAGCAATTTCATTAAATTTCAACTTGAAAAAAGGGTTTCTTTTAACTTGCCCATTCAATTTTAACGAAAATCCTAAAAAAGAAAGATTTTCTTTTTCAAAAGAATCAAAATCATGGCAAACATGGAGTTTTTATAAAGCCAAAAAATTTATTCAGTATGCAAATAAAAAAACAAAAAGTTTTTTAAATTTTTACGGAGATAATCTCTGGAACAAAGAAGAATTAAAAAAAATCAGAAAAGCTATAACTATTTTAAAAGTTAACTGCGATTTTGCTATAGACAAAGACCATCAAGGATTTAGTCAATCCGATAGAACTCTTGGATGGACATTAGCATCAAAAAATAGATGGAATGAGCAAGAATTAACACAAGCTGCATATCTGGCATATATACATAGAAGACAATGGGCTATTTTAAAAAAGAAAAGAAAAAAATGTTTTAACGAGTGATTGTTGATGTGGATAGCATTTTATTTATCTCTTCATCTGGAGTAAAAACATTTATCTTATAACCTGTTAGCATCCCTGCAAGCTTTACATTTACTCCATTTTTACCTATTACTGCACCTTTTTTGGTTGTTATAATTGTTGCTTGTTTATTAAAAGAGTCAATTTTTATAAGCCCATCAAAATTTAAAGTTTTTCTTAAAAATTCTTCAGGGTCTTTGGTATATTCAATAAATTCCACAGCTTCTCCATTAAGCTTCTGTGATATAAGTGCTATCTGCTCTTTATACTCTCCCCATTTAATTCTCCCACCACTATTTTTGTAGAGAATTTTACATATTAGCCCCGGTTCTCTTGCAACTGAAAGAACTTTTCCTCTTAAAAAAGGGAAATAAATATATATATACTCTAATAAAAAATCGATTTTTTTTCGTGATACATAAAGTTGATATCCCTGCCTTTGTGACATATTTACATCATACAAAAAAACTTCATATTCCCTTCCAATTTCATAATATTCCCCTGGAGCTCTTTCATCTGAAGGCATAATAGCATCAATTCCATATATAGAAAAAACTACAGCCTTTCCTCCTCTTTTAATTCGTATTAAGTTTTTGTGAGGGTTAATACTTGCTACATAACCAGTTTGTTCAAAAATCATTTTGGCAATATCCCACATTTTCCAAGTCCCAGTAGGAATTTCAATTAGTTCTTTCCCTCCTTCTACATACATTCCATGCTTCATTCCAAAATCTCTTAATGTTCCTTTAAATGGCAACGGAAAAATTTCTACATTTTCCCATACTCTATCACCTAAAAAGAATGTTTCACCAATTACCTGAGCAGTGATTATTTTGCTTTTGTAAGGGCGAAACATGTTGAAAATCTTTTCTCGTTCCATTTGTTCCATTCTTGCCTTAATTCTATTTAAAAAATGTCTTGGTTTAATAAAAGCAAAAAAAGATTTAAATTTAAATCGTTTTACATTTTCTGGGTCAGTTAAATCAATAAGTTCTGGAGGATTAACATCAATGTCAACTAAAACTATTTTATCCCGTTCAGCATAAACTTCCTCTATTATGTTTTTTATCCCCTCTATTACCTCTTCTTCCGTTAGATGATATCCACAGGAGTTTATATATACTTTAACGGAATCAACAATTTTTTTGAAATATTCGCTACGCTGTGTTTGTTCCATTTTATCTAGTTGGATGTTACATCAACTTCAGCATTAACTACTTTTTTTTCTTTCTTTTTGTTTTCAGTTTCTTTTATAAACTTTTTCATGTCCTTAACAAGCTCTTTAAACTGCTCTTCTATACTGTTACAACGATTAATAAGTTTGGTAGCAGTAGCTGTATCAAATCCTTCTCTGCCCATTCTGTTACGAATATAAACAATACAACCATCATACTCTTGTAAGAGCCTGATTAAAACCTTAGTTTCAATTGCTCTTCCTGTTACAAACCTCCCTGGCATTTTTGCTTTTTTATTATTGTTTGATGGATTTTGATTTGCCATTTTGCCTCCTTTTTTGTTTTTTATTGTTTTAGCAATACACTTTCAATTAAAAGTTTGCTTGCAAAATAATGCCCTATTAAAATGGCATCTGCAACATCACTGCTAACAGAATCAATTTCATATAATATTTTACAAATCCTTTTTGAACAGCCTTTTAATTTCTGTCTTTTTTCAAAAATATTAAATCCAAAATTTTTTAATACATTTGACTGCCATGTTTTTGGATGAACACGATGAACTGTAATCCCAAAAACATAAGCTAAAGCAGTTATGGCTGAAGTTTTCTCAATAATTTTTTTTGCTGAATCAAAATTAATTGATAAATACTGGTTTTCTACTACACAAATAGTTGGCTTGTGTTTTTCAAATAGGTCAATAATTGTCCCTACAGCAGAATTATTTTTAAATTGAAAACTCCCATAAGCTAAAAGTGTAATATTGCGGTTTATTTCAAAAACCGCATACCCTGTTTGATTCCCTGGGTCAAATGCTATGAGTTTTTCTTCCATCCTGCTCCTTTACTTTTTAAATTGCCTTTAATTAGTAATATTAAAAACCAAAGGAAGTTTACATTGATCTGGTTTTGTTATTCCAGCCCATAAAATGTCATTTGCAAATTGTATAACTTTTTGCATAAATGGTTTTGCAGTTGTTTGTATTTCCATTTGCCATACTGCTTTCCAATTTTCAGCTTTAATATATTTTCTTTCTATCCATTCTTTCAGCAGAGAGCTAAATTCCATTGTTTTCCCTGCAAATTCTTTTTTGGCTTGAACAGTTCTAATTGCTTCCTGAATTATATGAATAGATACAGCAGTGTAAAGTTCTAAAACCCAAACCCCAGGCATTAAAGCATTTACAGGATATTTTGCATCCATAAGTCCTTTTTTAATTTCTTCAATAATATTTCCTGCAAAATCAGCAGTAATTGATTTTTCAACCGATTCTTTTGTGCTTGCCATATCTGATTCAATAGTAACAAATTTGTATTTTGACGATGAATATGTTGAAAACATTTCAACAATTTCTACAACATTTTCAACCCCAATGTAATTATAATCAGATGGAGAAATTATTTTTGAAACAAATAACGGAGCTATTTTTTTGTGAAGTGCATAGCTGACTTCTCTGGAAATAATTTTTCTTTCAGGATATTTTTGTGTAAATTCAAACAAATCTTCACTAAAAGGATTCCATGTTTTTTCTGAAGATTCCACTTTATATTTGACAACTTTCCCTATATCATGTAGTATCCCACTTAGAAATGCACAATATTTTTCTTTCTTTTGTTCCATTTCTGATAAATACTTTTCCAGCTGAGGTTGTATGTATTGAATAAATTCTTTCAGAATTTCAAACTGTTCTGGATTTAATTCAGCATTTATTAAATTTATTTCTTTATTGGTTTGATTAACTGAAATTACTTTCCATAATAAAACATTTTCAAGATTACTAAGTAATCCAGCTAAAAAAGCTGAATACTGTTCAATAGGGCGAGTTTTTTTAGTTACAAGGCTATCAACTACTCCTGATTTTTTTGTTTTAATAAAAAGTCTTTCTTCAAAAACTCTTAAATTTTTAACAGCTGTTTCAAGACTATGCAAATACAATCCAAAAGGTTGTGAGTGATGATGTCCACTACTTGCAGGAATGTCCCATATAAATGAAAGCAATCTCTTTATTGCTTTTACAGCAAGTTTATCTGCTATAGGGTCAATAAGAATATCCAGTATTATCTGGATAAATTTGTCTGACTCAGCTTTTATTTCTTTGGGTAAATAGTCAAAAACAGACTTCTGGCTTGTTTTATCTGTTTTATCTTTTTTGTCTTTTAATGGTGCTTCTTCTTTTTTTATTTTCTGAAAAATAAAAATCATGTTGCTAAATAAATATTAAATCTTAAAGCTTTTTGATAAGAATCTACAAGATAAAAAAATTATGGCAAAATAATAAAGCTAAAATCGTTTTTTTCTTGGATAACAGAATAGCCAGAGATAATTTTTTTATTAATAAGCTGATGTAAAGCTTTTTCTAATTGTCTTATCATAAGGGATTGAGATGTTCTAAATGGCAATTGAAGTCTTTGTTGAATTACAGAGTATTTGATTTTAAAATTTGCTTTTTTAAACCTATTCAGCAGGGGGAATAAAATTCTATATAGCCCTTTTGATATTCCTGTAGGTAAATCAACATATTTTTCGTAATTTAAAGGTAATACATATCCACTGTTAATGTTATTAATCATAACTTCACTTAACCACAAATAATTTGTTTTTGCTGTTTGTCCATCAGGGAGTTTTTCGCTGATAAAAACCAATCTATCAAAAATTGAAAAATTATCCTCAACATAAATTTTTCGCTGATTATCATAAATAAAACCTTTAGTTTCAACAATTATAAACCTAATTCTTTTTAACGATTCTTTTACAAGCCTCCTTATCCCTCCAAATGATTGTGCATTCATTAGTTTGATTATATCGTTTAAAGAAAAAGCTACAGGATTTTCTATTGGTTTTTTCTTTTCTGAAAGAAGTTTTAGCAATGCCATATAAACTGTTTCATCAAATGGCCCTGGCAAACCATACTGAATTGAACCATAAACTACAAATTTTTTTTCTTTCTCATTTATTTCAATTTTACCTGGTTTATGAATTAACTCTTTGTTATAAACAAACAAAGGAAGTTTTAAGAAATTTTTTTCTGCAAAAACCATAGCTGTATTTACGCTATTTTTATTGTTTTTTAAGTGTCTATTGTATATGCTTTTAATAGTTTTTTCAATTTCTTTATTTTCCAAAGGAGGGTTATTTTTTTGATTCCACAGAAAAGCCATATTAAGGCATTCTTCATAAGATATACCATCTCTAATCCAGCTTCCAGCAAGCTTTGTAAGTGCAATATTTCTTTCCCCTATTTTTGCTCCATTATAAAACTCTGATAGTTTATTTTTAGCTACGGTAACAGTTGTTTTATTAGATGGCAGAGCTTTTAAAATTATCTCAGGCAATGGTGCAATAGCTATATTCCATGGTTCTTTTCCTCTTTCAAAGCTGTATTTTTCATTAAGAGAATACATTGTTGGAGGAGCTAAAACATAACCACCATCTGATTTTATATCAAGCTTTATCCCAGAAAAATTTAACACAGTTGGGATTTCAATGTTTTCTGGATATTTAAAATACGCATGAAAACCTCTTTTTGTCCTAACAACAACAGTATCAAAAAGAGCATTTTCTATGCCGAATTTGATTGATTCATCGGAATCAAAATCAATCACTACAAGATTTGAAATTTTCCCTGTAATAATCCCAATACCTGCTTTTTCATATTTGCTCCACCAGTATTTTATTTGTTTTTCGTTAATTTTCTCTTTTTGAAATCTTTTCCATGCAATCATTGGGCTTTTAAATTTATGGTCTTTTAAATACTGATAGCCCAAAACAGGTATTACATTAAGCCCCAGAGAAAAATAATACAGGGCATGTTGTAATGAAGTCGTAATTAGCATAAAAAATATTACTTTAAAAAATTCTATTGACAGAAAAAATTAACCAATTGTTAAACTTTCTAAGCACCCCATAACCTTCGGTTAGAACGTAAAGAAATTTTGCGCAAACCCCTCTCTGAACCCCTGGGGCAATTCAGAGAGGGGGTTTTTTGTTTTTAAAAAATTTTTAAAAAGTAGAGATGGCATCCAAAAATTTTTGCCTTTATTTTTTCTCAGAATCGCTCAGAATTAATTTTTTATCTCAAAGATATATCAAAGTATAGGTAATGCCCAAAAATTGTTTTTAGGGGCATTCTACGCAAAAATAGCGGGTATTGCAAAAATTTTATTGATAAAAAATGCAATTATAAATAACATGTTATCTGCAAAAAAGTTTTTTTAAATACAACTTCAAAAGGGGTCACTTGTGTGCAAAGTTGGGATAAAATTTTTCTTAAAAATCAATAAGTTACAAAACATAGTATGTTAGAGGGGGGTCACTTGTGTGCAAAGTTGGGAACGATTTTTCCTTAAAAATCAATAACTTTCGGCGACGCTGAATAATACCACTTATTGGGAATAACCATATATACTAGATATACGTAGTTAGATCTATATACGTGGTTTAATTATTATATAAGCATGTATATAGAAAATAGGCTATATATTTTATATACCCCTATAGAAAATAAATTAAGGTAATATATGTAAAATCACGTAATTACTTAATAAACCACGTAATTGGAAAAAAGAGAAAAAAAGTTCAAAAACCTGAGCGTTTGTTTTAATATTTTATTGAACTCTCTCATTGCACCTCTTCTTTTTTACCCCCTTCTGCAATAAAGAAGGGGGTTTATTTTGTGCGTGTAGAAAAAAATATCAAAAATAAGCTTTTGATTTTAATATTTTATGCAACCACACCCCATAAATACCCCTCCTTAAAAGACCCCTTTTCTATGTCACAATTGAAAGGGGGTCTTTATTTTTTAACTGTCAACGGAATCGTAACGGTATAATGGGAAAACATAGGTGAAAATAGGATAAAATAGAACATTTTAATAGAGAAAAATTGATAGATAAATGTTAAAAAATGCTATATTTTCAAGAGGTTATGCTTTATTGGGAGGGTTTAAATGTTTAATACTCCATGAAGCGCTTTCTCATTAAGTTAATCACCTAAACTTATTGAATAATAAACATTTTTTGTATCTTTTGTTAATTCCTCTTTGTCAACTGTCAACGGAATCGTAACGGTTGAGGGTTTTTCATCTTTAGAAAAGAGTGTATTTTCAAGATTTGAAATTGCCCTTACCTTATGTTCCGATGACAGATGACTATAACGCATTGT
>Ga0308405_1000313_pt1 | contig 28914 bp, 24 predicted proteins | sample HotsprSampleMS13_FD_203473 | JGI IMG/M metagenome (GOLD analysis project Ga0308405, IMG submission 203473) | Hot spring phototrophic mat microbial communities from Mushroom Spring, Yellowstone National Park, Wyoming, United States - 20060912_MS13 ...
GAATACAAAGCCATTCGGGCAGGCGTACGAGTATGGGTTGTACCTGCGGCTTACACCTCCCAAACCTGCCACAAGTGCTTGCATATTCATCCTGACCCCGCTCAATCCGATCGTGATGGCAAGCAGTTTAGATGCGGCCATTGCGGGTGGGAAGGAGATGCTGATTTCAACGGCGCCAATGTGATTGCGCTTTTCGGGGTTGTTGTAAACCAGCCTGGAGGTTCGGGCTTGTTTTGTTCTCTTGCAGAACATAACCGGCTCAGGGCTACTGAAATTCCCTGACTTCAGTCAGGGGAAGTTTACATATCAGTTCAGCGACAGCGATTCCACTCCGGGTGTGTCCCGCCCGATCTGACAGCGCACGAACGTCAGTTCCCGCACCAGTCGCACGGTCGGGTACATCCCGTACAGCAACTGCAGCTCGGCGTCATACTGTGCCGCATCCCATTTCATCCGGGCCTGCCTATGCATGGCCTTTTCCCAAGCCGTAACGAAAAACACCGGCAAGCTCAGTAACCGCAGGGCCCGGATCCTTCCGTTCCGGCTGTCCAGGAGAATGACCAGCAAGGGGCGGGAAACGGCTTCCGCCGACGGCAGCGGCAGGGTCGGGTCGGCCTCCCGCTGGAAATGCCAGCTGTAAGGACTGTCGCCCCAGGGCAGCGAGCCGAACTGCCACCCCCAAAACAGGACGCTCCGGTACTGTCCGGCGGCCAGCCGTAACCGCTCCTGCCGAATGGCCGTCACCTCGTCCGCCGACGGTTCCCGGAAACACATCAGCAGTTCGTAACGTCCGTGATTCCAGCTCAACTGGACCGTTTCCGGCCAGACACGCTCGGCGCCGAGATAGGGCTCCCCCACAAGCAGATGATGTGGCACGGCTTCACCTCCGAACAGAAATACACCATCAAGGGTAAATCGGGTCCTCCGAAAAAGGCAAGTGGCAGGGGAAAAAAACAGAAAACAGGAGGAAAAGGCGAAGGGAAAGCAAGGGGAACCCGGAGCCGGATGGCAGGGCAAACCGGCCCCTCGAAATCACCATCCGCCGAACCGGAAAGACAGCGGGAAGAAAAGGAAACCGTCGGGATAACCCGGCGCAGAATGATCCGGAAGGGAAGCTGTTCCTTCCGGCTAATTTCAATGTTATCATTTCCCCGAAGACCCGGATAATGGGGGTGCCATGCCATATCCTCAGACTGACCGGACAGCCAGCCGGCGGACGGAACGGGCCGGGGGAACCCGCCGCGCGCCGGAACGGTCCCGTCCTGATGGAAACGTACGGCCCGAAACCGTGGCCGGAAATGAACGGGAAAAACATGAGCCTTGAACAAGCCTTTGAACCCTACGAACTGCTCCGCATGAGCGTGGAGGAAATCCGGAAAAGTGACGCTGAACATGAAGCTTACATCCACGCCTGGCGGCTGCACCGGCGGGGACTCCCGCACGGCAGCGACGAGAGCGGCGCGGCCAAAGGTGAAGCGCTGCTGGAGCGGGCCATCGATACCTATTTTCTCTGGTCCGCCATCTGCCATCTTCTGACGCAGGATATCACCCAGGGACGGCTGCCGGACGTGAACGCCGAAACCACGCTGGACGAAATGGCCGCCCACTACCGGCAGGAAGTCTATCGCCGGTACCCGCGCCTACGGCGCCTGGTGCGCCGCAAATTGACCGGATACAAAACCCTGGCCGAAATCAACAGCACGGTAGAGGATGATCTGCTGTCAGCGGACTTTCCGGACGAACCGGCGCTCCCACTCGACAGGCAGCTCCATATCGTCCGTCATTTTCCGCCGGAGGAATGGTTTGCCCGCGGCGTCACCCGGAAGGGGCTGCGCGAACTGCGCCGGCAGAACGCCGAGCCGGCGCGCCGCCAGGCCATGGACGCGGCCCTGATGATTCCCTGGAAGCACCTGGCGCTGCTGATGATGGAGGATATGCTCTGCGATGATACCATCCGGGGACGCACCCCGGGCGAAACCCTCCTCCGCTACCGCGCTGAACTGTACCGTCTCTATCCGGAACTCTTCATCTGCGGTGAGGTGGGGCGAGCCGGCGACTCCCGGAATGACCACGGACGACCTGACCATGGCATGGAACACGGAGCTGCGGACGGCCCGCCGCGCCGGGAGACGCCGGCCAGCCCCTCCCGGACGGCCCCTAATGTCCGCCGCCGGAAAAAACGTTCCCGGAACGCCAGGGCGCAACTCCATCCCCCTGCCGCTGATTCCAGTCTGTCCCCTCCGGCAAGGCCCCCGAAGACCGTCTGCAAGCCATAACAGCCCTTCCCTGCCGCCGCCGGTTCCGGCACGCGACGCCCCGGGATGAAGGCACAGGGCGGCCGCCACCGGTCTCTCACACCCTTTATGTCAAGGGTCAATAACCCCCGGAACATCCCGGAAAACCCGACATACCCCGGAGCGGACGGGCAACCGGTCTCCGGCACCCTCAAACAAAATGGCACACCCTTGACATCCTCCAGGCCGGAGATTCCTGTCGCTTCCTTACCACTCGCCACTCGCCACTCGCTTCCTTACCATTCGCCATTCGCCACCAGTTGCCGCGCACCGGATCACCCCCGCTGCCCACCGGAATGACAGGGGCGGGCGGCCACCGGAACCCATTCCATTCGCTCTCTCCGGACCGTCCCTTAAAGGAAAACACCCGGTTTTACGTCAAAGGTCAATACCGGCGCCATGTCCACCCGTTGACATACTCCCCTGCCTAACGGCGTTTTTTTCGGTAACCGGCATCCGGGCTTGCCAGACCGGACCGGCCATGGCAAGCTCAGGTTCTCTCCGGAAAAGCAGGGTGTGCCGGAGCCGCTGGATGCGGTCGGTGTCTGATGGCACACCTGTCACTCCCCGAATTCACCCTTCATTGTGGACGGACCGTAGAGTCACACCGGTAACGTCACCGAAGCAGGCAGGCTCCGTAAACTTCCCCTGACTGAAGTCAGGGGCTTTCAGTAGCCCTGAGCCGGTTATGTTCTGCAAGAGAACAAAACAAGCCCGAACCTCCAGGCTGGTTTACAAGCAACCCCCAAAAGCGCAATCACATTGGCGCCGTTGAAATCAGCATCTCCTTCCCACCCGCAATGACCACACCTGAAATGCTTGCCATTGAATGGTCATATGGCAACTGAAGTTGCTCAAGAGGCTTTCCTCCCCGCACTGAAGTACGGGGCTTCCAGCCCTACCCGATGTGAGCCGCCCGGACAATGCTCCAGTGCACGCCTCCGCGTGTGTCCCCAAAAAGAAGCTTTCGAGTTGTAGCCTGCTCCCGGGAAACCGCTTGCAGGCCGCAGCAGTCCGCTCCGGATGCGACCCTCCGGGTCCCTGAAAAAGCCCGCCGGCCGCCAACCCGCATGGTCACCGGACCTATCCCGGACGGAAGCGGGACGGACGAAAAAAAGCCGAACAGCCATCTGCCGGAAAAAGCGTCCCCTGACGGCAGAATAGTCCGGCAGCCGGGAGGAAATCGTTACGGAACGCCGCCCCAAAATTATGCGGGAAATCAGATTGTTTTCTGGATGTAAAAGGTGATATAGTCCTGAACGTTCCTGGAAACGTGCCGGGAAGACGAAAAAAAAAAGTGTTTCCGCCCGAAAAAAAAAAACGGTGACGGGCGGAGCAGGAATCATTGATCGAGGTCATGAAAGGAGGAAGCCATGCTGCTTGACCCTGGTTTTGAACTGACGTTGCGCCCGATGCGCTACCCGGTATTCTATGAAATGTACCGGAATGCCATCCGTAATACGTGGACCGTCGAGGAGGTTGATTTCACCCGCGATTTGTCCGACCTTCACCAGCGGATGAGTCCGGCGGAAAAACACCTCATTCACCGGCTGGGGGCGTTTTTTGCCACCGGTGACACCATCGTGGCCAATAACCTGGCCCTGAACCTGTACCGCCATATCAACGCCCCGGAGGCCCGGCTCTACCTTTCGCGCCAGGTTTTTGAGGAAGCCCTTCACGTGCAGTTCTATCTGACCCTGCTGGACACCTACATCCCGGACCTCCGCGACCGGGAGGCGGCCTTTGCGGCTGTCCACAATATCCCTTCCATTGCCCGCAAGGCCCGGTTCTGCCAGCGGTGGATTGACGGACTCGCCACCCTGGACCGCCTCCGGACACGGGACGACCGCCGGCAGTTCCTGCTGAACCTCATCGGTTTTGCCAGCTGTGTCGAGGGGCTGTTCTTCTTCGCCGCCTTCGCCTATGTCTATTTCCTGCGGTCACGCGGGCTGCTGCCGGGACTGGCCACCGGCACCAACTGGGTCTTTCGGGATGAAAGCCTGCACATGGCCTTTGCCTTTGCCGTCGTCGATGAAATCCGCCGCGAAGAGCCGGAGCTCTTTGATGCCCGCCTGGAACATCAGATTGTGGATATGCTGGAAGAATCCGTGGACTGTGAACTGGCTTTTGCGGAAGACCTTCTCTCAGGTGGTATCGCCGGACTCTCCCTGCGGGATATGCGGCAGTACCTGAATTACACGGCGGATGCCCGCCTGCTGCGCCTGGGATACGCCCCGCGCTACCATGCCAAGAATCCCTTCCCCTTCATGGAACTCCAGGACGTGCAGGAACTGACCAACTTTTTCGAGCGCCGCGTCTCGGCCTATCAGGTCGGCATCAATGGGACGGTCGCCTTTGATGAGGCCTTCTGATAAACCCCGGCGCTTCCCCGGGCGGAAACGGGGACGCAGTAAAGGGCAGAGCGTGGCCGTTTGGTTTCAGACGGAATGCAAAGAAAAGGGGTTAACAGGAAATTGAAGGTTGAATAGAATGGAAAATGTCGATGACAGGAATGGATGGTTTGTCTGAAAAACGTCTTCTGAAAGGAAAGGAGTTTCGAGACATGAGTTTCATGGTACATGCCGTTACGCAGCGGGCCTATTTCTACCCGCTGGCCAATGTCGGAAAGTTTGCCACCCGGACGCCTGAAGGAATGACGCATCAGGGCGTCCCCCGCGTCAACAAATGGGGGCAGACGGTGACAGAATTCTTCTCGGAGGGAGTGGCCGGGAAAATCGTCGGATTGCGGATTGTCCCGGCGAAGGAAGAGGGACTGCCGTCCCAGTACCATCTCATTCTGCGCGATCCCGATGATGAGCGCGCCGAGGCCGTGCTTGCCGTCAGCAGCGAAACGTCGTTGGGGCGGCAACTCATCAACCGGCTGCTTTCCCTGACTCCGGCAGACCTCCGGGGAGTGGTTTCCTTCTACCTGCGTCGGGTCGAGGAGGAGGGGCGCAGCAAACTCTACCTCGATGTGTACCGTGGACGCTATGATGTGCGCGAACACCGGGTCCCGGCCGCCCTGTCGGGGGAATCCGTGCCGCCCCCGCAGGAACAGTACCTGGGGGACGGACGGAAGGTGCTGGACTACTCGGAGACCAATGATTTCTTCCGCGCCCGGGCCAGGGAACTCCAGGAGCGCTGGCGTCCAATTCTGACCCAGCAGGGCGGCGCCGTCCCGGTTTCCGCCGTCAACGGGCATGACGGCGCGGCTGGTGCGGCTGGAACCGGGTACCCGGGCGCTCCGGCTGATGGCGAGGAGGGACGGGCGTTCATGCCCGAACCGCCGCTGGAGCCGGTGGATGTCTATGAAAGCGACGGGCCTGTTCCCTTCTGACCAGGGGTTGGTAACAGTGGGCCGAAAGGTTTACCAAATCACAAGAGAAAAGGGGTAAATCGTGATGTACACACTCAATATTGTCGCCGAGGACGTATTTGCGGGGGAGCCTGACATTAAAGGCACATGGGATGTTTATGTTGCCATGGCCGGTAACGGGAGCCGGGCGGTGTTTCTGTACTGCCGGGAAAATGGCAGGCTTAAAATTGACGAGGATCCCCAGTCATGGGGGTACTATAACAATGGAGTGGAAGATGAAACTCCCGCCCATGAATTGGCCCAGGATGTCATGTACGTTGCTGCCATACGTGGGTATTGCCAGAGCAACGGCCAAATCATCGTGGGGTGACGTCCCTCAAAGTCAACTACCCCCTGAAGAAAGGAGATGCGGGAACAGGGCGGCTTGCGCCGCCGCGCTATCCCTCCCCGGCCTGAAGGCCGGGGTCTCCCGCGCATGAGGATAATGAACGGAACTCCACCAGGCGGCAAAGACAACCGCAGAAATCCGGCAGCACAGTCCGCCCAACCCCATCCGCGACTCACCGTCGAGCTCATCCCCGCCACCACCTGGTACGACAACCTCCGCTCCCGCCTGACACCGGAAGGATGGAAAAAACTGCGGAAGGAATGCTACCGGAAAGCCGGCTACCGATGTGAAATCTGTGGTGGAAGGGGGCCGGACCACCCGGTCGAATGCCACGAAATCTGGCACTTTGATGATGACCGGGCGGTGCAGACCCTCGTCCGCCTGATCGCCCTGTGTCCAAGCTGCCACCTAGTCAAACACTTCGGTTTCGCTTCCGTCAGTGGACGCGGTGAAGAGGCCTTTGCCCATCTCCTCCGGGTCAACGGCTGGACCCGGGAACAGGGCGAACGGCACGTCGCCGAAGCTTTCCGCCAGTGGGAAACGCGCAGCCGCCGCCAGTGGAAGCTGGACATATCGGCCATCATCCCCCAACCGGGATGACCATCCGGAGAAAAGCGGCGCTTCCAGGGGGACGGCGGGCGGGATTGCTTTTGGGAGTTCCTTTTTTTCAGGGTTCCCCGAAAGGAACGAAATGCAGTTCCGGCAGAAACAACCTGCAAACCAACAATCTTTGATTCAGCCCACCCGGCACCCGTCCCCAGACCTCATCGCCGAAGCCTGTGTCTTCCCATCCTAAAGGACGAGGAGGCGAAAATCCAGCCCCGTTCCCGAAACCCGGCCCCGTTACCGAAAAAAAAAACGCCGTAAAGCCCTGCACTTTAGGGAAGGGATATAAGGCGCACGCTGTTTTATCAAGCTAAACCTATGATAAAATAGCGGCGGCGTAGCGCGAAGCGCAACCTCTCGCGCCAGGCGGGAATCCCCCGCCTTCAGGCGGGGGAGGAGGTCAAGGGAGGTATCGAACTTGGCAGTGTTTGTCCTGGACAAGCGGAAGCGGCCACTGATGCCGTGTTCCGAAAAACGGGCCCGGCTGTTGCTTGAGCGCGGACGCGCGCGGGTACACCGGCTCGTGCCATTCACGATCCGTCTGGTTGATCGGACGGTGGAAGAGTCCGTCGTGCAACCTGTGCGGATCAGGATCGACCCGGGAAGCAAGACCACTTCCCGGAACCCCGGCCGGAAAACGGCCATTGACACCGGAAAAAGGAGGGGCGTAACCCGACGTCCGAAGAAACAAAGGAGGCAGGAATTCACATGAATTCAATGGAACAGCCATCAGTGCGGAAAAGCAGTCCGGAGGGACTGGGGGACTGCCTGCGGGAAATCCGGCGCCGGCTTTTTCTCTCCCAGTCCGACCTGGCCCGCCTGCTCGGAGTCAGTTATGTCTCACTCAACCGCTGGGAAAATGGCTGCTATGAGCCCTCCCCGCTTGCCATCGGACGGCTGCGGGACTTCTGCCAGGCAGCCTGTCAAAAACAGCCACACTATCTGCCACCTGAACTCGTCGCCTGGGTGGAGTCCTACCAGCGTCGCGCACGGAAACGGAAAGCCGGGCGGGAAAACCATGAAAACACGTCTCGCAGTGGAAGGGGGACCAGAGCGTAAAAGCCGGTCCGGATACATCAGCGTGACAAACCTGGAATGGAAACCGGTGCTTACCTGGGGAGCATGGGAGTTTCTTGCCGCCGGATGGTGGCAGACCCTGGGAGACCAACTCGCCCGCATTGACCCCGAACCGGAGCACCCACCAGTCCCCACCGTCTGGCTCGGAGAAAAAGAGGAACCCCGGCTGCTCTGGCTGTCGCTCGCCACCGCCGCCCGGCTCGGACCAGGCAGTCGGCTGCCCCCGGACCTCAGCGGGGCGCCCGACCGCCCGAAAACCTGGATCCGGGCGGATTTCAGCCCGGATTATGAACTCTACCTCCACCTGTGGCGTGAGCGCCATGCCATCTGGCAGAACGTGGTGCGCGAACTCAACACCCAGCAGGAAAGCGCGGCCGACGCCGCAGAAATCATCCGCGCCACCCTCGAATTCCACTGGCGACTCTGGGATGCCCCATGGGAGTGGTATCTGGCTGCAGCCACTGAACGGTCCCACGCCCTTGCCCGGTTGACCCGCTGCCTGGACCCGCATGACCTGCCACGCTTCCAGTGGCACCGGCAACGCCGCATCGGGTGGTTCTCCCTTATGGGACAGCAGATGACCGAAGCCTGCCGCCGCGAAACCGGAAATGTCCGTCATCCATGCGGGGTCCGGGAAGGACTGTTTCCCGGAGAACTCCCACTCCCCCCACTGGAACGGCGCGGACATGCCGACATCGCCGTCCCCACCGAAGTCCCCTGGCGGGAACCCGATCTGGCAGATGCCTGGCGCCATCTCCGCCAGCACTTTCCTGCCATCCGGCAGATGTTCCCGGCCCACCTCCCGGAAACCGTGCCGGACACGGTGCCTGAATGGGAGCGCCTCAACGGACAGTTCATCTTCCCCCTGCGCCGCCGCTACCGCATCCAGCATGGACAGCAGGGGGGGTGGCTCGAATGGCGGCAACTTCCTGACTGGTACGAAAACGCCACCTGGTGGCAGTGGGTGACCTGGACTTCCTTCCCGCCCGCCACGCCGGTACCCCTTCCGTCCTCTCTGCAAACCGCCCTGTCCACGCCCGGAGAACACTTCTGGAGTCGCGGCCGGGAGTGCCTCACCCGCCGCAAAAGCGCCCTCACCGCGCTGGCCGGCTGGCTGCGCGACCGAGCGGCGCAGCACACCACATGGAAAACTGCTTTCCTGGGGGAAATCTGGACCTCGAACCCGCTGCGCCAGGCGGGCATCCCCCTGCGCGGCGCCACGGGAGGACGCATGTCCCCGGCGGAACTCGATGCCTGGTGGAAACAGAATGCACCGCACCATATCTCGGGAGCGGACCTGCTGACCGTCACCGGAAACTTCACCGGCGCCCACCTCACCCCGGCAACCCGCTGGCACCGGGACCCCAACCCGCCACCCGCGCATCTGCCCTACCACCTGGCCCTGCCGGAGTGGGAACTTCCCTCCACCGTCCTGGCGGAGTTCCTCCTGGGCCATCACCTGTCCCCACCCCGCACATCCCCCGGTTCCGCAGGAAATCACTTCGAGAACCTCTGTGAACGCATCTGTGCCCTGACCGACCTCCCGGAAGAGGCTCCCATGTGGGACGTCGAACTGTTCCGCGACAGCGTCGCCGCCCAACTCGTCCGCGCATGGGAACCATGGATACAGACCGCACTCTGGATCGTCGCCGTCGAGCGCTTCCTGCACCGCTGTCTCTGGGAAATTCTTGACCTGGCCACCCGGCAGCGCCACCCCGAAATCATCCATCACACCGGATGGGACCCGGCACGCTTCGCTCACCAGCGGCTCTTCCCCCCATGTGTCCGCCCCGACCGGGCTGCTCCCGAAGCCGCCCGGCTCGCCATCAGTTTTCAGGAAAGCGCATGGGAGTCCGTACCGGGAAACGGTCCCGCATGCCATGACCTGGTGCGCCTTACGGGAGCGACTGAAACCACCCCGCCATCACCCGGACCGGGACACCCCCGGCACCCGGACCTGCGTCTGGCCCTGCTCCACCGCCCCGACCTGCTCCACCGCCCTTATACATTTCACTGGCCATGGACCGCCCTGCACCACCCCGAAGCAGCGGCAGAACCCGGAACAACCCGTCTGTCACGGCGCTGGCGGGAGGAACTCGACCACCTCTGGCAGCAGATGCTGACCAGGGCCGGTGGTCGTCCGTCATCCGGAGACACCCACCCATGACAACAGCCCTGCCTGACGAACCACTCCCGGTGTCCATCCAGGCGCGCCATAAATGGGCCTTCCACCTGCTGATGGCCGATGGACTCGCCCGCCGCCTCGAAGAATGGCCCCAGCCAACGTCCATGCCACTCTACGCCGGCTGGTTCCCCACCCTTGCTCCGGGATCGCTCCGCCGGCAGACCGGAGAAATCCTCCGCCAGGTACTCCGGGGAACACCTGAACCCGCCGCGCCAACCGCTCAAGCCGGTGAACGACCACCTACGGAAGCCGCCGTCCACCACCTCCAGCCCAGCTGGACCATGTACCTGCTCCTCTATACCTTCCCCTTCCGTATCCGTCCGGCGCCCTCATTCGAGCCGGACTTCCCCCCGCTGAGCTTTCTCCGCTCGGATTTTCCCCCACCACTGGGCCCCATCTGGGCCCAGACCGGTTTTCCCCACGTCATCGCCGCGGCCTGGCTGCTGACTCTCTACCATCCCATTCTTACCCCCCATGTCAATCTCAATCCCGCCTGGTGTGCCTTTTACCAGCGGCAACTTCTTGAATGGCGCATCCGCCGCCACTGGGTGCTGGAATGGCAACCCGTCGCTGAACGCGCCAACCTCAAGCTGCCCGGCTGGCTGCTCAACGAAAACCAGGACCCATGGACGATGCTTGGGGATAACCGGGCGGACTGGGCTACCATCATACTGACCCTTGATGCACAAACCCAGCCGCCCGATGGATGGGACACCCTTTCTACAACCGAACGGCTCGCCCGGGTCTTTACGGAAGACTGGCATGCCCGCTCATGGTCACCGGAATCCCCCTACCGCCGCAGCCGCCAGCCGCCCTCACCGCCAGGGGATGTCCAGACGCCGGCCGGACTGCTGGCGCACAGTTGGTATGTTCATCCCGGACTCGGACAGCGCATCGGCATGCTCCTGGAACAACGTGCCGTGCTGAACTTCTTTGCCCCACTGCAGAAATACTTCGCCGGAGTCAGTGTGGAAGACACCGCCCGTTACCTTCTGACTCCGGAAGCGGTTGCGGTCTGGGCGGATTTTCACGCCACGGGACTGCCGCCGGAATACGAAGTCTTCTGACAGCTTCGGTTGCCGGCCCTTTCAGATTCAGCGCCGCACTGATGTCCCGAATGTAGCCCGGAACGGAAAACGCCGGAGAGGGCGGCAGACACCGGATTTACCGGGAATTGGGGGCAGGCGCGGAACCCGGCGGGGGAAGCTCATTGAAACGGCGGATAACATCATCACTGATGTCAACGGATGACGAGGCAAACAACAGTACCGGGTAGGGCAACCGGGCCCGGGCTACATCAAAAATGGCGTCAATGCCCTGCTCCCGAGCGTAACGCGCCATGAACTGCAAAACCTCGACCCGCACCACGGACAGCAGCGCTTCCCGGAAACGTTCCTCGTCCTGCCGCAGGCGCTTTTGCTCCTCCCGGTAAATCTCCTCCAGGGTCTCTCCCTCCTTCTGCTTCTCCTTGCGCACGTCAAGCGGGAGACCCGTGTTCTGCACCTCCGCGGCCAGTCTTTCCAGGCGCTCCCTGACCTCAGCGAGCCCCTGCCGCCGCTCCCGGAAATGCTCTGCCACCTGCCGCTCTATCTCCCGCACCCGGTCAAGCCCCTTTTCCAGCCGGCGACCATCCACCACCGCCAGCCGCCAGGAGCCTTCCCTGCCAGCGGTGCGTCCTGCTTCCCTGCCGGGTGATTGCGCGCAAACCGGGAGCATCCAGGCGCAAAGAGCCGTGAAAAAAAACAGAAAGCCGATCACAAAACGCAGTTTCCGGAGATGAAACATCATCGGTATATCACTCCAAACGGAACAGACGAGGGAGACAAAACGTCCCCCTCCCGCGCGAAACATCAGATGGGCGACAGCCCTGCCGATTTTGGCCGGCTGACCGGGGATGGGGCTGGCGAGGAAAACCGCGGGGAAGCTGGCGATGGGGAGGAATTAAGTGCATCCGTCAATACCTTCAGGTCCGGGTCTGCTATCTGAAAGAAAACGTACCCTGGCGGCAGATTGGGATGACGCGGCCGGTGGGAAACCACCACCACCGGCACATTCACCCGAAACTCCGGCCAGGGCGTTTCCTGGTCGGTAAAGACCAGAATCGCGTCCACATCCTGCCTCAGCAACGCATTAAAGCCCTCCACAAGGTCCGTGCCGCCATTGCCCCGGAACATTGCCGGGTCAACCCGGTTGATCTCCCGGCAGAAGTGGACAGCCGCATCCACCGAACAGAGCACCATCCGTGAAAACTTCTGCCGGTTCAGGATCGATGCCACCGATTCCCGCGCAAAAGCCACCTCTGCGTCACTGACTGAACCGGAAGTGTCCACCAGAATACCCAGAGTGCAACTGTAGTGAACATCAGATTCCGGGATCGGGGGCTCCGGAAAGTAGCCCTGCAGAGCCAGTTCCTCATAGGCGGCAAAGATGGGGTGAGGACGCAGAATATCCTGCTCGACCCGCCCGCAATGCGCCAGTTCCTGCATCTGCTGCTCGAACTCGAGAATGTAATCCACTGTCGGGCGACTGACCTGCACCGCATGCCGGATGAGTCCGGAAGGGATATTGCCCCGCCCCTGACAACCGGGATTCGGATCGGCCTGAAGTGCCTCCTGCTCCAGTATCTCCTGAAAAATCTGTCGCTTGATGTCATCGATGGGAGGAACGGGATAGCCGCCATCAATTGGCAGTTCAAGGTCAGGGCCAACCCGGTTAGCCTTGACTCTGGGATGACCGAACGTCTTCCGGCCGCAGTCCATTCCGCCAGACCATGCGTCGGAAGAGGTGGGATGTCCAGGGACAGAAGATTGTTCGCTGCCAGTCACAGATTGTCCGCCTTGTTGTCCGGTCTGCTGTCCGCCTTGTTGTCCGGTCTGCTGCCCGCCTTGAGGAACGGGATAGCCGCCATCAATTGGCAGTCCAAGGTCAGGGCCAACCTGGTCAGCCTTGACTCTGGGATGACCGAACGTCTTCCGGCCGCAGTCCATTCCGCCAGACCATGAGTCGGAGGAGGTGGAATGTCCAGGGACAGAAGATTGTCCGCTGCCAGTCACAGACTGTCCGCCTTGTTGCCCGCCTTGTTGTCCGGTCTGCTGTCCGGTCTGCTGCCCGGTCTGTTGTCCGGTCTGCTGTCCGGTCTGCTGCCCGCCTTGTTGTCCGGTCTGCTGCCCGGTCTGCTGCCCGGTCTGTTGTCCGGTCTGTTGTCCGGTCTGCTGCCCGCCTTGTTGCCCGGTCTGTTGTCCGGTCTGCTGCCCGGTCTGTTGTCCGGTCTGCTGTCCGGTCTGCTGCCCGCCTTGTTGCCCGGTCTGTTGTCCGGTCTGTTGTCCGGTCTGCTGTCCGGTCTGCTGTCCGGTCTGCTGCCCGCCTTGTTGTCCGGTCTGTTGTCCGGTCTGCTGTCCGGTCTGCTGCCCGCCTTGTTGTCCGGTCTGCTGCTGTTGCATTTCGCGCTCAAGCGCCTGGCGAAACTCATCAGACTTCAGGAAGGCATCCATCCCTGTAAAGTGGATTGTTGCCATGACGGGATCGTTTCCCTGCTCCTGAAGTATTTGGGCAAAATGCTTCAGGGCAATAATCGAATTGAATTCCATCGAGCGGGTGGCATCGACTCCAGGCAACTGACGCAACAGTTTCAGTGCCTCTTCATGACTGTCCGTCGTCTTCAATCTCAATGGACCCATGGGAGTGCCCACCTCATTGGGAATCGAGTGGTCCACCTCAATGTCAACGCTTATCGCCGTGATATTCTGCAGAACATGCAGGAAAAGCTGGTTGTCCCTGAGATGTTCAAGCCCCATCTGCTTCAGCAAATAGGCATCCAGCAGATGATAGAACTTCTGAACCCGTTCCGGATGTCCCATCAGCACATGAAGGGTCTCATGCTGAATCACAAACGCCAATTCCTCATTGGTCATCTTTTTGAGCTGGTCGCTGTTGTAGTAAAAACGACCAAAACGGTCAATGGCGGCTGCGTGTGGCATCATTCCGGTGACATCGACGAACGTCATCTGTGAGTAATAGGGAGTCAGCACCGGAATACTGGCACATAGTGTCTGGGTGATCGTCGCCAGGCGCTGACTGGTTTCAGGACAGGACGAGGCTTTCTGGCGAAGGGGATGGTTGATGAAATGCATGGGAAGAACTCCTTTCAGAAAGGACTGAATCGCCTGACGGGAAAAGGAACGTGGATCAGAGCGGAGTGGAAAGGGAGGGACCGGAAGCGGAGGGATGATGCGGAGAAGGGGGCGCTTCCTTACCCGCCCCGGAACCGCCTCCCGCCGGCGGATTCAGGGCGTCATAAATGTGGCGGAAAAGATTGGTCAGAAGCGCAGAAGCCTTCGCGCTGATCTTCAGGTCCGAAACCACACCGAACTTGGTATCATCACTATTGTTCAATTGGCCAATCGTCCACTTCAGAACCGGCCGCAGATCATCCAGACTCGGCATGAACAGACTGTCAAACTCCTGCCCAAGATGTTTCTGCTGCCGGAGTTGTTCCAGAAACAGTCCGAAATGCTCCAGGTAGCGCGCGCGGGCAGCCGGAGTCCGGGCAGCCGCCTTGCCACCGTCACCGGCTATGGAGGCGGAAAAATGCTGCGACAGTGAGACGCAGACCGAGCGCACCAGCACCTTGATCTGCTCCGGCGAAAGATCGGCTGGAATGGGCTGCCCCTTCCGGATGATATCATCGCCGGTAATCTGGTTCTCGAGCGAAACAAAGGTCGCAAAACCATCCACCGCACTCTTCGGCAGAAGCGGCTGCAGATACTCCTTCAGCAGGTTCCGGTTGAGTGTTGCGGCTGCATCCGACGGATGGGAATGGTTCAGTTCCAGCATCTGACTGTACAGCAGTTCACCGTAGGCTTCGGCCACCATCGTCCAGTTGCGTGGACACAGCAGACGGCTGTCCACGGTCAGTTCGTCCCTGTTCGGCACAAACTGATGTGGATACAGTTTCAGATAACCAACCACCGACCACATGGCAAACAGGGTGCACCTGTTCAGCAATGGGGTGCGATCATCCATGCCAGCCTTCACCCCGTCTTCCACCCGCTGCACAAAATCCCGGAAACTGGGACGGAAGGGAATCCGCACCAGACGCTCATTCAGCGTCTCCCCAAACTCCCTCCCGGCCCGTGATTCCGAGGGGGCATTGCCCGCCGAAATGAACCGGATCGGAGCCACCGGTGTCCACGTCCCGAACTTCCCTTCCGCAACCTTCAGCAGCACGGCCTCCCACTGCGCCGAAATGTTGCTCATCTCGTCAATGAAAATGACCGGCTGCCTGCCTTTTTCCAGTGCCTTCTCGATGAGCCGCGTCAATCCGGTAAAGGTCGTCACCACATGCCGGCGCGGCAGCGTTTCGTTCCCGGGGGACCGGACGCCTTCCGCCACGGCATTCATATCCGCTCCGGGTGCATCTTCCAGTTTGACTGGAAAAGACACCCCCAACACGTCGGCCGGGGTCGAACTTGCCAGCACAATCTCGATGAGCTCGAATTGCGGTTCCCCGCGCGCCGCCAACTCCCGGTTCAGTTCCTCAATCACCCCCTTGACTTTGGAGGTCTTTCCATAACCTGGCGGACTATCGAGGTAAATGAAGTCGCTAAACGTTCCAACAGGTGACGGCTCATCCAGCAGATAGGCCCGGATGGCGGCATCCATCAGCAGATGCTCCGTAATGTCATGCTGCACCTGGGTGAAGATCTTTTCCTGCAACCGCGACTGGTTTTTTTCATGCCGCGCGCGGCTCGCCGTCAACATCGTGGAGACCTGCTGCATCTGTTCGCTGACCAGTTCCTTCGTTTCCCGCGTCTGCGCCAGCGTCCGCCCCTTCCGTGAGCCCTTCGCCCCCTGGGTCTGTTCCCAGATATGGGTGGCCCGCTCCGCCACATCGGCTCCATGCCGCTCCATCCACGTGACGAACTTCTGCGCTGTTTCCGCCGGCAGAACCTTGGACAGATACCAGACCGCCTCCTCGGTCCGCAGCGGACGCCCGTAAAACTGCGCCATACGCCCGTACCACTGCGCCGCCCGCGTCCACCGGCGTGGTGACGTCCGCTGCTGCGCATGGAGTTCCCCGCGGTTGAAATCCGACGGATGAGCACATAGATACTCCACCACCATGACCTGCGCCCGATACCTCTCCAGCGACTTCCCGGGCCGCAGCATGTAGTCACACCACTCCCCAAAGTGCGGGTGATAATGCATGAACTCCAGCCGAGCCTGCGCCGGCTCCTTGAGCGAACGCCCGTAGGTCGACTGCTGCGCAAAGTTGCCCGCTGCCACAAACAGCACCGAGCCCGGCAACTCCCATGAGCCCAGCTTGCCCTCGACCAGCTTCAGGAAGACGGCCTCCCATTCCGGCGAGATGTTGCTCAGTTCGTCGAGAAACACCACCACCTGCTTGCCCGAACGCGCCAGATCGTTGACCCGGCGTGTGAACCACGTCCAGGACGTGACCGAGTGCCGCGCCGGCAGACCCTCATCGCCTGGCGCCTGAATGCGCCAGGAAACATTGATTTTCCCCAACCCTATCTGTTTCTCACCCGACAGGGCGGCTGCCGCATCTTCCTCCGAAAACGTATACGGCACGACCGGCCCCACCAGATCGGCAATCGAGGGCAGCGAGGGCAGAACCACTTCCACCATCACGAAATCCCGCAGCCTGGCCAGTTCCTGTCTGTCCCCATCCGTCGGCTGTTCCAGCGCTCCCAGAACCATCCGCCGCCGCTGCACCTCGGCATTGACCATATCGATTGAGCGGCTGACAAAGTTCGTCTTCCCCAGCCCCGGCCCCCCAATCAGATAGGGAATCGGACGGAAAGACGAAGGCTCATACAGACTGTCGAGCATGTAGGACAGCAGGTTCGTCCGCACCCGCTCGTGTTCGGCCAGTTCCGCCCGAAAGTGCTGGCGAGCCGTCTGCCAGGCCTTCTTCCGCAGCGCCTCCAGCAACGGATGTGTCTCCACCGTCCGGGATTCCCCCCCCTTCCCCTTCTGCGCCCCCGTCTTACTCCGGCCGGATACCGGGACCGGGAGCGAAGGCGGCGCCGCCAGGGCCGTCCCTGCTTCTGACACCGTTGTGCCCGCGGACATATCGTCCGACACATCCGCCGGAACCAGAACCAGTTGCCGCCGGATGACATCGGCAGCCAGATGTTTCAGTTCCGCGCGGAACATGCCCTCAAACCAGTCCCGATATGCAGAAGCCACCGGCCCGGGTATCCGCCGTCGGGTCAGCCACAATACTTTTTCAGCCGTCAGTTCCCCGGGGGACTGCCGCGCCACCCGCGCCAGGGTGTCCGCCGTCAGCGTCCAGTTGCGTGGATTGAGCGCCACGTATCCCATCTGGTCCGGAGCCGGCCGGATGGACTCCGAGCGGGCTTCCTGATCAGACAGAAACCACTGGCTATTCTGATCCAGAAACGTCACCACCGACTGACGCATCAACGCGCGAAACGGTGCCCCCCCATTCTGCAGCATCACCTCCTGCAGCATCATCTCCTTCCATTCCTCGAAATCCGGACGGAACAGAATGCGGTAGAGCCGGCGCTGCATCGATTCACCGAACGAACGCCCTTGAATCGTCTGTTCAATCGGATTGCCGGCGCCCACCAGGATGAAGTTCGGCGGCAGTATCCGGTCCCCCAGTTTCCGCTCGCACACCTTCAGCAGGCAGGCCTCCCACTGGGCATTGATATTGTTCATCTCGTCCAGAAACCAAACCACGTATTTTCCCTGCTGGGCGGCATCCATCAGCAGCCGCTGGACCGGGGTCCAGGTCCGCACCACATGCCGCCGTGGCAGGGCTCTCCCGCTCTGCCCATCCCACTCATTCCCCTCCACCGCCATGAAAGAACGACCGACCGCCCCTTCCACATGGGTGCTGACCGGAAACGAGGTCCCGACAATGTCAGCCGGCGATGATAGCGAGGCCAGGACCGTCTCCAGCAAAACCACCTGCCCCTTCAATACCGGATGCTGCTCGTTGAGGTCCCTCACCAGTTTTTTTATCAGGGAAGTCTTCCCGTAACCGGCCGGACTTTCCAGATAAATGAATTGCAGGAATAAAGGCGGTTCCCCCATCGCATGCCGCAGCAACTGGTTGGTTACCCGCCGACGGATGTGATCGGCTGAGGAGTTGGAAAGAAAACCGCGTGAAAATGGCAATGACATCACCCACCTCCTGAAGTGGTCAGCATGATCAATCTAAAAGGATTACCCGTGAAAGGGGGACCCGCAGCAATTTCCATAGAAATTTCTGCAACCGGTCCGGGCCACCGGCACCCCACCAGGCAGGCAAAAACGGAAAGCGAAACCCGGACATGGAGACCCACGCAGCCTGTAAACGGCGGGAGCGCTCCCAAGCCCCACCCTCTGCGGAAGGAGCCCCGCAGCCGGCGCAACTCCCACCGGGAATCCGGTCCGGCAGCGGGGAGGAAAGGGCCGTATCCCATGAAAAGCAAAACCATGTCCAAAAGCCCACTCCATATGCGCGGCTTGGCGCACTTCGCCCGTTTCAGCGTCAACCTCGTCAACCCAGCCTGCTCCCAAAACTCCGACCTTTGGGCCAGGTAGTGAACAAGCTCCGCCCTTCAGGGCGGGGGAGTTGACTTCAAAAGGCCCAGGAGGCGGAGACATGGAGGAACAGGAGAAGTTGAAGACAGGTGGCGACAGGAAACCGGAAAGCCGCCACCTCACCCCACAGGTGTATCACAAAAGAAACAGAAAGCCGGAAATCCATGAAACCCCGCAAAGTGTTTCAAAAATGTACCACATATCCGGTTCCAGGTAAAGGCAGGCTCCGGCAGACAGTCGGGGACGGATGCGTAACTCCCGGAGGGCACATGATTCAGAAGAGACGGGACGGGAATAAAAACAGCCACTTGCATGGCAACCAGGGGGGACAGGAAGGACAACCGGCCCCGGACGGCCACCCCCGGAAGAGCGTCCCGCCCGTCACCGGAAAACACCAGCCGGGTGGACAGGGAATTCGACTTGCCAGAATCCGGAAAATCCACTAGGCTTCAAACGGCGCTGCACGTCAGTCACGGAAAGTCCTCCTTTCGAGAGTGTAAGCGTTTGGACCAGGGATGCGCCCACCGCATCCCTTCTTTCTTTCCACTTTTTTCTTCCACCTCTGAAACCTGGAACCGGCCCTCCGGAACCATCTCCGGTGACCCCGGGGGCTTCCATCTGGCGGAAGTCTTGCTTGCCTTCCCCCATCCCTGCCACTCCCTGTTTCCTGTCCACCACCTTCCGGAGGAGTTACCATGTTACCTTTGCAGCGTTTCAGTACCCTGGGCGTTCACCCGGCCGTCCGGGAATGGCAACTCACCACGGATCCCACCAGCCAGAAAGTCCGTCTCGCCACCTGGGAGGAGGTTCACTGGACATCCCCGGAATGGCAGCGGGCCGTCTTTCCCCTGGCCCGGTATGACCTCGCCGCGGCCCAATGGCCACCCCAGGACAGTATCCTCATCGTTCTCAGCCGCCTCATGCCGCCACCGGGGATTTCCCCGGAACAACGCGCCGACTGGAGCGCCGACTGGACCAACCTGGCCCGAAAAACCCCATCCGACCGGAAATCCTTTCCGTGCATCCTGAAAAACGCCCTGCGAACGGAACCCTCCCCCACCCGGCGCGGTGATCTGATCGCCTGGATTCTGAGTCATGCCAGACAACTCGGTTACGAAACGCTCAAAGTCATAGAAACCATTGCGGCGGAACTGGAGCCGGAACAACGCGCGGAACTCGGACGGCGCGTCCATGCCCGGCTGTGCGAGGCGAACCCGAAAGACAATCTGTTCGCCCTCAGCCAGACCTGGCTGCGCCTCGAACCCGCCCCCGGCGCATGGGTGGAACCGGCAGCCAGGCTCATCGCCACCACACACAACCCGTCCGTCATCGCCATCCTCGCCACATATACTCCACCACCGGAGAAACGGGCCCCGCTCGTCGCTGCCTGGGAGACCAGACTGACCCAACCCCCACCGCCCCTTCCCGCCAATAACAGTTACATGGAGAGAAACCGGTACTACCAGCAAGTGACCATGTTCCGCCAGGCCTTGAAAGCCCTCCTCCGCCTTGAAACCACCCCGGGTGAACGTCTCCCGCTGGTGATGAAACTCCTCCGGGAAGCTCCCGGATGGTTCCATCCCATAATGGAGGAAGTCCTGGACTATCCACCACCGGAGACGGCAACCGACCCCCGCTACCGCATCTGGCGCCGGGGACTCCAGCGCGCATGGAAGCCTTATCGCCACACGCTGGCGTTTCTGGACTGGCAACTGCGCCACGAAGTCCGTCCGGGCGCGGCCCTGCCGCTCGTGCTTCATCACCTGCAACACCGCCACCCCGACCGCGCCGAAAGCGAGCGTCTGGGCGTGCTGGCGCGTTACCGCCTCCCGCCGGACCCGGAATTTGCGCCAGCGCGCGAACGCCTAAGCGTCGCCTGGGAAGACTATGCCCGCCGATTGCCCCCAACCCTGGCCAGGCGAGCCCGGCAGGTGGCCGCGCAACACCGCCCGGACACCGGGAACCCGCCGGAGCGTCCCGCCACCCGCACGAAAGCGCCGGACACCACCCCGCAACCAACCCCGGAAGAACTCGCTAGCCGGGTGGAGACATTGGTGCAGGAAAACAGTCCGCGGGACGCCCGCCACCAGCACAGAACCAGCTGGGAACTCGTCCAGAAGCTGGGGGCATCCGGACGCCAGACCCTTACCCCGGAAGAACGCGCGTGCCTGCGCCAGGCGCGGTTGAAACTGGCCGCCTGGAAACCCGGCGGCACATATCTGAAGGCGGAACTCTGGGAGCAACTCGTGGCCGACCCGGATATGGACGTCGCCGCAGCCCTCATCCGTGGACTTACCGGAAAAGACCCATTGCCAGGAGCCGTGCTGTTTGCCATGGCTGGATTCGTCCCCGAAGATGAGCCCACGGCCATGCATCTCTGGGCGGCCTGGCAACCCTTCCTCAACGGTGAAAAACATGCCGAATGGGAACGCCGGTATGTTTCCTGGCTGGACACGCTTCCGGTGGGTCCTACCGCCAGCCAAAGATGCCGCCGAACGCGCCCTGGTCCGGCTCCTTGACCGGTTCCCGGATGCGCTGCTGCCCCGGGTCGTGGAAGGCATCCTCCATGGCCCGCCAGCCTTGCGCAACTTTGTCGCCGGCTGGATTCCGGAAACAGCGTCCCGGCGACAGGCACTATGCGCCGCCTGGAAAACCCGGCTCCAGCAGGAACCCCATGACCCGGCCGCCTGGCTGGCCCTGCGCCTGCTGGACCCGTCAGCGGCCAAAGCCATGTGGGTAACCGCCGTGGCAGCCGCCGGTACCCTGCACGAGTGGAAATTTCTCATGCGCCAGACCCCGGAGAGCATCTCCGGAGCGGAGTTTTACGCCGTCTGGAAACCACATCTGCCGCGTCTGCCCTGGACACTCCGGCGGGTCTTCTGGCAGGTCAGCCTGACCGACCCGCCCGGCGGAACGGCATGGGAGGACCACCTCTGTGAAACCATCCGGACCGAGAGCTCCGTCCGGGTGCTGGAAGTGCTGGCGGCCGGTGTCCATGCTTCCACGTCCAGCCCCATCCTGCTGCCGGTGTGGAAGCGCCGTCTGGCAGAAGAGCGCATCCGGCCGGTGGCCCGGCGGGCACTGCGCAACATTCTCCAGCATGGCTGCCCGCTGCCTGAATCCAGCGGCCTGGTCTGGACGCAGTGGCAGCAGAGCTGGTCCCGGGAAGACGCTGATTACCGGGAACTGCTGACATACCATCTGCTGGACAACTGGGGGCAGGAAGCGCCGGTCCCGGAAACTTTCCCGCCAGAAAACCTCTGGATGCCGGCAGTGTTCAGGACGCTGCATGCGAACGGACCTGCTCCGGATGACTGGCAACCCTTCACCCTGGGGGAAAGCACGCCGCCGGACCCGGAGTGGCAGACCGCAGAAGCCGCCATTTTTGACCGCTTCCGCCAGGATGCCGCAACGGCCCACTGGAACCACATCCGGCAAACCTTTGTCGTCGCGGCCTGGCTCAGCCACACCGCCCGCCTGGCCACCAACCCGGACCTCCGGCAGCGTTACATTGCCCGCCTGCCCAACGGAACCGACGACCTGTCACCGGAGCGACTCCAGACCCATGCCCGCGCCATTGCGGATGAACTGTACGGACGGAACACCCACCCTCTGCCCCCCGGAGGCGAATCCGGAAGACGGGAACGCCAGCACCCGTTTTTTGATGCCGAACGCTTCCTGATAGCATGGATACATGAGGTGGAGACCGGCCGGAGGGAAGCGTCCGGGGACGACCCCGCCAGCCCCCTTACGCTCTACATCACCACCCTTCAGCGCCTGTTCCGCCACCCGGAGATCATCCTCCCCAGTACCACCGAAACCGAACTCATGCGCTATGCTTTCCTGGTGGCCGCCCGCGCCGCAGCCCAATGGCCCATCCGGCAGAAACCGGCGGCAGGGACGGGGCGGGAACTCGTCCAGCCGATCATTTTTGAGCATTTCCGCGTAACCGGGGTCGCCTGGCACCCGCCACGGCACTTCCTGATTACCGGAGACCAGAACTGGTCTGAAGCCGGAACACTGGAACCCGTCACCGTCCGCACCGCGTTCCTCTACGACCCGTTCCACCCGGAACGGAGCCGGCGCCTGGAAGCACAGTCACCGGAGATGGCGTACAACCGGCAACTCAATCCATCCAACTTCTACAAAAGGCTCCGCGATGTGCTCTGGAACGGCCATTGAACCTCGTTCTCCAGCTTCTTGACCGCGCGGTGCTTGCCCGTGGCCGGCAGCATCTGTCTGCGCCTGGCAAACACCCGGCGCACATGCCGGATTTGCCGGGCCTTCCAGAACACAACCGGGCCATCGGGCGTTGCCGCCACTACGGCCACGTTCTGTCCGCAATCCACGCCGATCCAGTGGCTCCGCATCGGGAACTTCCAGCGAAACGGAAATGAGCACATACCAGATCCCACGACGGGAGCAAAACAGCCGCCTTGGCCTTGACTAAAGTCGCAGGGTCTGTAATAGAAAGGTCTCCCGAAGCCGTTCCTTTATCCGGTTTCCCAACGGATTCCCGGAAGGAAAGGTGCCACGAAAACAAAGTGGCACCCAGCGCAACCAGAAGGTGGGATTCCGCGTCATCCACAAACGGATGACCGGAACTGACGGTGGGAAAAACCGGTGTCGCCGGTTGCCAGGCAACACGGTCTGGCGAGCCCCATCGCCGTCCCGCTGTAAACGCCCCGTCTAGGGAAATCAGCCGGGAACGGAAAACATAGGGTGAAGTGGAGTTAATCAAAAATAAAACAAAGGGAATAAAAGTCAAGGAAAAGAAGCCGATACAGAACACAGGAAACAGAAGATAGAAAATAGAAGACAGGGAATGGAAGCAAAAACGGAGCCGGAAGATACCGGAAAGAGCCGCGCCAACTATCCGGCGGATGGCAACTGCCCCTCAATCGCGTCCAGCATGGCCGCCAGATGCTCCAGCAGCCGGAGCTGATGCTGCCGGACCACCGACCGCCCCAAATCCAGCCGCCCCACCGGCAACCGCCGTGACTCCGCCTGCCGCACGATTCCGGCTTCTATCCACCCGGGCAACAACACGGTGTCCATCGCTTCCGCAATCTCCTGCAAAACATTGGAAGCCAGAATTTCCGCAATGCTCTTGTTTACCTTGCCCAGCAGTACCGGAATGATACCCGTGACTATCAGTGGCGGACGACCAAACTGCTCCCGCAGCATGTCCACCTCGGCAATGTCCCGCCCGGGCTGGGTCAATAACCCCTTCATGCTGACCGCCACCGGCACAATCACCTCGTCCGCTGCCAGCAGGGCCCACTGGTTCAGCCGGTCCAGGGCGCTGTTCCCCGCGCAGTCCATGAAAATCCACCGGTACTCCTGCCCCCCATATATCTCCCCATGCTTGAGGCGATCAAAATATTCCAGCACCGCTCGCACGCCGGCGCCATCCCCCAGCCGCCACTCACGGTCGGCCACAGGACCGCAGGCTCCCAGGTCAAAGTTGTCATAAACCGGATAAATCGCCGGCAATTCACCCGTCTGCAGCAGGAAAGGTGTCCAGAACGTCGTCGGCAGGGTGTTGGCATTGAACCCCAGATCATTGGTTGCCGACCCCTGGGGATCGGCATCGATCAACAGCGTGGAAGCCCCACTCCGCGCCGCCTGGTCCGCCAGATTTACCGCCAGGGTCGTTTTCCCCACCCCACCCTTCCGGTTCCAGAAGGCAATCACCCGCGCCCGTGATAACCCAATCCCCGCAGCCCCACGGTCCCCGGACGGAGATGGCTTGACCCCGGAAACCGCATGCCCAATGGGACTCCCGCCCCCACGCCCCGTCAGCCCAGATACGGCGGAAAGCGCTTCAGACGGTTCACCCGCAGACTTCGGTTTTTCAATCAGCATGGCTGTATCTCCGGAACAGATGCCCCCGGACATGGGAAGTCACCACTAGATGACATGTCCGCCCCGCAGGACACCGAAATGGCAGCGGAATGGAGCAGAATTGTCACCTTGAAAACACCCGCCGCCCGTAAAACCAGGACAAAAAGAACGGAACGAAAGACCCGGGCGGAAACGGAACGAAAACCCCGCCCCGCCCGGCATTTTCAGATTATCACTTGCGCAAAGGCATGACAATATACCGGAAAACCGGCTTCCCAACGTCACCCCCGTCGCCCGCAGGCGTTTCCGGTGAAAACGGACGCAATTCCACCGCCGAAATCTCGTCCTTGAACCGGAACATCACCTGTTCCGTGGTCATCGCCCCCAGAATGTCGAGCAGATAATGAGCGTTGAACATGATCTCGATAGTGGGGCCGTCATAGGCAATATCCATGCTCTCCACCGCGTCTCCCACCACACTGGATTGGGAGCTCATTTCCAGTTGTCCCGCCCGGAAGGTCAGGAGGGCCGCCGCAATCGTCTCATCCGCCACCGGCAATAACCGCCGCAGAGCGGCCACCAGCGGACGGAGCGGCAAGACCACCTGGTACGGCGTCTGGGGCTGCAGCACCGAATCCAGCGACGGAAAGAGGCCGCCCCCCTGCACGGCCCATAACTGCCGGTGCCCCACCCGGAAAAACAGAAACCGGTCGCCAATCCCGAAATCGGCGTCGCCGGGCGGCGCATCGGACAGCAACCGCAACAGGTCCTGTACCCCGCGCCGCGGCAACAGAAATGACAGCCGGGGATTGTCCGCCGACAGCAAACCCTCCCGGTTCACCACCGCCCCGGGCAGCCACGCCAACGCCAGCCGATGACCATCTGTCGCCACCAGCCGCAGGTCCACCCGCCCCGGCGCCGGGGCCGCCGAAGCCAAATCCGCCGGAACCGTCCCCGCCGGCGCCGCGCCGGGCCAACTCAATACCCCCTGCACCACCGTCAGATTGTACCGCCCCTCGTCCCGGGAAACGGCAAACTTCACCCCCTCCAGCGCGGACAATAACTGACCGGGAGCTATCCCGAAAGCCGCCGCCGGACGCTCCGGCAGCGACGGAAAACTGTCCGTATCCGGCCCCAGCAGGCGAAACCGCGCAGAACCGCACTGCAACTGCATCCCGGAATCCTTCCCGCTCCTCATCACCACCTCGTCGCCGGACATCAGACGGACAATATCGACCCACAGGCGACCGGGCAGCAGACCACCCCCATCGGAAAGAACATGGGCCGGACATGAAGTCAGTACCGTCGTGTCAAGATTCGTGGCCGTCAGCCGTAACTGCCCGCCCGTCCCCTCCGCCGACAACTCGGCCGTGCAGAGAATGTGGGAAGTGGACGGAACATTCGGACGCTTGTCAATCACTCCACCCAGTATCTGGAGTTCCTTCAACAAATCCGTGCGTGTCACTTGAACCTGCATCGCGCTGTCTCCTTTCGACCGGCCACCGCCGGAAATCAGGGGGCGCCGCCCCCGGTCGTACATCACCATCCATGCATCATCATGGACTCCATGTTTTATGCCATCCTGATATTCAATGTTTTATATACATCCGGGATCAAATGCAAGGGGTTTCTGAAAACATGCCCGCCCGCCCGGCAGAAACGGAAACAGAAATGAAAGAAAAACAGGGAGGGAAAACGGCAGGGAAAACGCGGACATGAAAACAGCAGAACCCGAAACAGCGAAAAACATTGTCTTTTCCCCAGCACGAGGTATCATGCTCCATTGGCTGTCGCCATATCCCAACTCCCGCAGGTCGCCATGAACATTCCCTGGTACACCCGGAATATCCTCGAAATGCAGCACCTCGATTACCTCAACCGGCAACGCTGGGCCTGTCACCTCATGCTTATGGACGGACTCGCCCGCCGCATCGAGGAACTCCCCCCATCCGAACAGACCCCCGACCGGCTCCCAAAAACCCTCAGCGGCTGGGCCGCCCATCCCTGGCTCCACCGGCATTCCCCGTCCCGCCTGCGCCAGGACATCGCCCGGGTCATCCATACCCTGCTCCCCCCATGCGTCCGCTCCGCCCAGAAGGGCGAACTCTTTGCCGTCACCTATCCCCTCTTTGCCCATGTCCACCACCCATCCCTCATCTGGTGGGACGACCCCCGGCACCCCACCGTCCGCCAGGTGGCCTTCCTCAAAACCACTATCCCCCCACCCCTCACCCTGCTCATCGCCCAGACCGGCTTCCCTCACGCCATCATTGCCGCCCTCTGCCTCGGCACCATCGCCCCCATCACCGAGCCCGCCGGCGACATGCGCCCCGAATGGTGGCTCTTCCTCAATCACCAGTTCCTTGAATGGAAACGCCGCGCCTTCCGCCTCACCGAACTCATCCCTGAAGCCGAACGATGCGGCCTCAACCCGGATGCCCTGCGCCAGCTCACCGACCCGGACCAGTCCCCCGTAGCCGGCGATACACGCGAAATCCAACTCATCCTCTGGGAACTGGACCACGGACTCCCTCCGCCTGACGCCATCCGGGAATGCCCCGCCTGGACCTACCAGGTGGACTGGTTTGAACGCTCATGGCACCCGGACTCCCGCTACCGCCGCCGCCGCGCCCCCTACCTCACCGCCGCCCTCCAGAACCATGCGCCGCATATCACCCTGGAGACCCTCAACCGGGCCTGGCAATGCGCCCCCCATATCGCCCAGGCCATCGGCATGCTCATCGAGCAGACCCTCGTCCTCAAACGCTTCGCCTCCCTGACCGAACTCTTTGTCCGCCACGCCCCCCATAACCAACTCGATCTGATGTTCGTCCCCGAAGCCCTCGCCGTCTGGGATGCCGCCGCAGGAAACCTCCCGCCCCAACCATGAATCCCAAAAGCCCGCCAGGCCGGGCAAAGCCGGGAGCAGGAAACCTCCCGCCCCCGGAAAGACAGCGCCCGGCCCGAATGCCATTGGCAGTTTCATTTACAGCCTCATGGGCATCACCAGATGCCGGAGCGTCAGGGAGGGGGAAATGCCCGTGTCCGCTATGACGGGCTCAAACCAGACCGGCAAAGTTTCATCCGTTAGCCCGATGCTCACCCAGGACGAACCAGACGATTCCAGAATCTCCAGCAAATAGCGCCCGTTGATCCCCACCGCCAGTGACGGCCCATCGTAGCCAACATCGAGGGTCTCGACGGCGCCGCCGCCCGCCTCCGACGTCACAGCCAGTGCCAGTTGCCCCGCCTTCAGTTCCATCCGCAACCATGGCGTGCGCCGGTCCGCCAGCACCAGTAGTCGCTGCACCCCTTTCAGCAACCGGCGCACCGGCGCCACCGCCCGATGCGCCGGCTTTTTGTCCAGGATGGGCTCCACCTTCGGAAATGAGCGATTCAGCGGCCGGGACCACATCTGCCGGTGTCCCGCCTGAAAAAACAACGCCGGCTCACCGGATGAAAAGGCAAGTTCCTCTGCCCCGCCAGCGGACAGCAAACGCACCAGGTCCGTTACCCCGCGCCGTCGCAGCCCGAACGACAGCGACGCCGCCTCCGAAGACAACGCGCCCGTCCGGTCACTGACCGACCGGGACAGCCACGCCACCGACATCCGGCAGCCATCCGTCGCCACCAGCCGCAGGTCAGCACAAAAGGCAGTCCCCACCGAAGCACCGGAGCGCGTCAGGGTCCACTCAATCCCTACGGGAAGGCGATCAGGCTCATTGGGCATGGAGAACTGAACCCCCTTCAGGGCCTGAAGCAAAAGCCCAGCCGAAACCCCAAAGGGCACCCGTACCGGCGCCGGTTGCACCGGAAACGGCTCATTCTGGAGTCGCGGCAACTGAAACTCGCCGTCCCGGCACCGTAACAACACTGCCGGACCCTCTCCGCCCGTAATCTGAACCCGGTCATCCCCCAGCCGCTGCACGAGATCAGACCACTGACGGGCAGGCAGCAACAACTCCCCACCATCTGTGATCTGCGCCGGACAGGATGTGGCCACCGTCGTGTCCGGGTTCGTGGCCGCCAGAAACAGGCGCCCACCCTTCCCCTGCTCCGGCGCCTGGGCTACGCAGAAAATATGGGCAGTCACCGGAACCGCGGGTTGGCGGTCGATAGTTTTTCCCAGAATCCGGAGTTCCTTGAGTAACTCCGCTTTCCTGACATCGATCTGCATCACAAAACCTCCTTTGTTTCAAATCCGGCTGCGGCCGGAAAACGATGATCATCAGCCCCCCCATTCCCCACCGCTTTTTGCCCACCGCGCGGGCAATCCGGGAAGCCATGTATTTACCATGTTTATATTCAACTTTTTATATAAAGACAAAGCAGAATGCAAGTGATTTCAAATCATCCGGAAATACTTTTACCGGAAATAATGGCAAAAAAAGCGAATGGCGAGTGGCGAATGGCGAGTGGGAAGGAAGCGAGTGGCGAGTGGAAGTTCACGACTCGCTACTCGCCAATTGAACCTCCCCCGGCTGAAGCCGGAGGATGCTGGTTCTTGCTACTTGCGCGACCGTTCCGCGTACCCAGTTCAGGGCTGGTTCATGCCGCCCGCCCGCTCGAGCATGAAGAACCAGCGGGCAGCACAGCCCATACCAATCCCGGACATTCAGCGCCG
>Ga0308405_1000317_pt1 | contig 28623 bp, 26 predicted proteins | sample HotsprSampleMS13_FD_203473 | JGI IMG/M metagenome (GOLD analysis project Ga0308405, IMG submission 203473) | Hot spring phototrophic mat microbial communities from Mushroom Spring, Yellowstone National Park, Wyoming, United States - 20060912_MS13 ...
AGGGCCTCATCCACATCCTGGAGCACCTCAAGGAGCTGGAGGGCCCCACGCTCCTCCACGTGGTCACCAAGAAGGGCAAGGGCTACAAGGTGGCCGAGGCCGACCCCATCTACTGGCACGGCCCCCCAGGCTTCAACCCGGAGCGGCCGGAGAAGGTATCCAAGGGCTACTCCTGGAGCCAGGCCTTTGGGGATGCGGTCACGGAGCTCGCCCACCTGGAGCCCAGGCTTTTCGTCATCACCCCCGCTATGCGGGAGGGCTCGGGCCTGGTGCGCTACTCCTTGGAGCACCCCGAGCGCTACCTGGACGTGGGTATCTGCGAGGACGTGGCGGTGACCACGGCGGCGGGCCTGGCCCTCAAAGGCATGAAGCCCATCGTGGCCATCTACTCCACCTTCCTGCAGCGGGCCTACGACCAGGCAATCCACGACGTGGCCATAGAGAACCTCCCCGTGGTCTTCGCCATAGACCGGGCAGGGCTCGTGGGGGCGGACGGGGCCACCCACCACGGGGTCTTTGACATTGCCTATCTGAGGACCATCCCCCACTTCCAGATCGCCGCCCCCAAGGACGCCCTGGAGCTCAGGGCCATGCTGAAAAAGGCCCTGGAGGTGGGGGGCCCGGTGGCCATCCGCTACCCCCGGGACAACGTGGAGCGGGTGGCGGAAGGGGTCTGGCCGGAGATCGCCTGGGGAAGGTGGGAGGTCCTCAAGGAGGGGACGGAGGCCTACATCCTGGCCTTTGGAAAAACGCTGAAGTACGCCCTCGAGGCCGCCGGGGAGGACCCCAGGGTAGGGGTGGTGAACGCCCGCTTCCTCAAGCCCCTGGACCTGGAGACCTTGCGGGGGCTTTCCCGGTATAAGCTCCTCACCGTGGAGGACCACCAGAGGATGGGCGGCTTCGGGAGCGCAGTCCTGGAGGCCCTGAACGAAATGGGCCTTGCACCTGAGGTGCGGGTCCTGGGCTTGCCAGACCGTTTCTTTGAGCATGGCACCATCCCCAGCCTCCACCGCCAGGCGGGCATTGATCCGGAAGGGATCCGGAAGGCCCTCCTGGCGATGGGCATAGACCTGGTCCGTGAGCGCGCCTGAGGTCCTGCGCTTTGCCGCCAACCTCTACCGCGTCCCTGGGGAAGAGGGGTATCTCCTGGTGGATGCCGGTCTTCCCTGGGAGGCGAAAAGGCTCCTTGCCCTCCTAAAAACCCCGCCCAAGCTCCTCTTCCTCACCCACCACCACCTGGACCACTCGGGGGGAGCCAGGGCCCTCTGGGAACGCTTTGGCCTCCCCGTCCTAGCCCACCCCAGGGAGTGGCCCTACCTGACCGGGGAAAGGCCCCGCCCGCCCCTGCCCATCCCCCTTTTGGGCAAGGCCCTGGCCAACCTGGGCCCGCCCCTCCCCAAGGAGGCCCTGGTGCCCGTGGAGGAGGGGGAGGAGGTCTTCGGCTGGCGGGTGGTGGCCCTCCCCGGGCACACCCTGGGCCAGGTGGGCCTCCTTAGAGAGGGGGTCCTCCTGGCGGGGGACGCCTTAAGGGAAAAGGGCCTTCCCCCCAGGTTCATCAACGAGGACCAGGAGCTGGCGAGGCGCACGGTGCGCAGGATCCTGGACCTGGGGGTGGGGCGGGTCTACCTGGGCCACGGGGGGCCCTTGGACCGGGAGGAGGTGGAGGCCATAGCCCGTAGACTGGGGGTATGAGGAAAACCTTCGCCCTCCTTTTCCTGAGCCTCGCCGCCCTGGCCCAGGAGGTGGTGGTTTACCCGGGGTTCGCCGAGATCAAGGAGCCCGTGGTCCTTCCCCCCTCCGCCTGGGTCTACCTGGTGGGGGATAGGCTGTCCCGCATCCCCCAGGGCTCCTTGCGCCTCCTTGGGGTGGAGGAGACGGAAAGGGTCTACCAAGGGGGTGCGGTCCTCTTCCGCTACCGGGGGGAGGGGCAGGCCACCTTGCGCTACCTCTACACGGGGCTTTCCGGGGAGGTGTTCTACACCCTTGTGGAGGGCCGCCTCACCGCCTGGGCCCGGTTCCGCCTCGAGGGGGAGGCCCTGGAGGCCAAAAGGCTCACCCTCCTCGTGGGAGAAGCGTCCTTCCTGAGCCCGCCCGGGAAGGCCGCGCCCCAGGTGGCCTTCCGCACCCTGGAGGAAGCCCCGGGAGAGACCCCCTTTGGCCTCTTCCGCTACGAGCTGGGGGCAAGAAGGCTTTTACCCGGCATCACCGAGATCCCCTTCCTGAAGGCCGAGGTGGCCCCGGAGCGGCTCCTCGGCTACCAGGTCCCCTTCCGCACGGACAGGCTCCTCCCCCTGGAAAGGGGCTACCGCTTCCTGGCCCCCTTCCCCCTGGCCCCCGGAACCCTGGAGGTGAGCGAAGGGGGCTTCTTCCTGGGCCAGGCCACGATGCCCCCCACGCCCAAAGGGGAGCGGGCCGAGGTCTGGCTGGGTAAGGACCTGGAGGCCAGGCTAACCCGCAAGGTGGAGCGGGTGGGCGAAACCGAGAAGGAAGCGGGCTACCGGGTGGAAACCCGCCTGGAGAACCCCTACCCCTACCCCGTGGTCCTCCTCCTCTCGGAGATCTTTCCCCGGCCCTTCCGGTTGGACTTTCCCGGGGCCACCCTCCTCCCCGAAGGGTACCGCCTCGAGGCGGCCCTGAAGCCCAAGGAGGTCCGCACCTTCGTCTACCGCCTCACCCTGCCCCGCTAGGGACATCTGCCCCGGCCCCCTTTGGGCATGGTAGGGGTATGAAACCGGACCTCCACCGCTTCCCCCTCCTCGTGGCCTGGGAGATGACCCGGGCCTGCCTCCTGGCCTGCCTCCACTGCCGGGCCTCCGCCGAGCCCGACCCCCTCCCCGGGGAGCTTTCCACGGAGGAGGGGCTCAGGCTTCTTCGGGAGCTGGCCACCTACACCCCCAAGCCCATCCTCCTGCCCACGGGGGGCGACCCCTTGGCCCGCCCCGACCTCTTCCTCCTCCTGGAGGAGGCGCAGCGCCTGGGCCTCAAGGTGGGGATCACCCCCGCCGTGACCCCCCGCCTCACCCGGGAGGTGGTGGCCCGCTTCAAGGCCTTGGGGGTTCACCAGATGGCCATCTCCCTGGACGGGGCGAGCCCCGAGGCCCACGACGGCTTCCGGGGGGTGGAGGGCACCTTTGCCCTGGCCCTAAAGGCCCTGGACTGGGCCCGGGAGGTGGGGCTCATGACCCAGGTGAACACCACCGTGTCCCGGCGCACCTGGCAGGAACTCCCCGGCATCGCCCAGATCCTGGCGGAAAAGGGGGTGGCCACCTGGGAGGTCTTCTTCCTAGTGCCCGTGGGCCGGGGAGCCCTTTTGGACCAGCTTTCCCCCGAGGAGTACGAGGAGGTCATGCACCTCCTCTACGACCTCTCCCGCCGCTACCCTTTCAAGGTGCGCACCACGGAAGGCCCCATGTTCCGCCGGGTGGCCCTGGAGCGCAGGCGGAAGGAGGGTGGGGAGGATGGGGCCTTGGTGGGGGAGGGGCGGGGGGTCCACCTCTCCGACGGCTTCGGCTTTGTCTTCGTCTCCTCCACGGGGGAGGTCTACCCCTCGGGGTTTTTGCCCCTGCCTGCGGGAAACGTGCGGGAGCGCCCCCTATTGGAGATCTACCGGGAAACCCCCCTCTTCCAGGAACTCCGCAACAAGGCTCTCCTCAAGGGAAAGTGCGGCCTTTGCGAGTACCGGGATCTCTGCGGGGGAAGCCGGGCCCGGGCCTGGGCCGAGACCGGGGACCACCTGGCCGCCGACCCCCGGTGCGCCTACACCCCCCGAGGACAAATGCCCCTGGCCTGAAAAGGAGCCCACGTACTATGATGCCCCCGTGAAGCGGCTCCTGCCCCTTTTGGGTTTCCTGGGACTCTTGGCCCTGGCCCAAAGTCCTGGGGCCAAACTCTACTCCGCCCATTGCCAAAGCTGCCACCAGGCGAACGGCCAAGGCATCCCTGGCGTTTTCCCACCCCTCACCCACCTGGACCAGCTGGTCCAGGCCAAGGGGGGGCGGGAGTACCTGATTCGGGTGACGCTTTACGGCCTGCAAGGGCCCATGACCGTGGCGGGGAAGGCCTACAACGGCCTCATGCCCCCCTTCCGCCAGCTCAAGGACCAGGAGGTGGCCGACCTCCTCAACCACATCCTCACCACCTTCGCCAAGTCCAAGGCCAAGCCCATCACCCCCGCCGAGGTGAAGGCGGCAAGGGCCAAGGCCCTCTCGCCACAGGAGGTGCTCAAGTCCCGTCCCCCGGTCAAGTAGACCGGTCCACTCCCTCCCCCCGGGGCCCCTAGGGGCCCCGGGCCCATTCAGGCCACCCGCTCCACCCGCAGGAGGTTGGTGGTCCCCCGCACGCCGAAGGGCACCCCGGCGGCGATGACCACCCGCTCCCCCACCTGGGCCAAGCCCAAGGCCTTGACCGCCTGGAGGGCGATCCTCACCATGTCGTCGGTGTCCTGGGGATCGGGGGCCAGGTGGGGCAAAACCCCCCAGACCAAGGCCAGCTGGTTGCGCACCTCGGGGTTAGGGGTGAGGGCCAGGATGGGCACCTGGGGCCTGGTGCGGGCGATGCGGCGGGCGGAGCCCCCGGTGGCGGTGAAGACCACGATGGCCTCGGCCCCCACCGCCTCCACGATGTCGTCCGCCGCCTGGGCGATGGCGTCCTGGGTGGTGGGCGTGGGCGCAGGCCGCAAGACGTTGAGCTTCTGCAGGAACTCCGGGGAAGCTTCCACCGCCCTGGCAATCCTGGCCATCATGGCCACGGCCTCCACCGGGTAGGCCCCGGCGGCGGTCTCGGCGGAGAGCATCACCGCATCGGTGCCGTCAAAGATGGCGTTGGCCACGTCCGAGGTCTCTGCCCGAGTGGGGCTTGGGTTTTGCACCATGGACTCCAGCATCTGGGTGGCGGTGATGACGGGCTTTCCTGCGGCGATGCACCGGAGGATAATGCGCTTTTGCACGATGGGCACCTCCTCCAGGGGCATCTCCACCCCCAGGTCCCCCCGGGCCACCATGATGCCGTCCGCCTCCTCGAGGATCTCCTCAAACCGGGCCACCGCAGAGGGTTTCTCAATCTTAGCCATGAGCTTGGCCCGGGAACCGTAGCGGGCCAGGTAGTGGCGGGCCAGGAGAAGGTCGTCCCAGGTGCGCACGAAGGAAATGGCCACCCAGTCCACGCCGATCTCCGCCCCCAGGGCCATGTCCTGGATGTCCTTCTCGGAAAGGGCAGGGATGGAGAGGTCCGCTCCCGGTACGTTGATGCCCTTTTGGTCGGAGAGGACGCCCCCCACCTCCACCACGGTGTGGATCTCGTCCCCCACCACCTTCTCCACCCGAAGCCGGATCCGCCCATCGTCCAGGAGGAGGGCCTGGCCAGGGGCCACGTCCTCGGGGAGGCCCCGGTAGGTGAGGGATACCCGGCCCTCGTCCCCCTCCACGGGGGCCCGGGTGAGGACGAAGGGCTGGCCAACCCCAAGCGTCACCCGGCCTTCCCTGAAACGGCCCACGCGGATCTTGGGCCCCTGAAGGTCTTGAAGGAGGGCCAGGGTCTTGCCCAGTTCCTCGGAGACCTGCCGCACCCACTCAGCCCGCCTCTTGTGGTCCTCGAGGGTGCCGTGGCTGAAGTTCAGGCGGAAGACATCCGCCCCAGCCTCCGCCAGGGCGCGTATGGCCTCCTTGGAGTCCGTGGCCGGGCCCAGGGTGGCCACGATCTTGGTGCGTTTAAAACGCCCCATAACCCAGGAAGCAGGCCGCCGGGCCCAGCTCCTCCTCTATGCGCAGGAGTTGGTTGTACTTGGCCAGGCGGTCGGAGCGGGAGAGGGAACCGGTCTTGATCTGGCCAGCGTTGACCGCCACCGCCAGATCGGCGATGAAGCTGTCCTCCGTCTCCCCCGAGCGGTGGCTGATGACCGCCCGGTAGCCAGCCCGCTGGGCCAAGCGGATGGCCTCGAGGGTCTCGGAGAGGGTGCCGATCTGGTTCACCTTGACCAGGATGGCGTTGGCCACCCCGGCCTCAATCCCCCGTTTGAGCCTCTCGGGGTTGGTGACGAAGAGGTCGTCCCCCACCAGCTGCACCCTGCCCCCAAGACGCTCGGTGAGGAGGCGCCAGCCCTCCCAGTCGTCCTCGGCCAGGCCGTCCTCAATGGAGCGGATGGGGTACTTCTCCACCCAGGACTCCCAGAAGGCCACCATCTCCTCGGAGGTGAGGACCCTCCCCTCCCCTTCCAGGCGGTACCTCCCCTCCCGGTAAAGCTCGCTCATGGCGGGGTCCAGAGCCAAGGCAACCTCCCCTCCCGGGGTATACCCCGCCCGTTCAATGGCCAGGAGGAGGAGTTCCACCGCCTCCTCGTTGCTCCTCAGGTCCGGGGCAAAGCCCCCCTCGTCCCCCACGTTGGTGCTGTAGCCCCTTTCCTTCAGCACCCCCTTTAAGGCGTGGAAGACCTCAGCCCCCATCCTCAGGGCCTCGGAAAAGCTCTCCGCCCCCGCGGGCACCAGCATGAACTCCTGGAAGTCCACCCGGTTGTCCGCATGCTTGCCCCCGTTGATCACGTTCATGAGGGGGACCGGCAGGGTCACCCCCTGCACCCCCCCCAGGTAGCGGTAAAGGGGAAGCCCTAGGGCCTTGGCCGCCGCCCGGGCCGTGGCCAGGGAGACCGCCAGGATGGCGTTGGCCCCTAGGCCCGCCTTGTTGGGCGTCCCGTCCAGCTCCAGCATGGCCCGGTCCACCCCTTCTTGGTCCAGGGCGTCCCGGCCGATGAGCTCGGGGGCGATGCGCTCGTTGACGTTTTCCACCGCCCGGCGCACCCCCTTGCCCAGGTAGCGCTTGCCGCCATCCCTCAGTTCCAGGGCCTCGTGGGCCCCAGTAGAAGCCCCTGAGGGCACCATGGCCCGGCCCCTCACCCCCCCTTCCAGCTCCACCTGGGCTTCCACCGTGGGAAAGCCCCGGGAGTCTAGGACCTCCCGCGCCTTCACACTCACGATCGTGGTCATAACGTCCTCCTTTCAGGGGCGGGAAGCGTATGGAAACGCTTCACACCCCTCCGCATCCAAGCTTACACCCGCAGGGGCACCACCACCGCCTGGTAGCCCTCCGCATCCGCCAAAGGGCGCACCAGGCTGGGGCTTTGGGGTCCGGAGAAGAGAAGCTCCGCCTCGCCGGAGATGGGGGCCAGGGCCTCGAGGAGGTACCGGGCGTTATAGGCCAGGCCCATGGAGGTTCCCGAAAGGCTTACGGCAAGCTCCTCCTGGCCCTTGCCGTAGTCCCCTTCCGCGGAGAGCAGGGCCCGGCCCTCCTGGAAGAGTAGGTCTATCCGGTGGTTCTGCTTGTCGGCGAGGACGCTTACCCGCCTCAGGGCCTCCCGGAAGGGTTCGGCCTCCAAGGCCACCTTCAGGGGGAAGTCCTTGGGGATCACCCGCTCATAGTCGGGGAACTCCCCCTCCATGAGGCGCACCGCCAGGCGCACCCGCACCCCCCCCTGTCCCACCGCAAGGCCCAGGGTGCCCTGCCCCAGAGCGAGCACCACCTCCCCCGTCCCCACGGCCTTCAGAACCCGTACCACCTCGTCCACGCTCCGGGCCGGAACCACCGCCTTTCGGGCGAAAGGCTGGGGCTTGGGAAGGTCAAAGAGGGCCAAGCGGTACCCGTCGGAGGCCACCGCCCGGAGACCCTTGCCGGAAAACTCCAGCTGCACCCCGCGGAAGATGGCCCGGTACTCCTCGTTGCTGGCGGCGTAGCGCACCTGGGAAAGGGCCTTTTGTAGATCTTCCACGGAAAGAGTGGTGCGCTCGGGAAAGGCCTCGTCCCCTGAGACCTCTTCTGGGCTGGGGAAAAGGAGCTCTGGGTACCCCTCCATGGGGGCCAGGCTTAGCCGGGTGCGGAAACGCCCCGAGGAGAGAAGGAGCTCGCTTTCTAGGGAAAGCTCCACCACCTCTCCCGGCAGGCTCCGCACCAGTTGGAAGAAGGGCTGGGAGGGCACCAGATACCGCCCCTCCCCCATCACCTGAGCGGGAAGACGCACCTCCAGGTCCACCTCCCCGTTGCTGCCAAAGAGGATCAGGTCCTCCCCTGCCGCCGCCAGGCCCAGGTAGGTGAGCAAGGGGTTGGAACTGCGTGAAGGGATCACCCTTTCCAGAAGAGCGATCTGCTCGGCCAAGAGGTTTTTGGGAAGGATTACATTCATCTCTGGTTCCTCCTTATTTACTGCTCCTAAAGACTCTTTAAAGATCTTAAAAGATTTAGTAGTCGTAGTAATAGGGCCTGTGGATATGTGGATAAGGGGTGGAAAACGCTGTTCTGGACGAGAAAGGGCTTGTGGATAACCCCTGTGGAAAACCCCGGTTTCCCTGTGGATAAGATGTGGATAACTGACGGGTTATCCACAGGCCTCGAGCCCCCCCAGGTTTTCCACAGGTTGTCCACAGGGTTATCCACAGGCAAAGGCGGCTTATCCACAGGCTTATCCACAAGTTATCCACAGCCCTCATCCCAGCCTCTCCTTAAGGGAGCGGAGGAGGCTTTGCACCTCCCGGTCGCTCTCCGAAAGCTCCTGCACCTTCTGGATGGCGTAGAGCACCGTGGTGTGGTCCCGGCCACCGAAAAGCTGACCGATTTCCGGCAGGGAGGAGCGGGTGAGGTCCCGCACCAGAAACATGGCGATCTGCCGGGGTAGGACCACCTCCTTTCGCCGCCCACCTCCCACCAGGTCCTCGGGGCGGAGGGCGAAGTGCTCCGCCACCACCCGGACGATCTCCTGGGGGTCCACCTCCACTTCCCGGGGGGCGAAGATGTCGGAAAGGGCCTTGGCGGCCACCGGGCGGGTAAGCTCTATCCCGTTGAGGGAGGCGTAGGCCACGGCCCGCATGAAGGCTCCCTCGAGTTCCCGGATGTTGGAGGTTACCTGGCGGGCGATGTACTCCAAAACGTCCTCGCCCACGCGGAGGCCCCGTTGCTCCGCGTTCATCTTCAGAATGGCGATGCGGGTTTCCAGTTCGGGGGGTTGGATGTCGGTGATCAGCCCCCACTCAAAGCGGCTTCTGAGGCGGGCCTCGAGGGTGAGGATGTCCTTGGGGGGGCGGTCGGAGGAGAGGATGATCTGCTTGTGGGCCTCGTGGAGGGCGTTGAAGGTGTGGAAGAACTCCTCCTGGGTGCGCTCCTTTCCGGCGATGAACTGGATGTCGTCCACCAGGAGCAGGTCCACGGAGCGGTAACGTTCCCTGAACTCCGCCATCCTGTCCTCACGGATGGCGTTGATGAGCTCGTTGGTGAAGGTTTCCGTGGAAACGTACTCTATCTTTAGATGGGGAAAGCGCTTGGCCACCGAGTGGCCCACCGCGTGCATCAGGTGGGTTTTGCCCAGGCCCACCCCCCCGTAGATGAACAGGGGGTTATAGGCCCGCCCCGGGGACTCGGCCACGGCCACGGCGGCGGCGTGGGCCAGGGAGTTGTTGGGGCCCACCACGAAGTTCTCAAAGGTGTACTTGGGGTTCAGCTTGGGCTGGTGGGCCTCCGCTTTGGGGGTGGCGTGGAAAATGTCCTCCTGGACGGCGGCGCTGGGCACCACCTGGAGTTCAAAGCGGGGCACCTGGGCCCCCAAAAGCCCCAGGGCCTCCTGGATGAGCCCGGCGTAGTGCCGCCTGATCCAGTCCAGGGCGAAGGAGGTGGGCACAGCCAGCTCCAAAACCCCCTCCTGGATGCCCAGGGGACGGATCCTTTCAAACCAAGTGTGGTACTCCACCTCGGTGATGTTGCGGCGAATGTGCTCCAGAACGTGTTGCCAGACCGCCTCGTGCGTCAAGGCTACCCCCGTCGTCCGGAGGAACATTCTACGCCAGAAGCTTGGGTAAAGTGGAGGGTGGCATGGGGTACGACGTGGTGGTGGTGGGCGGGGGGCATGCGGGCCTCGAGGCCGCCTGGGCGGCGGCCGCCCTGGGGGTCCGGGTGGCCCTGGTCACCGTGAACCCGGAGCGCATCAGCATGATGCCCTGCAACCCGGCGGTGGGGGGGCCGGGGAAGAGCCAGCTGGTGGCCGAGCTGGTGGCCCTGGGCGGGCTCATGGGCCGGGCGGCGGACGCCACCGCCATCCACACCCGGGTCTTGAACCGCTCCAAGGGGCCTGCGGTGCAGAGCCTCAGGGTCCAGGTGGACCGGGACCTCTACGCCCTGAGGGCCCAGGAGATCCTGGCGGAGAGGCCCATCGCCGTGGTCCGGGGGGAGGTGGCCTTCCTCTGGGTGGAGGGGGGAAGGCTTCTTGGGGTGCGCACCGTGGACGGGCGGGGCATCCCCGCTAAGGCGGTGGTGGTGGCGGGGGGCACCTTCCTCTCCGGGGTGGTCTGGTACGGGAGGAGGTCCAGGCCCGCGGGAAGGCAGGGGGAGCCCCCGGCCCGCTTCCTCTCCCAAAGCCTGAGGGCGGTGGGGCACACCCTGCGCCGCTTCAAGACCGGGACCCCGCCCCGGATCCGGGCGGACTCCGTGGACTTCTCGGAGCTTAGCCTGGTCCCCCCCGAGGTGCCTCCGGGGAGCTTCACGGGGAGGCCCGGCCCCTATGCGGACCAGCTTCCCACCTGGCAGACCCGCACCACGGAGAAGACCCATCGGCTTATCCTGGACAACCTCCACATGTCTCCCCTTTATGCGGGGGATATTGAGGGCATCGGGCCCCGGTACTGCCCCTCCATAGAGGACAAGGTGGTGCGCTTCGCCGACAAGGAGAGCCACCTCCTCTTCGTGGAGCCGGATGGCCTTTCCACCAGCGAGGTCTACCTCCAGGGGTTTTCCTCAAGCCTTCCTCCGGAGCTCCAGGAGGAGATGGTGCGAAGCCTTCCTGGCTTCTCCCGGGCGGTGATCCAGCGCTACGCCTACGCGGTGGAGTACGACAGCCTGGACCCCACGGAGCTGACCCGGGGTCTGCAGTCCCGCTTCCTGCCCGGGCTTTTCAGCGCCGGCCAGGTGAACGGCACCTCGGGGTACGAGGAGGCGGCGGTCCAGGGGCTTCTGGCGGGGCTGAACGCCGCCCGCCACGCCCTGGGGCTCCCTGAGGTGCACCTGGGGCGGGAGACGGGCTACATCGGGGTCCTGGTGGACGACCTGGTGGGCCGGGGCACGGACGAGCCCTACCGCATGATGACCAGCCGGGTGGAGCTCCGGCTTCTTTGCCGGGCGGACAACGCCGACGAGCGCCTGGTGCCCCTGGCGGTGGCCTGGGGCTTGAGGCCGCAGGAGGACCTGGAGCGGGTGCGGGCCAAGTACAGGAGGGTGGAGGCGGAGCTTGGGCGCCTCGAGGCCCTGCGGATAGAGGGGGTGAGCGGCCTGCACTGGCTCAGGCGGCCCGGGAACACCTACGAGGCTCTTTTGGAGCGCTTCCCTTCCCCAACCCCTCTTTCCCAGGAGGAGAGGGAGCAGGTGGAGATCCGGGCCAAGTACGCTGGCTACATAGGGCGGCAGGAAAGGCTTCGGGAAAGGATGCGGGACCTCGAGGACTTTCGCATCCCGGAGGGCCTGGACTACCCCCGGGTGCCCGGGCTTTCCCGGGAAGCGGTGGAGAAGCTCTCCCGCTTCCGCCCCCGGACCGTGGCCGAGGCCTCCCGGGTTCCCGGGGTACGGGACTCGGACCTCACCGCCCTTCTCGTTCACCTGAAAAAAGGGGGCTGATGTTTCACGGGAAACAGGAGGACATGTGGGCTTGAGCCGCGAAGGAACGGAGCTCCTCCTGAAGGGTGGGAGTGCCTTAGGTCTGGACCTGGAGCCCCACCTGGAGGCCTTTTCCCTGCTCTACGACCTCCTCGTGGAGGGCAACCGCAAGGCCAACCTCACCGCCTTGCGCACGGAGCGGGAGGTGGTGGCCAAGCACTTCCTGGACTCCCTTACCCTCCTCCAGCTTCCCCTTTGGGAGGGACCCCTCAGGGTCCTGGACCTGGGAACGGGGGCGGGCTTTCCCGGGCTTCCCCTGAAGATCGTGCGGCCGGAGCTGGAGGTGGTCCTCTTGGACGCCACCCGCAAGAAGGTGGCCTTCGTGGAGGAGGCGGTGAGGGCCTTAGGGTTGAAAGGGGCCCACCCCCTGTGGGGCCGGGCGGAGGAGCTGGCCCACGCCCCGGGACACCGGGAGGCCTACGACCGGGTGACGGCCAGGGCGGTGGCCCACCTGTGTGTTCTCGCCGAGCTGGGGCTCCCCTTCCTCCGGGTGGGGGGTTATCTGGTGGCCCAGAAGGGGCCAAAGGTGGCGGAAGAGCTCACCCCCCTTTCCCGGGCCCTTCCCCTTCTGGGGGGCGCCTTTCAGGAGGCCCGTTCCCTTCGCCTCCCCTTTTTGCAGGAGGAGCGGGCCCTGGTGGTTCTGGCCAAGGAGGCCACCACCCCCAAGGCCTATCCCCGCCGCCCGGGGGTTCCTGAGAAAAAACCCTTATGCTAAAGGGTAAGGTGCGCCGCATCGCCCTGGTCAACCAAAAAGGGGGGGTGGGGAAGACCACCACTGCCATCAACCTGGCCACCTACCTGGGGCGCATGGGGAAGAGGGTCCTTCTGGTGGACCTGGACCCCCAGGGGAACGCCACCAGCGGCCTGGGCCTGCGCCCGGAGAGGGGGGTATACCAGCTCTTGCAAGGAGAGCCCTTGGCGAGGCTGGTCCACCCGGTGGACAGCTTTGACCTCCTCCCCGCCACCTGGGACCTGGTGGGGGCCACGGTGGAGCTGGCGGAAAACCCCCTGGCCCTGGCCGAGGCCCTTGCCGACGAGGGGTACGACCTCACCCTTTTGGACGCTCCCCCAAGCCTCTCCCCCCTTACCCTAAACGCCCTGGGGGCGGCCCAGGGGGTGGTGGTGCCGGTGCAGGCGGAGTACTACGCCTTGGAGGGGGTGGCGGGCCTCCTCGCCACCCTGGACGAGGTGCGGAGCCGCTTCAACCCCGCCCTGAGGCTTCTCGGCATCCTCATCACCATGTACGATGGCCGCACCCTGCTTTCCCAGCAGGTGGAGGCCCAGCTTCGGGCCCACTTTGGGGAGAAGGTCTTCTGGACGGTGGTGCCCAGGAACGTGCGCTTGGCCGAGGCGCCCAGCTTTGGCCGCACCATCGCCCAGCACGCCCCCACCTCCCCTGGGGCCCACGCCTACCGGCGCCTGGCGGAGGAGGTGATCGCTCGTGTCCAAGAAGGCTAGCGGTCTGGGAAGGGGCCTCGAGGCCCTCCTTCCCAAGGGGAGCGGGGGGGTGGTGCGCCTGCCCCTCACGGCCATCCGTCCCAGCGCCTCCCAGCCCCGGAAGCGCTTTTCCCAGGAGAGCCTGGAGGAGCTGGCGGCCTCCATCCGGGAAAAGGGCCTTCTCCAACCCCTCTTGGTACGCCCCAAGGGGGAAGGGTACGAGCTGGTGGCGGGGGAAAGGCGCTTCCGGGCCGCCCAGATGGCAGGGCTTTCCGAGGTGCCCGCAGTGGTGCGGGACCTCACGGACCGGGAGGCTTTGGAGCTGGCCCTGGTGGAAAACCTTCAGCGGGAGGACCTTTCCCCCGTGGAGGAGGCGAGAGGGTACCAGACCCTCCTGGAGATGGGCCTCACCCAGGAGGAGGTGGCCAGGCGGGTGGGGAAGGCCCGCTCCACGGTGGCCAACGCCCTAAGGCTCCTCCAGCTTCCCGAAGAGGTCCTGGAAGCCTTGGACTCGGGGGCCATCACCCCTGGCCACGCCCGGGCCCTCCTGATGCTGGAGCCTGGGGACCGCCTTTGGGGCCTGCGGGAGGTCCTGCAGAAGGGGCTTTCCGTGCGCCAGGCGGAGGCCCTCAGGGAACGCCTGGGCCGGGAACGGAAGCCCCAGGAGGCCTCCCCTTTGGCCCTGGAGCTTTCCCGGCACCTGGGCCTGCCCGTGAGGGTGTTGGGGGGGAAGCGGGGCAAGGTGGTCATCCACTACCGCTCCTTGGAGGAGCTGGAGGCCCTGCTGGAGCGCCTGGGCTACCAGGCGTAGCCGAAGCTAACCCGGACCGCTCCCATCCGATCCGTGCGGTACACCCGGACCCCGTGGGCCTCCAGGCGCTCCAGGACCTCGGGGTGGGGGTGGCCGTAAGGGTTTTTGCCCACGCCGATAAGGGCGATCCGGGGCTTGGCCCTCGACAGGAGGGCCTCGGAGGTGCCGGTCCTGGACCCGTGGTGGCTCACCTTGAGGATCTCCACGGGGCCAGGGGCCAGCTTTTCCTCCACCTCCGCCGGAAGGTCCGCCAGGAGGAGGGCTTTGGCGCGCCCCAGGTCCAGGAGGAGGGCCAGGCCGTCCTTGTTGTCGTCGTGGGAGAGGTGGCGGGGCCAGAGGACCTGGATCCGCCCTTTCCCCACCCGGAGGGCCGTGCCCGCCCCAGGCCTCAGGGTGGGCACCCCTTTGGCCCTTAGGGCCTGGACCAGGGGGCGGTCTTCTTGATGGGCGGGGGAGAGGAGGGCCAGGCCCACGGGCACCTCCTCCACCACCTTAAGGAGCCCCCCGTCGTGGTCGGCGTCGGGGTGGGTGGCCACCAGGACCTCGAGGGCCTCCACCCCCAGGGCCCTCAGGGCCCGCACCACCTTCTCCCCCTGCTCGGGCCTTCCCCCATCCACGAGGACCTCGGCCCCGCCCAGCCGGGCCAGGAGAGCGTCCCCCTGGCCCACGTCCAAAAGCCAAAGGTCCAGGGGTTTGGGGAGGCTCGCCGTCAGGCTCATCAGGATGGGCAGGGTGGTGAGGAGAAGCGCCTTCCGCCAGGGGAGGACGCGGTAGAGGGCCAGGAGAAGGGGCAGGAGGCCCAGGTAGTAAAGGGCGAAGCCCCAGGGGGAAACCTCCCCCCACCAGAGGAGGGGACCCCGCGAGACCCCTTCCGCTAGGGCCAGAAGGGCCCGGGCCAAAGGCTCCACCAGGAGGGCCAGGGCCCCTCCCAGGAGGAGCTTGAGGAAGCCCAGGGGCACGAGAAGGGCGACCAGGGGTATGGCCACGAGGTTGACCAGGGGGGAGAGGAGGGGGAGGAAGTGGAAGCGGTGGAGGAGGAGGGGGGCCAGGAAGGCCTGGGCCGCCAGGCTGGCGGCGAACCCGGCCAAGAGGTAACCCCGGGCCCCCGGGGGCAGCCTCAGGGCGGGGAGGACCAGGGCCAGGCCCAAGACCGCCAGATGGGAGAGCTGGAAGCCCAGGCTGAGGAGGGCCTCGGGCTGGAAGAGGAGCTGGAGGAAGAGGGCCACGCCCAAGGCCTGGATCACCCCCGCCGCCCCCAGGCCCAGGAAGAGCCCGATAAGGGAGAGGCCCGCCATGAGGCTGGCCCGCACCAGGGAGGGGCTTGGCCCCGCCAGAAAGAGGTAGAGGGGGAGGAGGGCCAGGGCCAGGAGGTACCGCCATCGCCCCAAGGGGAAAAGGAGGAGGGCGCTTCCCACCAGAAACCCCACATGGAGGCCGGAGACCGCCAGGAGGTGGGCCAGGCCCGCCTTTTGGAAGAGGGGGTAGGCGGCCTCCAGGCCCTCCTTGTCCCCCAGGACCAGGCCCTCCAGGACCTCCTTGGTGGGAGGGGAGAGACCCGCCACGAGCCTGCCCCGGAAAGGGGCCCGGGGATCGGGAAGGGGGGAGAGCAGGGCCGCCCGTTCCACGTGAAACACCCCCCTCACCCCCTGGGCCAGAAGCCAGGCCTTCTCGTCAAATCCCCCGGGGTTGCGCCGGGGCTCGGGGGGAGCCAGGTACCCCCTCAGGTGGTAGACCCCGTCCTCCAAGGGGGGGAAGTGCCTCAGGCGCAGGCGGTGTCCCTGCCACTCCGTGAACCCACCCTGGACCACGAAGGTTCCCTCCACCCGCGCTCCGTAAGGGGGTTCGGGAATGGGGAAAAGAAGGCCCCGGCCCAGGGCCAGGAGGAGGCCCAGAAGGAAAGGGAGGCGTTGCCAGAGGGCCAAAGGGGGAGCAAGGACCAGGGCTAGGGGATGGAGAAGGGCCAGGGCCCCCAGGAGGCCGCCCAGGCCCAGGCCCACCCCGGGAGAGGCTAAATCCCTTCTCATGGCCTCACGTAAGGCCTTAGCCTCTCCAGGGTGGCGGGCCCGATCCCCTTAATCTTGAGGAGGTCCTCCACATTCTCGTAGGGCCTTCCCTCCACGATCCGCCTGGCCAAAACTGGGCCTATCCCAGGGAGAGCCTCCAGCTCCTCGAGGCTGGCCCGGTTCAGGCTGAGGGGCTCCAGCGCCGGGGGGGTGAAGGAGGCCTCCACCAGGACCTCCACCTGGATGGGCTGGGCCCTGGGGGAGAGCTTGGGCCAGAGGCTTAGGAGGGCCAGAAGGGCTACCGCAAGGAGGTAGCCAAGGACCACTCCGTCAGGGCCAGGCCGATCCCGCCCAGGACCACCCCCGCGAGGATCCAGGGGTCGGCGCTGGGGTTCAGGGCCACGAAGGCTACGGTATAGGCCAGGGTGAGGAGGGCCAGGAGCCTGAGGGGCAGGGCTAAAGGGTTCCCACCCCCCTTGGGTTTGGCGGCGGGCCTGGGCGGGGCTTCCTGGGGCTCCGGGGCCAGCTCCACGGAGGAGGCCTTGGGGGGGACCTCCTCCTCCCAAAGGGGGGAGGGCTCCGGGGTCTTGGGGCCTGGGGCAGGGGGAGGGACCTCGCGGCTTGGCGTGGGGGGAGGGGTGGCGGGAAGACGGGGGCTTGGGGAGGGGGAAGTGGTGGCCTTGCGAGCCCGGACCACCTGCGGCTTCAGGCCCTCGAGGAAGGCCTTGAGCTCCTCCAGGGGAAAGGCCTTCAAGGGGATGGCCAGGCTGGCTTCCTCCCCTTGCACCGCCAAGGTCCCCTCTTCCCCACGGCCCACGCGGCGGATGCGGGCCAGCTCCAGGCGCTGAATCCCCTTATCGTCCACGAGAACGAGGTGGGTTTCCGTGACGGCCAGGAATCCTCCCGGCCCCTCCAAACGCAATAGGGCCCGCTCTCCCAGGCGGGAAAAGGCTTCCTCGTACTTCCCCATGGCCCCATTGTATACTGCCCTCCATGCCCCTTCGCTTAGGCCACCGCGGCATTCCCCTGGGGGTGCGGGAGAACACCCTGGAAGCCTTCAGGAAAGCCATGGACTCGGGCCTGGACGGGTTTGAGCTGGACGTGCACCTCACCAAGGATGGGGTCTTGGTGGTCCACCACGACTTCACCCTGGAGGGCACCCCCATCGCCAGCCTCTCCCAGAAGGAACTTCCCCCTTACGTGCCCACCCTGGAGGCCGTTTTAGAGAGCTTTCCCGGCGCCTGGATCAACGTGGAGCTCAAGAGCCTGCCCCCCGAGACCGATGGCCGGGAGGAGGCTTTGGCTCGGCTCCTGGCCCGCTCTCCCTCGGAAAGGATCTGGGTGAGTTCCTTTGACCCCCTGGCCCTGGTGCGCCTGAGGCGCCTTGGGGTGGAGCCCCTGGGCCTCCTGTACGAGAAGCCCGAGGCCCTGGAGCTGGCCCCCTGCCTGGGGGTGGCCTGGGTCCACCCCTGGGAGGCCCTCCTCACCGAGGAGGAGGTGCGCCGCCTCAAGGCCCGCTACCGGGTCCTGGCCTGGACGGTGAACGAGCGCTCCCGGGCCGAAGCCCTCGCGGCGTGGGGGGTGGACGCCCTGGTCACGGACTTCCCGGAAGTCCTCGTATAATGGGGGGGCTATGGCGAACCTGAAGAGCCTTCCCGTGGGAAAGGGCGCTCCCGAGGTGGTCCACATGGTGGTGGAGGTACCCCGGGGCTCGGGCAACAAGTACGAGTACGACCCTGAGTTGGGGGTGGTCAAGCTGGACCGGGTGCTCCCCGGAGCCCAGTTCTACCCCGGGGACTACGGCTTCATCCCCTCCACCCTGGCCGAGGATGGGGACCCCTTGGACGGCCTCATCCTCTCCACCTACCCCCTGCTGCCCGGGGTGGTGGTGGAGGTGCGCCCCGTGGGCCTCCTCCTCATGGAGGACGAGAAGGGGGGGGACGCCAAGATCCTCGCTGTGGTGGCCGAGGACCAACGCCTGGACCACATTCAGGACATCGGGGATGTCCCCGAGGGTATCAAGCAGGAGATCCAGCACTTCTTTGAGACCTACAAGGCCCTCGAGGCCAAGAAGGGCAAGTGGGTCAGGGTGACGGGCTGGCGGGACCGCCAGGCGGCTTTGGCAGAGGTCCGCGCCTGCATCGCCCGCTACGGGGGCTAGGGCGGCCTCCCCTCCTAAAGGGGTAGAATCCCCCTAGGGGGTGGCCTATGGTCTGTCCGGTTTGCGGTGAACCCCTGGACCTGGAGGGGTACGAAACGGGGAACCTCCTGGACTGCGAGGCCTGCGGAGCGGTCCTCCGTCTCCTTTCCGATGGCACCCTGGAGGTGGTGGAGGTGCCCGAGGGGGCGGAGGAGCCCCTTTGGGGCCTGGAGGCCTATGGGGAAGGGGACGAGGTGGTCCTGCGCTTTTCCGATGGCACCCTGGAGGAGGAGGTGCGCGTCCCTAAGGTGGCGCTTCTGGAGGCCCTGAGGCGGCTGGAGGAAGAGGTGGGCGAGGAGCCTCCCAAGGAGGCGGAGGACGAGCCCAACCTGGAGCCCGACTACCTCACCGTGCACCTGGAAAGCGACCTGGGCCTTCTGGCCTTGCGGCGCGTCCGCTTTAGGGGTGCCCCCGACATCCTGGAGTTCACCCTGCCCTCGGGTTCCCTCTACGAGTTCTCCTTCCGGGAGGCGGCGCAGATGCTCAGGCCCATCCTCCTTTGATGCGCCTGGTCCTGGTCCCCACCCCCATCGGCAACCTGGAGGACATCACCCTGAGGGCCCTTCGGGTGCTGAGGGAGGCGGAGGTGGTGGCCTGCGAGGACACCCGGCGCACGGGGCTTCTCCTCCGCCACTACGGCATCCCCACCCCCACCCTGCGCCTGGACCAGCACACCCTGGACCGGGCTAAGGAGCTCCTCGCCCCCTACGCCTACGTGGCCTACGCCACGGACGCGGGCACCCCCGGCATCTCCGACCCCGGGACGGAGCTGGTGCGCCAGGCCTTAGAATGGGGCTGGCGGGTGGAAGCGCTTCCTGGCCCCACCGCCCTCATCCCCGCCCTGGTGGCCTCGGGGTTGCCCACCCACCCCTTCACCTTTGAGGGCTTCCTCCCCAAGGGGGGAAAGGAGCGGAAGGAGAGGCTTCAGGCTCTGGCCCGGGAAGGGAGGACTGCGGTGATCTACGAAAGCCCCCACCGGCTCAGGAGGACCCTCCAAGACCTCCTGGAGGTCTACGGGGAGGACCACCCCGTGGCCGTGGTCCGGGAGCTTACCAAGATCCACGAGGAGGTCTTCCGGGGCAGGTTGCGGGAGGCCCTGGACCGCTTTTCCGAGCCCCGGGGGGAGTTTGTCCTGGTCCTGGGGCCCAAGAAGCCTCCCCCGCCTGAGGGCCAGAGGCTCCTTCGGGAGCTCAAAGCCCAGGGCTTTTCCGGAAAGGCCCTCTTCCGGGCCCTGGTGGCGGCGGGGGTACCCCGGAACGAGGCCTATCGTTTGAGCATGGAGGAAGGATGAAGCGGATTGGGGTATTCACCAGCGGGGGGGATGCCCCCGGCATGAACGCGGCCATTCGGGCCGTGGTGCGCCAGGCCTACGCCCTGGGGATTGAGGTCATCGGCATCCGGCGGGGCTATGCGGGCATGATCCAGGGGGAGATGCTCCCCTTGGGAGTGCGGGACGTGGCCAACATCCTGCAACGGGGAGGGACCATTCTCCTCACCGCCCGGAGCCAGGAGTTCTTCACCGAGGAGGGGCGGGCCAAGGCGGTGGCCAAGCTGAAGGCCGCAGGGATTGAGGGTCTGGTGGCCATCGGGGGGGACGGCACCTTCCGCGGGGCCATGCGCCTCATTGAGGAGCACAAGGTCCCCGTGGTGGGGGTGCCGGGCACCATTGACAACGACCTCTACGGCACCGACCACACCATCGGCTTTGACACCGCGGTGAACACCGCCCTGGAGGCCATAGACCGCATCCGGGACACCGCGGCCAGCCACGAAAGGGTCTTTTTCATTGAGGTCATGGGGCGGAACGCGGGCTTCATTGCCCTGGACGTGGGCCTGGCGGGGGGGGCGGAGGTGATCGCCCTGCCCGAGGAGCCCGTGGACCCCAAGGCCATCGCCCAGGGGCTTTTGGAGTCGCAGAAGCGAGGGAAGACCAGCTCCATCGTGGTGGTGGCGGAAGGGGCCTACCCCGGGGGGGCGGCGGGGCTTTTGCTGGCCATCCAGGAGCACGTCAAGGTGGAGGCCCGGGTCACGGTCCTGGGCCACATCCAGCGGGGAGGGAGTCCCACCGCCAGGGACCGCATCCTGGCGAGCCGCCTGGGGGCGGTGGCGGTGGAGGCCCTGGCCGGGGGGACGAGCGGGGTGATGGTGGGGGAGGTGGAGGGGGAGGTGGAGCTCACCCCCCTCAAGGAGGCGGTGGAGCGCAAGAAGGACATCAACCGCACCCTGCTCTCCCTATCGCGGGTGCTGGCCCTCTAGGGCAAGGGCCTTACGGAGCCAGGGGGTCTGCCAGGCCAGGCGGAAGACCTCGCGGGCGAAGGGGCTTTGGCTAACTCCTTGGTAGACGGGGGTGGGGAGGTTCACCGAGGGGTAGCGAAGGGTGCCCCCCACCGTTTCCCAGGGAAACCCGGTCCAGAGGCTCAAGGAGAGGAAAAGCCCGAGGAGAAAGCCCCCCAGGGTGCCCAGAAGGGCCTCGAGGCCCTGGGAAAGGGGGGGCAGGGGGAGGCTTTTTCCCAGAAGCCCCAGGAGGAGGCCAAGGCCCAAGCCCCACCAGGGTCCGGAAAGCCCAAACTGGGCCAGGGGAAGGTAGAGGAGCACCCCAAGCCCGGCGAAGGCCAGGGGAAGCCCCCCTCGGTAGCCCAAGGCGATCCCCAGGGCCAGGCTGAAGAGGGCCAAAAGGTCCACCCAGGTGAGCATGGCTAGAGTCTACCCCCTCAGGCCCCAGCCCCTGGCCCTTAGAGCGGCGAAGATGCCCGCCATGGCGGCGTCCACCTCCTCGTCTTTGAGGGTTCTCTCCGGGTGGCGGAAGCGGAGGTGGAAGGCCAGGCTCTTCTCTCCCTCCCTGAGAGGGGGTCCCTGGTAGAGGTCAAAGAGGGCCAGCTCCTCCAGGTAGGGGCCCGCCGCCTCCCGGATCGCCCGCTCCACCTCCCCGTAAGGGGTGGCCTCGGGAACCACCACTGCCAGGTCCCGCAGGGCCTGGGGGTAGCGGGAGGGGTCCTGGAAGGAGAGGGGCTTTTCCGGGAAGGGCAGGGTGAGCTCAAAGATCCAAACCGGAGGGAGCTCCAAAGCCCGGGCGATCCCCGGGTGGAGCTGGCCCAGGAAGCCCTTTGCTTCCCCTTCCACCAGGACCCGCCCCGAGACCCCGGGGTGGAGGAAGGGGTAGGGGTGGGCCTCCACCCGAAGCTCCAGGCCAAGCTTCCTAAAGAGGGCCTCCAGGTAGCCCTTGAGGAGGAAGAAGCCGGACAGGGCCTCCCGGGCCCAGGGAAGCTTCAGGCCCTCGCCGAAGAGGAGGCCCGCCAGGTGGGTCCTCTCCTCCACCAGGCCCCCCGCCACGCCGTAGACCCGGCCCAGCTCAAAGAGGAGGGCCCGCTCGGGGCGGTCCAGGGCCAGATTCTCCTTGAGGGTCTTGAGGAGGCCGGGGAAGAGGTGGGTCCTGAGGGCGGCCTTCTCCGGGGCCAGGGGGTTTTTCAGGCGCAGGGGGTAGGGGGGGAGGCGAAAGAGGGGGGCTTCCTCGGGGTCAGCGAAGCTGTAGGTGTAGACCTCCTGGAAGCCCAGGCCCGCCAGGAGCTCCTTGAGCCTCTCCTCCTTGCGGTAGGGGGCCTCCACGCCCCGGTTGTCGGGGGCGGGGAAGAAGGCGGGGAGGTCCAGGGGGATGGTCTCATAGCCCTGGATGCGGGCCACCTCCTCCACCAGGTCCTCCTCCAGGCGGAGGTCCAGGCGGTGGCTGGGCGGGGTAACCCGGTAGGGCCCCTCCCCCTCCACCCGGCACCCCAGCCGCCTCAGGATGGCGATCTGCGTCTCCTCGGGGTACTGGGTGCCCAAGAGGGCGTTGGCGTACTGGGGGCGGAAGGGGATGGGTTCCGGGGGCCTGGGGCTTCCCGCCTCCAGGATCCCCTCCGCCACCCGGGCCCCGGCCAGGGCCTGGAGGAGGCTCAGGGCCCGCTTCTGGGCGGGGATCTGGCCCAGGGGGTCCACGCCCCGCTCAAAGCGGTGGCTGGCCTCGGTGCGGAGGCCGTGGCGGCGGGCGGTCTTGCGGATGGCGATCGGGTCAAAGAGGGCCACCTCCAGGGCGATGGCCTCCGTGTCCGCCCGCACCTCGCTCTCGGCCCCGCCCATGACCCCGGCGAGGCCGATGGGGAGGCTTTTCTCCCTCCGCTTGGCGGCGATGACCAGGTCCTCGGGGTGGAGGGCCCGCTCCACCCCGTCCAGGGTGCGAAGCCTTTCCCCTTCCCGGGCCCGGCGCACCAGGATCCCCTCCCCCACGAAGCGGAGATCAAAGGCGTGCATGGGCTGGGCCCTCTCCAGCATCACGTAGTTGGTGATGTCCACGACGTTGCTGATGGGGCGCATGCCGGCGGCGAAGAGGGCCCGCTGCAGGGGGATGGGGCTTGGCCCTATTCGGAGGCCAAAGGCGTAGGCCAGGGTGAAGTGGGGGGCGCCCAGGGGGTCTTCCACCTCCAGGCGGAAGGGAAGGGGCAGGGCCTCGGCCCGGTAGAGGGCCTGGGGCTCCACCAGGGCGTAGCCCAGGGCGTGGAGGTCCCGGGCCAGGCCCAGAAGGCCCAGGGCGTCCGGGCGGTTGGGGGTGACCTCTATCTCCAAGACCACCTCCTCGGGCCAGGCCTCGGCCAGGGGGGTGCCGGGAGGAAGGGCCTCGGCGGGGAACTCCAAAAGCCCCCCGCCGTACTCCCCCACCCCGAGCTCCCTGGGGGAGAGGGCCATGCCCAAGGAGCGCACCCCCTGGATGACCCGCTCCCCCACCAGGAAGCCCTCCAGCTCCGTGCCGGGGAGGGCCAGGGCCACCCCGATCCCGGCCCGGGCGTTCTCCGCCCCGGAGACCACCTCCACCACCCCCCCGGCCTCCAGGACCAGGCGCTTGAGGCCCGTCCCCGGGATGGGGTGGGCCTCGAGGACCCGGGCGAAGACCACCCCGGAAGGAATCCGGAAGAGCCTCTCCGTGCGGTCTGTCTCAAAGCCCAAGCCCGCCAGGCGCTCCTCCAGGACTTCGGGGCTTTCCAGCTCGGGAACGTATTCCTTGAGCCAGGAGAAGGGCACCCTCATAGAACCCCCCGGAACTGCTCCAGGAACTTCAGCCTGCCGGCGAAGAAGTAGCGGATGTCGGGGATGCCGTAGCGGAGCATGGCGAGCCTCTCCACCCCCAGGCCAAAGGCGAAGCCCGTGACCCCTTGGTAGGCGGGGGGAAGGCCCTGGTTCTGGCGGTAGGCGTCCACCGCCTGGAAGACCCCGGGGTGGACCATCCCCGCTCCGCCCAGCTCCAGCCACTTCCTTCCCTCGGGCCACCAGATGGCGAACTGGGCCCCGGGCTCCACGAAGGGGAAGTAGACGGGCTGGAAGCGCACCCTTGACTCGGGGCCGTAGAGGGCCTGGGCCAGCTCGTAGATGGCCCCCTTGAGGTGGGCCATGGTGATGCCCTCCCCCACCACCAGCCCCTCCAGCTGGTGGAAGACGGCCTCGTGGGTGGCGTCGGTCTGCTCAAAGCGGAAGACCCGCCCCGGCACCACGATGCGGAAGGGGGGGGTGTGGGCCACCATGTAGCGCACCTGCATGGGGGAGGTGTGGGTGCGGAGGAGGAGCCGCCCCTCCACCTCCTCCCCCAAAGGGCCCTTCAGGCGGAGGCCTTCTTCCTCCAGCCAGAAGGTGTCCCACATGTCCCGGGCGGGGTGGTGCTCGGGGATGTTGAGGGCGTCAAAGTTGAAGAACTCCCCCTCCACCTCCGGCCCCGTGACCGCCTGGTAGCCCAGGGCCCGGAAAATCTCCAGAAGCTCCCTCTCCATGAGGGTAATGGGGTGAAGCCCCCCCACGAAGAGGCCCGCCCCGGGCAGGGAGACGTCCAGGCGCTCCCCTTCCAGGGCCCGCCTTAAGGCCTCCTCCTCCAGGGCCTTTTCCCGCTCCTCCAGGGCCTTCTCCAGGGCCTCCTTTAGGGCGTTCAGGGCCTGGCCCCGCGCTTTCCTCTCCTCCAGGGGAAGGGCGGCGAGGGCCTTCATCTCCTGGGTGATGAGGCCCTTCTTGCCCAGGTACCGGGCCTTGAGGGCCTTCAGGGCCTCGAGGTCCTGGGCGCTTTGGATGGCGGCTAAGGCTTCTTCCAGCTCCCGCATCCTAAAGAGGATACCCCATTTGCCGCACCCAGCGGAGGAAGGCCTCGGGCGGCCTTGGGGCCTCCCCGCCGTCTTTCCAGGCGAAGCGGAGGTCCCTTAGGGGCCCTTCCCCCACCCCCATCCCCCGGGGGAAGAGGGGGCGGAGGTCCAAAGGCCCCACCTCCTCCCCCAAGAAGGCCTCCCGGAAGCGGGCCACCTCCTTCTCGGGGCCGAAGTGGAAGGCGTAGAGGGCATCTTCCAGGGCGAAGAGGAAGCGGGGCCTAGGGGAAAGCTCGGGGAAGGCCCCTTCCCAGGGCCTTTTCAGGAAGGCGAAGGCCCGCCCCGGCCTGAGGCGGAAGACCACCTCCAAGGCCTCCCCTAATAGCCCGAAGCTCCCCACCAAGGGGCGCACCAGGTCGTACCCCTGGACGTTCTTCACCACCCGCCCCCCCGCCCGCACCACCTCCCCCTTAGGGGTGCGGAAGGTGAGGCCCAGGACCTCGGCGGGGAAGAAGAAGGTCTGGGCGAAGCCCCCCCGGGCCACAAGCCCCCCCACGCCCCCGGGAAGCTCTACCGGGGGAAAGGGGGGGTAAAGCCCGCTACCCCTTAGGGCCTCGTACACCTCTAAAAGCCCGGCCTCCCCCGGGGCCACCAGGTACTGATCGGCGGCGTGGACCTCCATGGGCCCATTATTCCACCGGGGCCAGGAGGAGGGCGAGAAGGGCCAGGGCCACGCCCAGGCCCACGGCCAGGGGAAAGCTGTGGAGGAAGAGGGGGTAAAGGAGGCCCGCCAGGGTGCCCCCCAGGTAGAAGCCCGCCACGTAGGCCCCGCTCACCCCCGCCCCCCGCCTCCCCGCCGCTCCCGAGGCCAGGCTCTGGGCGGTGAAGAGGGCGGCCATCATGAGGACGAAGCCCAGGACCAGCCCGGGCGGGGGGAGAAGGAGGAGGGCCATCCCCAGGATGGTCCCCAAAAAGGCCAGGCGGAAGGTGGCCACGGGGCCAAACTTTCGGGAAAGCACCCCGGAGAGGGCGCTTCCCGGGATGCCGAAGAGGTAGGCCAGGTAAAGGAGGCCCACCTCCCCCGGCCCAAAGCCCATCTCCAGGAGGCGGTAGGGGAGGAGGTTGGCCAAAAAGAGGTTCAGGAAGAGGAGGATGCCCCCCACCAAATAGAGGGGCCAGGCCCTGAGGTCGTACCGGGGCGGGCCTAAAGGGGGCAGGCGGGAGGGGGTGCGGAGGAGGAAAAGGCCCAGCAGGAGGGCGGGCAGGGAGAGGAGGAGGAGGGCCCCTCGCGCCCCCACCCCCTCCGCCAAAAGCCCCGCCAACACCCGGCCAAGCCCCCCGCCCAAGACGTTGCCCGCCATGTAGATGCCCGCCATCTCCAAAGCCCTCTGCGGGAAGAGCACGGGCACCAGGGCGATGGCCAAAGCGGGCACCAGGGCTGCCCCCACCCCCTGGAGGAGGCGCAAGAGGGTCCAGAGGAAGAGGCTGGGGCTAAGGGCTCCCAAAAGCCCCCCAAGCCCCACCAGGAGGAGCCCCCCGCCCAGGATGACCCCCGCGGGCAGGGAAAGCCTCGGCACCAGGGGGGAGAGGAGGACCAGGAGGAGGAGGGGGAGGCCCACGCCCGGCCCCGCCGCCCCCGGGGGTGCGTCAAAGAGCTTCTCTATGAGGGGAAGGAGGGGGACCACGGCGTAAAGGGCGCTGTAGAGGGCCACCCCCGAGAGGAGCACGGCCAGGCCCACCCCCTTATCCTAGGCGTATGCGGGCGCTGAAGGTGGCCCTTCCCCTGCCCCTTCCCCCCATGAGCTACCTGCCCCCCCTGGGGCAGGAGGGGGAGGCTCCCTTGGGCCTTCGGGTGGCCGTGCCCTGGCGGGGGGAGGTGCGAGTGGGGGTGGTGGTGGGGGAGGAGGAGGTGAGGCCGGGGCCCGACCTGCGCCACGCCATCGCCTATCTGGACCAGAAGCCCTACCTGCGGGAGGAGGAGACCCGCTTTGCCGAGGAGGCCGCCCGCTACCTCTTCGCCCCCCTGGGCCAGGTCCTTTTGGACTTTCTCCCTCCTTTTCCCGAGCTTTCTCACCGGGTCCGCCTCTACCCCGGGGCCGACCCCAAGGTCCTGCCCCAGGGCCTCGAGGCCCTTTCCGAATGGCGGGAGGCCAAGGGCTACGACCCCAAGCTTTTGGACCTCTTGCGGGAGGCGGGGGTCCTGGAGGAGGCGGTGGCCTTCAAGGAGGGGAAGAAGGTCCTCCTCCCCCTCAAGGAAGCCCATCCCGACCCCGACCTGGACCGGGCCTTGCGGCTCCTTTGGGATATGGGCCACGCGGAGAGCCTTTCCGCTCTGGCCCGGGCCTCGGGGCTTGGGGTGCGGCGGGTGAAGCGCCTTCTGGAAGAGGGGTACGTGGGCCACGGCCACCCCCCGGAAGCCCGGGGAGAGGGGGGCGGGGTGGAGCCCCTCTTCCTCCCCGAAAGGCCCGAGCGGCTGAACGGGGGGCGGTTTTCCGAGAGGGTGCGCCTCCTCAAAGGGCTTGTGGCCCAGGGGGACCACCTGGTCCTCTTCCCCGAGGTGAGCCTCCTCCAGCGCTTCCTGGCCTTCTTCCCCGAAGCCCGGGCCTACCACGGGGGGCTTCCCCCAAGGGCGCGGGAGGCCCTTTTCCGCTTCCCCAGGGGCCTGGTCTTCGCCACCTATGGGGGGCTTCTTCTCCCCTTCACCCCGAGCTCCCTCGTGGTGGTGGAGGAGGGGAGCGAGAGCTACAAGCTGGCCTCGGGCACCCGGGCCTTCATCCCCCCCCTGGCCGAGCTCAGGGCCAGGCTCCTTGGCATCCCCCTCACCTACCTCTCCCTGGTGCCTTCGGTGGAGGTCCTGGAGCGGCCCGGCCTCACCTTCCCCGTGCCCAAGCCCAGGGTCATGGTCCTGGACCTGAGGCGGGAGAAGGGCTACCCCTTTGCGGGCCGGGCCCTGGCCCTTTTGCGGCAGGTGGAGGAAAAGGGCAGGCAGGCGGTGGTCCTGGCCGCCCGCAAAGGGTACAGCGCCCTCCTCCTATGCGGCGACTGCGGCTACAAACCTACCTGCCCCAACTGCGCCCTTTCCTTGCGCTACTACCGGGAGGGGAGGGGCCGGCTCCTCTGCCACCAGTGCGGGCATGAGGAACCCCCGCCCCTCCTCTGCCCGGAGTGCGGCTCCCCCCTTTTAGAGCCCAGGGGGCCGGGGCTGGAGTGGCTTTCCGAGGAGCTCAGGAGGCACCTTTCCCTTCCCGTCCTCCGCTACGCCAAGGAGGGCAAGGACGACCTGAGTCCCCTTCTGGAGGGGAGGCCCGGGGTGGTGGTGGGCACCACGGCCATCCTCAGGGGTCCGAGCCTCCCTGAGCTGGCCCTGGTTCTCCTGCCCTACGCCGACGGCTTCCTCTATGATTCCGACTTCCGGGCGGCGGAGCGGTACCACCGCCTCCTCTGGGCCCTGACCGAGCTCAGGCCCGGGCGGAGGCCCCTGCTCCTCCTCCAGACCTACACGCCCGACCACCCCGCCCACCAGGGGCTTCTGGAGGGGGGCGTGGAGGCCTTCCCCTGGGCGGAGAAGGCCCTGAGGGAGGCCCTCCACTACCCCCCCAAGGTGCGCATGGTGAAGCTGGAGGTGAGCCACCGCCAGGAGGAGCGGGCCCTGGAGGCCGCCTTCGCCCTAAAGGAGGCCCTGAAGGGGGTGGCCCAGGAGGAGGAGGTCCTGGGCCCCGCCCCCGCCCCCGTGCCCCGGGTCAAGGGGGTCTTTGTCTACCACCTCCTCCTTCGGGGGAGCACGGAGCGCCTTTTGGAACTCCTCTCCCACCTGGACCGGCGGCGGTTTAAGCTGGACCCTGACCCCCACCGCTTCGTGGGGCTCCTGGAGGACTAGGCGTGCGGGACTACCCTTGGCGAGCCTGGATAGAGGTGGACCTGGATGCTCTTTGGGCCAACTATCTCCTCCTCAAGGCCAGGGCCCAGGGGGAGGTGATCCCTGTCCTCAAGGCGGACGCCTACGGCCACGGGACCCTCCCCATCGCCCGCTTCCTGGAGGAAAAGGGGGTGGAGCGGTTCGCGGTGGCTACCCTCGCGGAGGGGAGGGCCCTCCGGGAAGGGGGGGTGAGGGGGGAGGTGCTCCTTTTGGGGAGCCTCCACCCCCTGGAGGCGGAGGGGGCCCTGAGGTGGGGCCTCACGCCCACCCTCTCCACCCTGGAGGCCGCCCAGGCTCTGGCCCAGAGGGCCCGGGCCCTGGGCCTCACCCCAAGGGCCCACCTCAAGGTGGACACGGGGATGAACCGGGTGGGCTACCCCTGGGAAGAGGCCTTGGCCGCCCTGAGGGCCGTGGAGGCCCTGGGGGTGCGGGTGGAGGGGGTGTACAGCCACCTGGCCACGGCGGGGGAGGACGAGGCCTTCGTGGAGGTGCAACGG
>Ga0308405_1000328_pt1 | contig 27912 bp, 24 predicted proteins | sample HotsprSampleMS13_FD_203473 | JGI IMG/M metagenome (GOLD analysis project Ga0308405, IMG submission 203473) | Hot spring phototrophic mat microbial communities from Mushroom Spring, Yellowstone National Park, Wyoming, United States - 20060912_MS13 ...
TTCGCGCCAGCTCGACCAAGCGTCGGTTGAGGGCGCGGTAATCCAAGCCGCTGTGCTCCTGAAGCTCGACGTACAAGCGGTCGCCGAAGACGTCGAGATACCACTTGAGGCGTTCCTCGGCCTCGTCATATCGCTCCTGCAAGATGAGGTTGGGGACTTCTGACTTCGGGCAGCCAGTGGTGCAGATCAGGCCGCTATTGTGGGCTGCGAGCAAGTTGTGGTCGATGCGGGGGTGATAGTAGAAGCCCTCGGTGTTGGCAATGCTGCAGAGCTTGACAAGGTTCTTGTAGCCCTCCTTGTTCATGGCGAGCAGCAGGATGTGAAGGGCAGACTTGTCATGACTGGTCCGCTCGTCGATTGAGCGGCAGATGTAGAGCTCGCTGCCGATGATCGGCTTTATTCGGTGGGTTTGGCAGGCATGGTAGTGGGCAATGGCACCGTGCATCCCACCGTGATCGGTCAAGGCGAGCGCTGGACAGCCGATTGCCGCTGCCCGTTGTGCCAATGTCTCTGGCACGTTCAAGCCGTCGAGGAATGAGTAGGCTGAATGAACGTGCAGGTGGACGAAAGGCATGGGAGTATTATAGCCAAGGAGCAGGGCTATAATGAAGAAGATGACCGAGCAAAAACGGGCACTGCAGATCGCGCTGGCGCGCATGCACGCGCGTTTAGCATGTCGTTATGCGCGCAAGGGATTAAGCGATGAGTTTCTGCACAACTTGAGGATCGCAAAGAGGATATTTGACGCCCACTCCGATCCCAAGTCGTTATATAAATTATATAGAAAAATTGCCTTTATCTATCTAGAGTCAGGTAAACATGAACTATCTTATTCTTATATATCAAAAGCAATTCTAAAAGCACTAAATAAAGATTTCTACAGCAAAGCTGAATTAATGGATGATAACACCTTGTTTATCTTCAGCGGCGTGCAGGCAAAGCGCTATCCGAGAGAGAGGGCAAGGATGGTCTTGTCCAAAATTATCGCGTTCTATCAAAAGATGCGAGCGAAAAATAAGGCGGAGCGCGTAAAAATAAAAAGAGGGCTATATTACGCATTGATATATAAGGGTATAATGGAGTACGATGAGCAACGCTACTCAGAAGCAAAGGAAGCTTTTTTAAAGTCAGCAAGCATAGCAAATAGAAATCAAAAATATATACCATACTACTACTTGGGCATTATTCACGCTAATTTAGAAGATTTCAAGGCGGCGAGGGATTATTTAAAGTACGGGGCGCGCTACACATCAAACGTGGCGCTGTATGGCTATGGCCAAGCAGCGCTCGCCAAGGTCGAATTCTGCATGGGCGAAGGCGAACGGGCGCTGCGGCGGGCATTTAACGTGCTGGGTCAGTTGAGAAACACGACAGCCTGGGAAGCGCGCGCTGAGCTCGCCCTGCTTTGTGGAGACATCTTGCTGTACACGAACGAGGGCGCATGGGCTGAGAGTTTCTACAATAACGCGAGAGGCTGGGCGCGCAAAGGGACGCAGCCCTACTTGATGATGCTCGCCGCGACGAGGTTGGGTTACCTGTACGAGCTGGACGAGCACTTCAGCGAGGCGCTGGCGATGTACGAGGAAGCCTATCGGCACGCGCCCGACCACTATCACAGGGCGTTGCTCGCCAGCGCCATCGGCGTGACCAGCATCAAGAGCGGCGACATCGCGCATGGGCTGGGCTATATCGGACAAGCCGAGGCGTTGCGCTCGAGTTTGAAAATGGGCGAGAGTGGCGAGATGACGAGGGTTGACCTCAACATCGCCGAGGCATACCTGTGCGCGCAGGAGGAGGAAAAGGCAATTTCTTATTTGAATAACATCCTAGAGGTGAGTGTGGAACCTGCCATCCTCGCCCGCGCCTACGAGCTGCTCAGCTATGCCTGCCGTGCCTGGGAGTTCTACGAGCAGGCATCCTTTTATGCCGCAAAGTCCTTTGAAAACTACATCACTGCCGGCTATCGCAGCGAGGCTGCTCGTGTAGCCCTCACGCTTGATGAACTCACCCAAGGGGAATACCGCGACTTAGCCGAGCGCTTGGCGGATCTCGACGCAAGCATGTTGCGCGAGCGCTCGCCAAACCTCACCAATTCGCCGCTTCAATATCTAGCGCATTACTGAAAGAAAGACTCAAACAGCGGGATCTTCTGGCGAGCAAAGAGGACCGCGTCGCAGCCATCGTACTGCAACGGGCGATCATTGGGTTGCTTGACGAGCTGCTTCAAGATCTTCGCCGGCAGGAGCGACAGCCACTGGATGACGAAGGGCAATGGCGCATCGTCAAGCTTGGCGCGCTGGAGGAAGATCTCGGCTGGGAGCGGATAGACCAAGAAACCCACAATGCTCGCGCCATCCGGCGACTTTACCTGCCGCTGGTGCATGCTGGCAATGTGTGCGCATTGGGCAATCCATTCCGGATCGCTGATCTTCTCATCAATATATAATTCGTACCAGCCAAATGAACCCATAAATTCGTCAAATGAAATTGGAAATTTATATAAAAATGATAATTGTCCTCGCTGGTAAAAAAACAGGTGGCGACAACTTTGGAGGAGCAGGAAACCGCTCATATGGATATCATACTACAGGAGCGCATCGTATAATAACGCGAGTGCTGATCAGCCTGTTTGCCTACCTCGCTATGTTGCGCAATCGGATCTGCCGTCATCAGGTCATTCCTACGCGCTGATAGCTCACTATCACGTCGTCCGAGGCAGACTGGCAATCACAGCAACTTTCGCAGATAGGACGGCGTGCGCGCATCATGGTTCTCTCACCCAGGTTGATGTATTAGAAGTTCCCCCTCTAGGTGGCCAGCAATGCTTTCTCCTGCCTTCTCCGCGTGAGAATCAGTGAGTTACGTAAATCTGAGCTGACGTTAAAATAGGTCTATGGCTGAGAGCTTCCAGATTGTAGATCGTCGCTGGGAGAGCCTCTCGTTGGAGGAGGCACCCTTGATCATTCAAGAGCACTTAAAAGAGTTAAAAAACACAGAGGGAGGTAAAATTAAAAGACAGATTAAAAAGGCAGTTGTTTTAAGTGAAATAGCTCAGTTATACTGGTTAATAGGAGAAAGAGAAAGATCTATTTATTACCAGAATAGATCTGTAAAATTACAAAATAATATTAATATTAAATTAGGTTATGAGCGCTCTATCATCACTTCTGAGGAAGTATTCAGGCTTATTAAGATGTACTGGACAATGGGGAAGCATGAAGAGGCAGCGAAGGCGGCGCGCGAGTGGATGGGGGTATTGAGCGAGGGTTTCGCAGCAACACCCAAGCACAGCGCAAAAGCGTTGACCCTGGGTGTCTGCGCCTATGGCTTAGGTGGCCTGTTGATAGCCCTATACAGCGACACGCAAACAGAACACGAGTGCTTGCAGCTTGGGCAGGAAATCCGCGCGATGGGTAATGCGATGATAAGAATAAATGAGATGCAATATAGCTAGTTTTTATATTTATTAATTTTATAATTTATTTATAGTCGCACGGTTACTGCGGCGAGGAAGTTCTGAAACTTGTCTACTTGGGGTGCGATGTCTTCGCACAGGCGTTGCATCCTGCTGCTATCCACTTCCTTGGCATAACATCTGAGAATGCACTGTGCCAAGGGCGGAGACTGTGCGCTCCAGCTCGGCACGGCTCATCGCTCGCTTTAGCTCCTGCAATATGTGCCCTTGGATGGTTGTGTTGATCTCGCTTCTATGGCGGGGTCGCGTTCAAGCTCAAGGCGCATGCGCAGCTGTGCGATGGCGTTTGGTATTTCCTGCAGATTGCGCTGGACGAAGCGGTTGAAATTGAAGTTGCCCACCATTTGGCCAAGGCACAGGCTTCTGCCACCCATTAATCCACGGGCTGGATTGTCTCGCGGACGATGGACGAGTCCGTGAATTGTTGAGCGAGGTTCTTAATTTGCCGGCGGTAGGCGAGAGCTTGACGAACGCTTGTGCGCACGCTTGGATCATGAAAGCGCGATGGCTGGAAATCATAAAGATAAATAAAAAATCAATATTATAAAAATAATAATTATTTTATTGAATTTTTTATATTAATCTCAATAGCTCAAAGTATAGATAGCCGCTCGGCGGGCAGCTTAAGTAACGTCAGTTCGGATTTACACGAGATAAAGATAACTTGTGCTGACAATAAACAACCCACCAAAGAGACCCAAAGGCGTTACGCGATGAACTCCTTTAAGATGAAGCTGACCGAAGGCATTTGTGCCAACATAATACTGCCGCTGCTGGATAAGCTCTAGGCGGCTAATTATCCGTTGATCAGTTGCTCTCAGATTAGTCAATCACAACCCTGCCAACTTTATGGTCAACATATTGTATTGCGTATGCCAAAAAAGCCATCACTCAATCTAGCTGCCTCATCTGAACTCACGTTAAATAATCTCTAGCGGCTCTTGTTTTTGTATCGCTTTATCAGATTCATATGGGGCGCTCCCTTTATTCCTGAACATATCCCATTCACCATACCCAATCTGAGAGCTTACTTAGACGACGCGCGAACTTGTCAAAACTTGTCAGCCGCCGGTTGGTAAGTCACCGTCAAGAAAGGCCGGGTATTCAGTCCCTTTTTGCTTATAACACGAGCCGAGCAAGAGAAGCTCAAGACCAGTTGTGAAAGGAGATAGGACGATGTTTACCTACATTGACGCAGTGTACGCGCGAATGCGCCACGAGGAGATGCTGAAGGAAGCAGATCGCCAGCGCCTGCTCGCGCGAGTGGCAGCGCAGCACTCCGGCATCTTGGAGAGGGCAGCAGCGGCGCTGAAGCTAGCTGCTCTGCGCAGCCGGCGGCAGCACGTCCAGGCGACAGTTGTTCGACGCAGCCTCGCTAGCGAGTGAGGCCACTGGCGACAAAGCACGAAGCCCCTGCCCATCGGCGGGGGCTTTTTGCTTCTCGATGCGTTCAGATTTACGAATCCTGCGCGAGCACGACGGGTGCGTTAGGGGACTTTCCAAAAGGGATGCTGCCAGCGAAGTGAGAGGGTGGGCGACAGTGCTGCCGTCACCTGCCCAAGCTTTTGCACTTGGCTGTGAAGCGCGGCGCCGGCTTGAGCGAGGCGGTAGAATCTAGTTCGAAGCAACCTCGCCTTGCGCGGAGTTGTAGAGATTTTACATATCGCTGTTCTCGCAGCGAGGTGGCACAATAAAATCAGTGAGTCAATTTGTACATTTCACATGGTGCTCTCACCAAGGTTAATGCGATCTCCTAGAAGTTCCCCTTCTAGGCGACCAGACATACTTTCTCCTGCGTTCTCCGCGTGAGAACCCACCCTGGCTGTGAGTAATGTAAGTCCGAACTTATGTTAGATTATATTTAAAAATCTTTAAGTCAATAATTTTATAATTTATTTTTAAATATTTATATTTTTTGCTTAATATAATCACATACCCATGCCTTGTTGTTGAAGGTTTTTTCTTGTCATTTCGCGGCTCTTGACCAGCTTAAGGCGTTTGCGGCGCCGGTCAATGATGGATGGCGGCTCGTAGAAGCGGCGGCGGTGGGCCTCGGCGATGACACCGGCTTGGCGCACAGCGCGCTCGAAGCGTTTAATCAGCTCCGACAAGGGCTCGCCTTCACGGGAGACGATGTGAGTCATAGGTATTATTATATGCGGTCGGTCGAGGCTGGATAATAGTAATCATGGTGCATCAGTACAACAGCGCGATTGATCTCGCCAAACAGCATCAGCGCGGCCTGCTGGTGGAATCCGGCCCTGGTACTGGGAAGACGACAGCAGTTGTTCTGCGCGCTCACCTGTTGCGGGAGCGAGTTGAGAATCCGAGCAACGTGCTTATCACGACCTTTTCCCGTGCGGCAGCGGAGCGCGCTCAACTGGTTTACTATACTATCTTCAAGACGGAACATCCTGGTCAATTTTCTACAATTTCAAAGGCAAGCTGCCAGGAAGTGCTAAGATATATAAACAGAATAAATAGTAAAAATATTAACTGCAAATTTATCAGCAAAGATGAGTTATCTGCAACAAAACTAGACACAGAGTTTAGCTATTATCTAAAAAGAGAGCATAATTTTAACGATTTACTAAGAATATTTCAAAATCCAAGTCAATTGTCAAGGGCGATTGAAATAAGTACATATTATATGCATATTGATAAAATAAAATTATTCCTAAACAACAATATATTTGGAAATTATGAAGATACATATTCTTTTGTGTGCGATAGAATAAGCGAAGATAAAAATATAAGACAAGGATACAAAGATTTACTTGGAAAATTTAAAGATATAGTCAAATTTTTTAAAAATCCCGAAAAGCTAGGTATATATTATCTTGATTTTTTAACTCGATGGATGGCTGAGAAGCATGAGAAGCGGCGGATTGCATATATTGATTACACGCTCGCGCCGTTGTGGGCAAGCTACATGATAGATCGTGACAAGGACCCGAGAGATTTTTATAGTTATATAATAATGGACGAAGCCCAAGATTTAAATTTCTCAGATTTTTTGTTTATAAATTCTCTAAGCAATGAAGTTAAAAATAATATAGATTGTTTTTACGACCCAAACCAAAAAGTTTTCGGCTATCGTGGTTCGCTCGGCAAACATATCGTCCCGCTCATGCAGATGTATCTTGAGAATCAAGGAGCAAAGCCGGTTTTTTGCCAGCTTGTCACAAACATGCGCTCACATAAGAATATTGTTTACTTTACAGAAACATACAAAAAGTATGCATTTAATGATTCTAGGTCTCAACGTCCCTGGGAGCAATGGCCTGATGCGCGCTTCCTGCCTTTGTTGATCGCCACATCACAAGCAGCGATACCTGCACATGTTGTGAAGTGCATACAGACCATCGTGAAAGCTGGCGGACGGTATGACAACTTTTGTGTAATCACGGACGATGAGAACGAGGTGCGTAACGCACTGATTGCGAACAAGATACCGGTGAGCGCGCCACAGAACCATCAAATTACGTTGGCGATCAAAGCACTCATCGCAACCTTGTTCAGCTTGGCTGATACGCAGGATAACCCGCATGCGTTTGACCTCGACGCCTTCCTAGCGCTGCAGGCATGTGCAAAAGTCGTAGCGGAGCGTTCTCCACAGCGTGCGCCGGCCATCGTCGAACAACTACAAAGGAAACTGACCTCGCCGCAGGTCGAGGAAGCGTACCAAAGCGCGCGAATCGATGAGGACGACCACGCTATGGACAACGCAGCGCGCAACCACCTGATCAGCGTCGCCTGCAATTGCGTCCGCGAGAACCATGATCAAGAAAACCAAGACATAGAAAAAATAATTAATGAAATAATTAATTTATACAGAGATTTGTGCAATAAATTTGAAAATTTGATAGAAAATAGAGAAAATAAATATGATGCTAATAAGTACAAAGTTCATAGAGTAATAACATATATTATGCTTAATGTTTTTAATTTGCAGAACAACTATATTATAAGATGGCTTGAACATCTAAAAAATTGCTTTAAGGAGCAGTCCTTTAGACCATTTGAATCCGGAGATCTCTCGCGGGAGTGGCGGACGACCCTTAACAGCATTGGCCAAGCAATTATGGATTACGACAGTTTGAGGGTTGGTCAGACGATATGGGGATTCATCCTCAATCGCCTCTTGGCAAACCTCGGCTTGGTGCAGGAAGGCACGGTCATGGTTGCTAAGCCCGGCGCGGTCAAGGGTTTGGAGTTCGATGTGGTCTTCGTTGTTTTGCCGAAGGGCAGCCAAACGATGAGCCCTCAGGACATCAACAACCTGTATGTCGCCTTGACGCGCGCGCGCTTTTGGGTTGTCATCCTGTGGGATGCGCTTCAAAATAACAACAAGAAAATTAATTATAAATATAGATTTGTAGGTTTAAGTGGTAATAAGAACGAGATTACAGGCTTAAATTCATTTCTAAAAAAAATACTAGAAGAGGCGATCTCAAAAGACCAAGCCTTTCTAATATCTATGCAAGACCCGAAGAGCTCAATTCAGGCAGTATCGAACATTGCCTCGGCTTACCATACATTTCGTTCGATGTGCCTCCAACACATGCCAATATTAAATGTTTCGCAATTCATTGGCCAAGGTATATAAATAAATTTATTCAATATTTTTAGATTACTCGTCCTCTTCTTGCTCTGGATTCTCATCTTCGTCCATATCTATTGCGTTCATCATCCAATCAGCAAGCCCAAGTTGTTTAATCATCGCCTCAAATTGCGCTTGTTCTTCTTGCATCATTGCACGCAGGATATCCGCATCTATTTCTGTGCGCTCATACGGCTGAGGTTTCGTCCTAATGTCACGACGTTCGCGTGGCCGGCGGGTTGGCTTATTTTTATTTATATTTTCATCTTTATATCCGCTAAGCTTTAGCATATAATACTGAATTACTTCTAGATCATTTGCATTCCCCCCTTCAATTTTATCTGAAACATATGCGAGCGCTTCCCACGGATCATGCACTTCGTCCGGCAGCGCCCCCTGCACGCGCACATAACTCTGTTTGTCGTTGCGTCCCCCTCGTTCTTCGCGCCACGTGACGGCTGCATTTAGCACGCTTTGAATGTTTCTCTCGTAAATTTCATGATTTTTTTGTATCAATTTGTACAAATAAGAGCTATTTTTACTGAATAACTTTGAAATCTCGTTGCCAAGGTAATATTGAAAGCCAGCCTGATAAAGCAAAATCAGCAGCAGGTCGTTGTCAACGACCGCTGCTGATGATTGGACGCCCCACATGAATCTGCGCTTCTATTTGCCGCCGCCCCAGGCCTTGTCCAAGGCCTTGACGTCTGTCGTCAACGTGTCCCCAAGCGAACCAACCGCCAAACGCACAAGCTGCGGCAGCAAAAGCAAGGCGATCAATAGTGAGCCGACAATGATGTAGTTCTTTACACTATCCGAAATACCGCGCGATGACCCTGTAACGCGGCTGACGATGATGTTCATTCCGCCGAACATCAACATGATGATGCCCACCCCGAGGCCGATAAACGTTAAGACGCTGAGGATGTCGTTGGCGAGCTTCGACAGTATGTCTTGCCCCTCCGTGCAGGCAGACAGCAGGGGGGCCATCATGGCTAGTATAAGGACTCTGAGCGCTTTCATGAGTATATTATCCCATCGCGGCGACCATTTTCAAGTGGGTACATTCACAGCTAGGGGCAAAACCCTGAGTGAGCGACAGCACTTCTGTCGCCCACCCCCTAAGATATCTGCCCTGCTGGCAGTGTCGCAAGATTGCTCCCATGCGTGAATGCGCCCCTCAACGGGTGCGTTCGCTCATAGTCGCTTGTCCGCGATGCCGGCCTATCATGCTGGGGACTGCGCAGCCGCCAAATACCCTGCCTCACGTAGCCAACCGCGACTTTCGCTGCGCTCAGAGTGACAGTGAAAGGTGAGGCAGGATGTGGTGTTACCAAGCGCTCATCACGTCGAGCATCACTGTCCCGAATCGTGAATGCACCTTCGCCCACTGAGTAGGTCTCGCCTCTTCCTTGTAAATCCACCCCACCTCTTCTTCGCTCCACTGGCTGTGCCTTGTCGTTTACCAACGTCATCGCGTCGGCCTCACTCCGCCTCGAACCCATAGCTCTTGAACTTCAGCGCGCGGCTGTTCTCGCTGACGATGCGCACCACCTCATCCGGCACGCCATCCGGGGCCTCAGCCTCGATCTCCAGCGTCACGGTCACCCGTGCGCTGCTCAAGTGCGCGATGACTTCCTCGGCGATCTGGCCGGCATCGCGGTCCACCCGCGTCGGGTTGAGGATGACGCTGGCGTGGAAGCGCTTCGGCCTGGCCGGCGCGCGCGCTGGTGCCGGCAGCGGCTGGTCCGTCACGCCCGCCTCTTTCACCACCACGCTGCCGGGGATTGCCTCATCAGTTGGCCGGCTTGCCTCAACCTGCCTGGGCTGCGCGGCGCTGAGCTGGGCTTGCGCGACCTCCGGCTTGACCAACAGGCCGCTGCTCTCCGCGGTGAGCGAGACGGTTTGTCCGCCCCGCAGCCCGCGATACTGCTGGCTAGGTTCATCGTAACCGTCCGCGTAGGCGAACGTCTCCGTTTGCCAAGTGGGGAGGGTCAGCCCATCGCGGATCGCCCGGAGCAACACCTCCGGCTTAGCCAGGCGAGGGAGATAGGGGTGGCGGGCGAAGTCCTCGACGAGCTGCTTGATCGAGACGTGGTCGCCGCGCCAGAGCGGCACGCTGTCCAGGTGTCGGCGCAGGATCGTCGCGCCCAGCGCCGTCACCAGCAGCTCATCAGATGTCAGTTTGCGCCATGCCCGTGCGACCAGCGACTCGTTACCCTGTAGTCGGATGACCTGCCAGCTCACTGGGCTCGAGGGCTTCTCCTGGATCGGGACCAACAGCCATTGGTAGGCCTCGGGCAGGCGCGACTGGACGCTTTCTTCGGCAGCTTTGCGCTGGGCCTCAGCCTGCTTCACTTGTTGCGGCGGCAGGTTCAGCGCCTCTTTATCGGCGAGGATGGAATCCCAGGCCAGAAACTTGCAGACGGCGTCCTCCAGGTCTTGCAAGCGCGACTTATCGGCAGCCAAAAAGACCAACGCATTGCGATAATGGCGTGGCTGATTGCCGCGCCGTTCGAGCAGGGCTTGCGCCGCCCTCAAGGCTTCGCTTTCTTCTCCCTTGACGTGGGGGTGTTCGACCGACAGCACGACCAGGCGGGTTTCGGGACTGTCAATCACGTCTGCGCTGTTGCGCGGGGCGAGGTGCACGCCGGCGAAAACCCCGCGCTCCTTGAGTGGATCGCGCAGGCGGCGCTCGATTTCCTGCGCTACCTTGTCCGGCTGGCGACGGATCTCTTCGGCGCGGTCTTCGGCCAGCTTGGTCACGGTCGGTTGCGCCTCATACCAGAAGCGATTGCCATCCTGGTAGAGGTAGGTGGCGCTCGCAGCCAGGCGGCGCAGGGCATCGCCAAAGATCGCCGGCGATTCGCCGGGCATGGCGCAGCCCAATTTCACCCGACGGTCCTCCAGGCCGCGATGTAATGCAGAACCAAGGGAGGTTGAGAGGGGTGCGGAACCGAGGAAGATAGCCCGCGCTACGCGCCGGGTCGCAGAAAGCTTGCCGAGGTTGGTGATTTCCTTGTCTATCTTGACCGTCAGCGCGTTCGGGCCATCCACGTCCTTCGCGATGATCGTCTCCCAGTTGTCCGAAAGATAGCGCGTCAGCTCCTGCTGCACCTCCAGATCGTCCAGCGGGAAGCTGGCCGGCAGGATCAGCGGGCTGTGATCGCCTTTTGCCCACAGGCTATGGACGACCGCTGCCATCAGGCGCAGCACACCGCGCGTGCGCTGGAACTTGACCAGCGTGCTCCACGCCCCGTAGAGCTGATCGAAGACCTCTGGATGGATCGGGTAAGCAGCCTTCAGCCGCCGCTCGTAGTCGGCCTGGGCGCATTCTGGCGGGAACTCTGAGGCGTTTTTGCGGTAGAAATCAGCGAACGCGCGCACGGTCAGGTCACGCCATTTGAAGGCTTCCGGCCCATCCAGCGGCTCGAACAGCCGCTGGCGCACGATCTCAAAGCTTTCCTCGGCGGTGGCCGGCCGCCAGGATGACTCCAACCGGCCGACCACGTTGCGCAGGCGCTCCAGCGCCTCGCGACCGCGGATGCCGCCCACCTCGATGTCATCGCTCCTCGCGGCATCCGACGCCGGCAGCGAGACGACCACCAGGCAATTCGCAACCGCCTTGGCCGACTCGGTCAGCGCTTGGGCGAAGCTGAACTGGGTCTCGAAGCTACCGCCGGGCAGGTCGCCCTGGTCGTGCAACTGGCGAGCATACGCCACCCATTCGTCAATCAACACCAAGCACGGGCCATAGCGCTGAAACAGCGCGCGCAGCCGGTCGCCTGGGTTGGTGGCGCGTTCGTCATCGGCGCGGATCTCCTCAAAGGCCTCGCGCCCACCGAGCTGCCAGGCCAGCTCGCCCCACAACGTGCGCACCAGTGTCCCGTCGGGCTTGCGCATTGGATTGCCCGGCGAGATGCGGTTGCCGACCAGCACGACGCGGCGCACCGGGAGCGCCGGCAGATTGCCGGCTTCTTGAATCACTTCCTCCACCCCGGACAGCTCAGACGGCGGCTGGCCCGAGAAGAGGTGATACAGCGCGAGCATGGCGTGGGTCTTGCCGCCACCGAAGTTCGTCTGGAGCTGAACCACGGGGTCACCGCCTTGCCTGGCGAGACGGCGGATCGCCCCGACCAGCAGCCGCTTGAGGCTGTCGGTCAGATAGGTGCGGCGGAAGAACTGGACCGGGTCGCGGTATTCGTCGCTGCCTTCGCCCAGGTAAACCTGCCACAGGTCAGCAGCGAATTCGGCCTGCTGATACCGGCCTGAGGTCACGTCGGGATGAGGGGCCACCACCTCGCGCCAGGGCTTGAGCGCGCTGTTCGCGACCAGCTCGATCACGCCGGCCTTGCGCTGTTCGTTGCGCACTTGTTCCTCATAGACCAGCCGGCGCAGATCCAGCTTAAGGCGGCGCGCTTCTTGCGCAGAGATGGCGGTGAGCAGACGTTCGATCGAATCCAGCGCGCGCTCGGCGTCTTCGCTGGAGAAGGCCTCTTGATGCGCCCAGCGATCGCGGACGTCGCGCAGCTCGGAGACCAGGGCGCGCCCAACATCGCCCAGCGATTGATCGAAGAGCTCATACCAGCTATCCCACATCACCCGCAACAAGTCGCCCGCATCCCACTCGGAGAAAGGGCCATCACCGCGCAAGCGGTCGGTGCCCAGCCCCGCCCTGGCTTCCTCCAAGGCGCGCTCGCCGTATTTGCTCTCGAACTCACGCTGGACGTAGCTGCTCAGCCCTGCTTTCAACAGGTCCAGCCCCTTGCCTACTCTTTGGTGGTTAGTCAGTGCCATAGCATTAACTGTTTAGTGGGAGTGTATCTAGGATTGGTTGTCGTCTGGTGCGTTCGTGGGCCAAACGCGCGATCTCCGGCCAGCTCTGGACAAGCGCGTTGTAGTTGCGCGACTCGCTCGCGCGCCCTTTGCGCTCGCAGATGGTGTAGAGGCGGTAGCACAGCTCGCGCGCGGCATCGGCCTGCCCGCCCAGATCCGCCAGCAGCGCAGCGGCTGCCTGCTCGCCGCCGCTGCTCAGCGCCCGCACCAGATGATGCACCATCTCCCACACCGTCAGCCGCGCGTCCGTGGCCGGGTCCCAGTCCGTCGGCAGCTCGCCGGGCCGCAACAGCCGCACCTTGCCGCGTTTGCTGGCCAGGATGCCTGCCTCGACCAGCCCCTCGATGCTGGTATTCTTGGCCTTGGAGAGCGTCTCGGCATCGCCGAACTCGCCCTCGCCGAAGCCGTGCTGCTCGAACCAGGTCAGCGCCCAGCGCGTCTCGGCGTCTAAGTCGCCTTCCTGTTCGCTTAAGACCTCGTCCAGCGTCTGGTTGATGAGCGCCAACGCCTCGCGCACGCCCACCGGCTGGCCTTGCGCGTCCAGCACCTGCGCGTAACGGGTATAGACCGCCATGCCTGGGCCGATGGCCGCCTGCGCCAAGTCCACCGGGGCGATGTTGGCCTTCTGCAGCTCGGCGAGCGCTGGCGGCAGCTCGGCCTTGAGCGCGGCCACAAACTCGCGGCGCGTGGCGGTGGGGGCGTTCGCGGGGCGCGGTCGGCAGACGAGGACGATGCTGGAGGCGAGGGCATTCGAACCCGTGTCTCGCATCCGGCCTGATCTTTCCGTGCGCATCGGCCAGGTGCCGCTGACGGCGAAACCGGCGCGGATGACGGCGTCGAGGAAGGTCTCCCAGCCGGTTGAGAAGTGAGTGGAGCGGAGCGAGGAGTGAGATTCGGGATCAAGCGCATTGCCCTCTTCTCGCTTGTCCTCCTTCACTTCTTGCTGTTTGAAGGCGTAGTAGATGGTGACCGGGAATGCCGGGTGCGCCTGCTCGGCCAGGCGGTGCATCGCCTGCGTCATGCCGTCGAGGAAGAACTGCTCGGCGGCTTCCTTGCTGCCGTGGCGGTAGGGCGTGGCGACCAGTTCCTCGGCCTTGGGCGTGCTCAGCGTGGCGAAGAGATCAGGAAAGACGGGCCGCAGCGAGCGGCGCAGCCAGACGTAAAAGAAGTCAGAGAGGTCGGCGTAGGGCACGTTATCGTAGTAGGGCGGGTCGGTTGAGACCACCTTACCCACAGTTGCTTCTTGCGTTTGAGCATCGCACTGTGTCGCGAAACCCCCGTTACTTGCGAAGTAGGAAGTGAGGAATCTCTCTCCCCAGGCCACTCCGCTTTCCCAGTTACCAGTTGAAGTGCTGAAGACGTTTCCCTCAGCGAAATCCCATGTCATCCGCAACGCTTGAAGTCCAAAAACGTGCTCGATTGTCTCCCGAATCACGTTCCAAAGGGACAAGCTTGCCCACTTATCAGCACCGCGGCTGAGCGCGAATGCAAGGTACACCCCCACCGCCTCTGCGTACGCCGTCGCGCCGGCACCGCCGTCGCGCAGCGGCTGGCCGTCGTCGGGCAGGCCGGCGGCGAGGGCGTCGCGCTTCACCCGCGCCATCGCCTCGCCCACCAGGTCCGAGAACGTCGTCAGCGCCACGAGCTGCCGGTCAGTGAAGAGCTGATCGAATCGATCCATGCCGTAGGGCTTCACGCCGAGATACTGTGTGCTGCCGGAGATGGTCACCTCCGGCCTCCACTCCGGCTTCGCCTGACGAGCGATCTCCTCGTGCTCCGGCGTCGGCGCGAGATACACGCGCCCGCGCTCGCCCTCAGCCACGATGGCCATGAGCCGCGCGCCCATGCGCCCGGCCCGGCCCTCGGCCTTGATGTAGTCGCCGGGGATGGGCGCGCCGGACAACACGCAGCGGAAGTGGGCACCGCGGGCCAGTTTGGTGCCGTTCTTGGCCTCGGGCGGGGGCGGGCCGTGGCTGGCGCGGGTGCGCACGGTGAAGGCATACGCACGATCCGACTGATCTTTGCGCACCACCTCCACCCAGGCTTCCTTGCCCGCCTTGGCGGAGAGCATGAAGGTCGAGGCGAGCGGAACCTCCACGCCGGCGAAGGCGGGGTTGGGGCTTCGCACCGTGCGCGCCCACAGCCAGGCGATGACGGTCAGATTCTGGCCGACCAGCAGCTTGAGGTCGGGGCGGTCGGCGGCCATCTCGGCCGTGACCTCGACCTTCGGGTAGAGGTGGCCGATGCGCTTCTCAGCTTCCTCGCGCATCCACTGGCCGTAGTAGCGGACGTCCTCAGCCAGCCCCTGCGCACCGCGCCACTGGCGAGGAAAAAGGGAAGAGGAGTGAGGAGTGAGAGGGACCCCACTTGTGTCGCGTTCCTCACCGCTCAGTCCTTCCTGCGCAGCGTCGTCAGCATCCGGCTGACCTCGTCCAGCAGGCCACGGAGATTGCGGGTCTCGGATTCCGGAAACCATCCCAACTGCTCGCACAGGGTCAGCAGCGTTTCCGCTTCTGCCAGCGAGCCCTGAGCTACCGCCAGGAACTGTGCCTTCTCCTTGTCCGATTCCCTGGTCCAACCCTCCGCGATGTTGGCCGGGACCGAGATGATGGCCCGGGTGATCTGGGAACGCATGCCGTAGGTTTCCTCCCGCGGCAGCTTCGGGGTCAGCCGGTAGAGTTCCTGGGCCGCCTCCATCGCTTTCTGCCAGACGGTCGTCTCTGTGTAGTGCATACTCGTTTCTCACTCCTTTCCAGTCACTCCTCGCCTCCGGGTTCACTGGCGGCCTGCCGGCGAACTTGGGCGGGATCTCGATCATCGCCTTGTTGATCAGCACCGCTACAGGGTTGAGGTCGCTGGCCCAGGCTTCGAGGCCCAGGCGCTGGGCTTCGAGGGGGAGGCTGCCGCCGCCGGCGAAGGGGTCGTGGAAGGCGGGCAGCTTCTCGGGGTTGAACAGCTTGGCGGCGCGGGGGTGGTCTTTATTCGCCTCGCACGTCCGCTGCCAGCTCGCCCGGATCTCGTCGCGCGCCGCCTGCAGCACCTTCTCGTTGGTGGTGTTCTCCCAGAGCACCAGATCCTCGATGATCTTGAACAGGCGCTGGCGCTCGGCCTCCTGCGCTTCTGGGGTTGGGAATAAGTTAGGATGCGCAGAGGGGTCGTCCACCATCTGGGCGAAGATGACTGCCCGCGCCGTCGCCAGGGGCCGGCGCGCCCACCACAGGTGCAGGGTGGAGGGGTGGCCATGGCGGATGGACTTCTCGCGCGCGCTGGCCTGATTGATGGCCTCGATCGGGATGGAGACTTCGATGAGTTTCTTAGCTATGCGCATGGCGCGCTCAATTGTATGAAAGCGTCGGCGCACACGCCAGCTGGCGGCGGACGTCAATTGCGCGATTCATGCCGGCTCGCTCGCCCTGGCCAGCAGCTTTGCAATATTATAGTCGACGCGGGTGTCGCCGAAGTCCGGCTCGCGACGGAAGGGCTGGCGCAGGTAGCGCACGCGGTGCTGACCATCGTCCAGGAATTCGACGATGGCGAGGATGTAATCGTCGGGCTTGTTGAGCGCGGTGAGGATCTCGTTGCGCGTCACGGTGATGGTCTCGGTGCCGCTCAAAGACCTCAATGAAGCGGTAGATGATGCTGAGCGCATCTGAGCCGAGCCAGTCGAGCTTCTCGATGGTGACGATTTGGCCGGGCAGAATGCCCTCAAGTAGAGTCGGAGCATCGGCTGTGATCGTAACTCAGCAGAGGCGGCCGATCAGCTCAGGGGGTGAATCAGAGGAAGTGGTGCAATCAACGCCATGGATCCACATGTCGCTGTGCTGCGCAATAGGTGACGCCGCAGCAGTTCGCCCGGGCGCGCGTTCAGATTCTTCGCTCGCGCTCAGAATGACAGGGTGAGGCAGGGCATGGGTGTCCCCGCGAGATCGCCATGTCAAGCATCATCACCCCGAATTGTGAATGCACCCCAGCGTGAAATTGGTAGAACAGCGTGCAGTTTGCCGCCCAGCAGCGACGCGCGGTTAACTCGCGGAAGAGTCTCCGCCCAAGTGAGCGCGCCGCGCAGCAGCTCACACAGAACAGCGGTTCGGCAGCCGGCTTTCGTCCAGCGGGAGAGGTGCGGTGGAGGTCGTGGGGTTCACCGGACCGGCAAGGAGCACGGCGGAGTTTAAGATCGCTGACGAGTTCGAGCAGGCGGGTGAAGTTTATGCGAGTATGTTAGCACGAATGGCAAGTTAGTGCAACCGAGGACTCGCCGCTGCTGCGCAAACAAGCGAGGCAGTTGTTCAGCACGCCCGACCTCGGAGGCTCACCGATTTCTTGGCGAACCAGGCCACGCTTTTGCAAGCTTGGAAACAACCATTCACCCCCAACTATTCACCATTCGCCGCTCAGATTCAATGGAGACACGCTTTTATAAGCGTGCGTCCGAAGTGAAATCAACAAAAGCGGTACGTTGCCCCTATTGGTGAATGCACCCTTTCAACTGGGTAGAATATCGGCCATGCTGGACACTGCCCGCATCCTGAATTACATCTGCAGCTACCGCGCACAGCATGGCATCTCGCCAACAATCCGAGAAATCCAGGCACACTTTGGCTTTCGCTCAACATGCACCGTGCAGCAGATCGTCAACGACCTTGTTGAAAGCGGCGCGTTGCACAGGATGCCAACCAAAGCGCGCAGCATCGTTCCAGCCCAGCATGTGATATATCTCCCGATCTTGGGTGAATTGCATCACGGTTCACCCTACCCTACACAGCGAAGAAAGCCGCAGCGCTGGTTGCCTATCGACCCGCGCGTGTTTAACATCACAAATGACGAATCCCCCTTCAGCTACATCGCAGCAGATAACTGGCTTGACGTGGCAATGATAAAGAAAGGAGATATAATGATATTTTCATACAAAACAACAGGGCGTAAAATTTTTTTATATAAAATAGAAGGAAAAATTATTTTTAATAAAGAAAATTTAAATTCGAGGCGCATTGCGCTAATCGGCGTCATCAGGGAGATCATACCTCAAACGTAACGCACTTTCGATCTCCGCGTCCCGCTCCTCGCGCATCTGGCAAATCTCGGGACATGAATCCGGATATTTGGCCTCGATCTCATACTGGAAGGACGCGGTTTCCTCGATGGTTGTCCCTCCTGTGAATTGCTTATCCAACGCACATACAAGCGCAAATAGGCTCTGCTGGACGGCATCCGGCAGCCTCCTGAACATGGCGATCAGCGCCTCGGCATCAGCACGCATAGCTCAGCAATTATATGCGGCATCGTCAGCTATGCCGCCTAATTGCTTTGCGTTGCACATGTCCTTCCGGTGACCACACATCCCGTCAGCGCTGCGAGGAAGCCAGTGTCAGCGCGTTCTACGACTACGCGCCACATCCCCACCCTTTGTCTTTACTGTCTGCGCTAAGCGTGACGGCGTGTCTATTCAAAAACGGATAGCCTGAATAGAAGCGACGCTTTTAGGCGAAAAAAGACATTGATAGAAATATTATGCAATTTTTATCTTCTACATCCTCTGCCCAACAGGTTTCTTTGCCATTCGCTGCGCATTCATTTGTGAGCTGACAGGTCGGCGAAACACACAGATATCCTGTGGACTGCCACGACGTTCCACTATGCTGGAGAAGCGATCTAGTTTCCACCGCCGATGGACTGCCGGCATTCTGCGCTCTGGCGGGGTTGGTTCGAGGAGCTACAATCTCTATATGTCGACCGACCGTCTCGCCACGCTCATTGGAAAGCGCGTGTCAGTGCTCGACAAGGGCTGGGTCGAGCTGCAGGACATGATGGGCGACGACCTTGCCATCGTCAATGCCGCGCGCGTCTCGTTCCTTGGCGAAAGCCGGGGCGAGGAGAAGGACAAGAGGCTTCTGTTCTACCTGATGCGCAATCGCCATACCAGCCCCTTTCAGCAAGTGGAATTTAAATTTCGCGTGCGCGCCCCGCTCATCACATGGTGGCAGTGGGCGCGCCACCGCACGTAACGCGCAATCCGGGCGCTACGTCGCGTTTGAAGAGGACGATTTCTACGTGCCGATCGGATGGCGCGCGCAATCCGCGTCGAACAAGCAGGCCAGCGACGGCGAATTACCGCCCGATGCGCAGGGTGGGCTTACCCAAGCGCTGCTTAAACACTACGCACGCAGCTACCGGCTCTATCAAGAGGCGCTGTCTCAGGGTGTCGCGCGAGAGCAGGCGCGCCTCTTCTTGCCCGGCTTTGCCGTGTATTACACGTGGGTGGCAAAGGTCGACGCACACAATCTGATGCACTTCCTGCGCTTGCGGATGGCGGAGGACGCGCAGTATGAAATTCGCGCCTACGCCTTTGCCATCTACGAGCACTTCTTCAAACCGGCGTTGCCTTGGACAGCCGAAGCGTTTGAGCAATTTATCTTGGGAGCGCCGGCCCAGCCCGTTGGGCTATCGCATTAGCGCAGCGGCGGTTGCGTCCTCCATCTTCGCCTCTTCTATCGTTTGCGCGCCCCAACGCAGCGGCAATCCGAGCTTGTGGAAGCGCGCCTGAAGATCAAGCAGCGGAACGCCGATCAGCTCGGCCAAGCGGCCGAGGCTAATGCGATCAGCAAGATAATCCGCGAGCGGGCCTTGCCAGTCGTCGTCATGGCAATTGCCGACGACGGCGCGCAGAAGGCGCTTATCGACTTCGTCGATGACGTCCGCTTGATTCCCTTGCAGCCCTTGGACGAGACGATGCACCTTGAGGAGGTTGAAGTGGCTCAATTGTGCGAGCGCTGCGGTGATTTGCGCGCGGAGGTTGTCGTCCTGCTCCCTTTCCATAGTGGAGACTATAACACAGAGGTGAATACAATGAGGCCCATCCACAGCCAACGCGGAGGGCGTGGGAAGTTCATTACCGGCGTCTTCCGCCGCCTAGAGGCGGGGCTTCCCAAAAATCGCGTTGCCCTTATTTGCGGACGCACCCACACCACGACGATGTATCGCGATGTGCTGAGAGCGGCAGGATCGATGCCTGTCGCACGGCATGCTCCCAGTCACATCCTTGATCTGCGCTGGCATTCAGGGTGATGAGCAGTGGTGATTGCTTGCTGTGCACGGCGCGCAAGACGACGCTGGATGTCGATCTCGACCTTGGGTAGCTTCGAGCGCTTGAAGGGGGGCGCGTCCCCTGCATGATGAACGCGAATGCCTCTGCGCGCAGGCGGTTGAGGAATGAGATGAGGGATTCCCCGGATGTCCGTCACCTCGGCGATCTCGCATCACGGCGATAGACTCGCCAGTTCGGGAGCGCAACTCGCACCAGTTTCAGCGCCTTGTTGCTGTTGCGGAGGTCGGAAAATGCAGAGTGATGGCGGCTCACGCCAGATGGGGATGGCGCGATATCGCGCGGCTGTCCACGCTTCGCGGTGTGGATGAGCGCTTCCTCGGCGACGCTCATTTGCTGGAACAAGCGCGACTGTGGCGCGGTATTGATAATCATCGGCACTGACAGCTATGTCTCTCTCCAAGGTGAAGCTTGTGCTTGGCTGATCGAACAAGGCAGGCAGTCCAAACGAGAAGCACTCGAAGGGATAGCTGCGGATCGGCGCGCTTGGGCGAGCGTCCAAGCATCCGCGAGGCGTGGCAGGATGAGCAACGTCTCGACGAGGTTGCGCTTTTCGGCTGAATTAGAGGATGGCAAGTGATGCGAAAGCGATATGGATGGATTTAAAACCACAGACACAAATTATTTTGATAATATTTAAGTTAACATCATTTTTGATTTACACGACCAATTGATTCTCATGCTGAGAACGTATAATAAAGTATTTCTTACAGCATAGAAGGCGAGCTTCTAGTAAATTTCTTTTTAATAAATAAATCAACATAGGCGAGAGAAGTATATACCACATATAAATTGACTCAGTTTATTGCCTTCTCTCGCTGAGAGAACTGCGATATGTATAAATATCCGCGACTCCGCACGAGGAGCGGAAGGTGAAGTTAATCTGAACTCACATTACATGCACAGCGGGTCAGGCATTGTGAGTTGACAGGAGCTGGCAGCCGTGGTATCATCATCAGCAAGGGCGCGAACAGCAAGGCCAACGGCATTTGCTCAACTTTGAGTTGAGGACAATGTAGCGCCCTGTTTTTATTTTAATTTTTAATGAGACGGCAGTCGGCGTATACCTTCCAAGCAAATGCCGCGCTTGGGCGGCACGGCTGGGTCAGGCTAACGCCAGCGTACTCGGTTCACCTTGTTGAAGCGCTGCTCGATGCCCATCCCAACCCTGAACATGTGCTTGACCCATTCTGTGGGACGGGCACCACGGCGCTGTGTGTTGCGCAGCGCGGATGCGCGGCGACCACGATAGACATCAACCCATTTCTGGCCTGGCTGTCCCGTGCGAAGCTTGCGCGGTACACGCCGTCGCACCTCAGCGAGGCTGAGGAGGCGGGGCGGGCAGCGTTAGCACTGATTGCGAAGAAGGCCGTGGAAGCAACAGCACCACCACCGCTGGCGCGGATTGAGCGATGGTGGGGACCTGATACGCTGGAGTTCCTGTGTCACCTGCGTGGCGCGATTGATGTCGTTGGGAGCAACGAGGCGGTGCGGGACCTGCTGCTGGTCGCGTTCTGCCGCACCCTGATGTCGCTCTCAAATGCCGCTTTTAATCATCAATCGTTGTCTTTTTCTAGCAAAATAAAAAACAACAAATTTGAAAAAAGCGGCGTATTTATGGATAATTTAAAATTTGTCCTGCGTGGCGCATGTGAAAACCCCTGTGTTGAGGCGCACGTGGTGTGTGCGGACGCGCGCAGGGTGGCAGCGCACGTGCGCGAGAAGTGCGACCTCGTCATCACCTCCCCACCTTATGCGAACCGGATGTCCTATGTTCGCGAGCTGCGCCCGTATATGTACTGGCTTGGTTTTCTCACGGACGGCAGGGCAGCCGGCGATCTGGACTGGGCAGCAATTGGGGGGACGTGGGGATGCGCGACGAGCAGGTTGGTGCGCTGGGCGCGTAGTGGTTGTTGCTTCACAAACGCGCAGCTGGACGCGGCATTACGGGAGATTAACAGAGAAGGAGGTAGAGTTATAATTTCAAATTATATTATAAAATACTTCGACGACATTTGGGAGCATATTAATGATTTAACAAATATCCTGAGCTCAGGGGCAAGGGTTCATTACATCGTGGGTAACTCGATGTTCTATGGTGTTTTAATCAACGTCCAGGACATACTTGCCGATATGCTGTCTCAGCTTGGTTTCACGTGCGTGGCGGTGAAGCCAATTCGTCGGCGCAATTCCAACGCTGCCTTGTTTGAGTTTGAGGTCAGCGGGCAATGGAGATGATCTCTGGAGCGTCTGAGTTACAAGTTTTGGCGGCGGCACAAGATCATGGCAATTCCTGTCGCCATTATTTACGTATCGAGTGCGACGAATCCAAACTTGTTGAGCCCACGCTTATTTTGTGGCGAATGAACCCAATTGGCGACAAGGCGTATGACTTTGGATAGGCTAAGCGTGGCATCGAGATGAGTATCGTCACCGCTCCTAAAACGCAGGACGATAACAAGCGCCGATGGAAGGTGAACAGCTGGTTGCGGAGCGTTTGCGGCGTGCTATGAGTAATCGGCTTTGTTCATCTGGCACGCATTGCTCATACACCATTTCTGAGATGAGTTCTAGACAACGCGCGCAATTCAGCACATTCAGCGCGATAATGTGTCGCGCAGGTGGATCGATGCTACCTCCGCATCGCTGATGCCCCGTTACGTAACCTCATCGGAGGTTCCCAGATCGGGAAATGTTTACCTCTCGATCTGCTTGGCGGGTGCATTCATGACTAGGGGTGGAAATCTGTGCGGACGATGGCGATGTCGTTGCCTGCACCCTACAATTCGCCTGCGTTGGGCAGCATAGCCTGTGGATTTTTGCTCCCGTTGGTGAATGCACTCCACGGCGCATGCTCAAATTTATAATTCCCACTATGATTCCCAAGCGAATTCAACTGCGTCGCTTCGGCCCGATCAACGCTGGAGACATCACGTTCGGCGCGTTGACCGTCTTCGTCGGCTCACAAGCAACGGGCAAAAGCCTGACTCTCCAGCTCGTCAAGCTGCTTGCCGATACCGGCGCGATTCACGAAACGCTCAGGCGATACGGAGGCGACTGGGACGTAAACAAGCCCTCCACGTTCACGAGCGCGGTCTTCGGCGAAGGCATGGGCGGGATCTGGGAGGAGGGCACAAGCGTCAAGAGCGACGGCAAGCCTGTGCAGCTACGGGATCTGGCCCGGCGCGGCAATCGCGAGGGAACAGAACGTGTGATCTACATCCCTGCGCAGCGCGTCCTAGCTATCAACCCTCAGAGCGGCTGGTTTCACGGCTTCTACGACTACCGGCCAGGCGATCCTTTTGTTGTGCGCGATTTCAGCGAGAAGCTGCGCCAACTGGCAGAAGAAGAATTGTCGCGGAGCAGCGAAGCAGTCTTCCCGCAAAAGAAGCGGCTGAAGAAAGCCATTCGCGACGCGCTGCTTGAGGCGATCTTCGACGGCTTTAGCCTACGCTTGGAAGCGACGATGGGTCAGCGTCGGATCGTGCTACGGACGGATGAAGGTGCCTCGTTGCCGTTCACAGTCTGGTCAGCCGGCCAGCGCGAATTCGTGCCGCTGCTTTTGGGCACTTATCACCTCCTCCCACTCGCCAAGGCTTCGCGCCAAGGATCGCTCGAACTGGCGATCATTGAGGAGATCGAGATGGGACTGCATCCACGCGCTATCTCGGCGGCGATGCTGATGGTGCTAGATCTCTTACAGCGGAACTATCGGGTCTGCCTCTCCACGCACTCGCCCCACGTGCTCGATGTCGTCTGGGCACTGCAGCAATTTCGTAAAAGCCAGGCAGGCGAGCAATTCGTGCGCGCGCTCTTTGACTTACCATCTAATGCCGAAGCAAAAAAGCTCGCTGAAGCTGCGCTGGATTCAGCGAAGGAACTAAAGGTGTACTACTTTGAGAAAGAGACGGGCACTGTGCGGGACATCTCGAACCTAGACCCTGCTTCTGAGCATCCCTTTGAAGCAGGCTGGGGTGGCCTAACTGAGTCCACTGGGCACACAGGCAATCTCGTTGCACAAGCAGTGGCAAATTGCCAAACCCTCTCGTAAAAGCTCCTCCCCAGGGAGTAGCCTCTCGCTTTCAGCAGGCAGTGAGAGCTACGCCCGCCCTCGCTTATCCAGGGTTGAAGGCAATCGCGTCTGCCGACAAGAAATGAATCACCTGTTGCCACCCAGCGAAACTTACGGGGGTGTTCATGTTGAGAAAGCAAGCAACGCCGTCTGCGCCGCGCTGGGATTATGCCATCGGTTAGAGCGTTCAAACAAACCAGGAGCGGATTGTGTGGGTGGAAGTTCATAAAGCGGGCGCAATCTCGATGAGATGGGCAGGAAACTCAATTGGTTGGTTGATTGGTTGCAGCGCCAGCGATCAACTACGAGCCGCGTCGCATAGTATGGGCGACCAACAGCAGAGCCAGGTTCTCGAAAGGCGATCCGAATCTGCGCGCACTCAATCAGCGCGGCCTCGAATTCGCTGGCAGCCATCTGGCGCGCTGAACATGCTATTAACATAAGCAATGCGCATCTCCCCGCGCCTTGCGCTCCCCCTCATCCTGCTCGCCTACCTCATCGCCGGCGCGCTCTATGCGACCAACCCGCTGTTCCTGGAAGTCTCGAACGAAGTGCCGCATTACGCCATGGCCGAGCGCCTGGGGCAGGGCAACGGGCTGCCGATCCAGGATGCGCTGAACCAGCGCATCCTGGACGAGGTGAGCTGACCTACTACGCCCAGGAGGGTAGCCAGCCACCGTTGTATTTGGCATTCGTCGCGCTGCTCTCAGCGACTGCGCCGAGTGGGTTTGGCCAAACCCGCTCGCCAAGCTGGGCCGCGCCGACGCGACAAATACACTGGAGACGCAAGTTGTGAATAATAATTACGATGGGGAAAAGCCGAAAGATAAACAAGCGCGTCGCGCCGCCTGAGCTAGGCGCGCACGCCTTCCGCATCGAGATCCCCGACTTGCCCATGGCTGACGTGGTCATCATCGAGGAATTCGGAATGTGCGAAAAAGTGCGCGCCGTTCTTGAGTACTGCGTCTGGTCGAGGATCGCCGACGTCGCACAGCACGAGTTCAACGCTAGGTTTAAGCTGGGCAACTGGTGCGTCGGCACGAACCGGCTCGACTGGAGGCTCGGCGGCGAGCTATGCGTCCTTGCATGGGCAGCTGAGCATGCCAGGGAGGATGAACTGCCGGTGATCTCAGCGAAATGGGCAGCGCTGCGCCCGGAAGAGCGCTTTTGGCTGTTCATGAAAACCGCTGCCGAGGCCGGGCGGGCCGAGGATCATCAGCGCGGCTGGCGGCGAGCGCTGCACGCCGCCTTATCTTACGTGCCATATCCACACGAGCGGGTAGTACAACTCTCGCTCTTCGCCTGACAGGAAAGGGACATGTCCAGTCGCGCGTGGCCTGAGTCTTTTAGGAAACTATGCGAAGCGTGGGAAGCTTTGCCCGGCATCGGCCCGAAGACGGCGCTGAAGCTCACCACGCATATCTGGCAGCATGTTGACGCGCTCGCCGAACCGCTTGCTGATGCCCTTGTTGCCCTCAAGCAAAACATCAAGACGTGCCCAACCTGCTACAACTTGACCGAGGAGGTCCCGTGCTCGATCTGCAGCGACCCACAGCGCGATCCCAGCAAGATCTGTGTCGTCGAGGAGGTCATGGACCTCTGGGCAGTTGAGCGCACAGGGCGCTACAACGGACACTACCACGTCCTCGGCGGCGCGCTTTCCCCGATCAGCGGCGTTGGCATCGAGCAGTTGACGATAGAGCAGCTGATAGCCCGCGTGAAACAAGGGCCTTATGAAGTCATCCTGGCGACCAATCCCACCGTCGAGGGCGAAATAACGGCGCGTTACCTACAGCAACGCCTGAAGGCATTGCCCAACGTCACCATCACGCGCTTGGCCTACGGGTTGGCCTCCGGCAGCCACTTGGAAGACGTCGACGAAGTTACCCTTAGTTATGCCTTCGCATCCCGTCGTGGTGTAGATTATTAAGCAAACTAATTTATATATATAATATGCCATATTTAAGATAAATAATTTATTTTTCATATTTTTAAAATTGGATACAAATAAAAAATTTTATATAAAACAGAACTAACTTTAATCAAAGTGGGTTTGGATTAACCTTGCTTTGCGCGGAGATGCGGAGATTTTACACGTCTCAGCCCTCGCGGCGGGAGGGCGCAATGAGTCAACTTGTACGTGGTACATGGTTCTCTCATCCGGGTTGATGTAGTAGGCGAAATTAGAAGTTCCCCTGCTAGGCGGCCAGAAATGCGTTATCCGCATTAGAATCACTGCTGACGTTAGTTAGCGGTGCGCATTGTAGATGAAGCCCTCCAAATGGTTCTCGCGGTTCTGACCGGCACGCTTAACTGAACGCAGAATTTGCGCTTGATGACAGAGTTGACAATCTCGTTCTTCCAGCGTTGACCAAACAAGCCACCAAACGAGCATGCGATATAAACCACACAATCTAGCTGCTTTGAACGGTTAATCCTAACTCACGTTAATATAAATAACAAAAATATGTTTTTTGAAAAACAACTGTCAGCGCGATGGCCAGCAACTGCTGGGCGCGCGCGGCTTGGCTGTGCTGATGGCGGGAGTGTTCACATAAAGTGGCGTCGCACCGCTTCACCAAGCCGATATCGCTCTAACCAGGGTGTCAACATTTCGGACGTGGCGGATATGAACTGCGTCTTTCCGTGTTCATCGCGCCCTGCGAGGTAGACCTGTAGATGGTCGCTTTCCTCGCTCAGGTCGAAGCAGTCCATGAGCTCAGGGTTATGAGTGGTGATTAGGACCTGGGGAGTGAAACCATCAGGGACGGTCTGTGCGGTGACTTGGCGGAAGAGATCGGCCAAACGAAGCATCATTCGGGGGTGGAGGCTGTGGGCCGGTTCTTCTAGACAAGCCAGCGAGACAGAGCGATCTCCCAGCAGCAGCGCCAGGTATGCCAGCAATCGGATTGTCCCATCGGCAGCGCTTTGTGGCGGGATGAGGCGACCTTTGGCGAAGGTCGCTTCGAGGAAGGAATAATGCGCGCTGTGTGCAGCGTCGTGCTCGACTACCAGCTTCTCAGGAACCCCAATGCAATCGGAAAGCAGCTCGGCGATCATGTTGAAGTCATCCGGATGAACTTGCCGGAGGGCATATAGGAAGGCGCTCAGGTTAGAGCCATCCTCTGCCAAGGGCGGGACTTCTTCGGGATGTTGGGGAATGGAGGACGCCTGCCGCGCGCTGGTCAACGCGACATCGAAACAGCGCCAACCTGTAATGTGGTGATAAATGGCTCGTGCTTGGGGCAATTCCAAAACATCGCGCAGCGCGAGCGCGCGGGGAGACAGTGCGGCGTGGCGGGGTTCTTGCGTGGGAACGCTAGTCTCAATGCGGTTGCCGAGGCGCTGGAAGCATTTGGAGAGCGTCCGTCCTTGCGGCTGTGCTATGTCCAGCGACTCGCTTTCCACGCTGAGGTGGTCTTTGCAACGCAGGGCGACTTGGTATCGGCCTACTGTGCTGAACTCACAGGCGAACGTCATGGTCTGCGGGCGATTGCCGTGCTCATCCGTGCCATACCACAGCAGGTGCTCTATCTGGCTGTCGTGGGCTTGCCACTCGCCAGCGACGACGTCGTGGAGGAGTCGCAGGGCCTTGAAGAGGTTTGACTTTCCGCTGGCGTGCGGGCCGATGATGATGGTCAGCGGCTTGAGTGTTAGGTCGACGTCATACAAGGTGCGGAAGCGCTGGATCTGCAGGCGACTCAGATACATAAGACACGTCAAGTATACTTCGCTTGATTTGCGCTGTCGTGTGGGCGGCTTTGCTCGCTGGAGCGGTTTTTGCCTACGCGGGCGATACCCGGCTGACCGGGGACAAAGAAGGATGT
>Ga0308405_1000332_pt1 | contig 27853 bp, 30 predicted proteins | sample HotsprSampleMS13_FD_203473 | JGI IMG/M metagenome (GOLD analysis project Ga0308405, IMG submission 203473) | Hot spring phototrophic mat microbial communities from Mushroom Spring, Yellowstone National Park, Wyoming, United States - 20060912_MS13 ...
AATTACCTCCTTTATATGGTTTATTAAACCAAATAAAAGAGGTATTTTTTTCAGGGACATAATTTTGATCTATCCACATTTTCTTCAGGGACAAAAATTATGATCCAATGCGCTTTATTTTGAGAGCATATATAAATTTTATAAAATTTAAGTATGGAAATTTTAACAAATATTTTTAAAAATCAGATAATAAATACACTTTTTTTTATATCTATTACAAGTGTTATAGGACTATACATTGGTAATATAAGAATCTCAGGTATTGCAATAGGGATTACAGGTGTTCTTTTTTCGGGAATAATTATTTCATATTTAAATATTCCATTAAATGATGAAGTAATTCACTTTACAAGAGAATTTGGTTTAATACTTTTTATATATGCAGTTGGAATAGGAGTAGGGAAAAGTTTCTTTTCATCTTTTAAAAAAAATGGACTTAAATATAATACTTTTACAATAATTATTGTCTTATTAAATGTTATTCTTACGTTTGCAATATTTAAAATTTTTAATATAGAAAAGACATTAATGATTGGAATGTATTGTGGTTCAGTAACAAATACACCAGCGCTTGGTTCTGCTCAAAACATTGCAACAAATTATATCGATTCTTCAAAATTAGCTGAGATATCAACAGGTTATGCTTTAACTTATCCGGGAACCATAGTAGCACTTGTTCTTACAATGATAATACTCAAAATTATATTTAAAAAAGATATTGAAAATGAAATTACAACTTCATATTCAAAATTATCTTCTTCAGATATAAAAAATCTTAACATAAATGTTGAAAACAAAAACCTTGATAATACGATGATAAAAGATATACCAGCGATAGATAAACTAAATATAATAGTTACAAGAATAAAAAAGAACGGAAAAATTTATTTGGCAAATCCAAATACTGTATTAACCATTGGAGATATTATTCTTGCTGTTGGAAAAGAAAAAAACTTAATTGAATTTTCAAAAATAGTTGGATCTATATCAAAAGAAGATCTTAAAAAAGAAACTTCATCTAATATAACACACACAAGAGTAGTTGTTAGTAAAAAAGATATAATAGGTAAAAAGATATCGGAAACGCAAATACCATCATATGATGTTATTGTAACAAGGGCTTTAAGAAGTGATGTTGAGTTTATTGTAAATGATGAGTATACCTTTCAACTTGGAGACAATGTTGTTATTGTTGGAGAAAAGGAAAACTTGGAAAAAGTCATTAAAATTCTTGGAAATAGTCCAAAAGATTTAAATCACACTGATCTTATACCAATTTTTATAGGAATAATTGTTGGAATAATAATAGGAAACATACCATTTAAATTACCATTTTTCTCAGATCAAATTACTCTTGGTGTTGCAGGAGGACTTTTAGTAAGTGCAATAATCTTTTCAAATATAGAAAACATTGGTAGAATATCCTGGTATATTCCTCCTGCCTCAAGTATTCTTTTAAGAGAATTTGGGATTGTTCTATTTCTAACTGCAGTAGGTCTTAAAACAGGTAAAAACTTTGTTAACACTATAATATATGGTAGCGGAATAAAAATTATGATCCTTGGCTTTCTAATATCTTTTTTACCAATATTGATTGTAGGATTTATCGCTAAAAAATTCTATGGTATAAATTACTTTACACTTACAGGAATATTAAGTGGATCAATGACTGATCCACCAGCACTTGCTTTTGCAAACTCTATGACTGATTCAAACCTTCCTTCAATGGCTTATGCTACAGTATATCCTCTAACAATGTTTTTAAGGATAATAACTGCACAGATATTTGTTATTTATTTTTATGCTCGTTAATTTTATTGTTTTAATTTTGATAACATACTTAGGATATGTCTTTTCAAAATTTGACAGATTTAAAAATGAAACCGAAAAAGCATTAAACAGATACCTTTATTATATAGCACTTCCATCACTTATTTTTATAAAAACAATAAGTATAGATATAAAAGCATTAAATCTTGATTTTCTTTTTCTAAACATCATCCCTATAGTAAGTACTCAGCTTATTATATTTTTATGTTATAAAACAGGTCTTTTAACATCACTTTTTGCAAGAACACTAATAATTATATCAACACTTGGAAACACGGTATATCTTGGCTTCCCTGTTATCTCTCTGATAGTAGGTGAAAGTTATCTCTCATTTGCTGCACTTTCCTCATCCATACAAAATATAACTGTATTTAGTTTGGGGATAATTCTGATAAACTTAATAGAAGAAGAAACACAAAATATAAAAATCTTTGAGAAAATAATAAAAAATCCATTAATTATATCATCATCTACAGGACTTCTTTTTTCAATCCTTTCCATAAAACTACCTTTCTTGATAATAAAACCACTTGAGGAGATAGGAAAAACAACTTTTGGACTTTCACTTTTTACTTTGGGGATGAGCATAAATGGCATAAAAATTGCAGGTATAAATTTTAAAGAAATTTTTATTTCATTCATGTTTAAAATGTTTATTCTTCCTTTAATTTCCATACTGATGGTATTTATATTTGATATGAATGAAAAATCACACCTTGTAAGTGTAATAAATTATACAATGCCAAATGCTGTTGCGTGTTATGCTGTAACATATGAAATGAAACTAAATCATGAGTTTACATCAAAATCAATATTTTTTACAACAATCCTTTATGTTGTTTTCTTTTTTATTTATAACAACATATTATTTAAAATATTTTAAAATATTTTAGATTATGATTGCGATAATAAATCTTAATATATCAATTGATAAAACATACTACATACCAGATTTTAAAAAAGGGGAAATATTTAGAAAGAACCCCGATATTTGTGTAGCTGGTGGAAAAGGAGTAAATTTAGCAAGGGTATTAAAAACTCTTGGAATAAGTTCCACAATATTTGGTTTCTGTATGGGAGAGATGGGAAGATATATAATCAAGAAACTAAACGAAGAAAAATTTTTATACAAGATTATTCATCAAAAAGAAGGGCAATCAAGAACCTGTATAACTGTTGCCGATAAAAATGGAACTACAACAGACATAAATGAAGAAGGATTTTTGATAACCAAAAATTCTTACATAAAATTTTTAAATCTTATAAGAAAGGAAATTCCACAATATAGATATCTCTGTATCTCAGGAAGAACAGTAAAAGGAGCGGATGACAATCTATATAGGGAATTAATTAAAAATGCAAAGAAAAGTGGTATCAAAACTTATATTGATATAACAGGAAAGTTTCTTGAAATTTCAATAAAAGAAGGAGTAGAAACAGTAAAAATAAATTCAAAAGAGTTTTTTGAACTAAGCAGAAAGAAAAACACAATTAGAAATATAAGAACCGTTTTTGAAAAATACAAAAAATACGGTCTCAAAAGATTGATAGTAACTGATGGAAGTAAAAAAACAATAGCAATTGATGGAAAATCCATTTTCATTATAAAAGGAGTTTATATAAAAGACTTGGTATCCTCTGTTGGAGCAGGTGATTCATTTATGGCAGGTTTGATATACTGCGATATAAAAAAAATGAACTTCATAGACACACTTAAGTTTGCAACTGCGTGCGCCATTTCTGATTGCAAAACACTTGGTGCCGGAATTATAACAAAAAAAGATACTTCTTCATTAATTTCCCATATAAAAGTATCACAAATAGGATAAAATGAGATAGATTATTAAAGTTTATATCACTTTTTCTTGCTCCAGACAGCATATCTTTCACCACTTGTCTCAAATGTCCAATCATTACCAGGATACCAACCCCAATTTTTACCCAATTTTACAACTATATAATAATCATCACCTTCAATTTTTGCTGCATATAATTCATTTTGAGCAACAAGAATTTGAATAGAACTTGTTGAACTGATTTTTGCTTTTTTTCTTATTGAAATCAATTTTTTAATTGCATCTTGATAATCCTTTCCCCAATCAAAAAAATGTGGCCAAAATATACACGGCACCCCAGGATGAGTTAAAATATATGCATAAGCCATTAATCTTTGAATTTTATACTCTTTCGATGCGTTTGCTATAAAATTTGGATCTCTTGGAGATGTATCATGATTTTCAACAAAAGTAACACTTTTCATTGGCCACCAGCCAATAAGTCCTGATGGTTTTCCATTATTATTTAAAATCTCATATCTTTCTGACTCAACTGCTTGAATGAGATTAAACCTTGTTGGAAAGTCAAAAGCACTTGATGCATTTCTCCTTGGGGGATCATCTGTACCATCTATCCAGTTGACAACTAACTGTCTGTTTCCATCATAATACTCTCCAACTGTAAAAACAGGATTAGATTGCTGATTGTAATATTTTACCCAATATGGTGAATATCCTTTAACCATATCATAACGCCATCCATCAAATCCAAGTTCATTTTTTAAAAATCTCATAAAAACAATTGTATCCTCTTTAACAATTGGGTTCCGATGATCTAAATCCCTACATCCCCACTCGCCTTGTCCTTCGTCATAATTTGGACTTTTTCCGTTATTTGGTTTTGAAGGATCACCTTTCCATTCATCATCCTGAACTATTACTTCAGTAGGCCAGTCAGGATTTTTAAAATCAGCCCAGTCATTTTTTCCATTTCTGTGATTTAAAACAACATCCGCAATAACATATACTCCATACCTATGCATCTCTTTAATCGCTTGCCTTAGGTACTCTTCCCTTCCCCATTGGGAATTAATGTTATACCACTCCGTTGGATAATAACTTCCAACAGAAACTGGTGGAAACCATACCATTCCAAATCCAGAATCAGCAATCTCTTTTGCTTTATCTCTAAGTACACCCCACCAGCCATTTGGTGGATTATACCAATAACTATCAGCATACCAGTGAAAACCTTGAAGCATAACCATATAATTTGCTTTACTATCAAGCCTTATAACCTTTGAAGGAGTAAAATTTTTTGTAGAATACTTTTCTTTTGCACTAAGCCATAGAAACCTTGCTCTTTCAGATGATGGTGTTTTTATATCTAAAGATGGAATTGCTTTATCTTTAATTTCGGTTAAACTTAATTTTTCAAGTTCAAACGTCTCTGCTCTAAAAGCAACTGAAAAGAGTAATATTGAATTTAAAATAACAAATATCTTTTTGGCTTTCCCCATTTTAACTCCTCAAAATAAAATTCTTTTTATATTATAACAAACTTTTTTAAAAAAAGCATGGGAAAAAAGTCCTAATGATTATAAGAACTTATTTACTAAGTTCAAGTATTCTTAAAACATCCTCTTTCTTATAACTCCATCCCCATAATTTCCCAAGTCCCATAGAATTATTTGCAATTTTTTCAAAATCCGAATCAAAAATATTATTTTCAGATAATCTATTCTTAAGTCCTATTTTCCTAAACCAATTATCAAGAGTTTCTATTAATTTAATGGCATTTTCTTTTGTTCCATCATTTTTTATCTGAAATATATTTTCGCCAAGTTCACATATTCTTTTAAACTCATCCTTTTCAACTAAATATTTAAGAAAACCTATAAAAACTATTGAAAGTCCAATTCCGTGTGGAATATCATATATAGCACTTAGAGAATGTTCAATAACATGATTTACAAACTCAGTATCTTTATATCCAAGGTCTTCCATACCATTTAAAGCAAGTGTTGCACTCCACATAAAAGAAGCTCTTGCATTATAATCGTTAGGATTATCTAAAATCCTTTCTGTAGATTTTATTACACTTTTAACCACAGCATAAACATAATTATCAGTTATTATACAATCAGTATCCTTTGTAGTAAAATATCCTTCCAAGACATGAAGCATTATATCGCATGCTCCATAAGCAGTTTGTTCTTTAGGAACTGTAAATGTAGTTGATGGATCAAGTATTGATACTTTAGGGAAAAGAAATGTTGAATGTATTGAGTATTTTTGTTGAGTTTCCTCATTTGTTATAACAGCGCCACTATTTGCCTCAGAACCGGTTGCAGGAAGAGTAAGTACAACAAGAAGAGAAACTGTTTTTTCAATTTTTGCTTTCTTTATAAAAAAATCCCATAAATCACCATCATAATAAACCCCTGCACTTATTGCTTTTGCCTCATCTATAACACTTCCACCACCACATGCAATTATAAAATCACATCCTTCATTCTTAAAAACCTCTACTCCTTTTTTCACATGAGAAAGAACAGGATTTGGTTTCACCCCACCATACTCAACAAAATCAATTCCGTTTTTCTTTAAACTTTCAACAACAGTATCAAAAACACCATTTTTCTTTATACTTCCCATTCCATATACAAGAAGTGCTTTTTTCCCATAAAATTTAGCATAACTTCCTATTTTTGAAACAGTATTTTTGCCAAAAACAATCCTTGTATAATTTGAAAAACTAAAATCATCCATAACTACCTCCTTCCAAAATATTTAAGATATTTTTCAATTGCCTTTATTAATATATCAACATTTCTAAAAACCACAAAACCTTTTTCAATTGCATACTCAACATATGGATCATAAAGATTTCCACTTGCAACTGAAAGAAAAACTGGTTTTTTTGTTTCTTTTACAAGAATAGATACTTTGTTTATAAATGATTTCTCAAGTTTATCAGGATAATTAGGTGAAGTAGGAAGTGTGTTCATATTTGGTGTTAAAGGTATCATTGAGACAACAGAAATATCATAATCCTTAGATCTCATAACATTTTCAACTATTTCTGATATTGCATCATCGCATGCCATTGGTGTTACATCCATTGGATTTTTAAAATCCACAAGGCTGTCAAGACCATATTTTTTAAGAACATCTCCTACAATTTTTTTAAGTCCCTCTGATGGTTCATTTGCTTTTAGAATAGTAACATTATCAGCCATTGCTGTTGTTTCAAAACCAGCATTTGAAATAAAAAATGAATTAAATGATTTAATATCATACCTTGAGATATAAGTTGAAAGATAAGTTATATCAATAAACTCATCAAAATTATCACATACTAAAGCACCGCTTTTTTCAAGAAGTTTTTCAAAAACTATATAATCACCAGCAATTGAAGCAGTATGCCCCATAACCGCTTTTTGTCCAAGTGATGTTCTTCCAGCTTTATATATTACAATTATTCTACCTTCTTTTATCGCTTTTTTAGTAATATTTATCAATCTTATCCCATCATATGTTTTAAACCCTTCAATATAAGAAAGTATAACTTTAGTATCTGTTTTATTTACAAAATAATCTATATAATCCACAACAGTTATATCCTGTTGATTTCCAACTGTAATAGTGTAATCTGGTATTATGTGCGGAATTTTTGTAAGAACAGATATAACAAATGCCCCACTTTGGCTAACAAATGCTGTTTTTGACATATACTGATTAAAACCTATAGGATATTTCATTTTATACTCAGGAATAAAAAATGTATTTACTTTTTTATGATTTAAAACAATACCCATACAATTTCCACCATTAAGAGCAAAGTTATTATTTGAGTTTCTTGCATTTTTTATTATCTCTATTAATCTTTCTGCAAGTTTTTCACTTCCACTTTTCTCCCCTATTCCACCAGTTATTAAAACTAAACCTCTAACCTTACCTGAATTTACTGACTCTTCAATAACATCCATTACACTATTTACAGGAACAGCAACAACAAGCATATCAATTACAAAAGGAACCTCTGAAATTTTACTATATGCCTTAACACCATCTATTTCATCAATACCTTCCTTTATTACTACCATTTTGCCTTTATCAAAGCCTGCTTTAATTGTATTGTTAAGAATTATTCTTGCCATATTTATCTTTCTTTCACTCACCCCAACTACACAAATTGTTTGCGGATTTACAATTGCATTTATTGACTCATAAGATGGAATATTTTTATCTTTTTTTATTGATTTTCTAAACCTAAGAACTCCATCAAGAGCATAAAACTTTCCATTTGATAATGCTAAAGGATTTATTTCAAACTCCTCTATTGTAAACTCACCATTTTTATCGCTAAAATAATTCATAATATCAGCTATCTTTGAAACCCATATTGATAATTCTTTTTTCTCAACCAACTTATCAAGCCCTCTAACTTTTCCAAAAAGATAATTAGAAATCCAAACATTTTCAACAAAATCATCAACATTCTCATCTCCACTTGTTATACTAAAAACAGGAATAAATGAAGTTGAATAATCTTTTTTAAGTGCTTTTATAAAGCTCTCAGTATGTGTTCCACCAGGACCAAGTGTTATCACAGGACCAAAGGCATCATCATTTTTTGAACCAAGTAATAGTTCATGACCAAGATGAAAAGGTATATGTTCTATAAATTCAAAAGCAGCAATCCCATCTATATCATTAAAATTTAAAAATTTATCAACTACTTTTTTAATCTCAGAAAATTCATTTGAAACTACCTTAACACCACCAGTATCTGTTTTATGAAGATTTGTTGATGATACAATTTTGATAACGACTTTTTTAGTTTTAATTTTGCTTATAATATTTTTTATAAAATCATCATTAACATTTTTCTTCTCAGCAAAAATATACAAAGGAACATTAAGGCCTAAAATTTTTATTATCTCATAAACTTCAATTTCTGATAGATTTTTTCTCCCCTCGTTATATGCTTTTTCAAGTATTTTCTTTATTTTTTCCATTTTTATCCTCCTTTTCCACTTGCTTTTCTTATTCTATCCATAATTGCTAAACCCAGTCCTTTTTCCTCAACTTTCTCTATATAAATCTTAGAAACACCAACATCCTCAAGTTGATGAAAATAATCAAAAAGATTTGAAGCAGCTTCATACATATCACCAGTTTTTGAAAGAACTTTTACAACTTTAAATTTTTTACCAAAAGGCTTCTTAGAAAAAGCAATATATGCAGAATTAAGGTCATCATCAACATCTTTTGGATTATCAACTATAACAACATCTGGAATAGGTGAGTAATGTTTTCTAAAAACTCCAGGTGAAAGTACTTTCTTATTAGGTTTATAAAGTTTTTCAGAAATTATTTCTTCAATTTCTTCAACTGGCAAAGACCCCTTTCTTAAAAGATAAAATTTATCATCTTCATATTTTATTATTGTTGATTCAAGCCCTAAATCAGTTTTTCCACCATCTATTATGTAATCTATACCGTTTTCAAATTGCTTTAAAATATGATTTACTCTTGTTGGACTTATCCTTGTAAACTTATTTGCGCTTGGAGCAGCAATAGGAGTTGAGTATTTTATAAGTTTTAATGCTATTTCATTTTTCGGCATTCTTACAGCAACAGTGTCAAGTCCAGAAGTTATTATATCAGAAATGTTTTTTCTTTTTTTTAAAACAATAGTAAGAGGACCTGGCCAAAATTTTTCTAAAAGTTTATAAACTTTTTTTGGAACTCTTAATACTATTTCATCTAAATCATTAAAACTTGAGATATGAACTATCAATGGATCAAAATGTGGCCTTTGCTTAAGTTCAAATATTTTAAGAATTGAATCTTTTTGATATATTGAAGCGCCAAGACCATATACTGTTTCTGTTGGAAAAGCAACTATTCCACCTTTTTTAATTGCGGTAGCAGCTTTTTTTATGTTTTCTTCACTTGGTAGAAGAATCTGAATCATTTAATAAATTCATCTATTCCCAATTTCTCAATCTCTTTGTTTGTTTCAAGTATTTCACTGATAAGTTTTTTTCTCATCTCAATCAGTTTGCTTCTAATTCTTTCATCCTTTATAGCAATTATCTCAAGTGCAAGTATTGCTGCATTTTTAGCAGAATCTATTCCAACACAGGCAACAGGAATACCTGGTGGCATATTCACCATTGAAAGCAAAGAATCAATCCCTCCTAATTTAACATCAAGAGGAATAGCAATTACAGGTTTACTAGTTTTTGAAGCAATTACACCTGCAAGGTGTGCACTCATTCCAGCTGCAGCAATAAATACATCAACATTTTTTTCTATCTCTTTAATAAATTTTTCAAGCTCATCAGGAGTTCTATGAGCCGAAAGTACTTTAAATACAAAACTCACATTAAACTCTTTTAATGTTTTAAAACAATCCTTAACCTTTGAAATATCATTTTTACTTCCAACAATTATGCAAACAGACATACTTATCTTCTCATTTTAAAATAAGATATATACCAATAAAAAGATTTATAAAAGTTATCACAGACAAGCCATAAAAAATAAGTTTTATCTTTGCAACCTCATCTTTAATAAAAATAATTTCATTTTCAATTGTAGATATTTTTTTCTCTTGCTCATTTATTTTAGAATCAACATTAAAATTTTTGTTTAAATCTTGTGTAAGTTTTCTGTTTATATTTTCAACTGCAACCTCAGCAAAAGTTCTAATTACCTCTTTTAATATACTCATAAATTACATATCAACTTTAATTTATTTTAACTTCATTTCTTATCTTACTATGCTTATATCCATAGAAAATATATATCATCATCCCTATATGAAGCCATATAACTAATCTAAGCCATGTGGCAAGTGGTAATGATACCATTTGCAATAATGAAACTAAAGCTCCCATAATTGGGACAAAGGGGACCCATGGTGTCTTAAAATGTCTTTGAAGATTTGGTTCTTTTACTCTAAGTATCCAAACTGCTAATGAAACTATTGTAAAAGCAAGCAATGTTCCAATTGAAACCATCTCACCAAGAACTCCTATTGAAAAAAAACCACCCATTATTGCTGTCAAAATTCCAGTTAAAATTGTTGTTATATAAGGTGTTCTAAATTTAGGATGTAATTTTGAAAAAATAGGTGGAAGAAGTCCATCGTTTGCCATTGCAAAAAATATTCTTGGCTGACCAAGTAAAAGAACAAGTATAACAGAAGAAAGTCCTGCTATTGCTCCAATTTTAATAAATGGCCTTAACCAAAACAAACCTTCACCTGCTGCATTTATACCAACTGCTATAGGATCTGGCACTTGTAATTGATCATATTTTACTATTCCAGTTAAAACCAAGGCAACAAGTATATAAAGAAATGTTGATATAAAAAGAGAACCCATTATTCCAATAGGCATATCTTTTTGAGGATTTTTGGCTTCTTGTGCAGCTGTTGATACCGCATCAAAACCTATATATGCAAAAAATATAACAGCCGCTCCTCTAAGAATTCCACTCCAACCATAATGTCCAAACTCTCCTGTATTTTGAGGAATAAAAGGTTTCCAATTATCAGAGTTGACATAGGCAAATCCAAAAACTATAAAAAGTATTATTACACTTACTTTTATTATCACTACTAAATTATTAAAAATGGCACTCTCTTTTATCCCAATTACAAGAAGCATTGTAATCAAGAGAACTATAAAAACAGCAGGAAGATTTATTATTGCACCTGTGTGATACCATCCCTTTATAGAATCATATGCAAATGTAGGATTAGTAAGATAAGATGGTAGATTAATTCCCAAATCTTTCAAGAAACTTACAACATATCCTGACCATCCAACAGAAACAGCAGATGCACCAAAAAGATACTCAAGCATTAGATCCCATCCAATAATCCATGCAAAAAACTCACCCATTGTAGCATATGCATATGTATAAGCGCTACCTGAAACAGGTATCATTGATGCAAACTCAGCATAACATAATCCTGCAAAAGCACATCCTATTGCAGATATTATAAATGAAATAACAATAGCAGGTCCAGCATATTGTGCAGCTGCCTGTCCTGTTAAAACAAATATACCAGCCCCTATTATTCCACCAATACCTATCATTACAAGATTAAGAGGACCAAGAACTTTTCTTAAAGAACCTTTACTCTCAGCATCGGAAATAAGTTTATCAACTGATTTTCTTAAAAAAAGATTTTTTAACGCCATTTTTTCTCCTTTTTTTCTATTTTTTACTCAAAAATATTTATTTTATCTTATAAAATAATACTATCATTTTTAAAAATAGAAGTCAAAAAAAGTTATTAAATAAATGAAAAAGCAGATAAGAGAAAAATAATAAAATTAGACAAATTTACTAAAAAATCAACAAATATTTTTAACCCAATTTACACACAAATATTGACATGACCTAATTGCTAAAAGTTCTGAATTTGAAAGTTTTTCTGGTCCATAATGAATTAACTTTTCTCTTGGTCTGTCAACTTTTGATATTTCTTTCATTGTTTTTTTAAAATTATTTCCCATTAAAACCCCAAATATTTTTAAAAATTAAAAACGGAGAGAGTGGGATTCGAACCCACGGTCCGACTATACGTCGGACAGCGGTTTAGCAAACCGCCGCCTTAAGCCACTCGGCCATCTCTCCTTTAATAAGTAAGAAGTAAAAAAGTAAGAAGTGAGAAGTAAGAAGTAAAAAGCAAATAAAGAGAACTATAAAAATATTTCTCTAATTTATTATACTAAATTTTTTTGAAATGTTTTTTTAAGTCCTTCTTCTATTTTTGTCCACGAATTAAAACCAGTTTTTCTCTCCCACTTAACTGGAGTACAAATCCAATGATATGCTTTTGCTTCCCTTATTTTATCCCTATTTAAAACAGGTTTTGTTATAAATATATAAGAAAAAACTTCATACGATAAAGCAAAAAAATACATAATAGAATTTGGAAGTTTTAGAATCAAAGGTGGTTTTACTCCCATACGTTCAGCCATAAGATTTATAAAATAAGACCAGGTATAAAAATTTGGTTCTGAAACATAAAAAATCTCATTTTTTATATCATCCTCAATGCTTCTAATTATGCATCTACAAAGGTCCTCAACAAATATAAAACTAAACATAGAATCTGGATTTGATGGCGATATCATTACTCCTTTTTTTACATATTTTGCTATAGTTGAAAAACCATCATCCTTTGGTCCATAAACAATAGGTGGTCTAAGTATAACCCATTCATTAAAATCTTTAACATAATTTTCAGCAAGTAGTTTACTTAAACCATAGTTTGAAACAGGATTATCTTTTGTTTCTTCATCTCTTGGATATGAAGTATCACTTGAAGGACCACCTGCTGCAAGCGAAGAAACATATATTATCTTTTTAACATTATTTCTTTTCGCTGCTTCAACTAAATTTTTAGTAGAAGTGACATTTTCTCTTATATATTCATCTTTATTTCTTGCAAAAAGTGTTGCTGCAAGATGTATCACTAAATCACAATCTTTAAGTCCTTTTTTAAGTGTATCAATATTATGATAATCAACAGATAAATACTTAACTCCATCAATCTCATTATTTGATGACCTTGTAAAGACAACTAAATCCCAGTTATAATTTTCTTTTATAATTCTTATTAGATTTGATCCCACAAAACCTCTCCCCCCCGTAATTACAACTTTCATAATTACTCCTTTATCTTTTCAAAAAAATTTTGTGTTTTCTTTTTTAGATAATTTATATTCCTTTCAATATTCAAATTGAAAAATGAATTAAGATATTTTATTTTTCCGCGATTTATTGTATAAGCATCAGGAAATTTTTTTGATAAAATTTTTGAAAGAATTGTTTTTTTATCATCTTGTGGAGTTATAATAGTTACAGTTAAAAACATAATAGTAAAAAACAATATTTTTATTATAAGCGAAAATGGAAATACATTAAAAACTCTAATATTTAGCGAAAAATAAATATAAAGAAAACTCCATAGAGCAATAAAACCATAAAAATAATAATTTCCATATCTTCCAGTATCAGGATATAAAACAAAAATAATTATATGAAAAATTACTATAAAAAAAATCCCAGTAAAAATTCTTATCATAATTATTTTATAAAAAATCTTTTTAATCCTCTATAACCTCTGTAAAAAGAGTATTTATCAGGATACTTTCCCTCAATTATTTTATCAAATACTGATTTGCCATCCCTTTGAGGATAAAAAATAATTGTAATGTATAGCATAATAAAATAAAAGAAAAATTTCAAAAAAATTCTTGTAAAATCATTGAGATTCCTTATAGAAATATTTAAAAATCCAAAAAATCCAATCCATAACAAATTTGAAGCAAAAAGATAAGCAAATCCAAAGAGTGTTGTATCTGGATATGAGAAATAGATAAGAATATGTGTAAAAACAACAAAAATAATTATTACTAACATTAATTACTCCATAGATTTAAACTCAACATATACAGTTAAATAATCTTCGCTAAAATCTTTTGGAAGTGGATCAAATTTTTTTATTCCATAAATTGTTGAAAGTACCATCTCATCAAAAATTCTATTTCCAGATGAATTATAAATTATTACATTTCTAATACTTCCATCTCTCATTATATTAAATCTTACAACAGCTTTTAGATTTGATGATACAATATCTCTTTCCTGCCAACTATCATAAAGTTTTGTTCTAAGTTTTGTGATATAATATGGATATGGAAACTCAGATCCAAAAGTTATTCCTGAACTTTGAGAACCCCCAGCATTATTTGAATTTGAAGTAGAACCTAAATTTTGCTCAGAATTTTTTGATTGAGTATCGTTTAATTTGTTATCATTTATTATTTTGGATTCTTCATCTATCATAGAAGGTCTTAAATTTTTCGTGTTTGTATATAGATAATCAGGATCTTCAACTTGCTTATGGATATTCATTTTATTTATAAGTTTTTTGGGAACAATATTTTTAGAATCTTTCTCAATTTCTTTTTTATCAGATGAATAAGTTGCTAATTTTTTAGATTCTTCTCCTACATTGGCTACATCGGTTCTTCCTATAAAATCTATATAATACTGCTTTGGCTTTGAGGAAATTGATTTTAAGTTAATAAAAAAAAGAATTCCAAATAAAAAAAGATGAATTGTAAAAGATAAAAAAATAGAATTACTCATTTTGATACAACAACCGATATACCCACTCTTTCAGCACCAAGTTTTTTTGCTGTATCAAGAACATTTACAACACTTTGAATTGGAACATTTTTATCAGACTCAACAAGAACCGTTTTTTCATTTACTCGTGAAAGTTGAAGAATAAGCTCTTTTTCTAAATCATTAACCTTTTTTGAATTAACATAAATTTTCTCATCAGAAGTTATAGTCACTTTTATGATATCCTTTGATGTATTTGAAGTTATTGTATCAGGAGAAGAAGATGATTTTGGAAGATTTACTCTTATATGAGATGTGATAAAAAAAGGTGTTATTATCATAAATATTATAAGTATAATAAGCATAACATCTATAAGAGGAATCATATTTATTTCTGATATAAGTCCCTTTGATGTATTATGGATTTTCATTTTTATAATATCTTGCTATTATTTGTTCAATAATCCAATTTATCTCTGAGTTAAACCTTGATATATTTGAAACAAAATAATTATAAGCCACAACAGCAGGTATTGCAACAAAAAGTCCCATAGCAGTATTAACAAGCGCCTCAGAAATTCCATGTGCTATTACTGATGGACCAGCACTTTGAAATGCTGCCATATCCTTAAAAGCTCTAATAACCCCTATAACTGTTCCAAAAAGACCAATAAAAGGAGCAGTAGAACCAATAGTTGCAAGAGCATTAAGTCTTTTTGTCCATTGTGAATTATAATAATCAATCATAGCATTAACATACTCTTTTTTTTCAGAAATACTTCCACGATAATTTATCAAAGAAACAATAATCTCTGAAACTATATTTTTCTGCAAAATTAAGTTTTTTATAACATCCTCAGTTTTTGATGTAGTTTTTAACATATGAACCGCCTTTGATGCAGCAATTCTACTTTTATGAACTATTTTTTTAAACTCTTTATATTTTTCTATTATTATTGCAAGAGAGTATATAGAAAGCAAAACAAGAATAATAAAAACAAAACCTCCTGCTTTTAAAATTTCCTTAAATGTAAATTCCATAAACTCTCCTTACTCATATATTATTTTACAAAATTAGATTTTAATATTAACAACAAATCTTATTTTTTAAGATGGGAAATCACATTTTTAGTATTAGGATTTTTTATTATACCCTTCTCTGTGACTATCGCCGTAATAAGCTTTGATGGGACAACATCAAAAGCAGGATGAAATGCCACTACATCTGGATGAGATATATAAGAATCTCTTATTTTTATAACTTCAAGAGAAGACCTTTCCTCAATTTTTATATCATCACCTTTTTCAATATTTAAATCAAATGTATCAGTTGGTGCAGCAACGTAAAATGGAATCTTATGATAAGCACTTAAAATTGCAAGTGAGTAACTTCCTATTTTATTTGCTATATCCCCATTTCTTGCAATTCTATCTGCTCCTATTATAACAGCATCAACCTTTTTTGTTTTCATAACCCATCCAACCATATTATCACATATAAGTGAAAATGGTATTTTGTTTTTTAATAACTCCCATGCAGTTAATCTCGCTCCTTGAAGATAAGGTCTTGTCTCACAAGCATAAACATAACCTATATAACCATTTTTATAACCTTCGCTAATTATACCAAGAGCAGTTCCAATTCCAGCAGTTGCAAGTGCTCCAGTATTACAATAAGTTATAACAACAGATCCAGGTTTAAGTAAAGAAATACCATTTTTAGCAATATTAAGTGTTGAATTTATATCTTCATTTAATATTAAAGAAACTTCATTTTCAACAATCTCTCTTAGTTTTTTGAGTTCTCTTTTATTAAGAAAATCATTAGTTATCTTTTCTATATAATCAAGTGCTTTTCTATGAACCCTCCAACTACATTTAAAAAGAGAAACAGCAGTAGGCCTTGCTGATTTAAGTTTCTCTAAATTTTTTTCAAGAATTTTAATAAGAGCTCTTTTTTTATTTACTTTTTTAGAAATTATCTCATCTATCCCAAGAAGATATCCATATGCTGCTGTATCACCTATAAGTGGAGCACCCCTTACCATCATATCTTTTATTGCTTTTGAAACATCAGAGACATTTTTTGCTTTAAAATAAGAAACTTTAAAAGGAATCAATCTTTGATCAAGAATCAAAAGTTTATTTTTTCTATATATTAATCTTTCAGGAATCATTTTAATATTTATGGGATTGTATTTATAATTTCTTCAAGTTCCATATCAGGTTTTCCAGTTATCTCTATTGTTTTTTCTTTACCTTTTAACCCTCTTATAATATTGATATTTTTTTCACTTACCTCAAAAAATTGAGCAAGATATTTTTTTAAAATAACATTAACTTCTCCATCATTTCCTTTTGCACATACTTTGACTCTTAAAACCTTTCCTATTCTTGAGATAACCTCATTTTCATTGCAGTTTGGAATTACTCTTACTTTTATTGTCATTTTTACCTCCAATTTCAGTTATAAAATAAAAAACTTCCTATTCTTATAAGATTTGCCCCTTCTTCAAGGGCAATTTTATAATCAGAAGACATTCCCATCGAAAGATAATTTTTAAATCCTAAACTAAAATCATCAGTAAAATATCTTTCATAAATACTTCTTGCTTTTTTAAATGCTTGAGCAATTTCTTTTTCATCATCGGTCAGAGGTCCTATACACATTATTCCTCTTACAATTACATTTGGCAGTTTTGAAATCATATTGTATTCCTTATCAAAATCACTTTCTTTTATCCCATATTGTGTTTCTCTTTCATTTATTTTTAACTGAAGCATAACAGGAAGTTTTTTATTATTTTTATGAGCAAATTCATTTATGAGAAGGGCAAGTTCATAAGAATCTATGGAATCTATTGAATTAAAAAGATTTATAGAATATTTAACTTTATTTTTTTGTAGATGACCTATAAAATGTATATCATAATTATTTTTAAAAGGAATCAGGTCTAAATCTTTTTGCCATCTTGAAATTGAATCTTGAACTCTATTTTCACCAAGTATTTTTATTCGTCCATCATTTATAATGGAAATTATCTGCTCTTTTTGAGCATATTTTATTACTGCCATTACATCTGCATTATATTTTCTTGTGTGATTTAATATCTCTGATATTTTATTTTGGATGTCAAGAATTTTTATATTTTCAGATCTATCCCTTCCCTGCATTATATATATTTTAGCAAATTTTTAAAATTTCTAAAAATAAAAAACCCCTCCACCAAAAAGCGGAGGGGTTAAAATAATCGCCTACCTTAGATTATTAGTACATATCACCTGCTGGAACTGAAGGTGTCTTTTCTTTTTTCTCTGGAAGTTCAGCAACAAATGCACCAGAGATAAGTAGTGTTGATGCAATTGAAGCTGCATTTTCAAGAGCAGTTCTTGTTACCTTGCATGGATCAACTATTCCTGCCTTCATTACATCAACAAACTCCAGTTTTTCAGCATCAAAACCTATCTCATGTGATGAATTCTTTATCTTATCAACCACAATTGAAGGATCTGCACCAGCATTTTCAGCAATAGTTTTTAATGGTTCATATACAGCTTTTCTAATTATATTTACACCAATCATCTCATCCTCATGATCAACCTTTATATTGTCAAGCACCTTTGCTGCTCTAACTAATGCAACACCACCACCAGGAAGTATTCCTTCCTGAACTCCAGCTTTTGTTGCATTCTTTGCATCTTCTACTTTTGATTTCTTTGCTTTCATCTCTGTTTCAGTTGCTGCACCAACTCTTATTACAGCAACACCACCACTAAGTTTTGCAAGTCTCTCCTCAAGTTTTTCTCTATCATAATCAGATGTTGTTTCATCAATCTGTTTTCTTATTTGATTGGCTCTTTCTTTTATTTTTTTCTTATCACCCTCACCATCAACTATTGTTGTGTTTTCTTTATCAACAACAATTCTCTTTGCCTTTCCTAACTGCTCAAGTTTTGCATTCTCAAGTTTCATTCCTCTCTCTTCGCTTATAACTTCACCACCAGTAAGTATTGCGATATCTTCAAGCATCTCTTTTCTCCTATCTCCAAATCCTGGAGCTTTTACTGCACATGCTCTAAGTGTTCCTCTAAGTTTATTAACAACAAGTGTTGCAAGAGCCTCACCCTCAACATCCTCAGCAATTATTAAGAAAGGCTTTCCAGTTTGTACAATCTTTTCAAGGATTGGAAGAAGTTCATTCATTGATGATAGTTTCTTATCGGTTATCAATATAAGCGCATCCTCAAGAACACACTCCATTCTCTCAGCATCAGTTATAAAATATGGTGAAATATAACCTCTATCAAACTGCATTCCTTCAACAACATCAAGTTCAGTTTCTGATGATTTTCCTTCTTCAACTGTAATTACTCCTTCATGTCCAACCTTTTCCATTGCCTCTGCAATAAGATCACCTATTACTCTATCATTTGCAGAAATTGTTGCAATCTGAGCTTTTTCCTCTCTTGTCTTAACTGGCTTTGCCATCCTTTTCAACTCAGCAACAATTGCCTCAACAGCCTTTTGAATACCTCTTCTAACGTAAAGAGGATTTGCACCAGCAGTAATATTTTTAATTCCTTCGTTAAATATTGCTTGTGTTAAAACTGTTGCTGTTGTTGTTCCATCACCAGCAACATCATTTGTTTTAGAAGCTGCCTCTCTTACAAGCTGGGCTCCCATATCTTCAAAATGATCCTCAAGTTCAATCTCTTTTGCAATTGTAACACCATCATCTATTATTGTTGGAGAACCAAATTTCTTTGCAAGAACCACTGCTCTTCCTTTTGGTCCAAGTGTTACTTTAACTGTATTTGCTAATTTATCTACCCCCTGCTTTATTTTAAGTATTCCTGTATCTGAAAAAAGTATTTCTTTTGCCATATCACACCTCCTTTAATTTATTGATTTATTATTGCAAGAACATCTTCTTCTCTCATAATGAGATAATCTTCATCGTTTATTTTTATCTCAGTTCCAGAGTATTTACCATAAAGAACCTTATCACCAACTTTAACTTCCATTGGGATAAGTTTTCCATCCTCATACTTACCCTTTCCTACTGCAACAACCTCTCCCTCTTGTGGTTTTTCTTTTGCAGTATCTGGAATTATTATTCCACCTCTTTTCACCTCTTTTGGCTCAAGAGGTTTAACAACAATTCTATCCGCTAGTGGTGTTATATTGAGTTTTGTTTTTGCCTCTGACATATCCACCTCCTTTCTATTTTTAGCAACTATACTATCTAATTGCTAATTTTATCAAATTTTAAATAACCTTGTCAATAGCAGTCTAATATTTAATCTGCTAATTTTGAATTTTAAATTCAAAAAGAGTACTTCCAACTTCTATTTTATCGCCATCAGATAATATCTGTTTTAAAGAGATAGGTGAATCGTTATATTTTACAACCGAGGGGTTTAAAGGTATCAAAACAAAATTTCTATCTTTAAAAACAATAGCAGAAGAAAAATCTGATAAAGGAAAAAAATGATGTTTTGGTTTTGCAGGAATATGAACTCTATGAGTACCTATAAATGTTATTATTCTGTTAATTTTAAAAAATTTTCTCTCATCATATGGATTTTTTATTACTGAAAGATATGCATTTGGAATAAGAATTTTTGTAATTTTTACATACATTTTATAATGTGAAACAGAGATAACATCTCCATCTTTCAAAATCGATTTTTTTATTTTTAATCCATTTACATAAGTTCCATTTGTTGAGTTTAAATCCTCTATATAAAAATTATTATTTTCACGAGTTATTTTAAAATGATGGCTTGAAACAGTAGGGTCATCAATTACAAGATCATTTGTTTGTGATCTTCCTGCAATTATTAAATCTTTTGTAAAGGTATATTCTTTAAGATTATTAGAAGTTTTTAAAGAAATTATCAGAGTCATGTTATCTTATCAAAGATTTTATCAATTAATCCCGAAACATTAAACTTTGCTATAACAACTGTAATATTATCACTTCCATCTTTTAAATTTGCAAGATCAACAAGTTTCCTACATAAATCCATAGAAAAATTATTTTTTCTTATAACATCTATAATTTCATTATCATCTACTATCTTTGTAAAGCCATCTGTTGCAAGAATTAAAATATCACCATCTTTTAATTTCCCTTCATAGATAAAATAATTTATATACTGCTTAACGCCAATAGCCTTAGTAAGAATATTTCTATAAGAAGATTTTTTTGCCTCTTCAAGAGTAATTATTCCCTTTCTATATTGCTCCATCACAAAAGAATCATCTTGCGTTAATTGAATAATTTTTTCTTCTCTTATAAGATATGCTCTTGAATCTCCTACATGAACTACTGAAAATCTATTTTTATTATGAAAAACTGCTGCAGTAAGAGTTGTTCCCATCCCTTTTGTCTCTTCATTTTCTTGGGAATGGCGCCAAACACTCAAGTTAGCATAATCAAAAGCAGAAACAAGTATATTTGTCTCACGAGAATAATCCCTATTATTTATATCCGGAACAACTTTATTTAAAATCATCTCTTTATACTTTTCATAAACATTTTTTACAGCAAGTTCACTTGCAAGATCTCCTTTCTTATGTCCACCCATACCATCAGCTACAACCATAAATCCAAGTTCAGTATCATAATAAAAATTATCCTCGTTTCTTTCTCTCTCACGTCCTTTATCTGTTGTCCCATAAATTTCAAGTTTATAACTCATAATCTTTCCTTCTTAAAATATCACAAACAAAAATGAAATTAAGATAAAACAATGATAAAATAAAAATTAAAAAAACTGATTTTTCTATATCCAAATTAAGTTTTTTAATAATTTTTTCAAAATATATTACTGAAAGTTTTTCTTTTATCTTATTTTTATTAGGTTGTGAAATATTTAATAATTCTTTCTGTATTTCTTTTTTTATAATAGAGGATATATCTTCATTACTATAATTTTCAACATTCTGATAAATTCTATTTATAACTTCAAGTTTTATTTTTTCGCGTTCTTGATCATATTTTTTCATTTCAGACACATAAAGTAATTCTGCCTCTTTTTCTATATATATATTTTTAAAAGCCAAAAGTAAATAAAACATAAAAATCAAATAAAAAACGACAAAAAAATTTTTTTTAAAATAAAATGCAAATAACCCTGTTAGAATAATAAAAATTATAAGATAAATTTTATTAAAATCTATCAAATCAAAACCATAAGAATAAGACATATAAACAAACAATAAATATATGGATAGCAAGAACAAAAAATAAGGTATACTTTTCTTCCACCCACTTAAAAATTTAAGTTTTAAAGAAACAAATAAAAAAAATAAGGATAAAACAATAAAACTTTCAGTTCTAAAATTTATGTTATTAAAGAGATAAATCAAACCATCAAAAAGAGAAGAAATGTTTACTTTATTATTCATATTTAAGTAGGTAGCGTAAAAAATAACAAAACTTGAAATGACATAAGAAATAATTGAGTTAATCTCAAATTTTCTAATAAGAATATAAAAAGAAACAAAACCTAATAACAGAAAAATTAAAGAGAAAGGATAGGAAATTATTTCTTTTATAAACTCTTCAAATGAGTTAGCTTTTATAAAAGATGAGAAAAAATAAAGAGAAAAAACTCCAACTAATGTTAAGAAAAAATGATATACAACCCTTAAAAATAAATATAATTTAGTTGCTTGCATTTTTTTATTTTTTGTAGAAGAAAATTCTTTTATATTCAAGGATAAATTTTTATCACTTTCATTCTGCTTTTCTTTAACATATTCAATTTCAGACCCAGAAGATCCCTTTTCTCTACTTTCAACTTCTACATTACTTAAAATATTTTCTTCATTTTTTTTTATTCTAATTGTCTTTGAAACTTCTTCTTGTTTATTTTTCAAATCATTTAAATCAAGTTCAATCGTATCATTTAAAATATTTTCATAATTTTTTTCTTTATATCTTTTAAGTTCATTTACCGCCTCAAGTGCACTTTGATATCTTTCATCTGGATTTTTCTTCATCAGTTTTTCAATCATTCTTACCGTCCATACTGGAAGATCAGGTCTCAAAAGATAAAGATTTGGCAGCGGTTCACTTACATGCTTATTTATAACATCAATTGCACTCTTTCCATCAAAAGGATATTTTCCAGTAAGTAGATAAAAATATGTTGCTCCAGCAGAGTAAAGATCTGTTCTATGATCCACTTTAATTCCTCTACATTGTTCTGGTGACATAAAATAAGCAGTTCCTATCATCTCACCAGTAATCGTTAGCTGCTTTTCTTCAACAACTCTTCTTGCAAGCCCAAAATCTATAATTCTTGGCACCCCATCCTTTGTAAATATAATATTCGATGGTTTTATATCACGATGAATTATATTTTTTGAGTGAGCATGAGCAAGTCCTTCAAAAACTCCAAGCATTATATCTGAAGCTTCTTTTACATCAAGAAATTTCTTTTCAGCAACAATTTTATCAAGACTTTTTCCTTCCACATAAGACATAACAATATAATAATTATCTTTTTCTTTACCGTAATCATAAACATGGATAGTATTTGGATGATCAAGTTGTTTTGATATTTCAGCTTCTCTTAAAAAAAAATCTATGTTTCTTGGATCTGCTTCAAGTTCTTTTGCAAGAATCTTTACACATACAACCTTATTTAGCTTGATATGATGAGCTTTATAAACAACACCCATCCCCCCCTGTCCAATCTTCTCAAGGATAAGGCATCCTGCAAATGTTTTTCTTATCAAGTTATTATCGTTATTCATTTATACGTCTGTCTATATGATAAACACTCTTATTCTTGGATGGTCTTGATTTCAAAAATCTTTTTATCTCAAAGACCTTCTCTATTATTCTGGCATAATGCATTCTTTTTAAGACATTTACAACAGAGACTGAAAGTGTCATAAATGGAAATTTTTTGACATTATTCATTCTATCAGTTGTAAGGATATAACCTCTTTTCTTATCCTCCTCACTATAAAAACCAAAAATATCATCATCAAATTTTTTAATCACATCTTCCAGAATATCAATAATTTTATCTTTGGATGCTACAATCACAAAATCATCACCACCTATGTGTCCTATAAAACATATTTCTGCTTCATATTTTTTTACCGTATCAACAAGCATTCTTGCCATATACATTATAACACCATCACCCTTCAAATAACCATACACATCATTGTATGCTTTAAAGTTATCAATATCAATATAAGCATAAGAAAAAACTTTCCCTTCAGAAATAAGTTTTTTGACATATTCTTCTATTAATGGACCACCAGGAAGCTTTGTAAGTGGATTAAGTGATGAATCGCTATCTTTTCTTCTCAGTATTCTATTAATTCTTACTTTAAGTTCTCTCACATCAAATGGTTTATTTATATAATCATCAGCACCTATATCTATCATCTTCACCTTATAATCCATTTCGCTTATTCCTGTAAGTATTATTATCGGAATATCTGAATATATATTATTTTCTCTTATTTTTTTACATATCTCAGATCCATCTATATCCGGTAATTTTATATCCAAAAGAATTAATGATGGTTTTGAGTTTTTTGATAGATAATCGAGAAGCTCTCCTCCACTTGTAAGTGAAACAACATTATAATTCAAATTTTTAAGTATTACAGATACAAGCAAGCCTACATTTGGATCATCATCTACAACAACTATCGTTTTCAAATTTTCACTCAAAAACTCCCCCTTCTATAACTAAATACCTTTAAAACTATTATAAAAAATATATACAAAAAAATCAAACAATCCGCATTGGATCATAATTTTTGTCCCTGAAGAGAAAATGGATAGTTCAAAATTATGTCTCTAAAAATGTTTCAATTATTCAAAATACTAAATCCCCCTTATTTTTCCCCCTTTGTTAAAGGGGGATTGAGGGGGATTTCAATTTGTTTTTACTATGCAAAAAATAAAACAAAAAAGTTTATAGAAAAGCTTATGAGATTAAAAGAGAGTAAAAATAGTAAAATAATAGTAGAGGAGTTAGAAGTTTATGTATAGTTTTCAGGGACATTTTTTAATCTAACTAATCTTACTTCAGGGACATCGAATTTTGATCTAACACCGATGTATAGAAAAATTTGGAGACACATATCAGAGATACTTTCTAAGAAAATATCGGTTTAATGGAATAGAAGATTTGATATATGAGACACAGAAATTTGAATTTAGACACAATCATACCTACAGATACAGTACCATACACGGGAAAACACCTATGAAAGTAATGTCAGAATATAAAGATAGTATACTTAAATTACCACAGAATTATCAATTTGACAAAGATAAAGGTTTATCAGAAGGATTCATCCACATACTCAGATTTATAAGAAGTGATAGAAAACTAGATATATTCGGAGAAAAATTTATACTACCTAAAGAAACTGTTTACGAATATGTATGGTGCACTATTGATGTCAAAGAACAGAGACTAAGAATATTTCTAGATAATAAACACATCGAAGAATTTAGCTACAAATTACCAAAATGTAAACGATGTATCTGAACATCTCAGCACTAGAAATAGTGTAAACGATGTTCATGTATTTATCACCTATCCCCTACCCCAATTTCCTTTATTATCTGTATTATTTTTTTCGCTGAATCTTCCCATGAAAATCTTTTGATATTTTCAAAACCTTTTTTAAGATTTTAATAATTTTTTATATAAATCTATATGAGATTTCGCTATACTTGCCCAAGAAAATTTTTTTATATATTCTTTAACTTTTTTAATCACTTTTTCATACTCATTTTGATTGTTATTATAAAATTTCATTTTATCTAAAACTTCTTCTGAAGAATTTACAAAAACTACTTTATCTGATAAATCATCAGGTGTTTGTTCTCCTTTATTAGTAAAAACTAAAATATTATGCGATAAACAAGCTAAAAAAGAAGTTCGTCTTTCAGAAACTCCATCAGGATACACTAAATAAGCAAATTTTATTTTAGATAATTCTTTAGAAACCTCTTCAGGAGATAAATTTGTCTTCCACATAACAGGTAAAGATTTTGTAAACTTTCTAACTTGAATATAATATTTTTGAGTTTTGCTTTGTGGAGAACCTATTATTACAAACTTATACATATTATAATTTTTTAAACTTGCTAATCTTACCAATTCTATAAATTCTTCTAAACCTTTATTTGGTCTTATTAAACCAAAAAAACATATTATGTTTTCTTTTTCTATATTTTCATTATGATTTTCTGGTATATTGCTTCCTATCTTTATAACACAAGATTTGTTTAATACCCTTTTATAAATTTTACTTACATAATTTTGTTCATACAAGTTAGTAAAAATAAGATAATCTGACAACGGAATAAAAAGAATTTCTGCAATTTTTCTTAAAATATGTGTTTGAGAAAATTCATGAAAAGTTATGACAATCTTGATTCTCAAGAACAACTTGATAATTAAACTAAATATATGCAATGATAATGAATATTTATAAACTAAAGAAGGATACTGAATATGGATAAGATCTATTTTTTCGCTTTTGATTATTTTTAAAATTTTATAAAAAGGTAAAAAATACCAATTATTTATAATAAGATACTTAATTTTGTTAGATTTTTCAAAGTTATATCTCTCAGAAGAATGAAGAACAACCAATTTTTCTATTTCTCTTTTTAAACTTAAATTTAAAACAAGATTATAACTATAATCACCAACACCACATTTAATCGATGGATATGAACCCGAAATAAACATTATATTCATCTTTTAATTATATATCTAATCAAGAAAAGAAAAAATTTTTTATCAAATTTATCTCCTTTTATCCAATATAAAAAAATTCTAAAAATAATTCTTAATAAAGTTACTTTAAAGAAAATTTGATTAAAACCAGAAAAATTTTCCCTATATTTTTTTAAGACAAAAAAAGTAGATCTATTCATTATTATTTTTTTCTTTGAAAGATTAAAATCATGCACTCTATATAAACCTAAAGGTTCAGCAATATAATAAACTTTAATCTTATATTCACATATTCTAAACCATAAGTCGTAATCACAAGTTATAAAATCAGAAGTAAAAAAATTAGCATTATTTGAAAGATTTTTTATCACACTTCTCTTGAAAAGAGTAAAATTTATAGAGAAAGGATTTAATAAAACAAGCATATTTAAAAAATTACAATATATCCCTTCTTTAATATTAATCTTTCTATTGTAAATACAATTATTTCTAAGTATATAATGATTAGTAGTCACGACACCTATATCAGGATTTAAATCAAACATTTTTAATGTCCTATTTACAAAATCAGGCAACAATAAGTCATCCGCACTTAGTAAAATAACATATTCACCATTAGCTTTTGAAACAACCTTATTCCAATTTTTAGACATTCCTAGAGTTGATTCATTCCTACTTATTATAATTCTATTATCCTTACTAGCAATTTCTTTTATAATTTGCCAAGTATCATCTTCTGAATTATTATCTTGAATTAAAATTTCCATATTATCGTACTTTTGTTTAAGAACAGAAGAGATTGTCTCCCTTATAAATTTAGCTCCATTATAAACCGGAATACAAACCGAAACTAATTTTCTTTCTTTACTCATGTTACTAATTATATATTTCAGATGTTAATTTTACAATAATTCCAGAAAAAATCCAAAATAATTTTAATCCTAATGAATCACTTATAATATCTGCGACAAACGATGCTAATACGAAACAAAATAAAGATTTATAAATAAAATTATTTTTACCATAAACCTTATAAACTTTTTTTGAAACTATAACAAAAAGAAATATAAATAAGATAAAATAAGATAAAACTCCAAATATACCTAATTCTGCTAGTCGAGTAAAAAACTGACTATGAGCATCAATCTCATCACTTAAGCAATATAATATATACATTTTCTCCTCTAAAGTAAAATTTGAGTCTAAATTCAAATAATTTTTATACATTTTGCCATAAGTGCCAATACCAGAACCAAAAAGAAATTTTGTTTTAAATATCCGATAAGATGCTTTCCATAATTCTATTCTAATTTTAGCACTTTGAAAACCTC
>Ga0308405_1000343_pt1 | contig 27372 bp, 32 predicted proteins | sample HotsprSampleMS13_FD_203473 | JGI IMG/M metagenome (GOLD analysis project Ga0308405, IMG submission 203473) | Hot spring phototrophic mat microbial communities from Mushroom Spring, Yellowstone National Park, Wyoming, United States - 20060912_MS13 ...
AGGACGTAGGCGGGGAAATCTGCCGCTGCCAGGGGAAGGTACTCTTTCTCCACCAGCGCCGGGACCCCTTGGAGGCGAGGTGTGGGGTGCGTTGCCCGTAAATGGGCCAAGGCTTGCCGCCACAGGCCGTGGTCCTGGGCCGGGTAGCGGGCCTCGGCGAGGAGGAAGCCGTATCCGGACAAACGGTCCAGCTCCTCCCGAAGCCTCTCGTCCACATAAACCAGGAAGACCCTCTCCACGCTTACAGCCTAAGGCCCGCTTTCGCCCCGGCTGGCAGTCTACCCGGGGTGGCCCCTAGACGATTCCCGAGGCCGCCACAAGTGAGGCCCGCCCGGGACTCTCCAGGCGGGCCCCTCCGCCCCCGGCTAGGGCAGGGTGAAGCTCTGGCCGGAGCGGCTTCGCACCTCCACCCGGCCCTTTTCCCGAGCCAGGGGACCCAGGGCCAGGACCAGGTTCACCACCACCCGGTTGTGTCGGTCGCTGGCCCCGGCCATGGCGTGGGGGAAACCTTCCACCAGCTCGTGCTTCACCGGGGCTTCCCGCTCTAGGGCCAGGTACTCCTCCAGGCTGAGGGGCCGCACCGCCTTAGCCGCGCCCATGCCTAGAGTGTAGCCCAGGCCGAGGGGGGATGGGCGCCCGAAGGCCCCGAAAACGCCCCCGGGTCCTTGCCCTATGCGGTTTCTAGGCCACCTCTGCAAGCACCCGTACCGACGGCAGACCTCCGCCAGGGCTTGGGAGGGGATAGAGGCCCGTAAGCCCATCGCCGATCGCATTTTGGCGCTAGGAGACCCTGAGTGTCAGCGAGCCCACTTCCCTTCCTGTGGGCCGGGAAGTGGCTCCCTCCTCTAGGGTTTGGTACTTCTTCTGCCGGGGTAAGGGGGACTGCACCGCCTGAACCCGGACGGACACATGTGAGGTTCTAGGATGGGATAAAGTGAGGGGGCCGATTCTGGAAGGAGGTTCCCCAGATGAGGTTTACCGAAGGGGACAAAGAGGCTTTTCTTGGGGGTTCTACATCCGGCCCTCACCTTCATACCTTCCCGATAGCTGAAAGCTCACTTGGACTACTCCAGCGGCAGGAGATCCCACCAGGCCCTGGGGGGACTTGCCCCCCTGGAGTTCCTGGCTAGGAGGCAGGGAGATTCGGTTCCCTAGGCTTGCATATTTCGGCCAACTGGCCCTGGCGGCTGGTGGGTCTCTTAGGTTTGGTTCCGTACAGATGATGAGGATTGGGCTTAGCGGGTCAGGGCGAGATAGACCCGCAGAGTTTCTTCCACCATCCTCTCCACAGATAGGTCTTCCACCTTCCTCGCTCCTCTCTTCCGCAGGTCTTCTGCTAATCCTTCCTGGGAAAAGAGCTGGAGTAGGGCTTCCCCCACGGGCTTAGGGTCCCTTCTCTGGGGAACCAGGGCCAGTCCCTCCTCCCTGAGCCACTCCCCCAGTCCGGGAGTGGGGGCGCTCACCAGGGGCACCCCGAGGGCCAGGGCCTCGAGGGCCACATAGGGCATTCCCTCGTAGGCGCTCGTGAGGAGGAGAGCATCTAGGGCAGGGAGGACCTCCCGTCCTTCCCTCGCTCCCAGGAAGAGGACCCTCTCTCCAAGCCCTAGGACCTGGACCCGGGAAAGGAAGGCCTCCCGCAAGGGCCCGTCCCCCACCACCACGAGTCTACTCTTAGGTTCCTCCTTGGCGAAGTGGGAGAAAGACTCGAGGGCCAAGAGGGGGTCCTTCTGCTGGTCCAGCCTTCCCACAAAACCCAAGGCCTTTTCCTCCGGGGAAAGCCCAAAGCTCTCCCGCATCCTTTCCCTCTTCCCGGGGCTCGGGGGGGTCGGCGAGATGCCGTTAGGGATGAGTCGGACCCTCTCCCCGGGGTAGCCCAAGGCGAGGAGGGCCCTCTCCTCCCAGGGAGCCACGGCGATGGCCAAGGAGGTGAGCCGGGAGAGAAGCCTTTCCGTACCCCCGTATACTAGGCGCTCCAAGGGGGAGAGGAAGGGGGACAGGGTCACCACCCCGTGGGGAGTGTAGAGGGCGGGGGTCCCTAGCAGGGGGGCCAGGAGCCGGGCCAGGGCTCCCCCTTTAGAGCTGTGGCCGTGCACCAGGCTGAAGGGCCCCTCCTTCCTTGCGTAGGCGAGGAGCTCCCTCAGGACCCCCAGGTCCGAGGGGTGGGGGGAGCGCCTTAGGGAAGGGAGGGGAAGAAGCTCCACCCCCGCCTCCCGCAGGGCGGGGAGCTCCTGGGCGAAGGGGGAGGAGAGCCTCCTCGTGCCGTAGGCCAGGTGGACCTCCACCCCCCTCGCCTTAAGCCCTAAGGCCAGGTCCGCAACGTGGCGCCCAGCCCCGCCCCCGGAGGCCTCGAGGAGAAGCAAAACCTTCATGGGTCAAACTGTACAATACGGGCATGTCCTCCTGGAAAGGCCCCCTCGGCCTCGTCAAGAAGGTTCACCGGGCCCTGAAGGGGGTTCCCTGGGCCAAGCGGGCCCTTTACGCCCTGGAAGGGGGAGTCCTCCGGGTCTTGGAAGGAGCCATAGGCTTCCGCACCCCCCCCACGGACTACCCCGCCTTCCGCCTCGCCCTGCTCCTCGGACGCTTTGAACCGGAAACCATGGCCCACGTGCGCCAGGTCCTAAAGAGGGGGGATGTGGCCGTGGACGTGGGGGCCCACGTGGGCTACTACACCCGCCTCTTTTCCGAACTCGTGGGCCCCGAGGGCCTGGTGGTGGCCGTGGAGCCCGACCCCCAGAACCTGTCCTTTCTTCGGAGAAACCTCAGGGGAAGCCAGGTGCGCCTCTTTCCCGTGGCCGTGGGGAGGTGAGGAGGGCGAGGCCGACCTTTACGCTCCCCCCTCCAACTCGGGTGGGAAGAGCCTGGGGCGGGTTCCGGAAGGGCTTCCTCAGGGAAGGGTCGCCGTTCGCCCCCTCTCCACCCTGCTGGCCGAGGCGGGGGTGGGCGAAAGGCGGGTGCGCCTCCTCAAACTGGACGTGGAAGGGGCGGAAAAGGATGCCCTGGAATCTCTGGGCCCTTGGGCTTCCCGGGTGGAGCAGGTGGTGTGCGAACTCAACGCCCGCACCCAGAGGGCCTTCGGTTACGCCCCTTCGGGCCTCGTGGAACTCCTCTCCGAGATGGGCTATAGCGCCTTCGCCCTCCTAGACCCCACGGGTGCCGAAGGGGAGCCTGCGCTCCTCCCCAGTCCCTTCCGCAAGGGCTGGATGGGGAAGGAAGAGGTCCAGAGAGCGCTGGAAGCCCTAGAGCCCTGGCCCGAGGACCTGGTGGTGAACCTGGCGGCCCGAAGGGCCTAAAGCCACCCCGAGCGCCCGGGAAGCCGCCGCTTGATCCCCTGCACCACGGTCCAAGGGAGAAGGAGGAGGCCCAGAGTCTTGGCCACCCCCAGCCAGCTCTCCTTCAGCCTGGGGTCAAAGTTCTCCAGCTGGACCCTGAGCCGGGAAAGGAGCTGGGCCCTCCGCCTGCGGAGGCTTATTCCCTTCGGGTTTACCTGGCACACCACCACCTCCTCCCCCAGGTTGGCCACCTGGTAGCGCTCCATGAGGCGGAAGAAGAGCTCGTAGTCCTCCCCGGCGGGGTACCCCTCCCTGTAGAGGCCCACTTCCCTCAGGACCTGGGTGCGGATCATGACCGCCGGGTGGATGAAGACGTTCCGCCCCCGCATGGCCCTGCGGATGGCCCCGTCCTCTGTGGGGAAGGCCTCCTTGTGGGTCTCCCGCCCCTCCGCATCCACGAACCGCACCTGCCCTCCCACCAGGGCGCACCCGGGGCGCTCCTCCAGGAAGCGAAGCTGGGCGGAGAACCTCCCCGGCAGGGCCAGGTCCCCGGCATCTAGGCGGGCCACGTAGGGGTAGCCCCTCTCCAGGACGAACCGGAGGCCCTCGTTGAGGGCTCCCACGATCCCCCGGTTCCTCTCCAAACGCAGGAGGAAGGCCCGGTGCGGCGGGGGGACTTCTGGGGGGGGAAGTGGAGGGTCGCTCCCATCGTCCACCACCACTACGTCCAGAGGGACCTCGAGGGGCAGGCTCTCCAGGCTCCTCCGCAAGCCCTCGGGGTCGTTGTAGACCGGGATGAGGAGGGCGATCTTCCGCTCCACTACTCCCTCCACGCTTCCTCGTAGACCTCCAAGACCGCCTGGACCCAGGCCTCGGCCCGGCCCTCCATCAGCCTCATCCCCCCTTCCCTGAGCCTTTTCCTTAGCCCCTCCTCCTCGAGGGCGAGGAGGGCCCGGGCCAACCCCTCTGGGTCCCCCGGAGGGTGGAGGAGGCCGTTTTCCCCGTGGCGAATGAGTTCCCGAAGTCCTCCAAGGTCCGAGGCCACCACGGGAGTGCCCAAGGCCATGGCCTCCTGGGCGGCGATGGAGGTGGCCTCCACCACGCCCCCCTCGGGGACGGAAGGAACCCCCACGGCCCAGGCCGCCTCCATGAGGGCCAGGACCATCCCTCGGGGCTGGCTCCCGAGGAGCCTGAGGCGCCCTTCCACCCCAAGCCTTCGGGCCCTCCTCTCCACCTCCGGGCGGAAAGGGCCGTCCCCCGCCACCCAGAAGGTGTAGGCCCTAGGCAGGAGGGGGAGGGCTTCCAGGGCCAGGTGGACCCCGGTGTTGGCCACGAGCCTCCTGGGGAAGAGGACGGGGCGGCCGCCCTCCTCTCGCTCCCGCCGGAGGGCCCGCACCAGGGGGGCTTCCCGGAAAGGGGCCATGGCTTCTAGAAGCTCCTCCCGCTACACGGCGTTGGGGATGTGGCGCACCTTCTCTCGGGGAATCCCCATTCCCTCCACAAGATAGCGGACGAGTTCTTCGCTCACCGCTATGACCCTCTTCGCTCTCCCATAGGCCCGGGTTTCCAGCTCCCGCACCCAGCCCGCCAGGCCCCTATCCCCATAGTCCTGGAGGAACTCCCTGTGGGCGGGAGCGTGGGCGGTGGCCACCACGGGGAACCGCCCCTCCGCCACCGAGGCCCGGGCGGTGAAGGGGTCGTGGGCGTGAACCAGGAAATGCCCCTCCAGCTTCCTCAAAAGGTCCTGGGCCATGGCCATCTTGGCCTCAATGGCGAACTTTCTCGCCTTGGGCAAACGGAAACCCGTCCTGGCCACCATAAGGCCCTTCCGGGGGAGGCTCAGATCGGGAAGGAACACCCCCCTCTCCAGGACCCCTTTCTGGGATAGCTTCCTGAGGAGGAGGTCCACGTGGCTCTGGACCCCTCCTATCCTCCGCCCGTAGCTGAGGACCATAACCCGCATGGCTTCACCCTACCATTCCACCCTACCAGGGGTACCGCTCCAGAAGGGAGGGCTCAAGGGCCGGGAGGAAGGAACCCGGTGATGAGGTCAAGGTGGGGCAAATCCCCTCTTCCCTAGGACGGTGGTAGGAGGAAGGAGGGCAGGGGTCGTGGTTCCATACCGTACGGTAGGGAATAAAGGGGGTTAGGGTCCCCGTCTGCCTCCCCCCCCAGTCCTCCCAGAAGTTTTTCTGGTTGAAAGCTCCGCCCAAGCCTCCCGCCAGGACCAGAGCCAGGGTGAGCCCACGGAGCTCCCTTTCGCTCAGCCCTTCGGCGAGGCGCAGGGCCACGAGAGGAGCGGCGAAGGCGGCGAGTTCCAGAAGGCGGACCCCGGCGAACCCCGCCATGTAGGCCGCCCCCTGAAAGAGGACCGTAGCTCCCCCCAGGAGGGCCACGGCCAAGAGCCTCTTCGGAAGGGGAATAGGGGTCAGGAGAAGCCCCCCGAGGACAAGCCCCACCATGAGGGTCCGGGAGGCCCCGGGGGCTTCTGGCGTGAGGACGAGGGAACCCCTTGCGTCCCCTCCTGGCCTCAGGTAGGAGTAGGCCTTGTCCACGAGGCGATCTCCCTCCAGGGCCAAAAGCGAGAGGCCCAGGAGGGCCAGGAGGCCAAGGGCCAAAAGCCCCCTCTTCCCCCAGCGCCAGAACTCCCCCACGGCCAGGAGGCCCACGGCTACCAAGGCGGAGGTGTGGAAGAGGGGAGCCAGGGCCGCAAGCCCCAAGGCCGGAACTGCCCTCCCCCGCCTCATCTCCTGCCAGGCGAGGAGGAGAAGGGCCAGAGCGAGGCCCGCCCGCAGGGCGTTCATGCCGTAGGGGAAGAAGAATGCGGGAACGTAGAGGAGGAAAAAGAACCGCCTCTCCAGGGGATCGCTTCGCGAAAGGAAAAGGGCGAGGAGGAAGCCGACAAGGACCCCCACGCCCCTGACCGCCCAAACGGGGGAGCCCGTGAGCCCCAGGAGAAAGCGAAATAGGGCATCAGAGCCCGCTTCGAACCCCGCGGGGAGGCCCGTGCGAAAGGTGTGCCATAGGGCCACCTCGTAGCTGTAGGTGTCCGTGCCGCTGTAGCGCAGGACCACGACGAGGACCAGGGGAGAAAAGAGAAGGAGGAGAAAACCCCTCCTACTGGGAACCCGCTCCCAGAGGTAGAAAAGGACATACCCCCACAGGATTCCCGCTATATAGGTCAAACCCAAAGAGTCTGTCACAGCTCACCTCCGCCAAAACACTGGGTGCACCCCCGCCCGGGCCAGGGCCACCCCCTGGAGCGCGGCCACGCTCCAGGCGCCCGCCAGTGCCGCCCACGCCGCCCCCAGGGCCCCGTGAGCGGGGGACAGGAAAAGGATAAGGAGGACCTGCAACATCCCCGCCAGAAAGAGGTTCAGGGTGTAGATGCGGTCCCGTCCCAAGCTCAGGAGCCCGAGCCCTCCCCACAGGGTGGCCAGGAAATGAGGGGGGAGCCCGAGGGCCATGATGGCCAGGACGGAAGCGGCTTCCCTGTAGGTCTCCCCGTAGACCAGCTCCAGGAGGGCTCCAGAGGACAGGGCCAGGAGGAGTCCGAGGGTCGCCCCCAGTCCCCCGAAGAGAATCAGGCTCTTCCGCCCAAGGGTGCCGAGTCCCTCGCCCCCTGGAGGGGACCCCGTGAACCTGGGGTAGAGGGCCCGGAAGAGGGGGTGGACCAGGGCGAGGGCGGTGAGGGCGATCTTCTCCGCCGCCGCGTAGCGCCCCACCTCGGCCGGGGGGGCAACGAGCCCCAGGAAAAAGGGGTTCCCTCCCGTGAGCAGAACGCCCCCCGCCTGGGAGAGAAAGAGCCACCCTCCCCAACGCAGGGCTTCCCAGGCCCGTGACATCTTGGGGAGGCGGGGTCTTAGGCGCAGGTGGAGAAGAGCTCCAAGGAGGCCCATCCCGGAAGCCAGGAAGGCACCAGCTCCGATGGCTAGCCCAGCCAGGCGCAGGTCCTCCGGACCTCCCACCAGAAAGGACAGGAGGAGAAGGGTGAGGAGGCGCTGGACCAGCTCCACCCCCTGCCCCAGGAGGGGCCGCCCCGTCCCCAGGAGGAGCCAGTACGGGCTTAGGGCCTGCCCCAAGAGGAGACCGGACAGGGGGAGAAGCGCTTCCCTGGCCTCCTTTGGGAGGGGCCAGGAAACGAAGGGCAAGAGGGCCAGGCCCAGGGCCAGGAGGAGGCCCCGCGTGAGAAGGACCTCCGCCACCAGGGCCGACAACTCCCCAGCGCCCTTCCTTCGGGAGGCTTCCCGGGAGGCCGAGAGGTCCAGGCCGTAGTTCACCAAGTAGGCCATGTAGTTCAAAAGACCCTGGGCGAAGGCCAGGGTTCCGTAAGCCTCGGGACCCAAGCGGCGGGCCAGAAGGGCGATGGTGGCGACCCCCAGAAGGTTTCCCAAGCCCTGCATAAGGTAGAGCCCGCCCGCTTCCCTCAGGGCCGCCCTCCTCACCACGCCCCCCTTTTTCCCAAGACCGCAAGGATCGTCCTCCCCAGGATGTAGAGGTCCAGCCAGGGCGACCAGTTCTGCACGTAGTAGCGGTCAAGGGCCACACGCCTCTCGTAGGTGAGGTGGTTGCGGCCGGAAACCTGCCAGAGCCCGGTGAGCCCCGGGCGCACCCGGAGGTAGAGCTCCAGCGATTCTCCGTACTTGGCCAGTTCCTCTTCGGTCACAGGCCTAGGCCCTACCAGGCTCATCTCCCCTTTAAGGACGTTCAGGACCTGGGGGAGTTCATCAATGGACCACCTCCTGAGGAAGCGCCCCACACGGGTCACCCGGGGGTCCTCCCTGAGCTTGCGTTCCTTCTGCCAGAGTTCCCGGGCCTCGAGGTTGGCGGCCAGGTAAGTTTCCAGCGCCTCCTCTGCGTTGGGGCGCATAGTGCGGAACTTGAGAACGTGGAAGCGCCTCCCTCCCTGGCCTACCCTGAGGTGGCGGTAGAAGGGGCCTCCCCGGTCCTCGAGATAGATGGCTAAGGCCACGGGGGGTAGGAGGAGGAGGAAGAGCAGGAGAAGAGGGCCACCGAAGGCGAGGTCCATGGCCCGCTTCAGGAAGAGGTTGGCCGGGAGAAGGAGGTTCTGGCGCAGTTCCAGGGCGAAGAGGCCTCCCAGGTCCCGCACCTCGGCCCAGAGGAGGCCGTGCTCCTGCGGGGGGACCAGGAGAATTCTGGGGAAGCGCCTCAGGAGGTGGAGGGCCTCTTCTCCTTCCAGCCTTCCCCCCACCAGGAGGGCGTGGGCCCTTTCTGGGGACGCGACGGGCTTGAAGCCCAGGACCGGAGCCGAAAGGAGAAGGCGCCCCAAGGCTTCCTTCCCTTCCCCTACCAGGTACACCCCCCCGCCCCACCAGGGCCTTTTGGCCAGGAAGTGGCGGAGGAGAGCCCGTAAGAAAGGCACGAGGAAGAGGGCTAGAAGAAAGGCCAGGAGGAAGGAGAAGCGGGAGTACAGGGGACCGCTTTTGGAGAGGAAGGCCCCGGATGCGAGGAGGAGAAAGCCCAGCGTGGTGGCCTTGGAGAGGCGCTGGAGTTCCATGGCGGGGTGAAGGCCCAAGGCGGGGTAGAGGCCGAAGGCCAGGTAGAGGGCGGGAAAGAGGAGGAGGGCGGGGAGGAGGCGGAGGTAGAGGAGGGGATCTATGGTGCCCCCGGTGAGGGCCCTGAGGAAAAGGGCACACCCCCAGGCCAAGAGAAGGGCTAGGAGGTCGGTGAGGAGCAGGGCCATGGCTGTGAGTGTAGGGGAGGGGCGGGATGCGATGCTTGGGGCATCTCTGCGAAGGCTTCTCATATCATGGTTCTATGATACTCCGCTACCTCTGGCCGGTCTTTGCCTTCTTGTATCCGTTTGCGGTCCTTCCGTCGGCGCCGCACCGCCCCGACGTGGTCCTGGTCAAGGAAGGCTTTGTCCTCCTCTTCGTCCTTCTCGGGGCCCTCTTGGAGATGCTGGCCCACCCCAAGGCTCGGCTGGGCCACCTCCTCGGGCTTCCCCGTCGCATCCAGGAACAGCCAGCCTTGGGCCTTCTCCTGGTCCTGGCCTTGGTCATGGTTCTTTCTGCCTTCCTCTCCCCTGAGCGGGAGGTGGCCCTCACAGGATCTACCACAGACGGGGCGGATAGCCTCTACTGGGGGCTCCTCATGCTGGGGGTGGCCCTCCTCGTCTACCTGCGGTCCCGGGAGGACCCGGAGACCCTCCGGCGTGTGGCCCGAGGGTTAGTTCTAGGAGGAAGCCTCCTCGCTCTTTTGGCCGTCCTAGAGGTCCTCCTGGGGAGGGGTCTCTTCTACCCGGTTTCCCCGGGAGCCCTGCCCATGGTCACCTTTCCCCAGAAGGGGCACCTTTCTGGGTACTTCGTCCTCACCGCTGGGGTGGCCCTAGGCCTTCGGAACCCTTGGGGCCTCTTCCTGGGGGCCCTGGGGGTGGGGCTCGCCTTCAACCGGGCGGCGCTCCTGGCCCTGGCCCTCTTGGCCCTTCTCGCCCTCTTCCGCGCTCCTCGCTACGGCCTCCTCGCCCTCTTCCTCCTCGCCCTGGGGGTGGGGGCGGGGATGGGCTTGGTGCGCCTCAGCGCCCAGGGGCCCCTCGAGGGGGGTGGGACGGTGCGACAGGTGGTGAATCCCCAGACCTTCTTCACCCGCCTCTACTACTGGAAGGCGGCCCTGGGGGGGATCGCCAGGCGGCCCCTCCTGGGCTGGGGCGGAGGGGTGTTTGAGCACCGGTGGCCCCAGTACCTGAGCCGGGAAGAGCTTGAAGCCTTTTTGCAATCGGAGTTTGGTTATCCCGAGGCTCGTCTCCTGGACTTGGCCAACGCCCCAGGGGGCGACCCGGTCTTCGTGCTGAGGGGGCCGGATGGACATCGGACGGTCCTCCGTATCCGTAGCTTCCGCGCCCACAACGGTTTTCTGGAGGTGGCCCTGAAGTGGGGGCTCTTGGGCCTGGCCCTCTACCTGTCCCTTCTCCTCCTGGCCTTGAGGGGGCTTCCGGCCCTGAACCCGGGGGCCACAGGGCTTTTAGCCCTCCACGCCTTTTTCCTCTTATGGTTCGCCATACCGGAGGGGGAAGGGGCCATGTGGGCCCTATGGGGGGCGGCCCTGGGGGCGGGGTCAAGGGCCAAGTTCCTGCCAAAGCCGTCTGAGGGCCGGCGACCCGGGAAAGTGGCGGAGCCCAGTTTCCAGGGCGAGTAGGGTTTCCTCCTTATTGCCCAAGGCCCGGGCGGCCTCGGCCCAAGCCTGGTAAAAGCTCTCCCGCGCATAGGGGAAGTGCTGGGCGAGCTCCCGGGCCAGCTGGAGCCGGGCCATGGGGTCTTTCTCATGGCGGAGGGCTAGGACAAAAGGCCAGGGGGAGAGGGGATACCTCTTCTGGGCTTCCCGAAGCAAGGTGGACCTCCCCTCTGGGCTGGTCTTGGCCAGGGCCTGGGCGACATGGGGAGGGAAGTAGAGGTGGCGGTGGGCACAGGCCGCTCCCTGGCAGGGCCAGAACCAGTAGAGGAGGAGGGTTAGGGCCAGGAGTCCTCCTCCTATCCCCGCCCATCGGGGGGTGGGAGAGGAGCCGAGGGTCCCCAGGGACAGGAAGGCCAGGGTTAAGTAACCTGGATAGAAGCCGCTGACGTCAAGAAGCATGGGGGCCCACAAGCCGAAGACGGCCAGGGCCCAGGGCCAGTCCCGACCCCAGAAGCCCCGCACCGCGGGCCAGAGGAGAAGAAGAAGCAGGGCGAGCCTCGGGAAGCCTCCCGTGGCCAGGGTCTCCAGGAGGTAGTTATGAGGGCTTCGGGACCAAACCCCGTCCAGGCCGGGGTAGTCCATGTAGGCCTCAAAGACCTGGCTGTAGCTGCCGTTGCCGGTGCCCAGGGGGTGGTCCAGGGCTATGCGAAGGGCCAGGCGCCACATGAGGAGGCGAGCCTTCGCGTTGCCGATGGAGGGGATCCCTTCTCCCTCTCCTTGGGCGGTTTGGGCCTGGGCTTCGGCTTGAGTGAGGCCAGCCTTGAAGGCCAGGGCGTTTAGGACCGCGTTCCCCGGCACCAGGGCCTCCAGGAAGGCTACGCCGGTCCCCAGGACCAGTAAGGAAGAGGAGCGCCCTTAGGAGGCCCAGGCCCTCCCGGGCCATGCGGAAGGCCAGGAGGGGCAGGAGGAGGAGGAGGGGGAGGTAGACTGCCCGCGCCCCGGAGATGAGGGCGGCGTAGAGAGCTAGGGTGGCGAGGAGGAAAGAGGCCAGGGGGTAGGCATCCCGGCGGGCCACCCGGGCCAGGAAGAGGGGCAGAGCTCCAAGGGCCGGGGCCCCCAGCAGGTAGTGGTGGGAGCCCGAAACGTAGGTCACCAGCCCTGTCTGCCATAGGGCGAGGGCGGTGCAAAGGCCATCCAGGAGAAGAGAAAGAGGGCCAGCAGGAGGAGGAAGCCCGTGCGCCAGCGGCCCGCGGCCAGGGCCACAAGCGGCCAGATTTCCCAGAGAGCCGCTACCAGGGTGTGGCCCGGGGCCAGACTCCAAAGGAGGGTGAGGATGCCAAAGCCCCACCAAGCCCAGGCGGTCAGCGACGGTCCAAAGCCGAAAAGACCCAGAAAGACCAGGAGCCCGGCCCCTAGCCCAGCCCAAAAGAGGGGAGGCTCCTGGAAGAGGTGGTAAGGCTCTCGCCAGAGGTAAAAAAGCCCCACCAGGGTGAGGCTGAAGGCCAGGCTGATCCTGGTGGGAAAGGGCCAAGCGTACATTTAGCCCGATTATAGGCCGGGCTAGGGCAGGGTGAAGCTCCGGCCGGAGCGGCTTCGCACCTCCACCCGGAAGAACCCTCCCGTCCAGGTAACCTGGCAGGAGGCCACTCCCGGCCCTGGGTCCGGGACGCTGTAGCTTCCCGCCGTGAAGCCGTCCGTGCAGTCCCCCTCCACCGGGGCCGCCCTCTGGTTCTCGCTGAGGTGGGCCCAGGCGGCCTTGAGAACGTTTTGGGCGTAGGCCAGGGCCGCTTGCTCCTCGGCCAGCTGCCTGGCGGAGAGGAAGTTGGCCAACAGGAGGACGGCCAGCACCCCGACCAGGGCCACAACGACGAGGACCTCCGGGAGGGAAAGGCCTTTGCCGGTCATCGCCACCCCTAGAGAAAGAGGGGGTAGGATAGCCCTACCCCCCAGCGTTTAGGAGGCTATGCTAGGGGAAGGTCTTGGAAAAGCCTCCAGGGGCGGTGACCTCGATCTGGAAAGAGTCAGGGCCGGTAGCGGTGTAAGTGCATGTTACGCCAGCAGGGGCTCGCCCCACGGTGTAAGACCCAGCGGTGAATCCATCAGCGCAGTCGGTGTTGGTGATGTCCGTAGCTTCATTCTCAGGGTCTTCGGCCAGATAGGCGGCAACCACCTTGTAGACGTTCTGCCCGTGGGCCTCGGCCGCCCGCTGAGTAGCCGTGCGGCGGGCGTTCAGCAGGTTGGGGATCAAAACCGCCGCCAGGATGCCGATGATGGCGATGACGATCAGGAGCTCAATCAGCGTGAAGCCTTTAGCGTTGCGCATCTTTCTTCCTCCCTAGATTTCCGCGCCTTCATGTATCGCGCGGCCATAAGTGCCTGGAGCCTGGTTAGACGTTGCCGTGGTAACGACCTACCGCCTATGTTTTTAACCCCGCTCTCACCTCCTTTGCCCTCCATCTTCCGCCCGGCCCCCGGGGGTTGTCAAGAGGGGTTGCGGGTTTCCCCAGGGCCCACCCTTAGGGTGGCATGGGGGTGTGAAAACCGTGTGAAAGCTAGCGGCGCTCATAGGAGAGGACCAAGAAGGCGTAGCGCCCAGCGGTGCGGTCCAGGAGCTGGAGGGGGCGGGGCCTGTTGGCCCCGGTGTTCACGAAGACCACCTCGGCGCTCTGGCCCGCGGCGCAGTTCGTCTGGTTGCCGGCGCTGGTGGTGCAGAACTCGTTGGAGACCACCGAGCCCACCAGGACGTTCTGCCGCACGATGCGGAAGGTGCCCCCGGCGTAGATGGGGGCCATGACGTACCGGCCCCTCTGGTAGACGTCCCCCTCGGCCACCAGGGCCAGGACGTGCTCTGGGAAGAGGCCTTGATTAGTGTTCGGCAGCAGGTTGCCGTTGATGTCCAGGTTGCCCCGGCTCCCGTTCTGGGCGAGCACCGCCAGGACGGCGTTCCTGGCGCTCCCTGTCTGGGCCACGTAGCGCACCTCCCGGCCCAGGGCGAGGTCAAAGCCCTCCAGGACCACCGTCCCGTAGACCTCCAGAGTGGCCGGGTTCCCGGGCGTGTACTTGAAGCCGCCCTTGGCCCCGGAGGGCAGGGTGTAGGAGCAGTCCACGGTCTGGCGGTCCAGCCGCACCGTGGTGCCGCTGAAGGCGGTGAGGCAGGAGGGGGGCGGCGCGGGGGGTATGGCCAGGAGGGGCCAGCTGATGGAGGGAGGGCTTCCCCGCACGATGCGGAGACCACTCGCCGCCTCCTCCCGCAAGCAGGTGCGCCAGCTCCTGCCCGCCCCGCACCCCCCGGGCCCGTCCAGGGTGGGGAAGGCGGGAGGGTCGGAGAGGTCAAAGCCCCCGATGTTGTCGGTGCACACCCCCCGGGTAGGGATGCAGACGTCCACCGCGTTCCCGGTGATGTCCTGCCGGCCTCGGCCCACGAAGACGCCCTTGACCTTGTTATTGAGCTCGCCGATCTGGGTGCTTCCTCCCACGGAGATCTTGCCGTACTGGACTCTAAGGGAGGCGCAGAGGTCGTTGGCCTTGCGGTTGGCCTCGGACACGTAGTTCCCCAGGCTCCCGTAGTCCCGGGTGTTGGTCAGGTCGTACCAGTTCAGGAGGCTGAAGTTGCCGTTGGAGGAGATCACCTCCTGGTCGGGGTTGTTGGGGTCTCCCACGATGTAGATGCCCCCCCGGATGGTGGCCCCGCCGTTCAGCCACCTGTTGGCCTGATTGCTCCCGGCGAAGATGGCCACGTTCAGGGGGCTTGGCGTCTCCAGGAGGACCGTGGCCTGGACCCGGGCCCTGGCCCCGCCCGACTCCCCGCGGGAGATGAGGGTGTAGATCCTTGGGTTGTTGGTGCGGACCAGCTCCACGCTGTACCGGCCCACAGGGTGGCCTTGGGCGTCCACCACGGGCTCGTCCGTGGCCAAGGTCATGGTATTGTTCACAAAACGCTCGTCATTATCCAAGGTGCCGTTCCGGTTCCAGTCAATCCCCTCCACGAAGCTGGAGTAGCAGACCGTGCTCCCCCCCGTCTGGGGCACGCTCCCGTTGCGTTCCTGCCACACGTACTGCTGGAAGAGAGCGGCCTTGTACTTCTGCACACCCGCCTCGGCGGCGTAGAAGGCCTGGACCGAGGTGGTGTCGTTGCGGGTGATCCAGAGCTCCAGCTGCGTGGTGAAGAAGGTGCCGAAGACCAGGATGGCAATCAGGACCAGGAGACTCAGGGTGGCCACCAGGGCGATTCCTTTGGCGCTTCTCATGGCTTCCTCCTTACTGGAGCGGCTTGAGGTTCGGCAGGAGAACCTCTTGGGTCATGGCGTAGCAGAGCCGGCCTGTGGGACAGGTGAGGGTCTGGCCCGTCACGGTGGTTAGGGTTCCCCCGCCGCCGTTAACCGGGGTCAGGGAGTACCCCGCCACGGTGAGCTGGGCGGAGCGGGGGTAGGCATCCGGGCCGCAGTCGGGGGTATTCCTGGGGGTGCCGTCCGAGCAAAGGTACTGGATGTCCAGGGCCAGGATGCCCTCGGCCAGGGGCTGGGGCGAAGGGTTGCCTGGTTGGCACTCGGTGCCGCTACTGGGGGTGATGCTGATGTCGCTCCGGCGCAGGGTATCCCCCTGGAAGGTGTAGTCCACTTGGCGGCAGGCGGAATCCCGCGCCCGCAGACTGGTCACGTAGCGGACAGTGAGGGTGTCCTTGGCCCCGCCATCTGTACCTTGGAGGGCGTTTACCAAGGTGAAGCCCACGCTGGTGCTCCCCTGGGTCCAGTACTTGGCCCCGGCCAGTTGCAGGTCCCCCGAAACCACCTGCATGACCATGCGCACCCGGTCCTGGAGCTCGCTCTTGGCCTGGGTGAGCCTACCCGCCTCGGCCGTGGCCACGAAGTAGCGCAGGGCGACCGCCAGCACCGTCACCAGGATGGCGGCGGCAATGAGGAGTTCCACCAGGGTGAAGCCTTTTCTCATGGCCTACCTCCTCCGGGTTCAGGGCAGGGCCGGGGCTTGTCGTGGGTAGGGGAGGGGTAGACGTCGTAGCAGGTGATGCGCCGCCCCACGGTCACCCGGGGGCCCCGGGGGTGGGTGGCGGTGACCACCACGGTGAGGACCCCTTCCCCAAACCGCCCGCCCTCGCCGATATAGTCCCAGTCGGCCCGGATGCCCTCGAGGCTCGTTTCCTGGCCGCTACACCTAACGGGGCGGAGTGCGGTGCGGATGCCCGATCCGCTCGGCGGTGTCACCCGCGTCGGACAGCCGTAGTAGTAGTCAATGAAGTAAAAGCTCCGGTACACGCCGTTACGCTCCTCGTCCGCGTAGGGGCTGTCGGCGCTTACCGGTTCTGTCCTAAGGGCCTGGGCGGAGAGGCGTTCCAGCACCTGCACGGCGAAGGCCTTGGTGTCGGAGGCGAAGCGGGCCTGGGCGCTGGTCCTCAGGCTTCCCAGCTGGCTCATGAGGAGGGCGGAGAAGGCGATGCCCAGGACCGCCAGCGCGATGAGGACTTCCAGAATGGTAAGGCCTTTTTTCATTGCACCCTCCCTTGAGGCGAGATAACGAGGCCCCGATGGTAGGTGCCCGCCCGGTTTTCCAGCCGGACCGTAACCCCGGCGAAGCCCTGAGGGATGCCCCGGGAATCAAAGAGGAGGACCGTGGGGCTTTGGGGAGCGGTGAGGCGCACCCTAGCCCAATCCCCCTGGCCGAAGCGGACCTCCTGAATGACCCGCTCCCCGGCGTCCAAGGTGCCGTTGGCGTTTTCGTCCACGAAGACCAGGTAGCGCCCCGCTCCTCCAGGGTCCAGGAGGAGGCCCACGAAGCTGTTTGGCCGGATGGCCTCGAGCCTGACCCGCACCACCTGTTCGGCTAGGCCCCGGGCGGCCTGGTTCACCGCCTGGGGGTCGGGGTTGAGGTGGGGCACCCCCAGGGCCAGGAAGACCCCCAGGACCGCCAGGACCACCACCAGCTCTATAAGGCTCAGGCCATAAGGGCTCCGCATCGCCTCCCACCCTAGCCGATAAGCCCGGGGGGCGCATCTCCCGAATGGGGGGGTCACTCCACCCGGGCCCGGCCCTGCTGGCTGATGACCACCTTGCGGGTGGCGCCCCCCGAGGTGAGGACCAGGGTGGCGGTGATGGGCTTGGCGGGGAGGCCCCGGGGGTCAAAGAGGAGGGGGAGGTTGCCCAGGGTGCTCCTCTCCCGGTCCAGGCGCACCCGGGCCCACTCCCCCTGGCCGAAGCGGACGAGCTGCACCTCCTCCCCCGGGTCATAGCCCCGGTCCCCGTCCCGGTCCACGAAGACGGCGTAGCCCCCGGCCCCATCGGTGAAGGCGTGAAGCCCTACGAACTCGTTCTGCCGGATGGCCTCGAGGCGGGCCCGGGTCACCTGCTGGGCCAGGCCCCGGGCGGCCTGGCCCACCGCCTGCCCGTCGGGGTTAAGGCGCGGCACCCCCAGAGCCAGGAGGACTCCCAGAACGGAGAGGACGACGAGGAGCTCCAAAAGGGTGAGGCCCCGCCTGGACATTCGTAGCCACTATACCCCACCTTGGGGGATAGGGGGTATGATGGCCCCATGCAGGAGGTCTACATCGTTTCCGCGGCCAGGACCCCCATCGGCAAGTTCGGGGGGGCCTTGAAGGACGTGAGCCCGGTGGACCTGGGGGCCCACGCCATGCGGGCGGCCCTGGAGCGGGCGGGGGTGGAGGGGAAGAGCCTGGACCTCTACGTCTTCGGCAACGTCCTAAGGGCGGGGCACGGGCAGCTCCTTCCCCGGCAGGCGGCCATAAAGGCGGGCATCCCCAAGGAGGTGGACGGGTACCAGGTGGACATGGTCTGCGCCTCGGGGATGATGGCCCTCCTCAACGCCGCCCAGTTCATCCGCACCGGGGAGGCCCACCTGGTCCTGGCCGGGGGGATGGAGTCCATGAGCCAGGCGGGGTTCTACCTCTCCCACCGGGCCCGGTGGGGGTACAGGTTCCTCATGGGGGCCCCGGAGAACCTGCAGGACATCCTCCTCCGGGACGGGCTTTCCGACCCCTTCACCGGTGAGGCCATGGGGGAGCAGGCGGAGCGCCTGGCCCAGGACCACGGGGTGGGCCGGGAGGAGGTGGACGAGGCCGCCTACCTCTCCCACCGGCGGGCCTGGGAGGCCACGGAGGGGGGCCACTTCGCCTGGGAGATCGCCCCTATGGAGCTTCCCGGCAAGAAGGGGCCCCAGGTGGTGGACAGGGACGAGGGGATTCGCCCGGAGACCACGCCGGAGTCCCTGGCCGCCTTAAGGCCCGCCTTCAAGAAGGAGGGCGTGCTCACAGCGGGCAACGCCAGCCAGATCTCCGACGGGGCGGCGGCGCTTCTTTTGGCCTCGGAGGAGGCGGTGCGGGCCCACGGGCTTAGGCCCATCGCCAAGCTGTTGGGCGGGGCCTGGGCCGCCGGGGAGCCCTGGCGCTTCCCCGAGGCCCCCATCCCCGCGGCCAAGCGGCTACTGGACCGGCTCGGCCTGCGGGTCTCGGACTTCGGCCTCTTTGAGAACAACGAGGCCTTCGCCCTGAACAACGTCCTCTTCAGCCGCCTCCTAGGGGTGCCCTACGAGCGCCTCAACGTCTTCGGCGGAGCGGTGGCCCTGGGCCACCCCATCGGGGCCAGCGGGGCCAGGATCGTGGTGACCCTCCTGAACGCCCTAAGGGCCAAGGGGGAGGAGCGGGGCCTCGCCGCCATCTGCCACGGGACCGGAGGGTCCACGGCCCTGGCGGTGGAGCGGGTGTAGGGGCCTGTGCTGGTGGATGTGGTGGAGGCCAAGGCCTTGGAGGGGCTTAAGCTCTGGCTCCGGTTTTCCGACGGGACGGAGGGGGTGGTGGACCTCTCCCGGGAGGCCTTGCCCGGCCTCCTGGGTCAGCTTAGGGACCCGGGCTTCTTCGTCCAGGTTCGGGTGGACCCGGAGCTTAAGGCCCCGGTCTGGCCTGGAGGGCTGGACCTGGATCCTCTGGTCCTCTACGCGAAGATGGTGGGCAAAGCGCCTTTGGAGGAAACGGAGGTCCTCTAGTCAAAGCTAGCCGGTGGGTGCGTTCTGGAGGGCTCTTGTTCGCATCCTGGAGATCGTAGCCCAGGAAGGGATGCCATGGGCTTATGGGCGGGATCGCGGTGGACCCTGAGGTCATGGGAGGCAAGCCGGTGGTGGCTGGTACCCGGATCACCGTAGAGGAGATCCTTCGCCGCCTCGCCGCTGGGGAAAGCCCGGAGGCCATCCTGGAAGCTTTCCCCCGTCTGACCCCGGAGGGCCTGCGCGCCGCCCTGGCGTACGCGGCTGAGGTCCTTGGGGCGGAGAGGGTCCGCCGTCTTCCCTAGATGACCCCATCCAGCTCAAAGGCCTCGAGGCGGTACTCCTCCAGGGCCACGCGGAAGGCGCCGTTTTGCGCCAGGAAGCGGGCCGCCGCCCTCAGGGTTTCCTCCACCCAATGGGGGTCGTTCCCCAGGAGGCTAAAGCCCACCACCTCGTACCCCCAGGCGTCCAGGCCGTAGAGCCTGGCGGCGGAGACGGGAAAGCGGGCCTTCACCTTCTCCAGAGCGGGCTTGATGAGGGCCCGCTTTTCCTTGAGGCTCCTGGCTCCCGTCTCCAGCCTGGCGGTGTAGAGGCCCAGGTACGCCTTCATGGTTCCCCCCAGTTTGTTTCGGTAGGCGCCCCGTTGACAAGGGCGTAGCCCCTTTGGGCTAGCATAAGGGTATGGGCCTCGAGGAGGTGCGGGCCATTTTGGAAGCCCACCGGGAGGAGCTCAAGGCTTTGGGCGTTGGGGAGGTCTATGTGTTTGGCTCCACCGCCCGGGGCGAGGCCGGCCCAAAGAGCGATGTGGACCTCATCGTGGTGCTGGAGCGCCCTTTGGGATTCGCCTTCTTTGAACTGAAGGAGCGCCTGGAAGCCTGGCTTAGCCGACCTGTGGACCTCACGACCCCCGATGGCCTGCGGGAGGACCTCAGGGAAAGCGTTTTGCGGAGCGCTGTTCGTGCGGCCTAGGGGCATAAAGGAGCGCTTAGGGGACATGCTGGCGGCCATCGCCAATATCCAGGCCTTTGTTCAGGGCCTGGACCAGGAGGGTTTTGCAAAGGACGCCAAGACCATCCGACTTAAGCGGGAGCTGGAGCGCATCCTGAAGGAACTCTAAAACATCGGCCCGATGCGGAAGTGAAGCCGGCCCGTGGGGCTTTCCGGGCTGAAGGCGTAGTCCAGGCGCAGGGAGGGGAGGAGGGCCCCCAGGATGTCCAGGTCCAGCTGGAAGCCGATCCCCACCCCCCACTTGAGCCCCCCGGTGTTGTCGGCGAGGCCAAGGTCGGCGAAGAGGATGCCGTAGAGGTTGGTGCCCCCCTGGGGGGAGAGGTTGAAGTCGTAGCGGTACTCCAGGCTCCCCGTGGCGAAGGAAAGCCCCCCGTACTTGCGGTCCTCGTAGCCCCTTAGGAGGAAGGCCTCGGCGCCGCTTCCCGAGAGGAAGAAGCGCTCGCTCTCCGGGGGGAAGCCCAGGAGGGTCCCCGCCGAGAGGCGGAAGGCCAGGGCCTGGCGCCTGGCCTCGTCCAGGGGGAGGTAGGTCTTGCCCGTGGCCACCAGGGGGACGAAGAAGCTCCGGCCCCCCGTGTCGGGCAGGGAGAGGCCGAGGCCGGTGGCGAGGCTGGCCTCGTAGCCCTGGGTGCGGAAGCGGGGGCTGTCCACGTCCACGTAGGCCAGGCCCGTGTCCAACCTCAGGGTCCAGCCGGGGGTGGGGAGGAACCCCTGGGCCAGGGTGGGGTCCTTGTAGCCCGTGCCGTCGCAGTACTTGGGGCTTGCGGGGTCGGCGACGGCGGGGTCGCAGGGGGCGTTGGGGTCATAGACCTCGAGGGCGTAGGTGGACCGCCTGGCGGAAAGGCCCAAGGTGAGCCTCAGGTTCTCCAGGTCCTTGGAGAAGGGGCGGGCCAGGCTGAAGCCCCCGCCCGTGCGCCTTTCCGTGTACTCCCAGCCGGTGTCCGTGGAGCCCTGGAGGAGCTTGTTGTTGCCGATGGGCGTGGAGAAGAGGTTGAAGGCCAGGCTGGTGCGCACCTCCTTGAGGTCCAAGAAGTCCACGTAAAGCCAGGGGATGGTGTAGCTCAAGGAGAGGGAGAGGTTGTCCCGGGCATCGTTCTGCACGAAGGCCAGATCCAGGCCCACCTGGTGGGCCAGGCCGAAGAGGTTGGTCTCCTTGAAGGCGACGCTTCCCGACCACCCTTCCAGGGAGCTCCAGCCGATGGCGGGCTGGAAGAGGCCGGTCCGGGCCTCCTTCAGCCCCAGGACCACCACCACCTGGTCGGGCCTCTCCGAGGGGGCCAGGGAGACCCGGGGCGGCTCGGCCAGGAGGCCGGTGGCCAGGAGGCGGGCGATGGCCTTCCTGAGCTCCGGCACGCCGAAGAGGCTTCCGGGCTTGGGAAGCTCCCGGAGGATGACCTCCTCCTGGGTGCGGTGGTCCCCCTGCCACTCCAGGCGGTAGCCCCCGATCTTGAGCTCCACCACCTCCAGCCGGAAGACCCCGTCCTGGAAGCCGTAGCGGACGTCGGCCACCTCGAGGCCCCGCTCCCGGTAGAGCTCCGCCACCTTCCTGGCGTCCTCCTGGGCGAGGAGGGGCGTGTAGACCTCGCCAGGCTTGAGGCGGAGGGCCTGAAGGATGGCCTCGGCGGGGATGGCGGTGTTGCCCATGACCTGCACCTGGGCGATCTTCCCTCCTTCTGGCCCCAACTGGAGGCGCACCGCCACCCCCTCCCCTTCGGGGGTTAGGGTGAAGGTGACGATGCGGGAGAGCTTTCGGGAAAGCTCCTGCACGCCCTCCAGGAGGCGGTTGTAGTTCAGGTAGTCCCCCTCCTTAAGGGGGAAGCCCGAGAGGTCCAGGCCCTCGCCCTCCAGCCGGGCCACCTTAAGCTCCCGCACCCGCACGGTGAGGACCCCGTCCTCGAGGGCGCTTTGCCCCGGGTCTGGGCCGCTATAGCGGAAGCCCTGGGCCTCGTAGCGGGCGGCGATGGCCCTCAGGGCCTCCTGGTACTTGGCGAAGTCAAAGGGGCCCTTTAGGGGCTCCAGGAGCTTCAAGAGCTCGCCTTCCGGGAGGAGCATCACCCCCGAAAGGCGCACCTCCTTGACCTCTCTGGCCTCCTCTACCCGGAAGGTGAGGGCCATGCGCCCCTCCACTTCCTTGGCCTCCACCTCCACCTTGGGGGCGAAGGGGAAGCCGTTTTGCCGGTAGGCCTGGGCCAGGGCCCGGGCGGCCTCCCCTGCCCTTAGGGGGTTATAGGTGGCCTCCTTGCCGATGGCGAACCCCTCCTCTAAGAAGCGCAGGAGGGCTTCCTGGGGGAAGGCCTTGGCCTCCACCCTGACCTCGGCGATGGGGGGGTAGGGGACGAGGCGCACCTTGAGGACCTCGCCTTCTAGGCGTACCTCGGCCTCCCGGAAGTAGCCCGTGGCCAGGATGGCCTTCCTGGCGGCCTCGAGGTCGCCGGGCTCGTCCCCCACGCCAAAGGGCAGGGCGGCCCGGGCCAGGGCCTGGAGGACCGGGTCGCTGCCTTCCACCACCACCTCTTTGATGGGGGCGGCCAGGGCGAGAAGGCTGAAGAGGGTTAGGGCCAGAAGGCGCTTCATGGGCAAGAGCATACCGGTAAAGGGTGAAGGGGCGGTTAGAATGGCAGGCATGGGGGTTTACGAGAAGATCCAGGAGGCGGTGGCCGCTATCCGCCAGAAGACCGGGTTCGCCCCCGAGGTGGGCATCGTCCTGGGCTCGGGGCTTGGGCCTTTGGCCGAGGAGGTGGAGAAGGTGGCGGAGATGCCCTACGGGGAGATCCCCCACTTCCCCCTTTCCACCGCCCCCGGGCACGCGGGGAGGCTCGTCCTGGGAACCCTGGAAGGGAAGCGGGTTTTGGTCTACCAGGGGCGGGTCCACTACTACGAGGGCTACAGCGCCGAGGAGGTGGTGTTCCCGGTGCAGGTGGGCTTCTTCCTAGGGGCCAGGACCTTCCTCCTCACCTCCGCCGCCGGGGGGCTCAACCCCCGCTTCCAGGCCGGGGGCATCATGCTCCACCTGGACTACCTGAACCCCTCCGGGGTGAACCCCCTGAGGGGCAAAAACGACGAGCGCCTGGGGCCCCGCTTCCCGGTGATGTTCGGGGCCTACGACCCGGAGCTCATAGAGCTGGCCCGGCGGGTGGCACGGAGGCAGGACCTCCACCTCTTTGAAGGGGTCTACGCCTGGTTTTTGGGGCCCTCCTTCGCCAGCCGGGCCGAGCTCAAGATGCTCCGGGAGCTCGGGGCGGACGCCATCGGCATGTCCACGGTGCCCGAGGTCATCGCCCTGCGGCACCTGGGGGCCAGGGTCCTGGGCCTTTCCACCATCACCGACATGGCCGTGCCCGAGCGGGAGCACCACGCCACCGAGGAGGAGGTCCTGGAGGTGGCCCGGAGGACGGGCCCCCTCTTCCGCCGCTTCGTGCGGGGCATCCTGGCCGAGCTCTGATGGGCCTGCCCGAGGTCTTGGAGAGGATCGCCCTGGCCTGCCGGAGGGCCGGGCGGGACCCCAAGGAGGTGCGCTTGGTGGCCGTCACCAAGGGGCGCACGGCGGAGGAGATCCGGGAGAAGGTCCTCCGCTACGGGGCCTTTCCCCTGGGGGAGAGCCGGGTGCAGGAGGCCCTGAAGAAGATGGAGCTTCTCCAGGCGGAGTGGCACCTGGTGGGCCCTCTCCAGCGCAACAAGGCCAAGTTCGCTCCCCGCTTCCACCTCATCCACTCCCTGGACTCCCTGCGCCTGGCCGAGGCCCTGGAAGGGGTGGGGGCCAAGGCGGGGATGCGGCTTAGGGTGTTGGTGGAGGTGAACCTGGGGCGGGAACCCCAGAAGCACGGCTTTCTGGAGGAGGAGCTTCCCGAGGCCCTGGCCCGGGTGCGGGAGATGCCCCACCTTCAGGTCCTGGGCCTCATGACCGTGCCCCCCATGGGGCCGGAAGGGATGGTCCGGCCCATCTTCCGCAGGCTCTCCCTGCTGGCCGACCGCTTTGGCCTGCCCGAGCGCTCCATGGGCATGTCCCAGGACTACGAGTGGGCGGTGGAGGAGGGGGCCACCATGGTCCGGGTCGGCCGGGCCCTTTTTGTAGACTGAAGGGCGCATGGACCTAACCCCTTTGGACGTTCGCTACCAGGAGTTCCCCACCGCCTTCCGGGGCTACCAGAAGGAGGCGGTGCGGGCCTATTTGGCCCAGGTGGCCGAGGTGATGGAGGGCCTCATCCGGGAAAACGAGACCCTCAAGGCGCAACTCCAAGCCTTGGAGGAGGAGAATGCTCGTCTGAAGGAGGCGGAGGGGGAGCTGAAGCGGGCGGTGGTGGCCGCCGAGCGCATCGCCCGGGAACTCAAGGCCCAGGCGGAAAAGGAGGCGGAGCTCATCCGCAAGGAGGCCCTGGCCGCCAAGGAGCAGGTCCTGAGGGAGGCTGCCGAGGAGCTGCGGCGCCTCCGGGGGGAGATGGAGCGGGCCAGGCAGGAGAAGGCCCTGTTCTTGGGCCAGTTCCGGGCCCTTTTGCAGGGCTATCTGGACTCCTTGGGGCGGCTTGAAGAAAAGTAGCCTGGGAGAGGAGCTTCCCCAAAGGGCGTTCCTGGGCGAGGGGCCTCAGGCCCAGGTAGAGCCAGAGGCGGTAGAGGCTCTCCCGGAGCCAGTACTGGGGAGGGTAGCGCCCGGGCACGGGGTAGCCCTCGGCCTTAAGGCCCAGAAGGCGGGCCAGAAAGAGGGCCCGGGGGAGGTGAGGGGTGTCGGTGACCAGGAGGACCCTGCCTGCCAGTTGGGACCTGAGGAAGAGGAGGTTCTCGTAGGTGCTCTGGCTTTGGGTTTCGCAAAGGAGGGCCTCTTGGGGCACGCCCCGGGCCATGAGGTAGCGGCAGCCGGCCTCGCCCTCGCTCAAGGTATCCCCGGCGGCCTTGCCCCCGGCCACGGCGATGCGGGGGGCGAGGCCCTTTTGGTAGAGGGCGAGCGCGGCAAGAAGCCGCCTTTCCAAGGCGGGGGAGGGCCTTCCCCCGTACTGGGCCGCCCCCAGGACCACGATCCAGGTGTACTCCGCGGCCAGGACCGGGGAGAGGAGGAAGAGGAGGGCCACAAAGCCCCGCACGCCCTCCATGCTATACTGAGGGGGCATTGGAGAAGGTCTTCGGTAAGACGGAGGGGCTCAAGAAGAGCGAGCTTAAGCGGCTTTCCAACCTTTACCGGCGGCGGGTTCCCAAGGAGCGGGTCCTGACCCCCGAGCTGGCCCAGGCCCTGGCCGCCTTGAGCCAGGAGGTGGGGCGGCCTTTGGCCCTTCTTTTGGACCGGGAGGGCCGGGTGGTGCGGGTGGGGGTGGGGGACGCCAAGGACCTGCCCATCCCCGAGGGGGCGAGGGGGGAGAGGCGGCTTTCCGGCTTCCGCCTCCTCCACACCCACCTCGCTCCCGGGGGGCTTTCCCGGCCCGACCTTTCCGTCCTCTTCCTGAACCGCCTGGACAGCCTGGCGGCCCTCGAGGTGGAGGCGGGCCGGCCCACCACCCTGCACCTGGCCCTTCTCGCTCCGCCCAAGACCGGGGAGGACTGGCGGATCCTGCCTCCCAGGCCCTACTTCCAGTACCTGGACCTAAACCTCCTGGCGGAGGTGGAGGCCTTGGAGGAGGAGATGGCCCGCCAGGCCCGGGTGCGGGAGGTTTTGGACGGGAGCGGGGAGCGGGCCATCCTGGTGGGGGTGGACCTGGGGGAGGGCCCCGAGGCCGAAGCGGGCCTGGAGGAGCTCTCCGAGCTCACCCGCACCGCCGGGGGCGTCCCCGTTAAAAAGGTCCTGGTCTTCCGCCAGCACCTGGACCCCAGGTACCTGGTGGGCCTGGGGAAGCTGGAGGAGCTCAAGAGCCTGGCCTACCACGAGAACGCCTCCACCCTTATCTTCGGCCTGGAGCTCACCCCGGCCCAGGCCCGGGAGATTGAGCGGGCCACGGGGCTCAAGGTCCTGGACCGCACCCAGCTGATCCTGGACATCTTCGCCCTCCACGCCAAGACCCCCGAGGCCCAGGCCCAGGTGGAGCTGGCCCAGCTCAAATACCTCATGCCCAGGCTGGTGGGCCGGGGGAAGGAGATGAGCCGCCTTGGGGGCGGGATCGGGACCCGGGGGCCGGGGGAGACCAAGCTGGAGGTGGACCGGAGGCGGCTTCTGGAGAGGATCACCCACCTCTCCCGCAAGCTTTCCGAGTACGGCCAGCGCCGGGAGGAGGCCAGGCGGCAGCGCAAGAGGAAGGGCGTGCCCCTGATCGCCATAGTGGGGTACACCAACGCCGGCAAGACCACCCTCCTCTCGGCCCTGGCCAAGGGCGGGGAACCGGGGGAGGACAAGCTCTTCGCCACCCTGCGCCCCCTGACCCGCCGGGGCTTCCTGCCCGGGGTGGGGGAGGTCCTCTTCACGGACACCGTGGGCTTCATCCGCAGGATGCCCGAGGAGCTCCTCACCGCCTTCCGGGCCACCCTCGAGGAGGTGCGGGAGGCGGACCTCCTCCTCCACGTCCTGGACGCTTCCCAGGAGGGGGGGCTGGAGCGGTACCGGGTGGTGGAGGAGCTTCTCAAGGGGCTTGGGGTGGAGGCCCCCAGGGTCCTCGCCCTCTCCAAGGCGGACCGGGCCGCCCCCTACGACCTCCTCTACCTGCGGGAGCGGCTTGGGGGGGTGGCGGTCTCCGCCCTCAAGGGCACCGGGCTCAAGGAGCTAAGGGAGGCCCTGGCGGAAGGCCTCCTGAAGGCCGGGGTCCGGCCCCAGGCCTGGGCTCAGTACACGTAAAAGCCCTTGAGGCCCAACGCCTCGGCCCAGTGGACCTCCACCTCGTCCACCCGGGCCAGGCGGGGGCCCTGCCTGAGGTGGTGCAGGAAGGCCTTGAGGTCCTCCTCGGGGCCTTCGGCCACCACCTCCACCCGGCCATCGGGGAGGTTTTCCGCATAGCCGGAAAGGCCTAGCTCTAGAGCCTTCTTCTGGGCGAAGGCCCGGTAGCCCACCCCCTGTACCCTTCCCTTCACCAAGGCCACGAGGCGCGGCATGGGGCCATTTTAGCCCTCTTGCCACGCGGTTTTCATCTCCCCTCCCTATGCTAAGGGGGATGCGGCGGGGCCTCCTTCTCCTTCTCCTCCTGGGGCTTTTTCTCCTCCTCCCCGCCTGGCCCCCCCTCCTGAAGGGAGCGGTGGACCGGGCTTTGCCCCTTTTGGGCTTTCGGGGAAGCGTGGGGGAGGTTTCCGGGCACCTCCTCCTGGGCCTCCGGCTCAGGTGGGTGGAGCTGGAGGGGGAGGGGATTCGGCTTCAGGCCGAGGAGGTGGACCTCTTCTACGACCTCTTGGGCCTTTTGCGGCGGGAGCTTCCCCTTGCCCTCACCCTGAGGAAGGCCCGGCTCCGGCTCACCTGGGAGGCCCTGATTCCGGAAAAGCCGGGGCCGCCCCCCGCCGTCCGCGTGCTCTTCCGCTCCTTGCGCTTGGAGGAGGTGGAGGCGGAGCTTCCCCGGGGAAGGCGGCTTTTCCTCCCTTCCATGCGCCTTAGCCTGGTGGGGGAAAACCCCTACCGCTTCCTGGCCCGGCTCCCCGGGGGGAGTTTCCAGGGGGAGGCCAAGGCCCTTTCCCCAGACCTCTCCGCCTGGGAGGTGGCCTACGCGGGGGAGGTGCGGGGGCTGGCCTTCTTCTACGAGGGGCTGAAGGGGGGTAGGCTCTTTGGGGTCTTCCGGGTGGGGCCTTCGGGGATGGAGGGCAGGGCCCGGGTGGAAGGAGGGGTGGTGGAGCTGGTGGGCTTCCCCCTCACCGGGGTGGAGGGGGAGGTCCTCCTTAGGGACGAGCGGGTAGAGGCGGTCCTGAAGGGGGTGGGCCTCGAGGGGCCCCTTCGGGCGAAGGCCCTGGTGGACCTAAGAGGGGAACGCTACCGCTTCCAGATGGAAGGCTTGCCTAAGCTGCCCGCCCTGGCCCGGCACTACGGCCTCACCCTGCCCCTGGAGGGGGAGGGGCGGCTTTCCCTCGAGGGGGA
>Ga0308405_1000346_pt1 | contig 27273 bp, 21 predicted proteins | sample HotsprSampleMS13_FD_203473 | JGI IMG/M metagenome (GOLD analysis project Ga0308405, IMG submission 203473) | Hot spring phototrophic mat microbial communities from Mushroom Spring, Yellowstone National Park, Wyoming, United States - 20060912_MS13 ...
TTTGTGGAGGTTTCCGGAAAGCGGCTTCCCCTGAGCCTGAAGGCCAGCCTGGCCCCGGGGAGGGCTGAAGGGGAGGGCCGGATTGGGGAAAGCCCCTTCCGGCTGGGCCTGGAGGGGGACCGGGTGGACCTCTCGGCCTCCCCCCGAGCCTTCCCCCTTCACCTCCTCCTGGCCGCCGTGGCGGGGCCTCTGGAGGGGGAGGCCTACTGGACGGGGGCGGCGCGCCTCCGCTTTCCCCTCTCCGACCCCAGGCGGGGGGAGGGGGTTCTGGTGGGGGAGAGCCTGGTCTTTAGGGGCGGCGTTGACGAGCTTCGGGGCCGGGCCGCCTTCCGCTATGGGGGGGAGACCCTCTATGTGGACCACCTGCGCCTCTCGGGCAAGGGCCTTTGGGAGGGCGGGGGGTACTGGAGCCCTAGGGGAAGCGACCTCTACCTGAACCTCAAGGACACCGCCTTCACCCCCGTCCTCCAGGTGATCCCCGCCCTCAAGCCCTACCGCCCCGAGGCCTCGGGCACCCTGGCCCTCCGGCTCACCCAGGAGGGCTTCCAGGTCCAGATGGAGGCCTTCCGCTTCCGGCTGGGGCCGGTGGCCGGGTACCTGCCCAAGGGCCTCCTGGCCCTGAACGGGGGGGCGAGGGCCGAGGGGGAGCTCAGCCTCACCGCCCCCTTCCCCGGGCGGGGGCGGCTGGGGCTTGCGGGGAGCCTCGAGGCCTTCCAGGTAAGCGCCCAAGGGGCCGTATCCCTCCCCGGCCTCAAGGAAGACATCCCGGCCCAGCTGACCTTCCGCTACCCCACCTACGGGGTGGGGATCCGCCTGGGGGAGGCGGAGGCCCAGGGGACCCTCTTCCCCTTGCGCCTGGCCGGGTACGGGCGGCTTCCCCTCTACTACCCCCAGTACTACCTGCAAGAGGGGCTTCTGGACGTCAAGAGCTTCTTCCTTTACGAAGAAAAAGGCACCTACCACCTCACCGGGAACGCCGAGGTCCTGAGGGCCCGCCTTTCCATCCCCGAGGCCAGCCAGCGCCAGCTTTCCACGGAAGGGGTAAAGGTGGCGGAGAAGCCCGCCCCCATCCCCCTGGTCTTTGACGGGGTGCGGCTCTACGCCGAAAGGGGCATCCTGGTCCAGGAGCGCCTGGCCCAGGGGGAGCTTAGGGGAGAGGTCTACCTGGGGGGCACGTACCAGGACCCCTTCCTCACCGGGGAGGTCCAGGCCCTCTGGGGGAGCTTCCGCCTATGGGATTCCCTCTTCGCCCTGGACCCAGCTTCAAGCCGCCTCCAGTTCTCCCCCGACCGGGGCCTTCTCCCCCGGTTAACCCTCAAGGCCAAGGCGGAGACCCGGGGCTACCAGGTCTTCCTCTCGGCCGAAGGGGAGTTTGTGCGGGAAAACGGGCGGTTCAAGGTGCGCCTCACGCCCCGCTTCACCTCCGAGCCTCCCCTCTCCGAGCCCGAGATCTACGCCCTCCTCACCCTGGGCACCCCCGACGCCACCCGTCTGGCGGAGACCCTGCCCCAGGCCGCCTTGGGGGCCGCCTTGGAGAACCTGGTCCTGGGCCAGCTGGAGCGGGAGCTGGCCAAGGCCTTCGGTCTGGACCGCTTCCAGGTGGAGGTGCCCCTCTTCCAGGGCGGGGAGCTCGGGGAAACCCGCTTCTCCATCGGCAAGTACCTGAGCCCGGAGCTCTTCTTGGGCTACCAGGTGGACCTGAGGGGCCAGCAGACCTTCTCCGCCCAGTACCGCCGGGACGGCCTCACCTTCACCCTGGGCACCACCTTCCAGTTCGGGGACGGGAGGCTTTCCCGCCTGGACTTCGCCCTGGGCTACGACCTCACCCCGAGCCTGGCGGTTTCTTTGGGCCTCGAGGCCTCCGACACCGTCCGCTTCAGCGTAGGGGCCCTCTACCGGTGGTAGGATGCCTCCGGTATGCGGGCTTTGGCCAGACTAGCCCCTGAGGAGGGCCTAACCCTAGTGGAGCGCCCGGTGCCCCAGCCTGGCCCCGGGGGGATCCTGGTGCGGGTGGAGGCCGCCAGCATCTGCGGCACCGACCTCCACATCTGGCGGTGGGACGCCTGGGCCAGGGGGCGGATCCGCCCCCCCCTCATCACCGGGCACGAGTTCAGCGGGGTGGTGGAGGCCGTGGGCCCCGGGGTGAAGCGGCCCCAGGTGGGGGACCACGTGAGCCTGGAAAGCCACATCGTCTGCCACGCCTGCCCCGCCTGCCGCACGGGCAACTACCACGTCTGCCTGAACACGGAGATCCTGGGGGTGGACCGGGACGGGGGCTTCGCCGAATACGTGGCGGTGCCGGCGGAAAACGCCTGGGTGAACCCCAAGGACCTCCCCTTTGAGGTGGGGGCCATCCTGGAACCCTTTGGCAACGCGGTGCACACCGTGTACGCGGGGAGCGGGGTCTCGGGAAAGAGCGTCCTCATCACGGGGGCGGGGCCCATCGGCCTCATGGCGGCCATGGTGGCCCGGGCCAGCGGGGCGGGGCCCATTCTGGTCTCCGACCCCAACCCCTACCGCCTGGCCTTCGCCAAGGCCTACGCCGACCGCCTTATCAACCCCTTGGAGGAGGACCTCCTAAAGGTGGTGCGGGAGGTGACGGGAAACGGGGTGGAGGTGCTTTTGGAGTTTTCCGGGAATGAAGCCGCCATCCACCAGGGCCTCATGGCCCTCATCCCCGGGGGGGAGGCGAGGATTCTCGGCATCCCCTCGGACCCCATCCGCTTTGACCTGGCGGGGGAGCTGGTCATGCGGGGGATCACCGCCTTTGGCATCGCCGGGCGGCGGCTTTGGCAGACCTGGATGCAGGGCACGGCCTTGGTCTACTCGGGGAGGGTGGACCTTACGCCCCTCCTCACCCACCGCCTGCCCATGAGCCAGTACCGGGAGGCCTTCGGCCTCTTGGCCTCGGGCCAGGCGGTGAAGGTGATCCTGGACCCCAGGGCCTGAGGCCACCTTTTTCGGGTCAGGGGAGAGGGGGCGGGGCCCCCCTCCCCGTTTAAGGTTTTTGTAAGCCCCCTTGAGGAGGATGGAGGTAGGGACCCCAGGGTCCCGGGAAGGAGGCAGGTATGCGTAAAGGCGTGTGGCACGGACTCTTGACCGGTTTAGCCCTGCTCTTGGCGGCCTGCGGGGGCGGGGGCCAGCCCCAGCCGGACCTGAGCCTGGCGGGGATTTTGCCTCAGAATCCCACGGTGGTCCAGGGGGAGACCGTGACCCTGACCCTCACCTTCGCCTCGCAGAACGGCTTCCAGGGGCCGGTCTCCTTGAGCGTCTTAGAGGGGGGGCAGCCCGTCTCCTGGCTGAGCCCCAACCCCGTCCAGCGCAACCTGAACGTGCCCAGAGGCCAGCAGGTGCAGGAGACCCTGCAGGTGCAGGTGGCTCCGAACGCCCCCACAGGGAGCCGGAACCTCACCGTGCGGGCGGCCTACGGGAACCAGGTGACCGAGCGGGCTCTTACCCTCACCGTGAACGCACCCCCCAGCTTCACCCTCTCCGACCCTGCACCCAACCCCCTGAGCGTGCAGGCGGGGGGCACGGCCACCTTCCAGGTGACCCTGACCTCCCAGAACGGCTTCCAGGGGCAGGTCACCCTGAGCCTGGTCAGCGGGCAGGACCCCCTGCCCCAGGGCCTGAGCATCACCGCCACCAGCCCCTCTCCCATCAACCTCCAGGCCGGGGGGAGTGCGACCGTGACCGCCACCGTGAGTGCCGATGCCCAGGTGGCCCCGGGCACCTACCGTCTGAAGGTGCGGGCTACCTCGGGGAGCCTCATCCGGGAGGCGGACCTGAGGGTGACAGTCTTGACGCCCTACACCAACGCTTACGTCTACCAGGTCTCCGGTGACGGAAGCGTTCTTGTTGGGAGCGCCCTCGTGTCGGGTGCCCGTAGGCCCATGGTCTGGCGGATCAACGCCGCTTCCCTCTCCCAGGGCTTCTACTGGCTGAGCGCCATCGCCCAACAGGCCACCGTCCTGGACACGGGCGTTCCCAGTGCTCCTTACGGGGTTGTTCTGGGGGTTACTGCCGACGGCCAGGTGGGCTGCGGCTACGGTAGCGTGTCTACCAGCGCGTCTTCGGGGGACAGGGCCCTGGCCTGGGACCTGACCACCCTCCAGCCCATCCCCCTTCCCGATCACCCCTATGGCGGCAACGTAGCCTACGCTTGTGCCAAGAGTGGAGGCGACGTCTACATCGTGGGACGGGTATACCCGGACTTTCCTACGCCTACCATCTGGAAAAACTACACCATCTGGCATCAGAACACCAGAGTTAATTACGGCATCTTCCACGACATCACCCCGGATGCCAGCAAGGCCTCGGCTCAGTTGGTATACCAGGGATGGGTCTACGACCTGAACGGCGATCAGTACACCCAGCTGGTCTCCCGAATTGGCGGGGCTTACTGGAGCCGGATCTCCCCCGACGGGCAGGCCGTGGCCTTCTCGGACAGCAACTCCTTCGCGAGCGCCAAGGTGTGGTACGGTGGCAATGTCTACAGTGTCGTCATGTCTTTTGGTGCCGTGCGCGTCAGGAACGGGGTGGCCTACGTCTTCGGAGGAGACCAATATGGGCTTGCCGTTCGCTGGCGGAGCGACACCCAGGCGATGGAGAACCTTAACAGGGTCTTCGCCAGCGTGTTGCCGCCGGGGGTCACCCTTAAAAGTGTCTCTGCGGTGAGCCTTGACAACCGCGTCATCGTGGGCATCGCCTATAACTCTACCACTTCTCAGGACGAGCTCTTTGTCCTTGTGGGGGATTCGTTCCAGGGCGCTCCGTGAGCCCACACGGTTGCCGGGATATGGAGGTAGGGACCCCGGGGTCCCGGGAAGGAGGCAGAGATGCGCAAGACCAAACGGATGGCTGCCGCCTGGTGGTCCGCCTGCGCTAGCCTGGCCCTGGCGCAGGACCTCCTCCAGGAGCCGGTCTCTCCCGGGGGAGCCCCGGGGCTTCCCCTTTCCCTCCTGGCCCTGGGCTACCTGCTCCTCTTCCTCTTCGCCCGCACGTACCTTATCGCCTGCCCCTCCCGGGCCCTGGCCCGGGCCCAGCTGGAGGGGCTTTGGGCCGAGCACGTGGAGAGGGAACCCCAGAAGGACGACCAGTATGGGCGGGACGCCCGGGAGGACACCAAGGAGTGCCTGCAAAAGGCTCGGGATCTTTTGGAAGGACAGGGCTTCTTGGGCCGGATTGGTTCCCTTCTCTCCCTCCTCTTCTGGAATGGCGAGCGGGAGATGGCGGCCTGGGCCCTGATGCACCGGGCCGAGCGGCGGGCGGTGGAGCTAATGAAGCATGAGGAGGTGAGGGCCCGCCTGGTGCGGGGCCTGGGGGAGCTCGGGGTGTTCTCGGAGGAGGAAAGGGCGCTTTGGCAGAAACAGCTAAAGTGTGCCCTAGGCCTGGAGGGCCAGGACCCCCAACAGGGGTCCCCATCCCAGGGTGGAGGCTCCGGCCAGGAGGTCGCGGCTAGGGCGCTTTCACCTTCCACCGACCCTCAGGAGCCTGGCCAGGGTTCGGGTCAAGCAGAATCCAACGCCCGGTGTTGCCAAAAGCCAGACCCCAGGGTGCAAAGGGCCCTCCTGGAGGAGTTTTTAGCCGCCCTCTACGACGCCCGGGACACGAGGTACGCCCGGCTCCTCACCCTGCACAACAAGGCGGCCTGGCTTCTCCTGGTGGGGCTTGGCCTGGCGGTGGCTCTGGGGTCCTTCGCTCCCGGGCTTCCCAACGGGCTAGACCTGGGGACAGGGCTTCTTCTGGGCTTCCTCGGGGGGGTCCTTTCCCGGCTCCTGCGGGTGGTGGCCACGAAAGAGCTTCCCACGGACTACGGGGCCTACTGGGTCCCCCTCTTCCTGGCCCCGGTGCTGGGGGCCCTGGGGGCGGTCGGGGGGTACTTGGTCTTCTGGGCCTTGGTGGAGGTCCGGGCCTTGGGAGAGGGGCTAAAGCCCCTCCTCAGCCCGCCCGCCGCCTACGGGCTCTTGGTGGTCCTGGGGTTCTCGGAGCGCCTGCTAAAGGGACTCACGGAGAGGTTGGAGGACCAAGCTCTGAAGCAGGAGGACCAGGGCAAGGAGAAGCCCAAGGGGGACGGAGAAGAAGACCATGGGAAACCGCAAGACCAGTCGGCCAAGCATTGAGGTGGGGGGGTTAAGCCTGGTGTAAGCCCCCCTGAGGAGGATGGAGGTAGGGACCCCAGGGTCCCGGAAAGGAGGCAGGTATGCGTAAAGGCAAAGGGTACGGCTTTCTGGCTAAGGGCTGGCTCTGGGTAGGGCTCCTTTTGGGGGTTTCCGCCTGCAGCTTCCCTTTCAGCTACGAGGTCAACGTCCTGAACTACGCCGACCTCTCGGGTACCTTCACGGTGGGGCAGGGAGGGATTAGCCCCAACCCCCAGACGGTGGGCCCCGTGGGGATCCAGTACACCCCCGACCCCCGGGTGAACCTCACGGGAGTCAGCCTGGACTACAAGGTTTGCTTTACTTCGCAGATCTCGGGAGCGAGCTTCCAGGGAAACGTGGTCTACACCGCCTACCTGGGCGGGGATGCGGAGACGCTCTTCCTGGAGGCCAACAAGCTGGCCGAGGGCACAAAGGATGTCTCGGGCCTCTCCACGGGGGCGGTGTGCGTGGAGGGGCAGGCCCAGGCCACGGCGGCCCAGGTCCAGGCTTTGCAGAGCGGCACCTTCTACGTGGGGGCCAGGATCTCCGGGGATGCCACCAGCGCCCAGGAGGCCACGGTGCGCTACCGCACGGAGCGGTTCCTCTTGAGGCTTTCCGGGACGGTGCGACCCTAGGAGCCTTCTTTTGGCAACGTGGGCCCCGCCCTTGGGGCGGGGCCTGGCCTTAGGGTAGCCTTTCCCAGAGGAGGCAGCATGCTGAGCCGCAGGCGGCTTCTTGCGGGGCTTTTGGGCTTAGGGCTTTCCCGGGCCCAGGGGCTGAGGGCCGAGGAGGTGGTGGGGGCCCTCGAGGTCCCCTGGGCCTTGGCCTTCCTCCCCGGTGGGGGGATGCTGATCTCGGAAAGGCCGGGGGGGATCCGGCTCTTCCGGGGCGGGCGGCTTTCCACCTACGCCGAGCTTCCCGTTTACGCCCGGGGGGAGTCGGGGCTTTTGGGCCTGGCCCTCCACCCCCGCTTTCCCGAGGCGCCCTACGTCTACGCCTACCGCACCGTGGAGGCGGGGGGCCTGAGGAACCAGGTGGTGCGCCTCCGCCACCTGGGGGAGAGGGGGGTCTTGGAGCGGGTCATTCTGGACGGGATCCCCGCCCGGCCCCACGGCCTCCACTCGGGAGGCCGGATCGCCTTCGGGCCGGACGGGATGCTCTACGTGACCACGGGGGAGGTCTACGAGCGGGAGCTGGCCCAGGACCTGGCCTCCTTGGGGGGGAAGGTCCTCCGCCTCACCCCGGAAGGGGAGCCCGCCCCGGGGAACCCCTTCCTGGGCCAGAAGGGAGCCAGGCCCGAGATTTACAGCCTGGGCCACCGGAACCCCCAGGGCCTCACCTGGCACCCCGTGACGGGGGAGCTCTTCCTGAGCGAGCACGGGCCCAGCGGGGAGCAGGGCTTCGGTCACGACGAGGTGAACGTGGTCGTCCCCGGGGGGAACTACGGCTGGCCCCGGGTGGTGGGCCGCGGCAACGACCCCAGGTACGTAGACCCCCTCCACTTCTGGCCCCAGGGCTTTCCCCCGGGGAACCTGGCCTTCTTCCGGGGCGGGCTTTACGTGGCCGGGCTTAGGGGGGAGGCCCTTTTGCGCCTGGACCTCGAGGGGGAAAGGGGGCGCTGGCGGGTGGCGGGGGTGGAGACGGCGCTATCCGGTTTTGGCCGCCTGCGGGAGGTCCAGGTGGGGCCGGACGGGGCCCTTTACGTGACCACCTCCAACCGGGACGGGCGGGGAAGGCCAAGGCCTGGGGACGACAAGGTTCTTCGCTTGCTTTGAGGCTATCCTGGGGGTATGGGTAGGTGGACCCTGCAGATGGTTAAAGACGAGGAGGGGCGCGAGCTTGGGGTGATGCTCTTTGTCCCCAAGGGGCAGTGGGAGGTTGTGCGGAGCTTGTTGGAGGAAATGGAAGACTTTGCGGACGCCCTGGCGGCCTTGGAGGAGGAGCGCATCCCTTACCAGGAAATCCGCTTGGCCTTGGAGGCAGAAGGGAAGCTGTGAAGTATGCCCTCTACCTCACCCGTGCGGCGGAGAAGGACCTGAGGGCTTTGCCTAAAGACCATCACCGTGGCCCGCATCAAGCCTCGCAAGGACGCCTACCGCTAGCCTGTAAGCTTGGGGCGTGGAGCGCCTTCTGCCGTTCCGTTTTGACGAGGAGGAAGGGGTCTTCTGGCTTCTGGACCAGAGGCGCCTTCCCCAGGAGGAGGTCTGGGTGCCCGTGCGCACCGCCCGGGAAATGGCCCAGGCCATCCGGGACATGGTGGTGCGGGGGGCCCCGGCCATCGGGGTTTCCGCCGCCTTCGGCATGGTCCTGGCCCACCTTAGGGGGGAGGACCCGGAAGAGGCGGACCGCCTCTTGCGGCAAAGCCGCCCCACGGCGGTGAACCTCTTCCACGCCCTGGACCGGATGCGGCCCCACTTCGGGGACCTAAAGGGAAGCCTAGAGGAGGCCAAGGCCCTCTGGCGGGAGGTGGAGGAGACGGAAAGGGCCATCAGCCAGCACGGGGCCAAGGTCCTCAAGGGCCAGGTCCTCACCCATTGCAACACCGGGCCCCTGGCCACTGGGGGGTGGGGGACGGCTTTGGAGGCCATCCTCGAGGCCCACCGCCAGGGCCGGGTCCGCCACGTCTGGGTGGACGAGACCCGGCCCTACCTGCAAGGGGCCAGGCTCACCGCCTTCGAGCTCATGAAGGCCGGGGTTCCCTCCACCCTCATCGCCGACAACATGGCGGGCTTCCTCATGCAGAGGGGCCAGGTGGACGCCGTGATCGTGGGGGTGGACCGCATGGCCCTGAACGGGGACTTCGCCAACAAGATCGGCACCTACGCCCTGGCGGTTCTGGCCCACCACCACGGCATTCCCTTCTACGCTGCTTTGCCCCTATCCTCCGTGGACCCGGGGCTGGAGAGCGGGGAGGGGATCCCCATTGAGGAGCGCCCGGCGGAGGAGGTTACCCACATCCGGGGCCTGCCCATCGCCCCACCCGGCTTTCCCGCCTACCACCCCGCCTTTGACGTGACCCCCCACCGCTTTCTGACCGGCATCGTGACGGAGAAGGGGGTGCTTTACCCGCCCTTTGACGAGGCCTTGAGGGATGCTCTGGGGCTTCATTGAGGGCCTTCTCGGCCATGCCTGCCCCGGGTGCGGCGGCCCTTTGGACGCCCCTTCCCTCTGCCGGGCTTGCCGGGGGGAGCTCCGGCCTAAGGTTCAGGGGGAGATGGTTTACCTGGGCGCCTACGGCCGCTTAGGCGGGGTGGTGCGGGCCCTGAAGTACGGGAGGCGCTTTGGCCTCGCCCCCCTCCTGGCCCGCCCCCTGGCGGAGGGCATCCTGGCCCAGGGGTGGCCCTTAAGGGGGGTAGCGGCGGTGCCCACCCTGTTTCCCCGCCTCCTCCTGCGGGGGTACAACCCCCCAGAGCTCCTGGCCAAGGAGGTGGCCCGCCTCCTGGGCCTCCCTTACCGGCGGGTCCTGAGGCGCGTCCGCTACGCCCCCAGCCAGCCCCTGCGGGGCCGGGGGAGGGGGAGGCTTCCCGGGGACCTCTTCGCCCCCCTGGGGAGGGTGGAGGGGGCCTGGCTCCTGGTGGACGATGTCCTCACCAGCGGGGCCACCTTTTTAAGGGCCCGGGAAGCCCTCCTGATGGCCGGGGCCTCCCGGGTCTACGGGGCCTTTCTCGCGGTCAGGGACCCAGGGGCCCTGGGGCCTTACCGCTAATGCCACCCCATGCTGGCTTGCGCCAGCATGGGGTGGTATTAAGCCTGAAGGCAGCGCAGAAGGGCGGCAATCTCCCCGGAAGGCCTCTCTCTAAGCTCCTCCCAAAGCCGCTTCTCGTAGGCCTGGAGAAGCCTTAGGGCCCGAGCCCGCTGGCCCCGGGAGAGGCACCCTTCCGCCAGGGGAAGGAGGGCCTCCTCATCCAGGGGGTCCAGCTCCAAAAGGCGCTCCAGATACCTGGGCTCGCCCGCCTCGAGGAAGAGGGCCCGCACCCGGTGGTAGAGCTCCTCCCGCTTCCGGTCCAGAAGGGGCAGGTCCAGGCCGGGGAAGAGGGGCTCCTGGTAGAGGGCCAGGACCTTCTCGGCCTCTTTGCGGGCGAGGGCCTCCTCCAGGGCCATGAGGTCGCTTTCAGTTCGGACGAGGCCCTCCTCCTTCAAATAGGTGGGAACCCCCCAGGGCTCCAGGGCCTTGCGCAGGCGGGAAAGCCAGGCGGAGAGGTTGTTGAGGGCATCGGCCTCCGGCATGTCGGGCCAGAGGATGAAGGCCATCTCCTCCCGGGGGACCCGGAGGAGGAGGAGGGCCAGAACCTCCCGCGCCTTGCCCTTGAACCCCACCTCGCCCAAGGGGTTCCTCACCCGGAAGGCCCCGAGGACCTCCACCTTGAGGGGAGGGACCTCGGCCAGGCGCGGGGCTATGGCCTCTTTCCAGCCGCTCCGGAGGACCTCCTCCAGGGGGTAGACCTGGGCCAGCTCGGGGCGGTTTCTGGGCAGGAGGCTTAAGGGGATGAGCCCTGGGAGGAGGCGGGGGCCTTCCTGGGTGAGGCCGAGAAGGGCCTCGAGGTCCCTCTCCTCCCGGAGGATTCGGTAGCGGGCGGCGTGCCAGTAGAGCCTTTCCTCCCGCTCCCATGGGTAGGGGGGAAGGAGGCCCGGGTCCTTGCGGAGCTCCGCCCGGGCCAGGGCGGGGAAGAAGCCCTCCGCGCCTTCCAGGACCTGGGGGTCGCCCCGCAAGGAGGCCAGGAGGGCCAGGCCCCGGCCCCTCAGGTAGGCGTTTTCCCAGAGCTCTGCCCGGGCCACCAGGGCCTTTAGCCCCTCCTCGTCCCCCCTCAGGTGGGCGAGGAGCATCCCCGCCTCGAGGCTGGCCAGGGGGTGGCCGGGCGCTTCCTGGGCCTCCTCCAGGTAGGCCTCGGCCCGCTCCTTATCCCCCAGGAGGAGGTAAAGCCGCCCCAGGTCCCGGAGGTGGCCCGCGTGGTTCATGGGGGAGTAGCGAAGGGATAAAGGAGTTCCCTCCTCCACGGTCCGGATGCGGCCCAGGAGGTCCCCCTTCAGCTCAAAGCGGAGGAAGGCCAGGTTGGTGAGGGGAGCCACGCGGTAGGGGCTTCCTTCTGGCAGGCGCCTCAGGGCTTCCTCCAGCATCCCCATGGCCTCCTCGGGCCTTCCCTCCTCCCAGGGGACCCGGGCCGCGTCGTTGAGGAAGCGGCCTGCAAGCTCCGGGGGTACCTCTTCCAGTAGCCTCAGGCCCCTTTCCAGGTAGGCCCGGGCCTGGGGGAGGTCCTGGCCCAGGAGGGGGTCCGCCAGGTAGTAGGCCAGGTGGCCGCAGGCGATGAGGGCCACTCCGAGGTCCTGGGTCTCGGCCAGGGACCCGAGGAGCGCAAACCCCTCCCTCTTCCCGCACTGCAATAGGGCCTCCCCCAGGCGGAGCCGGGCCCGCTCGCCCCCTTTTTCCAGGAGGGGCTGCCAGGAGAGGAGGACCTCGGGGGCCAGGGGGATGGGCATGGGCCTCTCCAGGAGGTCTAGAAGCTCCTTCTCAAGCCCGGCGGCGAAGTGGGCCTGGGCCAGGAGCTCGGGAGGGAGCCTTCCTTCCGCCTCCCGCACCGCCTTTTGCACCTCTCGCCGTAGGCTTCCCAGGACCACCTCCTTGAGGAAGGGGTGCAGGGCGTAACCCTCGGGTAGCCGGCGCAGAAGGCCCTGGGCGAGGAGGGTTTCCGTGGCAGAGGAGGCGGCTTCAGGGGGCAGATGGGGCAGGGAGGCGAGGAGAAGGGTTTCCTGGAAGGCCTCCTGGCCCAGGCTTTCCCTAAGGCCCTGGAGAAGGGCTTCCCACATGGGGGGTTTTCCCGTAAGGGCGGCCAGGAAGAGGGGAAGGGGCCACCCCCCCGTGGCCCGGTGGGCCTCCTCGGCCCCGGGCCTTTCCCTGAAGAGGGCCCTGGCCTCCTCCAGGGTGAAGGCCAGCTCCTCCGCCCCCAGGCGCACCAGCCTGCCTTCGGCCAGGAGCTTGGGGAGCTCGGGGTAGGGGAGGGGGGCGCGGCTCGCCAGGACCAGGAGGGCGGGGAGGACGCGGAGGAGGGGGCTTAGGTCCTGGGTCCCTTCCAGGTCCTCCAGGACCACCAGGGTGGGGACTTCCTTCAGGGCCGCCGCCACCGCCCCCCAGGGGGCTTCCCTGGGAAGGCCCAGGCCCTGGGCGAGAAGGGCCCTGGGCTCCCCCAGCCTGGCGCTGGCCCAGAGGGTCCGAAGGCCCAGCCTGGCGGCGAGCTGGCCTGCCAGGACGCTCTTGCCGAAGCCCGCCGGGGCCTCGAGGAGGACCACGAACCCGGGCTCCTCCGGCAGAAGGGAAAGGAGCCTCTCCCTCTCCAGGTAAACCGGGCTTTGCCAGCGGAGGGCCACCTTCCCCCTATGTTAGAGGCGGGCCAGCCTAGGCCGCAAGCGGCCCTCCCGCCACATTCCCTTCTCCAGGACCTGGGTTAGACTCCTCCTTCAGGGGAGACATGAGGAAGCTCCGCCGCCTTTCTGACCTCCTTCCCCTCATCAAGGAAGGCCGCTACCGCCTGGGGTCCCACGCGGCCAGGCACATGCTCCAGGAGGGCTTCACCGAGCTGGACATCCTGAGGGCCCTGGAGTGGGGGCGGGAGCTTTGCATCTACCCCGAGGAGGGGCGGATGCTGGTCCTGGGGTACATGGTCTTTCCCCCCAGGCTCAAGCTCCCCCTCCACGTGGTCCTGGACTACACCCCCCCAAGGCAGGTGGACATCGTCACCGCCTTCATCCCCAAGGAGCCCTACCGGGTCTACTCCCGCGCCCGCCTGGCTGCCCTCCTCCGCCACGACCGGGCCCTCGAGGAGGTGCGCTGGAACAAACCCCTGGCCCTCTATCCCGCCTGGGAGTAGCACTCCGGACAGCGTCCGTACACGGTCACCTCGTGGGCCTCCGCCTGGAAGCCAGAGGGCAGGATGCCGTCCACCGCGAGGTCGCAGCCCCAGAGCTCGTAGACCCGGCCGCAGAGACGGCAGAAGAAGTGGTGGTGGTGTCCCCGGCCCGCCCGCTCGTACCTGGGGGGTTCCCCGGGCAGGGCCACGGGGGTGAGAAACCCCTCCTCCACCAGGCCCTTCAGGGTGCGGTAGACCGTGGCCAGGCCCAAGGAGGGGACCCTTCTTTTGGCCATGGCCAGCACCTCCTGGGGGGAGAGGGGGCGGTCCGTTTCCAGGAAGACCTCCCGGATGGCCCGCCGTTGCCTCGTGGAGCGCTCCATGGCCCAAGGATAGCAAACTTGAGAAGCCCTTTTCACTGGGGTAGAGTGGCCCCATGTGGCCTCTGATCCTCTTGGTTTTCTGGCTTCTTCCCACCTTTGCCCAGGGGGAAGGGTACCTCCTGGGCCGGATTCTGGCTCTGGATTGGGAAAGGGGGATGGCCCGGGTTGAGGTTCGGGGAGAGGTGCGGGAAGCCCTGCTCCCCGCGGACGGCGGGGATTACCGCCCAGGGATGCGGGTGGTCCTGTATGGGGAGGGGGGGCGGCTTTACGTGACCGAACCCGACCGGATGCTCTGGCTCCTTGGGCTCTTTTCCCTCTTCGCCCTTCTGGCTGCCCTCCTGGGCCGGGGCAAAGGGGTGCGGGGGCTTCTCGGCACCTTTTTTAGCCTCCTGGTGGTGGTCTACTTCATCGTGCCCCAGGTGGCCTCCGGGGGGAACCCCCTCCTTTACGCCCTTTTGGGGAGCCTGGGGGTGCTTCTCTTCACCATCTATTTGGTCCACGGGGTGAACCGGAAGACCACGGCGGCCCTTTTGGGAACCCTGGCTTCCGTCCTCTTCGTCCTCCTCCTAAGCCTCTACTTCGTGGGGGCCATGGGCTTCACCGGCCTGGCCTCGGAGGAGGCCCTGCTCCTTAAGCAGTGGGGCGGGGTGGACCTCCTTTCCCTCTACCTGGCGGGGGTGGTGGTGGGGGCCTTGGGGGCCCTCACCGATGTGACCGTGACCCAGGCGGCCGTGGTCCAGGCCCTGGCCCACGCCAACCCCCGCTTTGGCCTGTGGGAGCTTTACCGGAGGGGGATGGAGGTGGGCTACGACCACATCGGGAGCCTGGTCAACACCCTGGTCCTGGCCTACACCGCGGGCTCTTTGCCCCTTTTCCTCCTCCTCACCAAGGACCCCACCCCCTTGCGCTTCCTCCTCAACACTGAGCCCTTCGCCGCCGAGATCGCCGCCATGGTTCTGGGCTCTTTGGGGCTTCTCCTGGCGGTTCCCCTCACCACCCTGGTGGCCGCCTGGGCCTTTCAGGGGGGTAGGGGCGGCCCCCCGGACCATCCCCACCCCCACTAGAATGGAAACGTGCGCTTATTGCATACCGCGGACTGGCATTTGGGAAAGGTGTTGAAGGGCGTGGACCGGACCCCGGAGATCGGGGAGGCCCTGAAGGCCCTTTTGGAGATCGTGGAGAAGGAGCGGGTGGACCTGGTGGTGGTCTCGGGGGACCTTTTTGACCGCCCCCAGGTTTCCGCCGAGGCCGAGGGGCACGCGGTGGCCTTTTTCCTCCGCCTGAGGGAGCTTGGGGTCCCCGCCTTGGTCATCGCCGGGAACCACGACCCCAAGGAGCGCTTGGAGGCCCTTTCCCCCCTCTTCGCCCTGGCGGGGGCCGAGGTGCGGGGCCGGCTCCTTTTCCGGGAAGAAGGCGGGGTGGTGGAGGTGGGGGGGCTCAGGGCAGCCCTCCTCCCCTTCGTGTCCGAGAGGGCCCTGGTGAAGCGGCTTTTTCAGGAGGCGGAGGACCGTCACCGCACCTACGCCGAGGCCATGCGCCGGGTTTTGGCCAACCTGGAAAGCCCCCTGATGCTGGCTCACATCGCCCTCGAGGGGGTCCGGCCCGGGGGTGGGGAGTTCTCCTTCCACCTCTCGGGAAGCTACGCCGTCCCCCCTTCGGCCCTGCCCCTCTCAGCCCGGTACCTGGCCCTGGGCCACATCCACCGCCAGCAGCAGGTCTCCGAGGCCCCCCTGGCCTGGTACCCGGGAAGCCTCGTCCAGCTGGACTTCGGCGAGGGGGAGGAGGCGGAGCGGGGGGCCCTCTTGGTGGAGCTTCTCCCCTCGGGGCCCCCCAGGGTCCACCCCCTAAGGGAGCGCTGGGGGAAGCCCCTAAAGACCTTCCGCCTCAAACCCGAGGATATGGATGGAAGGTTTTCCGAGATGGAGCGCTTCCCCGGCTACCTGTGCCTGGTGGTGGAGGGGAGGCTTTCCCCTCAGGAGAAGGAGCGGCTCTACCAGGCCCTGCCCCGCCTCCTGGCCATAGAGGCGGCGGGGGAAGTCCCGCCTCCGGATGGGAACGGCCCCGGGCCGGAGCTCGGCTTCGTGGAGGCCTACGCCTGGTACCTGGAGGAAAAGGGAAGGAAGGAGGAGGCCCTTCTCATGCGCTTCGCCCAGGTGCTGGAGGAGGTGGAGGATGAGGCCCTTAAGGCTGGAGCTTGAGGGGTTCGGCCCCTACCGGGAAAGGCAGGGGGTGGACTTCTCCGACGTGGAGCTCTTCGCCATCACCGGTCCCACGGGAAGCGGCAAGAGCACCCTCCTGGACGCCATGGCCTTCGCCCTTTACGGCCTGGTGCCCCGGGTGGGGAGGAGCGTCAAGGAGCTGGTCCACCCGGGGGTTCAGGAGGCCCGGGTCCGCCTCACCTTCCAGGTGGGCGACCGCCTCTTCCGGGTGGAGCGGGTGCGGGGGAAGAGGAGCGAGGGAAGGCTTTTTGACCTCACGGAAGGGGAGAGGCTTATCCCCTTGGAGACCCTGGACCGCCTCAACGAGGCCATTGAGGAGATTCTGGGCCTCTCCTACGAGGCCTTCACCCGGGCCCTCCTCCTGCCCCAGGGGGAGTTTGACCGCTTCCTGAAGGGGGAGGCCAGGGAGAGGCGGGGGCTTCTCATGGACCTCTTCGGGCTTTCCCGCCTGGAGCGGGCCAGGGAGAGGGCGGCTAGCGCCAAGGCCCGCCTACAGGAGGAGAAAAGCCGCCTCGAGGGGGAGCTTTTGGGCCTTGCCGAGGCCACGCCCGAGGCCTTGGAGGCCCTGGAGGCGAGGCGTTTGGCCCTGGGGAAGGAGCTTTCCCGGCTGGAGGGGGAGAAGTCCCGCCTGGAGGCCGGGAAGAGGGAAGCCGAAGAGGCTTTGGAGGGCCTCCGCAAAAAGGCCCTCCTGGAGGCCAGGCGGGCGAGGCTTGGGGCGGAGGCCAAGGAGATGGAGGGAATCCGCCACCGCCTGGCCCTGGGCCAGGAGGCGGAGAGGGCCCTGCCCCTTTGGGAGGACCTGAGGCGGAAGGAGAAGGCCCTCGCCGCTACAAGGAGCCGCCTCCAGGAGGCCGAGGGCCGCCTCAAGGGGCTGGAGGAGGCCCTGAGGGCCCTCGCCTTTGACCCCACCGCCCTGAAGGAGGCCCAGGACGCCCTCTTAAGGGCCCAGGAGCTGAAGGGCCTCGAGGCCCTCTTCCGCCGGGTGGGCCTGAAGGACCACCCCGCCCCCCGCTTCGCCCCCGAGCGCCTGGAAGAGGTCCTGGCCGAGGAGGCGCGGCTTGAGCGGCTCCGGGATGGGCTTTCCCAGCTGGAGGAGGTGCGGAGGCGCCTTAAGGCCAAGGAGGCCCAGCTGGAGGAGGCGCGGCGAAGGTTTTCTTATACCGAGGAGGCGGGCCGGGAGAAGCGGAAGGAGGTGGAGGGCCTCAAGGCCCGTCTCCAGGGGGCGGAGGCCCACCGCCTTCGGGAGCGCCTGCGGGCCCTGGAGGAAGAGCTCCTCTCTTTGGAAAAGGAAGAGGCGGGGCTCCAGGAGGCCCTGGAGGCCCTGAGGCGGGAGGAGAGGCGCCTGGGCCTCATGGCCTACCACGACCTCCTGGAGGTGGGCGAGCCCTGCCCTCTGTGCGGCGGGGTGGTCCACCGCCTCCCCCCGCGCCCCGACCTCCCCGACCTGGAGGAGAAGAGGCGGGGGCTGGAGGAGGCCCTGCGCCGGGTCCAGGGGAAGCGGGGGGAGGGCCTGGCGGAAAAGCGGACCCTGGAGAGGAACCTCGCCGCCCTGGCCGCCGAGCCCATCCCCGGGGACCCGGAGGCCCTGGAAAAGGCCCTGAAGGAGGCCGAGGAGGCCCTTCAGGCCCTTCGGGACGCCTACGCCGGGCTCCGTAGAGAGACAGACCATCTGCAGAAGGAGGTCAACCAGCTCCGGGAGGACGAGGCCCGCCTCCGGGCGCAGGCGGGGGAGGCCTCCTTGGAGGCGGTGGAGGAGCGGCTTGGGCGCCTCCGGGAGGAGAAGGCCGCCCTGAGCGCCGGGCTCTACCGCCACCTTCAGGAAAGGACGGGAGGCTTGGGGGTGGCCCCTTACCTCAGGAGCCTGGAGGAGGAGGTCAGGGCCCTGGAGGCCAAGGAGAAGGAGGAGCGGAGGCTTCGGGACGAGATGGAGAGGCTTTACCGGGAGGTCTCCGCCCTAAGGGCCCAGGAGGCGGAGCAGGTCAAGGCCCTTGCCGAAGCCCGAGCGCGGGTGGAAGGCCTCCTCCCCGAGGCCGAGGCCAAGGCCCACGCCCTCTCCCCCGAGGCCAGGCGGGCCCTGGAGGAGAGGCTTCGCCGCCACGAGGAGGAGACCAAGGAGGTGGAGGCCCTCCTCAAGGCCCTCCCTCCCCTTCCTCCCCTCACCCTCCTCGAGGCCGAGGCCCAGGTCAAGAAGGTGCAAACCGCCCTGGAGGAGGTCCTGGGGCGCCTCAAGGCCCTGGGGGAGGAGGGGGCCGTTTTGGAGGCCAAGGCGGCGGAGCTCAGGGAGGCCCTGAGGCGTCGCCGGGAGCTGGAGGCCAGGCTGGCCGAGGCGGTGCGGGAGGTGGCCATCTGGGAGAAGCTCGCTCTGGACCTGCAACAAGACCGCTTCCCCGCCTACGTCCTGGGCCTGAGGCAGAGGAGCCTGGTGGAGCGGGCGGATGAGCTCCTCTACACCCTCTCTGGGGGGCGGTACCGCTTCCGGGCCTGGGGGGACGAGTACAGGGTCCTGGACCTCTGGACCGAGGTGGAGCGCCCGGTGAAGACCCTTTCCGGGGGGGAGAGCTTCCTGGCGAGCCTCTCCCTGGCCCTGGCCCTCTCCGAGGAGCTCTCCCGGGGGCGGCTGGGGGCGCTTTTCCTGGACGAGGGCTTCGGCACCCTGGACCCCGAGGCCCTGGAGGGTGTGGCGGGGGTCTTGGAGTCCCTCCCCACCCGGGGGCGGCTGGTGGGCATCGTGACCCATGTGGAGGCCCTGGCGGAAAGGCTCCCAGCCCGTCTTTTGGTGCGCAAACACCCCTCAGGGAGCCGGGTGGAGTGGGCTTGAAGGGGACTCAAGGGGCGTTAGCCCTCTGTACACCGCATTTCTTCCAGTTTCTGCGCTTACTTCCATTGCCTGCCTTGTTGCGGGGCGGGAGGGGGTCCCTTCTTCGAGAGCCAGCTCCTTTCCACCGTCTTCCCCGACTCTTCCCGCTCGGGGGTCAGCCCGGCGTGGGGGGCGGCCGCCTTGGCCCGGCCCACTGGTGTGGGGGCACCAAGGCCAGCACCGCTGCCGCCAGCTGGGGTCCTACCCCCGGCCGTTCCCTCAGGATCCCTGCTTCGGGGGTGGGCTCAAGGAGGGCCTGGATTTTCCTGTCCACTTCTGCGAGGAGCTCCTGCTCCCAGGCCAGCTCCCTCCGGGGGAAGGGGGGGACGCCTTCGCTTTCTGCCCAACATGACCCTCCTCTTTCCCGTTCTGGGGGAGGGGGTTCGCCGCTTTCCTTGACCGGGTGCAAGAATGCCTATAGAATGCCCCTTGGAGGTGAAAGGATGAAGCGGCTTATTGCCTTGGCGGTGGTGCTTGCCCTGGCCGTGGCCCAGGGTCTGGAGACGTTCTGGAAGGCCGTGGAGGTGCCGGGCGGGGTCTGCTCGGACGGCTCCCCCTACCGCTTTTACGTGAGCCCCGGGGACCCCAAAAAGGTGGTCCTGGACTTCCAGGGGGGTGGGGCATGCTGGGACGCCGCCACCTGCGGTCCCCAAAGCCAGACCTACCGCAAGCGGGTGGACGTGCAGGAGCTCCTCCTGGCCCAGGGCATCTACAACCGCGCGAGCGTGGCCAACCCCTTCTTCGGCTGGACCCACGTCTTCGTGCCCTACTGCACCGGGGACCTGCACGTGGGCCGGGCCACCGTGGACTACGGCGGCTTCAAGGTGCACCACCAGGGGGCCAGGAACGCCCTGGCGGCCCTGGAGTACGTATTCCGCAACCATATCCAGGCGGAGCGGGTCTTCGTTACCGGGTGCAGCGCCGGGGCCTACGGGGCCATCTTCTGGGCGGATAAGGTCCTTTCCACCTACAAAAACGCCCAGGTGGCCGTCTGCGGGGATGCTGGGGTGGGGGTTTCCACGGATAACTTCCCCGGCTACACCCGCTGGAACCCCCGCTTCCCCGAGGTCCCCGGGCTTTCCGATAGGCCCAGGGTTTCCGAGGTCTACCTGGCCCTGGCCAGGGCCTACCCCAAAGCGGTCTTTTCCCAGTACACCACGGTCTTGGACGGCACCCAGATCTTCTTCTACGGCCTCATGAAGGGGGAGAGGTCCCCCTCCGAGGCCACGGCCCGGGAGTGGGCCACGGAGGCCCAGAAGGCGGTCCTCACCCCGGCCCAGGCGGAGAACTACACCTTCTACCTGGCCCCGGGAAGCCAGCACTGCATCCTGCCCCGGCCCGAGCTCTACACCCTGAGGGTGGGGGAGGTGAGCTTCCTGGACTGGCTTAGGGGCCTGGCTGAGGGGAAGGCGGCCCCTCGGGTGCGGCCTTGAGGCCGAAGGCGGCGAACCAGGCCTTCAGGTCCGGGTAGAGGGCGAGAAGGAGGCGGTGGCCCTTCCTGCGGTCCAGGGGGGCCGCCGCCAGAAAGCTTTGCAAGAGGCGGTCCCCGTCCTTTTCCAGGACCTCCCAGGCCTTTAGGGTGAAGTGGGCCTGGAACCAGAGGGCGCTTTCCAGGTTGCCCCTTCTCCTTTCGTAGAGGGAGAGGCTCTTCTTCTCGGGGTTCAGGCGGGCCAGATGCTGGCTCCAAAGGAGGAGGTCCTGGGCTAGCTCGGGGCGCTTTTCCTTAAGCCCCAGGAGGAAGAGGTAGTTGGCCAGGAGCTCGTCCAGCCACCTCGCCCTCGTGCGGAGCCCCCAGGCCACCTGCAGCGCGTGGGCGTACTCGTGGCCCAGGTTGAGGTCCAGGAAGGCGGGGAGTTCCCCAGGGGGAGGTCCCAGGGGAAGAAGGGTTTCCCTGAGGCGGTGGAGAAGCCTCTCCGGGTAGGTGAGGGGGGCGTAGAGGGCCAGGCCCTCCGGGCCTGCGTGCTGGAAGGGGAGGCCATAGGGGTAGGGGAGCCTTGCCCGCCAGTCCTTCTCGGAGAGGACGAAGAGGCGCACCACCGGGAGGGGGGCGTAGGGGGTGTAGGCGGGGGTGAGGGAAAGGAGGTAGTCCTGGAGAGCCTTGGCCCGCGAGGCCCCTCCGGGGGAGAAGAAGGCGGGGAGGAGGGGGTGGGGAAGGACCTGCATCATGGGGCCTTTCGCGGATCACAAGGGTTCATGGCTGGGGCGGCCTCAGATGACCTCCCGGAAGCCGATGCGTTCCGCCTGGGCCCTGAGCTCCTCCTTGAGGGCCTGGTGCTCGGGGAGGTCCAGGGTGGGGTCCTTCTCCACGATGGCCTTGGCCAGGGCCCGGGCCCTTTCTATGACCTCGGTGTCCTCGGCCAGGTCGCCAAGCCGGAGCTCGGGGTAGCCCGACTGCCGGGTGCCCCTGAGCTCCCCGGGGCCCCGGAGCTTCAGGTCCATCTCGGCGATGTAAAAGCCGTCGGTGGAGGCCTCGAGGACCTTTAGCCTTTTCATGGTCTTCTGGCCCGCCTCCCCCGCCAGGAAGATGGCGTAGCCCTCTAGCCCTCCCCGCCCCACCCGGCCCCGGAGCTGGTGGAGCTGGGCCAGGCCGAAGCGCTCGGCGTTCTCCACGATGATCAGGGTGGCCCTGGGGATGTCCACCCCCACCTCAATGACCGTGGTGGAGACCAAAAGGTCGTAGGCCCCCTGGCGGAAGGCCTCCATGACCGCCTCCTTCTCCCGGGCGGGCATCTTCCCGTGGAGGAGGGCGATCCTGGCCTCGGGGAGGAGGCCTTGGAGCTCCTCGTAGAGGAGGGTGGCCGCCTTCAGGTCCAGCTCGGACTCCTCAATGGCCGGGGCCACCACGAAGACCTGGTGCCCTTTTTTGATCTCCTCCCGGGCGAAGGCGTAGGCCTGGAGGCGGAGGCGGTGGGGGAGGACCTTGGTCTTCACCGGGGTGCGGCCCGGGGGCATCTCGTCCAGGACGCTCACCTCCAGGTCCCCGTAGAGGGTGAGGGCCAGGGAGCGGGGGATGGGGGTGGCGGACATGACCAGGACATCGGGAGGGACTTGGGCCAGCTTGAGGAGGGCCCGCCGCTGCAGGACCCCGAAGCGGTGCTCCTCGTCCACCACGGCCAGGCCCAGGTCTTGGAACTCCACCCCCTCCTGGATGAGGGCGTGGGTGCCCACGGCCACCTGGGCCTCGCCGGAGCGGAGGCGGGCCAGGATGGCCTCCCGCTCCCGGGCCGGCGTGGAGCCCAAAAGGAGCTCCACCCTCACCCCCAGGGGGAAGAGGTAGCGGGTGAGGTTCTGGAAGTGCTGCCGGGCCAGGATCTCCGTGGGGGCCATGAGGGCACCCTGGGCCCCGTTCTTGGCGGCGAGAAAGAGGGCGAAGGCCGCCACCACCGTCTTCCCCGAGCCCACGTCCCCCTGGAGGAGGCGGGCCATCTGGCGGGGGCTTTGCATGTCCTGGGCGATCTCGGCCATGACCCGCTCCTGGGCTTGGGTGAGGGGGAAGGGGAGGGCCTTTTTAAAGGCCTCCACCCAGGCCTCCTCCACCCGGAAGGCCCGCCCCAGGACCACCCCCCCGGCGTCCAGGAGGGCCTTGAGTTCCAGAAGCAGGTACTCGTCAAACTTGAGGCGGAGGAGGGCCTTCTTGAGGGCCTCTTCGTCCTCGGGGAAGTGGATGGCCTTTAGGGCTTCGGGATAGGGGACGAGGCCCAGCCCTTCCCGGTAGGGGCCCAGGGGATCGGGGAGGGGCAGGGCCATCTCCAGGGCCCGGTGGACGGTGCGGCGCAAAAAGGCCTGCCCCACCCCCTCCTTGGCGGGGTAGATGGGCACGATCCTGCCCGTGGATAGGGACTCGGTGCCCTCGTCCTCAAAGTGCTCCACCAGAAGCTGGACCCCGTTCCTACGCTGCACCCGGCCGGTGACGATCAGCGTGACCCCCTCCTCTATCTGGGAGAGGACCCAGGGCTGGTTGAACCAGACCAGGGCAAGCCGCCACCCCCAGGCGTCCATGGCCTTGACCTGGACCAGCTGCATCCCCTTCTTGGGGGTCTTCACCAGCTCCTTGGCCAGGACCTTGACCGAGAGGGTGGCCTTCTGGCCGTCCTCCAGGTAGCGCACGCCGGGGAGGGCCCGGCGGTCCTCGTAGCGGCGGGGATAGTAGTGGAGGACGTCCCGCACGGTGTGAAGGCCCAGCTCGGAGAGCTTTTTCCGGCTTTGGGGCGGGGCCAGGAGGTGGGCGGGGTCCTGGGGCTTCAGCCGGGGCTGGGGCTCGGGGGAGGGAGGTGGGGCCTTCTCCTGGCCGTCCTGAAGGATGCGGAGGGCTTCTTCCAGGACCTTCTTCCGCGCCTCGGGGTCCTTCTCCCCGTAGCCCTGGAACAGGTCCAGGAGTTCGGGGAAGGGGCGGGCCAGGTTGCGGACCAGGCCCTCGAGGCCCCCCACCACCACCCGGTCCTGGGCTCCGTCTTGGAGCTCCCGGAGGATGGGCCTCAGGAGCCTTTCCCGGACCTCCCCCTCCTTCACGCTCCCCATGATACCCTTAGGCCTGTGAGCCGCGTGGAGCGATGGCCCAATGGCCTTACCGTGGCCCTGGAGGAGCGGGACTTTCCCGGCGTGGCCTTCCAGCTTCTGGTCCCCGCCGGGGCGGTGGGCGACCCCGAGGGCCTGGAAGGGGCCAGCACCCTCCTGGAGGGCTGGCTTTGGAAGGGGGCGGGGGAGCTGGACGCCCGGGGCCTGGCCCAGGCCCTGGACGCTTTGGGGGTAAGGCGGACGAGCGGGGCTGGCCTGGAGTACACCGCCTTCGCTGCCAACTTCCTCCCCGAGGTCCTGGAGGAGGTCCTCCGCCTCTACGCCCTCCTCCTCACCGGGCCCCGCCTTCCCGAGGAGGGGTTTGAGGCGGTGCGCTCCGTGGCCCTGCAAAGCCTCCTCTCCCAGGAGGACCAGCCCGCCAGAAAGCTTTTCTCTGAACTCAGGCGGCGGGTTTTCCTTTCCCCCCACGGCCGCGACCCCTTGGGCCGGGAGGAGGACCTGAAGCGGGCCACGCCCAAGGCCCTGAGGGAGGACTTCGGAAGGCGCTACACCCCCAGGGGGGCCATCCTGGCCGTGGCCGGGGGGGTTTCCTGGGAGAGGCTCCTTGGGGCGCTGGAGCCCCTGGCCCTTTGGGAAGGGGAGGAGGCCCTTTATCCCCCGCCCCTCCTCGCCTCGCCGGAGCGCTTCGCCCTGAGGCGGCCCACGGCCCAGGTCCAGATCGGCCTGGCCTACCCCGACGTGGGCCCCGAGGACCCGGGCTTCTACGCGGCCAGGCTGGCCCTCGAGGTCCTCTCCGGCGGGATGAGCAGCCGCCTCTTCACCGAGGTGCGGGAGAAAAGGGGCCTGGTCTACGCCGTCTCCGCCTTCCCCGCCTCCGTCAAGGGCCAGGGCCTCCTCATGGCCTACGCCGGCACCACCAAGGAGAGGGCAAAGGAGACCTTAGCGGTGATGCTCCAGGAGATGGAACGGCTTGCGGAAGGGGTTACGGAGGAGGAGCTTGCCCGGGCCAGGGTGGGCCTGAAGACCGCCCTCATCATGGGGGACGAGTCCATCAGGGCCAGGGCCTCCTCCATGGCCCGGGACCTCTACATGCTGGGCCGGGTGCGCCCGCTTTCGGAGATAGAGGCGGCCATCCAGGGCACCCCCTTGGCGGAGGTCAACGCCTTCCTAAGGGCCCATCCCTACCGGGACCCCTGGGTGGGGCTTTTGGGGGAGGTGGAGGATGTTTAAGGAAGCGGTCTTGAAAAACGGCCTCCGGGTCATCGCCGAGGTCCTTCCCGAGGCCAGGAGCGTGGCCCTGGGCTACTTCGTGAAGACCGGAGCCCGGGACGAGCGCCCGGAGGAGAGCGGGGTGAGCCACTTCCTGGAGCACATGGTCTTCAAGGGCCCCGAGGGCATGGATGCCCTCTCCGTGAACCTGGCCTTTGACCGTATAGGGGCCCAGTACAACGCCTTCACCTCGGAGGAGGCCACGGTCTACTACGGGGCGGTCCTGCCCGAGTTCGCCCCGTCCCTTCTTGCGCTCTTCTCCCGGCTCATGCTCCCCGCTTTGCGGGAGGAGGACTTCGCCACCGAGAAGCAGGTGATCCTGGAGGAGATCGCCCGCTACCAGGACCGCCCGGGCTTCATGGCCTACGACTGGGCCAGGAGGGCCTTCTTCCAGGACCACCCCCTGGGCCAGAGCGTCTTGGGCACGGAGGAGAGCATAAGGGCCCTCACCCGGGAGGGGATGGCCGCCTACCATAGGCGGCGCTACCTGGCGGGCAACATGGTCCTGGCGGCCACGGGGAAGGTGGACTTCGGCTGGCTTCTGGAGGAGGCGGAGCACCTTACCGAGGGCTTCTACCGGGGGGAGGCGGGCCGGGCCTATCCCCCTTTGGCGCCCGCCACCGGCCTTCTGGAACGCCCCTACGACAAGGCCAAGGCCCTCTACCTGGTGGGCCTTTTCCCCGGCTTCGCCTACGGGGAGGAGGCCCGCTTTCCCTCCCAGGTCCTGGCCCACCTCCTGGGGGAGGAGGGCTCGGGGAGGCTCCACTTCGCCCTGGTGGACGCTGGCCTCGCCGAGGCGGCCTCCTTCGGCCACGAGGAGGCGGACCGGGCGGGCTTCTTCCACGCCTACGTTCAGGCGGACCCCGCCCACAAGGAGGAGGTCCTCTCGGCCTTGCGGGAGGAGCTTGCCCGCCTGCAGAGGGAGGGGGTGCGGGAGGAGGAGGTGGAGAAGGCCAAGACCCCCCTGGCCACCGGCCTGGTCTTCGCGGGGGAGACCCCCATGGGGCGGCTCTTCCACCTGGGGCTGGAGTACCTCTACACCGGGCGCTACCTTTCCCTGGAGGAGGTCAAGGCCGGGGTGATGAGGGTCACCGCCAAGGAAGTGAACGCCCTTTTGGAACAGGGCTTCTTGGAGCGGGGTCTCTACTACCTGGTCCTGCCCCATGGAACCTAGGGCTCTTACCGCCGCCCTGGTCACCATCCTCTTCTGGGCCAGCGCCTTCGCCGCCATCCGGGCAGGGCTTATGGGCCTTTCCCCGGGGCATCTGGTTCTCCTGCGCTTTTTGGTGGCGGGAAGCCTCCTCCTCCTCTACGCCCGGGCCCGGGGCCTCAGGCCCCCCCGGCGGGAGGACCTGCCCCGGCTTTTCCTCCTGGGCTTCTTGGGCATCACCGTCTACCACGTGGCCTTGGTCTTTGGGCAGCTCACCGTGAGCGCCGGGGCGGCGAGCCTCCTCATCGCCACGGGGCCGGTGTTCACCGCCATCCTCTCCCACTTCCTCCTCAAGGAGAGGCTTGGGGCTTTGGGGGTCGTGGGCTTCGCCCTGGCCCTCCTGGGCTCCCTCCTCATCGCCTTCGGGGAGGGCGGGGGGCTCGCCTTCAGCCCGGGGGCCTTCCTCATCCTCCTCTCCGCCCTCGCCACCTCCTTCTACTTCGTCCTGCAAAAGCCCCTCTTCGCCCGCTACGGGAGCGAGGCGATCACGGTCTACACCCTGGTCCTGGGCACCCTGCCCCTCCTCGTTTTCCTCCCCGGCCTTCCCGGGGCCCTCCTAAAGGCCCCTGGGCCCGCCCTCCTCTCCGCCCTTTACCTGGGGGTTTTCCCCGGGGCCCTGGCCTACCTCACCTGGACCTACGCCCTTTCTCGCACCCCCGCCTCGAGGCTTTCCTCCTTCCTCTACCTCTCCCCGGTTCTGGCTATCCTCATCGCCTACATGTGGCTTGCCGAGGTGCCTTCCCCGCTCTCCTTTCTGGGCGGAGGCCTGGCCCTCCTCGGGGTGCTCCTCGTCAACCTCCGGAGCGTAAAATAGCCCCCGAGGTGGCCTATGGAGATCAAGACCATCGGCGTGGTGGGCGCGGGGCAGATGGGAAGCGGCATCGCCCAGGTGGCGGCGCAAAGCGGCTACGAGGTGGTGCTCCTGGACGTCTCCCAGGAGGCCCTGGAGCGGGGCCTAGGGGCCATCCGCCGCTCCTTGGGCAAGTTCCTGGAGAAGGGGCGCATCAGCCAGGAGGCCCACGAGGCCACCTTAGGGCGGATCCGCACCGCCTTGGACCTCGAGGCCCTCAAGGAGGCCGACCTGATCGTGGAGGCCATCGTGGAGGAGGAAGGGGCCAAGCGGGCCCTCTTTGAGAAGCTCGGGGCCCTGGCCAAGCCCGGGGCCATCCTGGCTTCCAACACCAGCTCCATCCCCATCACCGCTCTGGGGCGCTACTCGGGGCGGCCCGAGCGCTTCATCGGCATGCACTTCTTCAACCCCGTGCCCCTGATGCAGCTGGTGGAGGTGATCCGCGGGGAGCTCACCCTAGAGGCCACCCGGGATGCGGTGGTGGAGGTGGCCAGGCGGATGGGGAAGACCCCCCTCGAGGTCCAGGACTACCCGGGCTTCGTGTCCAACCGCCTCCTCATGCCCATGATCAACGAGGCGGTGGAGGCCCTGAGGGAGGGGGTGGCCAGCAAGGAGGCCATTGACGGGATCATGCGCCTGGGGATGAACCACCCCATGGGGCCTCTGGAACTCGCCGACTTCATCGGCCTGGACACCTGCTTGGCCATCATGGAGGTCCTCCACCGGGGCTTCGGCGACGACAAGTACCGGCCCTCCCCCCTCCTCCGCCGCATGGTCCAAGCCGGGCTTCTGGGCCGGAAGACGGGCCGAGGGTTCTACCTTTACGACGAGAAGGGGAACAGGGTGGGCTAGGAGGGCGCCTGTCCCTGGAAGCTCTTCCAGCCCGAGGGTATACTCTAACCCAAGTTGCTACCCAAGCATTTTCTGGGCCATGAGGCCAAGGTTGTGGGCCAGGACGAAGGAGAGCACCTTGATGACGAAGCCCTCCTGG